>Ga0335083_10000419_pt1 | contig 66151 bp, 57 predicted proteins | sample Lox_Sample_42_FD_206716 | JGI IMG/M metagenome (GOLD analysis project Ga0335083, IMG submission 206716) | Soil microbial communities from Loxahatchee National Wildlife Refuge, Florida, United States - Lox_Sample_4.2 | ecosystem: Environmental > Terrestrial > Soil > Wetlands | place: USA...
CTTCGCGAGCACTCAGGATACGATCGAGCGGCATGTCAGGGCTCGCTCATGCCTCATGCCGGCTAACGAGAGTTCGTGATGCGAACTCGAGATCAGCAAAAGGCTGGCCCGGAAATCGAACTAAATACAGCTATGACGCGGCAGGACACGTCACTGGCTACGGGACGAACGGCTTTACTTACAACAACCGGGGAAGGATCGCGGCCACGGTCGCGAGCACAACCGATTACTTGTACAACGCCCTTGGCCAGATGATTGAGAAGTCGGGCACATTGGGCACAACGGTCTTGATGCAGGATGACTCCGGGCACCTCATCGGTGAGTACAACGGCAGCGGCCAGCTCATCGAGGAGACCGTGTGGGTGGGAGACATCCCGGTGGCGACACTACAGCCCAATGGCTCAGGCGGAGTGAATATCTACTACGTGCACACGGATCACCTGAACAGTCCGAAGAAGATCGCTCAGCCCACGACCGGGACGCTCGCCTGGCGGTGGGATACCGATCCCTTTGGAACCGCAGCGCCGAATCAGAATCCGGGGGGGCTCGGGACGTTTGCCTACAACCTGCGCTTCCCTGGCCAGTACTACCAGGCGGAGACAGGTCTCAACCAGAACGTAAACCGTGACTACGACCCGCTAATCGGCAAGTACGATCAGAGCGATCCTGCCGGGCTGTCAGCTGGCGTCAACACGTACTCCTATGTCCTCGCCAATCCTTTGTGGTATTCGGATCCGTACGGGCTGCTAACAGAGCAACAGGTAATTGCTCTGATCAACGCCAACAACCTGTCTAAACTAAGCACGGAGCTCATCTTGTGCCTGATCTACAAAGAGAGCAGCTTCAATCCCGATGCACAGAACGGGGCACACAGAGGGCTGATGCAGCTCTTTGATAGCTCCGCGGAGTGGGTGGGATATTCGCCGACCGATATGCTTGATCCCGCCCTCAACATTCAGGCGGGAACAAAGCTCCTCAATCGGCTCGTGATCTGGAAGAATCTGGGCAATGGGGACGTAGCGGACGGACTGCGCCGGTACGGGCCAACCGGCGAGACACCGCCCTACCAACAGCAAATCCTAAATTGCGAGGACTGCCTGAAAAAGAAACACGCGAATGGCTGCGATCAGGATGCCGATTGCTTTAAGGCTCTGCACGGAGGCAAGTAGTCATGTCCAAGCTGTTGCGGATCGCGGCTGCTCTTGCCCTCTTGTTCTTTGCATGTGAGGCATTTCCGGATGACTTCACTCGTGTTCTGGCTGGTCGTCTCGATAGCGCCGATAAAGTCGTCTTTGCCTATCGATGGATCGCGCACGGAAAGGAACTAATATGTGTCCTTTCGCGACCGCGTAATTACAAGTATGGCAGCGACGTGGAAAGCGAAAACGTCCAGCATTTTGTTGTGTATGACGGCTCATCAGAGACCCCAAGGCCTATCTACAAAGAGGATATATCTGCCGGTATTTTGAGTGTCGAGAGCACGGACGATCGATTCGAGATAACAGTGATCGGAGGCAGTGCTAATCACGTGAAGCGATACACGTACGTTGACTCCAAGGTGGTCTCGTCCTTTCGGTAGCGGACGCTTAGTGGGGATGGCTCTCCCCGTGTGACGACGTTCTGGGCCAATCGGATGGCGTGGGCAGGATAGCCTTCCGGCGGCTGTTTGATTCAAAGCGCTCGCGTTGTGGCGCGGTGTTTTGAACATTGGCGAGCTTCGATGGAGTGCTGGATCGAAAGCCGCCCGCTCCTGACGGGTTGTTTTGGGCAAGCGCCGCTTGCTTGCGTTGGAAAGCAGTTCCCGGGACACCCGGAGTATTGGGGTGATTCGCCCACTATTCATGGAAAGGAACATGAAGTATCGGGGCGAAATACCCAAGATTCCGCCTTGTTGAGCTGCTCGATGAGCGCTTCAAATGTGCTGCATGGCCGGCAGCACGCACCTCTCAACCTGGGTCAGCGCGGAGACCAAGCAGCGCTTCGCGAGCGCCGCCGCTCGGCAGGGCCTATCGGAATCGGCCCTCCTCAAGCGGCTCATTGACCAGATGCTGGCGGCGGGGGCGGCCGACGAGGCCGCCGTGGCAGCTCCCGTCGTGGCGCGCGATGCGCGCGTCACGATCCGGCTCGTCGCCGATGACCGGGCGCTTCTGCGGGAGCGGGCCGCGGCGCGCATGATGCCGGCGGCGACCTATGTGTCGGTTCTGGTCCGGGCGCATCTCCGGCAAGTGGCACCGCTTCCGGATCGGGAGCTCGCGGCGCTACGGGCGGCAGTAAACGAGCTAACGGCGGTTGGTCGAAATCTGAACGCAATGACGCGGCTTCTGCACCAGGACGCTCGCCATGGCACGCCCGGGCGTCAGGAAGTGCTGGCTATGGTTCGCATCTCTGAGGCGCTCCGCGACCACTTCCGCGCCTTGATCCGAGAGAACGCTCGTAGCTGGGAGGTCGACCATGCCGAGCAGGCTCATTAAGCTCCCCGCTGAAGCATTGCTCGACATCCGCAGCTTCGCCCGCCGCGGGCCGGGGCATCGACCGCTCACCCCCGCTCTGGTCGAGCAGCTCGCCCGAACCGTAGGGCGGGCCCCCGAAGTGATGGTGAAGGTTTCGGGGGGCGCCAAGAGCCTGAAAGGAGCGATCGCGCACCTTAGCTACATCGATCGGAAGGGGAAGCTCGAGCTCGAGACCGACGAGGGATCGAAGCTCCAGGGAGATGCGGCTGCGCGCGCGCTCGTTTCGGAATGGGACCTCGAGGCCTCCCGAGCTCATGCACGCTTCCCGTATCGTGGCCAGGGAGGTCGGAGGCCTACGAAGCTCCTCCACAACGTCATCCTCTCGATGCCCAAAGGGACGCCCCCCGATAAACTCCTCGCGGCCAGCGGCGTGTTCGCGCGCGAGCAGTTCGGCCTCCAACACCGATATGCGCTGGTGCTCCATACCGACCAGGATCATCCCCACGTGCACCTGGTCGTCAAAGCGGTGAGCGAAGAGGGGAGGCGGCTCAACATCCGCAAGGCAACGTTGCGTGAATGGCGCCGCCAGTTTGCGCACCATCTCCGGGAACAGGGTGTCCCTGCGAACGCTACGGAGCGTGCCGTGAGGGGTTGCAGTCAGTCGACGTTCAAGGACGGTGTCTACCGGGCATCACAGCGCGGTGAGTCCCTGTATCTCCGAGAGCGCCTCGCACGGTTGGTCGAGGTGGAGCGCCATGGTGTCCTGGAGCCATCGCCAGGCAAGGCGAAGCTGCTCGAGACGCGCCGGGCGGTGGTCGCGGGTTGGCACGCGGCTGCGGAAGCGCTCGCGGACGCGGGGCAGGGCGCGCTCGCGCAGAAGATCTGGGGCTTCATCGGAGGGATGCAACCGCCCCTCACGACCGACGAGCAGCTTAGCCGGAGCGGCTTCGACCGCCCCCGGATTCGCGAGCGAGAGCGGCAGCCGGAACGCTCGCGATGATCTGGGTCCATCAACCCCAGGCATTCATCACACTCATGAAGGTCGACTCCCGTGAACAGTACCTACTTCGGTTTGCTGGCTGAGTTTGGCGAAGCCAACATTCCTCTGGATCGCGTCGCGCCCAAGTACTTTGGGCTTTGTTTCGAGGAGGCGCGGCGCCGCGCGCCGGCGAAGATGCTGCCCTGTCCGGTTTTTCGTCTCGGCGGGCAGAAGTCCCCCTGGTTGGTCAGTGCGGCGGACCTCGCCGAGCTGATCGACTCGCGGCGGGAGAAGGCGGGTCTCTGACGACGATTGAGCGCTCCGCCGGTGCGCGGAGCGTGTCCTCGAGCAGCGGGATGTCCCGAAGATCCTCGGGCCGGATGTTCGTGTAACGCTTGAGCTCGTTCCAGGACTCGTGCAGCGTGAACTGAGCGACCTCGTGGATCTGGTAGCCCCGCTCAAAGAGCCGGCTGGTTGCCTCGTGGCGCAGGTCGTGGAAGCGCAGATCACCGATCCCGAGTATCTTGCAGGCACGGGTGAAAGCGGCGCCAACGCTCCTGGGGTCGTACGGGAAGATGAATTCACTGCCTCGGGGCTGCTGCTGTGCGATTGCCCAGGCCTCGGGCGTGTACTTGAAACGCAGGTGATTGCCTTCCTTGGACGTCGGGTGCTTGGCGTCCCGGACGAGGCCGGTGCGGTTGGCGGAAACGTTGTCGCGCCATTCGAGGCGACAGATTTCTGCCTGCCGTCGGGCGGAGGCGATCGCGAACTCGACGATCGCGGCCATCGGGATCTCGGCCCGCTTATCGCGACGCTGGAAATACGCTTTCAGGCGCGCGAGCTCGTCCGCGGTAGGACGTCGCGACCGCCGGCGCGCCTTACCGACGAGCCGCAGCTCGCCACAGGCGTTGCGAGCCTCCTGCACGACCTCGGGGCGCACCGGAAGGTCCTTGACGCTTCGGGCGGCACGCAGCACGACACCGATCCAGACGAGATCGTTGGCGACGGTCGCCGGCCCCGTGCCGTCGGCGCGCCGTGTGCGCACGTGATCGATGAGCGTTGCGGGGGTGAGATCGATGACGTTGGACTTTCCGATCGCGTGCCGCGCAAGAAATTTCAGATGCGCCTGCTTACTTCGCTGCCACTTGGAGATCGTCTCGAAGGTCTCGATGTACCAGCGGATGAGATTGGCCAACGTGACCGTCGCGTGTTGCTTTCGCGCGAGCGCTTCGGGGTTCTCGAGCTCCACCTCGCGGTGCCTGGCCCAGGTCACGGCGGATACACGATGTGTGAAAGTCTTGGCTTCCCGGTGGAGGATGGTCCCGCCACGACGTAGCCGGACGATCGCGGTGTAGCGGATCGCGCCGTTTGCTTGCCGACGTGCTTTGATAGTTGCCATGGCAAATGAGGAGACAAGCCGATCTTGTCTCCTTTATGTCTCCTCAGCAACCAGTAAACTCCCCGGAATGCCCAGAAATCCCGCAGAAACGCCTGAGCCGAAAGAGCCTGGAAAAATAGGCCTTTCGGACGATTTTTCCCGCGGAAAGATCGATCGGAGAGTGTCAGTCGCTCCCATGATGGACTGGACCGACCGTCACTGCCGGTACTTCCTCAGGGGCTTCTCCGCCGACGTATTGCTCTACACGGAGATGATCACCGCAGCGGCCATCCTGCGTGGGGATCGCGCGCGGCTGCTCGAGTTCGATCCTGAGGAGCATCCGCTCGCCCTGCAGCTCGGTGGGAGCGAGCCGCACGAGCTCGCGGCCGCGGCCCGTGCCGGCGAGCAGGCCGGCTACGACGAGATCAACCTCAACTGCGGCTGCCCGAGCGAGCGTGTGGCGAGCGGTGCCTTCGGGGCGTGTCTCATGCGCGAGCCGGCCCGGGTGGCCGAGTGCGTCGCGGCCATGAGCGCGGCTGTTCGGCTGCCGGTCACCGTCAAGATGCGCATCGGCGTCGTGACCGCCGGCGCCCGCGACGAGGCCGTCGCGCACTACGGCGAAGGCGACTTCCAGGCTCTGTGCGGCTTCGTCGCCGCCGTGCACGAGGCCGGCTGTCAGGTCGCGATCGTGCACGCGCGCAAGGCCGTGTTGGGTGGATTGTCGCCGAAGGACAACCGCGCGGTCCCGCCGCTGCGTTACGACGTGGTGCAACGTCTGAAACGGACGTTTCCCTCGTTGCCGATCGTCGTCAACGGCGGCCTGCGCGACGCGCACGCCGTGCGTGCCGCGCTCGCCTGGTGCGACGGAGTGATGCTCGGACGCGAGGCCTATCACCGGCCGTCGGTGCTCGCAGAGTTGCGGCAGGCGCTGGCGCCGGACGCTCCGCCCGCGCCCGCACGCGCGGCGCTCATCGAGCGCATGGTCCGCTACTGCGAGCGCGAGCTCGCTGCCGGCGAGCGCCTCGGCGCCATCACGCGCCACATGCTCGGTCTGTACAGCGGTGAGCCCGGTGCCCGGGAGTTCCGCCGCGCTCTGAGCGAAGGAGCGCGGCGCGCGGGGGCCGGCGCGGAGCTGCTGCGGCGGGCGATTCCGACAGCCGTCAGGGACTAAAGCGCGCTCGCGAGGTTGGAATGGGCCGGTCGGTAGCGGCCCGGGGACCAACGCGTATAATCGTCCAGCTCATGGGCAAGGACATCGAGCTCGCAATACTGTTCGCCGACGTCGTCGGGTCGACCCGGCTATACGACACCATGGGCGATCTGCGGGCCCGCGACATGGTCGCCACCTGCATCGATGTGATGCGCAGTGCCACCGAGCAGCGTCAGGGCACCGTCATCAAGACCATGGGCGATGAGGTCATGGCCACGTTCCCCAGTGCCGATGCGGCCCTCAACGCCGCGGCCCAGATGCAGCAGCAGATCTCCAGTCACGCGCAGCTCAAGGTGGACGGGCAGCCGGTCTCCATCCGCATCGGCTGTCATTTCGGCCCGGTGATGCTCGAGAACCGCGATGTGTTCGGGGCGGCCGTGCACACCGCCAATCGCATGACCAGTCAGGCGAAGGCCGGACAGATCGTGACGACCGCCGCGACCGTCGAGAAGCTCTCGCCCGAGTGGCGCGCCGCGTGCCGTCAGATCGACGTCGCGACTCTCAAGGGGCAGGGGAGCGAAGTGGTGCTCTACGAGGTGCTGTGGCAGACCGAGGACGTCACCAGCATGGTGCCGGGGATCGCGGGCGATGCGCGTCCCACGCATCCGATGCGCCTGCGCCTGCGCACCGACGACCGCGAGCTGCTCGTCGACGAGCGGCACTCGAGCGTCACGATCGGACGCGCCGAGGACAACGACGTCGTCGTCAAGGGAAATCTCATCTCGCGTCTGCACGCCCGCATCGAGATCAGCCGCAACAAGTTCGTGCTCGTCGACCAGAGCACCAACGGCACCTTCGTGCAGACCGCCGACGGCGAAGAGGCCTTCGTCCGGCGCGACAGCCTCCAGATCAAGGGTCACGGAATGATCGGCCTCGGCCGTCTGCCGGAGCAGGGCTCGCCGCAGACCATCCGCTTCAGCTGCGAGGAGGCCTGAGGGGCTTACCAGCGGCTCTCAGCCGAGCCGCTGCTCGCTGGCCCCGAGCTCCGCGAGCAGCGCCGCGGGCAGGCGACTGCCGTAGCGGCCGAGATACTCGCGCACCTCCGCGAGCTCCTTGCGCCACATGCCGACGTCGATCGAGCACAGTGCGCCGAGCGCTTCGGCGCCGATGTTCAGGCCAGCGGTGTTGAGGTCCGCGGGATTTGGCAGCCGGCCGATCGCCGACTCGATCGCGCCGACCCTGCCGGCGCAGCGGTCGAGCATCCAGGCGAGCACGCGCAGGTTCTCGCCGTAGCCGGGCCAGAGGAACTTGCCGGCCGCATCACGCCGGAACCAGTTCACGTGGAAGATGCGCGGCGGTCGCGAGAGCCTGGCGCCGGTGTTGAGCCAGTGCTGCCAGTAATCGCCGAAGTTGTAGCCGCAGAAGGGCTGCATCGCCATGGGATCGCGCCGCACGACTCCCACCTGTCCGACCGCCGCGGCCGTAGTCTCCGAGGCGAGCGAGGCGCCGAGCAGCACGCCATGCTGCCAGTCGCGCGCCTCGTATACGAGCGGCGCGACCTCGCGCCGCCGGCCGCCGAACACGATGGCGGTGATCGGCACGCCCGACGGGTCCTCCATGCGCGCGGAGTAGCTCGGATTGCGCCTGGCGGCCACGGTGAAGCGTGAGTTGGGGTGCGCGGCGGGTCCGCGGGCCGGGTCGTAGGGCCGTCCCTGCCAGTCGAGCACCGGTTTGCCCGTCGTCAGTCCTTCCCACCAGGGCTGATCGTCGGCGGTGACGGCGACGTTGGTAAACAGCGTGTCGCGCCGGATCATCTCGTAGGCATTGCGGTTGGTCTGCGGGTTCGTGCCCGGCACGACCCCGAAGCAGCCGGCCTCCGGATTGATGGCCCAGAGGCGCCCATCGGCTCCGGGGTGCAGCCAGGCGATATCCTCGCCGACCGTGAGAACGCGCCAGCCGGGCATCGACTCCGGCGGAACCAGCATGGCGAGATTCGTCTTGCCGCAGGCGGAGGGGAAGGCGCAGGCGATGAAGTGAGTCTCGCCCTGCGGACTCTCGAGCCCCACGATCAACATGTGCTCGGCGAGCCAGCCTTCGGTCCTCGCCTGCCAGCTCGCGATGCGCAAGGCGTGGCATTTCTTGCCGAGCAGGGCATTGCCGCCGTAACCGGAGCCGTAGCTCTCGATGGCAAGCTCCTCCGGGAAGTGCATGATGAAGCGCCGCTCGGGGTCCAGCTCGCCGATCGAGTGGAGTCCCTTGACGAAGCGGCCGTCGCGCGCGATGAGCTCGAGCGCCGCGCGGCCGGCGCGCGTCATGATCAGCATGTTGAGCACGACGTACGGGCTGTCGGTGAGCTCGACGCCGCGCCGCGACAGCGGCGAGTCGAGCGGCCCCATGCAGTACGGGATGACATAAAGAGTGCGCTCGCGCATCGAGCCGCGGAACAGGTCGCGCATCTTGGCGTGCGCCTGCTGCGGGTCCATCCAGTGATTGTTCGGTCCCGCCTCCTCCTGCGAGCGCGTGCATATATAAGTGAGATGCTCGACCCGAGCCACGTCGTTCGGGTCGGAGCGATACAGATGGCAGCCGGGAAACTCCTGGGGATTGAGTACCGTGAATTCCTTGCTGCGCACCAGCTGCGCGGTGAGCTCGCGTGCCTCGGCGTCGCTCCCCTCGACCCAGTGCACGGCGCGCGGCTGCGTGAGCTCGCACACCGAGCCCACCCAGTCCGCGACCGCGCGGCTCAACTGGGGCAGCGCGGTCATTTTGTGTGCAGGAGCGGCCATCCGGCTGTCCTCTCAGCGGGCGATCCCCTAAACCAAGAAGTATATCCTGACACCGTGAGGTCCCCTGCTACAGTAGCGCCGGCTACCTGGTCCGGTTGGTACTCTTTGCAGCAAATTCAGAAAGATATGCGTCTCGACACCCGCTGCGCGGCCCGCGAGGATTCCTCTCCGCCGGCGAGTCTCTGAGGCAGCGATGCTCGATCTCGAGGACATATTCGGCCCGGAGGGCCCCCTCAAGCGCGCCCTGCCGGATTTCCGGGTGAGGCGCGAGCAGCTGCGCATGGCGCAGCGTGTCGCCGCGGCGCTCGATGCGCGCGCAACTCTCGCAGTCGAGGCGGGCACCGGTACGGGCAAGACCTTCGCGTACCTGGTGCCCGCGCTCCTCTCCGGTCTGCGTGTCCTCGTCTCGACCGGCACGCGCACGCTCCAGGATCAGCTCTATGCGAAGGACCTGCCGCTGGTGAGCGCCGCGCTCGGCCGCCCGGCGCGCGTGGCGCTGCTCAAGGGCCGCGCCAATTATCTGTGCCGCTATCGCCTGGCGGCGACCGCCGCAGCGCCCGAGCAGCTCGCGCTCGGGGCCGGCGCCGCGGGCAGTGCGCGCGCCGGCCGCAGCATGCTCGCACGCATCGCCCGCTGGGCACACACCACCAGGAGCGGCGATCTTGCCGAGGTGGCCGGACTCTCCGACTCGCATCCCGTGTGGGCGCAAGTCACCTCTACGCGCGAGACCTGCCTCGCCCAGCGCTGCCCGGAGATCGCGCGCTGCCACGTCGCACTCGCGCGCCGCGAGGCGCTCGACGCCGACATCGTCATCGTGAACCACCATCTGCTGCTCGCGGACCTGGCCTTGAAGGAGGACGGGTTCGGTGACCTGCTGGGGTCGGCGGATGCGGTGATCCTCGATGAGGCGCATCAGGTCCCGGACCTCGCCACGCAGTTCTTCGGCGCGAGCGTCGGCAGCCGCCAGATCGAGACCCTGCTCAAGGACGTGCAGCTCGGGCTGCGCAAGACCGCTGCGGGCGCGGCCCCGCGCGAGCGCGAGTCCGCGCCGCTCGCCGGCACACTCGGCGCGATCGAAGAGGGACTCGAGGAGCTGCGAGCCGCCGTGCCGGGCTCCGCCGGCGGCGGCCCGGGCACGGCACGCTTTGGCTGGAGCGAGCGCGATGCGCGCCTCGGCCGCGTGGCGCAGGAGCTGTCGGGCTCGCTCGCCTCTCTCGGTGAAGTGCTCGTCGCTCTCGGGGACGACGCCGCGGTGGCGCACCTGGCCGCGCGGGCCGCCGATCTCGGCGCCGCCCTCGGGCGCATTGCGGCGCTGGACGAGCTCGAGGGCGCGCGCGCGGTCGAAGTCGGCACGCGCTCGATCACCTTGAGTCTCCTGCCGTTCGACATCTCGGCGCGCTTCCGCGCGCTGATCGAGGCGCGGCGCGGCGCCTGGATTTTCACGTCGGCGACGCTCTCGCTGGGCGAGGAGTTCGGGCACTTCACCGGGAGGCTCGGCATCGGCGAATGCTCGACGCTGCGGATCGACAGTCCCTTCGATCATGAGCGCCAGAGCGTGCTGTACCTTCCGGAGCGGATGCCCGACCCGCGCTCGCCGGATTACGTGGCCGCGGTGATCGACACGGCGCTGCCGCTGATCGAGGCCGCGGGCGGCGGCGCCTTCGTGCTGTTCACGAGTCACCGCGCCCTGGCGCGGGGGGCGGAGCTGCTGCGGGCACGCTGGGGCGACGCCCGACCCCTCAGGCTCTTCGTTCAGGGCGAGGCGCCACGCGAGCGGCTGCTCGAGGAGTTTCGCAACGACGGCAACGCCGTGCTGCTCGGCACTGCGAGCTTCTGGGAGGGGGTTGACGTCAAGGGCGAGGCGCTGCGCCTGGTGGTGATCGAGAAGCTGCCGTTCGCCTCGCCGGAAGATCCTCTGGTGCGCGCGCGCATCGAGCATTTGAACGCAATCGGCGCCAATGCCTTTCGCGATTACCAGCTTCCGGAGGCCGCGCTCGCCCTGAAGCAGGGAGCCGGCCGTCTGATCCGCAGCGAGGACGACTATGGGGCGGTCGTCATCTGCGATCCGCGGGTGCTCGGACGCAGCTACGGTCAGGTGTTCCTCGCAGCGCTCCCGCAGATGACCCTCACGCAGGATCCGGAAGAGGTCAGGCGCTTCCTGCGCCGGCATGCCCCGCGCCCGGCGGCCCCCCGGGCGGGCGTGCCGTGAGGATTCTCGCGCTCGATACCGCAACCGAGAACTGCTCGGCAGCGCTTCTCGCCGACGGGCGGCTGAGCGCGCGAGAGCGCCTGCTCGAGCGGGGTCACGCCGAGTGCATCCTCGGGATGATCGATGAGGTGCTGGCTGAGGCCGGCGCCGAGCTCGCCGGACTCACGGCGATCGCCTACGGGCGCGGGCCCGGCGCCTTCACCGGCGTGCGCCTCGCCGCCAGCGTCACTCAGGGACTGGCCTACGGCGCAGGCATTCCGGTCGTGCCGGTGTCCGACCTCGCGGCGGTGGCGCAGAGAGTCCTCATGGATCATGCGGCCACCGAGCGCGTGCTGATCTGCAACGACGCACGTATGCGCGAGGTCTACTGGGGGTGTTTTGGCCGGTCCGCGGCGGGTCTGGCCAGTCCCGCCGGGGGCGAGCGCGTGAGCAAGCCCGAAGCGGTGGCATTGCCGCCGGACTGGGGTAATGCCCGCGGAGTCCGAGGCGCCGGGACGGGCTTCGCAGCCTACCCGCAACTGCGGGCGGCCTTCTCCGGGATGCTGTCCGCGATCGACGAGGTTCGTCCGCGCGCGACAGAAATTGCGCTCCTGGCCGCTGCCGAGGTCGCCGCGGGGCGAACCCTCGACCCAGAGCAGGCTTTGCCGGTCTATCTGCGCGATGATGTGGCCTGGCCGCCTGCCGGTCACTGAAATGACACAAACGCCTGGCGGTCTGTCACGAATCTGCAACACAGTCCCCCTGTAATACTCGCGCGCCAGATTCCCGGAACACTGCCGAGATGACCGCCAAACAGGTTCTCATCGTCGAGGACGAGCGTCCGATCCGCGAGATGATCGCGTTCGGGCTGAAACGCGCCGGCTTCGAGGTACGTGAGGCGGAGGATTGCCGGGCGGCGCGCGCCGCGCTCGCCGACACCCGCCCCGACCTGGTGCTGGTCGACTGGATGCTGCCCGACATGAGCGGTCTCGAGCTGACTCGCGCGCTCAAGCGCGACCGCGAGACGCGGGAACTGCCCGTCATCATGCTGACGGCACGGGCCGAGGAGGGCGATAAGGTCGCAGGGCTCGAGGGCGGCGCCGACGATTACGTGACCAAGCCCTTCTCGCCCCGCGAGCTCCTCGCGCGCATCAACGCCGTGCTGCGCCGCTCCGCGCCGAGCGGCGTCGACGAGCTCATCGAGTTCGAGGGCCTGGTGCTCGATCAGGGGAGTCACCGGGTCATGGTGGGTCCGCGGACCGTCGGGCTCGGGCCCACCGAATACCGCATGCTCGAGTTCTTCATGACGCATCCGGAACGCGTCTATACCCGCGATCAGCTGCTCGATCGCATCTGGGGTGGCAACGTGTACGTGGAGGAGCGCACGATCGACGTGCACATCCGCCGCCTGCGCAAAGCGCTCGAGGAATTCGGCTACGATCGCTTCGTGCAGACCGTGCGCGGCTCAGGCTATCGGTTCTCCGCCCGAACGGTTTAGCGACAGCCACGAGGGCGTCCGGACGGCGAGGAGAGAGGCGGGGCAGCGATTGCAGCCCGTGACACAAATGTGGTGGTTTACGGTCGGGCGGCTGCTCGCCACGGTGGCGGTGGGCCTCGCCGCCGGGTGGCTGCTCGGAAGTCTCTGGGCGGGACTCGCGTGTGCGCTGGCGCTGCACCTCGCCTGGGTTCTCGCCAACCTCTTTCGCCTCGAGTGGTGGCTGCGGCACCGCAACTTCGCCGACCCGCCCGACGTGGGCGGTGTGTGGGGCGAGATCATCGCGCAGGTGGTGCGGCTGCACCGGCGCAAGCGCTTTCACAAGCAGCGCTTCGTGCAGCTCATGCGCCAGTTGCAGCGCTCGACCGCGGCGCTGCCGAACGGGGTCGTGATCCTCAACGCGCAGCGCGAGATCGTGTGGTTCAACCGCCGGGCTGCACAGCTGCTGGAGCTGCGCACCACCGCCGATCTCGGCATGCGCATCGAGCACTTGCTGCGCGAGCCGGAGTTCCTGCGTTACCTCGCCCGCCAGGATTACTCCAATCCCGTGGTCATCCGTCCGACGGTGGCCGAGGACTCGTATCTGTCGCTGCAGGTGGCACCCTACGGCGACGGGCAGCTGCTGCTGCTGGTGAGCGACGTCTCGCGGCAGATGCGGCTCGAGGCGGTACGGCGCGACTTCGTCGCCAACGCCTCGCACGAGCTGCGCTCGCCGCTCACCGTCATCTCGGGCTACCTCGAGACCCTCGGGCAGGACCCGGCCCTCGATCCGGACCTGCTCGGGCCGGTCGCGGAGATGCGCCGCCAAGCCGAGCGCATGACCAGCATCATCCGGGACCTCCTCGAGCTGTCGCGGCTCGAGGAGACCGACGAGGTCGTCGGCGGAGCCCCGATCGACGTCGCGGCGATCCTGGCGCTGCTGCGCAAGGACGTGTTGGCGCGCCCGGTGCATCCGCACGAGGTGCGCGTGCGCATCGAATCCGCGGCGCAGCTCATCGGCGATGAGCCCGAGATCCACTCGGCCTTCTCGAACCTGGTCGACAACGCCGCCAAGTACACCCCGCCCGAAGGCGCGATCGAGATGCGCTGGTGGACGGACGAGGACGGCGGACACCTCGCGGTGACCGACACCGGGTTCGGGATTCCCCCGGAGCACATACCGCGCCTCACCGAGCGCTTCTACCGCGTGGACGCCGGGCGCTCGCGCGCCACCGGAGGCTCGGGTCTCGGCCTCGCCATCGTCAAGCACGTCCTGCAGCGCCATGGCGCGCAGCTCGAGGTACAGAGCACCCTCGGTGAGGGTAGCTCGTTTACCTGTCATTTCCCGGCCGAGCGCCTCGCCCGCGAGGTCGCGCCCACACTGACGGAAACGGCTTAGGTTTGCCACGCAACCGACTAATTCGTAAGAAATCTTTAGCCGCGTTGTCATACGTAAGACACATGGGCGCACCACCCTAGCGGCACCCTGGGGAGCTTAGGGGTGAGTCCGGCATGGCAAACGGCAACTCGAGACGCTCTGGCAGGACGCGGGTGCGTACCCTGTTTCTGTCCGACATCCACCTCGGATACCGGCATGCGCGGGCCCGCGAGCTGAACGAGTTTCTCGTCGGGGTCGAGGCGGAGAACATCGTTCTGGTAGGCGATATCGTCGATGCGCTGAGCCTGGCCCGCCGCGTCTTCTGGTCGGCAGAGCACACGCAGGTGGTTCGCACGCTCCTCGCCCGCGGGCGCGCCGGCACGCGTCTCGTCTATATTCCGGGCAACCACGACGAGAGTCTGGGTGTATTCGCCGAGATGCTGCAGGGACAGTTCGAAGTGCACCGCGAATGGGTACACCGCACCGCGCGCGGCGAGCGGCTGCTGGTGCTGCACGGTGACCAGTTCGATCGTATCGTCAGCTGCTCGCCCTGGCTCACCCGTCTCGGCGATGCGCTCTACGAGGTGTCCGTGCGCCTGAGCGACGGCGTCAACAACCTGCGGCGCGCGCTCGGCAAGGCCTACTGGCCGCTGGCCGAGCGGCTGAAGCTCAGCATTCCCACGAGCGTCCGCTACATCGAGAAATTCGAGCAGGTCGCGGCGGGCCATGCCCGCAGCCAGGGCTACGACGGGGTCGTCTGCGGTCACATCCACCGCGCCAACCTCCGTCATATCGAAGGGACGCTCTACTGCAACACGGGCGACTGGGTCGAGTCCTGCTCCGCACTCGTCGAAGCCCCCGGCGGGGAGCTCAAGCTCCTGCGCTGGCCGCACGCGGCCGGCGCCGTGCGCCGCCGCAGCGCCGCGCTCGTCACCGATCGGGTGGCCGTCAGCCGCAGTTCCGCTATGATCGTGCGCATGAGTGCACGGGCGACGGGGGCGGGAAGCTGATGGAAACCGCCGATCTCAGTCATCACATTTCGCGTCGTTTCAACGAGGACCTCGAGCGCGTGCGCAGCAAGGTGCTCGGCATGGGCGGCTTTGTCGAGCAGCAGCTGCAGAAGGCGATCACCGCGCTCGTCGAGGGCGACAGCTCGCTCGGCGAGGCGGTGGCGATGGAGGACTACCAGGTCAACAACATGGAGGTCTCGATCGACGAGGAGTGCAGCCGCATTCTCGCAACCCGCGCCCCTGCCGCCGGGGACCTGCGCCTGATCGTTGCCATCATCAAGACGATCACCGACCTCGAGCGCATCGGCGATGAGGGCGAGAAGATCGGCTACATCGCCTCGCGCCTGGCCACCATGGAGCGCCCCGCCGACAAGTACCGTGAGATCAAGCATCTCGGCCGCGTCGTCTCGGAGATGGTCCACGACGCCCTCGATGCGTTCGCGCGCATGGACACGGAATCGGCGCTGCGCGTCGCGCGGCAGGATCGTCTGGTGGACGAGGAGTACGAGGCGATCCAGCGCCAGAGCATCACCTTCATGATGGAGGACCCGCGCACGATCCGCCGCGCGCTCGATGTCATGTGGGTGGTACGCGCGCTCGAGCGCATCGGCGATCATGCCAAGAACATCAGCGAGTACGTCATCTACATGGTGCACGGCAAGGACATCCGCCATACCTCTCTCGATGACGTAGAACGCGAGCTGCGCGCCGAATCCGGGACTGCGGGCGCCGGGCCGTAGGGCGATCGGGCGCCCCGGGCGGGGGCTCCTGCGCCTTGCAGGTCCGTGCGCATCAACCGTGCGCATGAACCGTGCGCACGAGCCATGCGCACGAGCCATGCGCACGAGCCATGCGCACGAGCTCGGGGAGAGACCTGCGCGCGCGCCCCCGCTAGACTGGCCCCATGCCACACCGCCGCCTCATCAATTTCATGGGCTTCCTTGCCTGCACCGGACTCATGGCCTACGCGCTGTATACGCAGTACCACCAGGGACTCGAGCCGTGTCCGCTGTGCATCTTCCAGCGCGTCGGGGTCATGCTGCTTGGCCTCACGTTCCTCGCGGCGGCGCTGCATCACCCGCGCGGCCGCGGACGTTACTTCTACGGGGCACTGCTGGCGTTCTGGGCGCTCCTCACCATCGGTGTCGCGGCGCGGCAGCTTTATGTGCAGAGCCTGCCGCCCGGAACGCTGCCCTCCTGCGGGGCGCCGCTCGCCATGATGCTGCGCTTCATGCCCGTGACCGAGGTCGTGCGCCGGGTGCTCTCGGGGAGCGGGGAGTGCGCCGAGGTGAACTGGCGCTTCCTCGGGCTCGCCATGCCCGCCTGGGTGCTGATCTCGGCGCTGCTGCTCGGTGGCGTGGGCGCCTTCGCCAATCTCAGGCGAGAAGGGTCCGCAGCAGGTTGAGATACATCTGCGCGAGGGCGTCGACGTCGGCGGCCCGCACGCACTCGTTCACCTTGTGGATGGAGGCATTCACGACGCCGAGCTCCACGACCTGCGCCCCGAGCGGCGCGATGAAGCGCCCGTCGGAGGTGCCCCCGCCGGTCGAGAGCCGCGGCCTGACACCCGTCACCTGGGAGACCGCGTCGGCGGCCGCTTCCGACAGCGGGCCGGGCGGGGTGTAGAAGGGCTCGCCCGACACATACCATTCGAGGCTGTAGCGCACGCCGTGCCGGCGCAGAATCTCCTCCACCGTACTCTTCAGCTTGTCCAGCGTTTGCACCGGCGAGTACCGCAGGTTGAAGCGCGCCTTGAGCTCTCCTGGAATTACGTTCGGGGCGCCCGTTCCGGCGTTGAGGTTCGAGACCTGGAAGGTCGTCGGCTGGAAATGCTCGGTTCCTGCATCCCACACGCGCCCGGTGAGCTCGGCGAGCGCCGGGGCAAGGGTGTGCACCGGATTCTCGGCGAGCTGCGGATAGGCCACGTGACCCTGCACGCCGTGAACCGTGAGCCGCCCGCTCAGGGAACCGCGGCGTCCGACCTTGATCGTGTCCCCGATGGTGGCCTCGCTCGAGGGCTCGCCCACCACGCACCAGTCGATACGCTCGCCGCGCGCTGCGAGGGTCTCCGCCACACGCTTGGTGCCATCCACCGAGGGGCCTTCCTCGTCGCTCGTGATGAGGAACGCGATCGAGCCCCGATGCCGGGGATGGGCGCGGACGAACTCCTCGGTGGCCGTCACCATGGCCGCGAGCCCGGTCTTCATGTCGGCGGCGCCACGGCCGTAGAGGAGTCCCTCCCGCAGCGTCGGCACGAAGGGGTCGCTGCGCCACTCCTCGAGCGGGCCGGTGGGGACAACGTCGGTGTGCCCGGCGAAGCAGAAGAGCGGCCGCTCGGCGCCGCGCCGCGCCCAGAGGTTATCCACCGTGCCGAACCGCAATGGCTCGAGAGCGAAGCCGAGCGCCGCCAGGCGCTCGCCGATCAGCTGCTGGCATCCTTCATCCGCTGGGGTCACGGAGCGGCGCGCGATCAGGGCTTCGGCGAGCTCGAGGGATCTGGACATCGGCGCTGGCGGCTCCAATGGGTTCGCGTTTATACGGTGGGGCGGGCCGTCCGGCAAGCCGGTCGCTGTCACGACCGTGAAAACTCCTACGGCAAGACTACTCATCCAAGACCATGAAAAGGGCGCTTTCCGACCGTGTCATCGAAGCGTCACATTATTGTCATCTAATGCGCGCGACTGGTGCGTGGAGGCTCTCCAGGGCCAGCGCAGCTGTGCTTCCCACCGATTGCACTTGAGGAGTCGAGACATGAATTTCCGAAGAATACAGCGGGTGTTCCTGGCAGCGCTCGGTGCGCTCGTTTGCGCAGGCGTCGTGCAGGCAGCCGACATCTCAGGCGCCGGGGCCACCTTTCCCTACCCGATCTATTCAAAGTGGGCGGATGCCTATAAGCAGCAGACCGGCATCGGCCTCAATTACCAGTCGATCGGCTCGGGCGGAGGCATCAAGCAGATCAAGGCCAAAACCGTCACCTTTGGTGCGAGCGACATGCCTCTGAAGCCCGATGACCTCAAGGAGGCGGGTCTGGTGCAGTTCCCGATGATCATCGGGGGCGTGGTTCCGGTGGTCAACATCAAGGGCGTACAGGCCGGCCAGATGGTACTCGACGGCCCGACCGTCGCCTCGATTTACATGGGCGAGATCACCAAGTGGAACGACGCGCGCATCCAGAAGATGAATCCGAAGCTGACGCTTCCGGCCAGCAACATCGCGCCGATTTACCGCTCGGACGGCTCGGGCACGAACTTCCTCTTTTCCCACTACCTCTCGCAGACGAGCCCGAAGTTCAAGGACAGCATCGGTGAGAACACCTCGGTGCAGTGGCCGATCGGCATCGGCGCCAAGGGCAACGAGGGGGTCGCCAACATGACGGCGCAGACCGACGGGGCCATCGGCTACGTCGAGTACGCCTACGCGAAGCAGACCAAGATGGCGTACTGCAACCTCGTCAATTCAGCGGGCAAGGCGGTCACGCCGAGCGCCGAGTCCTTCCAGGCAGCTGCCGCGAGCGCCGACTGGTCACGGGCGCCCGGCTACTTCCTGATTCTGACCAACCAGTCGGGCGCGGGGAGCTGGCCGATCACGGGCGCGAGCTTCATCCTGGTCTATGCAGTGCCGCCCGACACGGCGGCGACTGCCGAGGCGCTCAAGTTCTTCGATTGGGCGTACCGCAACGGCACCAAGATGGCGGCCGACCTCGACTACGTGCCGCTGCCGGAGAGCCTGATCAAGCAGGTGCGCGCGACCTGGAAGTCCGATATCAAGGGCGCTCCGGCCCTCTAGGGCGCTCGTAGCCGGGACGCTGGCCTGTACCGCACCCGATGAATAGCGCGGCCGCCATCGAACCGCGACACGCGGCGGGGCAGCGGCTGCGGGAGTCCCTGTTCCGCGCCGCCACGTTCGTGGCGGCGCTGCTGGTGCTCACGCTCCTCGGAGGCGTTGCGCTCTCCCTGCTGCATGGGGCGTGGCCGGCGCTCGCGCACTTCAAGCTGGGCTTCCTGCTGAATGAGACCTGGAACCCGGTCACCGAGCGGTTCGGGGCGCTGGCGGCGATCTACGGGACGGTGGTTACCTCGGTCCTCGCGCTCGTGATCGCCATCCCCGTGAGCTTCGGGATCGCCATCTTTCTCACGGAGCTCGCGCCCGTATGGCTGAAGAGGCCGGTCGGCATCGCGATCGAGCTGCTGGCAGCGGTGCCGAGCATCATCTTCGGCATCTGGGGCCTGTTCGTGCTCGCCCCCATCCTGCAGCGGCACGTGCAGCCGTGGCTCATCGACACGATCGGACCGCTGCCGATCGTCGGCCGGCTGTTTCAGGGGCCGCCCTTCGGCATCGGCATTCTCACCGCCGGCATCGTGCTCGCCATCATGGTGGTACCGTTCATCTCCGCGGTCACCCGTGACGTGTTCGAGACCGTGCCGGATGTCCTCAAGGAATCCGGCTACGGGCTCGGCGCCACCACCTGGGAGGTGATCTGGCAGGTGGTCGTGCCCTACGCACGCACAGGCATGATCGGCGGCATCATGCTCGGCCTCGGGCGCGCGCTCGGGGAGACCATGGCGGTGACCTTCGTCATCGGCAACGCGCACCGCATCAGCTCCTCGCTCCTTGCTCCGGGCACGACCATCTCGGCGGCCATCGCCAACGAGTTCACCGAGGCGGTCGGGGATCTCTACACCTCCTCGCTGGTGGCTCTCGGCGCGCTGCTCTTTCTCATCACCTTCTCGGTGATCGCGGCCGCACGCTTCATGCTGCTGCGCCTCGAGCGCCGCGCCCTCTCATCGGTATGAACCGCAGCTTCCTGCGCAAGGTCATCAACTTCGTGGCGCTCGGGCTGTCGGGCCTGGCCACGGCGATCGGACTGTTCTTCCTCGGTGCGATTCTCTGGACGCTCTTCAGCCGCGGATTCGCCGGCATGTCGGTGGCGTTGTTCACCGCCATGACGCCCCCGCCCGGGGGCAGCGGCGGGCTCCTCAACGCGATCTACGGCAGCGTCGTCATGACCGTGATCGGCATCCTGATCGGCGGCCCGATCGGCATGCTCGCTGGCACGTACCTCGCCGAGTATGGCCGTAATTCCCCGCTGAGCGCGGTGATCCGCTTCGTCAATGACGTGCTGCTGTCGGCGCCCTCGATCATCGTCGGCCTGTTCGTCTACGAGCTGCTGGTGGTCCGCATGGGGCACTTTTCCGCCATCGCCGGCGCGGTGGCGCTCGGCATCATCGCCCTCCCGGTGACCGTGCGCACCACCGAGGACATGCTGAGCCTGGTGCCCCAGGGGATGAAGGACGCCTCGACCGCCATGGGCGCCTACCCCTGGCGCACGATCACGAGTGTCATATACCCGGCCGCCCGCAGCGGCATCGTGACCGGCCTGCTGCTCGCCATCGCGCGCATCAGCGGGGAGACGGCGCCGCTGCTGTTCACGGCGCTCAACAACCAGTTCTGGAGCACGAACCTCAACGCGCCGATGGCGAACCTGCCGGTCGTGATCTTCCAGTTCGCCCTGAGCCCCTACCCGAACTGGCAGGCGCTTGCGTGGTCGGGTGCGCTGCTCATCACGCTCTCGATCCTCATCCTCAGCATCACCGCACGCTTCGTGGTGGCGCGGCTCGGTCCCGGGGGGAGGCGCTGATGGGCGCCTCGGGGGTCGAGCTGGCCGTGCTGCCCGCGGCGCCGGACGGCGCGCACCCGGTCAAGTACGACGTGCGACACCTCGATTTCTACTACGGCACGTCGCAGGCCCTGAAGGACATCAACCTGACGCTCGAGGACCGGCGCATCACGGCCTTCATCGGCCCTTCGGGCTGTGGCAAGTCGACGCTGCTGCGGGTCTTCAACCGCATGTATGCGCTCTATCCCGGACACCGGGCAACCGGTCATGTGCGCCTCGACGGCGAGGACATCCTGGCAGCCTCGGTGGACGTGGCGGCGCTGCGCTACCGTGTCGGCATGGTGTTCCAGAAGGCTACCCCCTTCCCGATGTCGGTTTTCGACAACGTGGCCTTCGGGCTGCGCCTGGTGCGGCGCATCTCCCACAGCGAGCTCACCGACCGGGTGGAGGAGGCGCTGCGGGAAGCGGCGATGTGGGAAGAGGTGAAGGACAAGCTGCACGAGGACGGCCGCGGCCTCTCGGGCGGCCAGCAACAGCGCCTGTGCATCGCGCGTACCCTGGCGGTGCGACCCGAGGTTATCCTGTTCGACGAGCCGACCGCGGCGCTCGACCCGATCTCGACGCTTCGCATCGAGGAGACGCTGCAGTCCCTGCGGGAGAAGTACTGCATCGCCATCGTGACCCACAACCTGCAGCAGGCCGCGCGCGTGTCGAACTTCACCGCTTTCATGTACCTCGGCGAGCTGATCGAGATGGGTCCGACGGAGCAGTTGTTCACCGCCCCGAAGAACCGCCGCACCGATGACTACGTCACCGGAAAATTCGGCTGAGCCGCGCACTCATGAGTGATCCTCCCCGGGAGAATCCGCAACCGCGCGAGAGCGCCGCCGGACCCGACGCGGCCGCCAGCAACGGTGCGGCCACACCCGCCGGTGCGGTCGGCGGCAACGGTGCAGCCGGCAAGCCCGTAGCGACCCCGGGCGCTGCAGCGAGCCACGTCGCGAGCCCGGGCGCCACAGCGAGCCCCGCGCCGTCCCAGCGCCACATCGGCGAGAGCGGCCTCAACTTGAAGCCGAGCGGACGCGTGCACGTGGCAGTCGCCGCCGGCACCGGCGCCGGCGCCGGTCCGGGGCAGGCCGCGGCCGAGAATCCGGTGTTTTCCTGCCGCGACGTCAACGTCTACTACGGCGGCAAACAGGCCCTCAAGAACGTCACGATCGACGTGGGCAGGAGGCAGGTGCTGGCGATGATCGGGCCGTCGGGCTGCGGCAAGTCGACGTTTCTGCGCTGCCTCAATCGCATGAACGACACGATCCCCGGCGCGCGTGTCACCGGCAGCATCATGCTCGACGGCAGGGATATCCACGATGGGCGTCGCGACGTGGTCCAGCTGCGCGCGCGAGTCGGCATGGTGTTCCAGAAGCCGAACCCCTTCCCGAAATCGATCTACGACAACGTCGCCTACGGGCCGCGCATTCACGGGCAAGCGAGCAGCCGCGCCCATCTCGATGACATCGTCTGCACCAGCCTGACGCGTGCGGGACTCTGGGACGAGGTGAAGGACCGGCTCCGCAGTCCCGGCACCGGGCTCTCCGGCGGCCAGCAGCAGCGCCTGTGCATCGCGCGCGCCATCGCGGTGCAGCCGGAGGTGATCCTCATGGACGAGCCCTGCTCGGCGCTCGATCCGATCGCCACCGCCCGCATCGAGGACCTGATCGAGGAGCTGCGCGAGTCGTACGCGATCGTGATCGTCACCCATTCCATGCAGCAGGCCGCGCGCGTCTCGCAGCGCACCGCCTACTTCCATCTCGGCGAGCTGATCGAGGTGGGCGACACCGATCGCGTGTTCACCAACCCGCGCCACCGGCTCACCGAGGACTACATTACGGGACGATTCGGCTAGTCCCCGAGGCTATAGCCCCCGAAACGACAGGGCCCGCTTGCGCGGGCCCTGTCCAATCGTGCGCCCGTGGCGGGCGGCGCCGCGGCGCCTCAGAACCGGAAGCGCACACCGGCGGTGGTGGCGATGTTGGTGCTGAACAGGTAGCCGTTGGCGAGGCCGTCCTGCACGCCCGAGTAGAACGTGCCGAGATAGGTGTCGAAGCGCTTCGACAGCCGGTAGTCGAGCAGCAGCGACAGCCCGGTCTCGCTACCGCTGCAGGCTCCGTTCGCCTTCGTGCTGCAACCGGCATTCGCGCCCGTGGCGTAGGAGTTTTGACTGTAGCCGTAGTATGCCGCCGTCATGTCCAGATCAGGCGTGATACCCCACTTCGCGCCCGCCCAGTAGACCTCGAGCACCTTCTGGTTGGCGAACGCGGCGTTGTTGGTGAAGGCCAGCGTGTAGCCGCCGATGGTGAGCGTGCCCGGAGGCAGGGGGTCGTTCGGGTTGTTGAAGGTGATGCGCTCGTAGCCGGCGGACACCTTGAACGTCGATCCCGGGATGGCGTACAGGGCCATGAGCGAGTAGGTCTCGTTGTCGGAGACCGTCGCCGAGAGCGAAGTGCCGATCGGCCAGCACTGCGGGACGGCGGGCGCCACGGCGGCGCAGTTGCCGGTCTGCAGCAGAGCGACCTGCGCCGCGCTCAGCGAGCCCACCGAGATCGCGTCGTACTTCTTGGCATAGTACCCGTCGATCGAGAACCCGGCGTACTCCGCGCCCAGCTCGAACTGGAAGCCCGTGTTCGTGCTGCCGCTGTTGCCGCTGAACTGATACAAGGCACCGAGATGCAGCCAGTCGTACTTGGCGTAGTACTTGAGGGACTGATCGAGGCGCCGGTCCTCGGTATCGCCGCCGCCCGCGGCGGTGCCCGAGAAGCCGATGATGGAGAAGGCCTGCGCTGCTCCCATCGGATCGTACTTGGCGATGCCGTCGGCCAGCAGCGTCACGTTGCGGCCGAAGGTGAAGGTACCGTAGGTCGGCGAGCTGAAGCCCGCATAGGCGGCTCCCGAGAACAGCTGGCCCGCGATGCTGCTGTCGACGCCCACGCTCTGGGTGCAATTGGCCACCGTGGAGCAGGGCTTGCCGTTATTCAGCGCGACCGACTTCAGAGCGTCGGATAGATTGCCCGTGGTCGGTTGGAAAAACGTCTCGAGCCGGAACACGGCCGCCCAGTCGCCGCCAATCGGCTCGTTGCCCGAGATTCCGAGGCGCGACTGGGAGAGGTTGTTCGAGGTGAGTCCCGTGGGGGACTCACTGTCGTTCTTCTGGACCAGCGAGCCGGAGGTCGCCGGGAAGTAGTCGCTGAACGGCGCGCTGTGGGTGTCGTACTGAACACCAATGTCGACGATGCCGTAGAGCGTGATTCCCTTCCAGGTGAGGCTGCTGTCCGCAGCCTTGGTCGTCGGCGCCGGCGCGGGGGGTGGCGCAGTCTGCGCCTGCGCGACGCCCGCTGCGGCCAACGAAGCCGTTAAGAGACAGGCACGGATGGATGTCATCTGCAGAATTCCTGTGATGTGAAAATAAAGGCGACGCAGGATACCAGCGCCTTGCCCGATACGCTCAGGCAGAGTGTTGCCTCTCCGCAACATACTGTGATCACCGCCGCTCGGGGCTCAGTGTGGTCCACTTGTATGACACTTGTACCGCAGTCTGATGGCGCTTTTATTACCGGTCTCGGGCATCGGGATGCGTGTGGCCCCGGCACCGACCACGGCCTTTCAGGCTAACTGGTCTCCCGCGTGGGGGCTAAACTCTTCCATATCAAGGCCTTGAAAGCAACTTCTATTTCATGAATGGTTTTTAATGTGGCATTTGCCGCCGATTAATCCTTCTGTGCTCCACTGGGCCTCCGGGACCGTACACAGGGAGACTCATCAGTCGTGCGGATGCTCCTCGTCGAGGATGAGAAGAAGCTTGCCGAGCTCGTGGCGCGCGCGCTGCGGCAGGAGCGCTATGCCGTCGACGTCGCCGACGAGGGAACGCGCGGCTGGGAGCTCGCTCAAGCCTACGACTACGACCTCATCATCCTCGACCTGATGCTCCCCGGACTCCCGGGGGAGGAGCTCCTGCGGCGCATCCGCCGCCGCAACCACCAGGTGCCGATTCTGATTCTCACGGCGCGCGATGCCACCGAGGCAAAGGTGCAGAACTTCGAGGCGGGGGCGGACGACTATCTGACGAAGCCGTTCGCGTTCGCCGAGCTCGTGATGCGCGTCAAGGCGCTACTGCGGCGCGGACCGGTGGCCCGCTCGAGCGTGCTGCGCGTCGCGGACCTCGAGCTCGATCGCTTCACTCAGCAGGTGCGCCGGGGCGGGCGGCGTATCGAGCTCACCCCCAAGGAGTACGCGCTGCTCGAGTACCTGGCGTCGAGCCCGGGCCGGGTGTTTTCGCGCACCATGATCATCGAGCACGTGTGGGATCAGAGCTTCGAGGGACTCACCAACATCGTCGACGTGTACGTACGGCACCTGCGCAGCAAAGTGGACGATCCGTTCCCGCTAAAGCTCATCCGCACCGTGCGTGGCGTCGGCTATGGGCTGGGGGCGGCGCCCGAGGCATGAACGCGCGTTCGCTCAGCGTGCGGCTGGTCGGCTGGTACGCCGGGGTGCTGACGGCCGTGTTCGTGCTGCTCGCCCTGCTGACCTTCCTGTTGCTGCGACATTACCTCGAAGCGAACCTCCTCGACATCCAGGCCCGCCGGGCGCGGCAGATCGCCGGCACGCTCGTGGCGCACGCGCGCCGCGACGGCGAGGAGGCGATGCGCAACGAGGTGGAGAACCTCTACTCCCCCGAGATCAACGACCGCTTCATCCGCATAACGCGCGCCGACGGGGAGGTGGTGTACGTCTCGGGTGCCCCGCGCAACGAGCGCTTCGATCCCGCGATCGTCCCGCCGCTCGCCGGCGAGGTCTCGCAGGGCTCGTCTCGCAAGGTACGGCTCGCCGGGGGCTCGCTGCTGATCGCGGCGGTGGCGGCCGAAGGAGGCGACGGCACACGCTATCGGGTCGAGGTCGGCACCTCGGGCGCGCCGGTCGAGGACACCCTCGCCCAGGTGATCGTCATGCTGGCGGTGGGTCTGCCGCTCGCGGTGGCGGTGGCGGTGGTAGGCGGCTTCGTCCTGGTGCAGCGCGCGCTCGAGCCGGTCGAGCGTATGGCCGTCAAAGCCGAGGAGATCACGCAGCACAACCTGAGCGAGCGCCTGCCCGTGGTGCGAAGCGGCGACGAGCTCGAGCGGCTCTCGGTATCGCTCAACCACATGATCAGCCGTCTCGAGGACGCGCTGCGCGGCTCGAAGCAGTTCGTCGCCGATGCGAGCCACGAGCTGCGCACGCCGCTCACCGTGATGCGCGGGGAGCTCGAGAGCCTGGCGCAGGACGAGCGGCTCGCTGCCGACGCGCGTGAGGCGCTCGGCAGCGTGCTCGAGGAGGTCGAGCGGCTCGCCGAGATCGTCGAGGGCCTGTTTGCGCTCTCACGCCTCGATGCGGGCGAGGCCGGCGGCGAGTGGCAGCGCTTCGACCTGGCGGAGCTCGCCGCCACGACCGCCGAGCAGATGAGCCTGCTCGCCACCGACAAGGACATCCGCGTCGACTGTGACCCGGCGCGCGGCGTGACGGTGCGCGGCGACCGCGCGCGCCTCAAGCAGGTGATCGTCAACCTGCTCGACAACGCCATCAAGTACACCCCGTGCGGCGGGCGCATCGCGCTCAGCGTGCGGCGCGAGGGCCCCGATGCCGTGCTCGAGGTCACCGACACCGGCGTCGGCATACCCGCCGATGCACTGCCGCACGTGTTCAAGCGCTTCTACCGGGTCGACGGCTCGCGCTCGCGCGAGCAGGGCGGCGCCGGGCTCGGGCTCTCGATCGTGAAATCGATCTGCGCCGCGCACGGCGCCGAGGTGGAGGTGCAGAGTGCCTTGGGCAGGGGCAGCACCTTCCGCGTGCGGGCGCCGCTCGCCGGCGCAACCGACGAGCGCACCTGAGGATCGCGCCGTGTCGCTCGTTCAGTACGTCCTCAGGCGGCCTTACACGGTCGTCGCCCTGCTGATCCTCATCGCGCTGCTCGGGATCGGCGAGGCGCTGCGCATGCCGGTCGACATCTTCCCGGAGATGGACATTCCGGTGTGCAGCGTAGTGTGGACCTATGCCGGTATGAGCGCCCCGGACATCCAGAACCGGATCCTGACGCTGCACGAGCGGCAGATGGCCTCGCTGGTGGATGACATCGCGCGCATCGAGGCGACCAGCTACGAGGGCGTGGGCGTCGAGAAGGTGTATCTGCACGAGGGCGCGGACGTGACGCGCGCCGTCTCGCAGCTCGCGAGCAGCGCGCTGGTGGTGCTCAAGTACATGCCGCCGAACATCACGCCGCCGCTCGTGATCCGTTACGGCGCGACCGACGTGCCGATCATCCAGCTGAGCCTGTCGAGCAACTCGCTGCCCGACACCGCGCTCAACGACCTCGGGCAGAACATCATCCGGCCGGCCCTGGCGGTAGTGCACGGCGCCGAGGTGCCGTACCCGTACGGCGGCAAGCCGCGCGTCATCATGGCGGACCTCGACCAGCAGGCGCTGCAGGCGCGCGGTCTGACTCCGGCCGACGTGAGCAGCGCGCTGCAGTCGCAGAACGTCATCCTGCCCGCGGGCGACGTCAAGATCGGCAGCCAGGACTACCTGCTGGCGATGAACAACAGTCCCGACGTGATCGAGGCGATCAATGGCTTCCCCATCCGCCAGGTCGCCGGGCGCGAAGTGTTCATGCGCGACGTGGCGCACGTGCACGACGGCTTCCAGGTGCAGACCAACTCGGTGTCGGTCGACGGCGTGCCGGGCGCGCTCATGACGATCCGCAACACCGGCGGCGTCTCGACGCTCGCGGTCATCGACGGCATCCGCGCGGTGCTGCCCGACATCCGCCACATGGTGCCGAAGAGCGTCAGCATCAAGCCGATCTTCGATCAGTCGGTGTTCGTCAAGGCGGCGCTCAACAGTGTGCTGATGGGCGGCTGCCTGGCCGCCGCTCTCACCGCCCTGATGATCCTCCTGTTCCTCGGCAACTGGCGGCTGACGCTCATTATCCTCGCCGCCATCCCGCTCTCGATCATCAGCGCGGTGCTGCTGATGGGCGCCGGCGGCGAGACGCTCAACACCATGACCCTCGGGGGCTTCGCACTCGCGGTCGGGATCCTGGTCGACAACGGCACGGTGGTGATCGAAAACATCGAGCGTCACGCCGGCCTGCACGAGCACATGGCCGATGCGGTGGTGCACGGCGCCGGCGAGGTCGGCACCCCGACGTTCCTTTCGACGCTCTGCATCTGCATCGTGTTCGTGCCGGTGTTCCTGCTCCAGGGCACGGCCAAGTACCTGTTCTCGCCGCTCTCGGTGTCGGTGATCGTGTCGCTGCTGGCGAGCCTGGCGCTCTCCTTCACCATGGTGCCGGTGTTGTTCCTGTACCTGATGCGCGCTCGGGCCCATGCCGCGCCGTCCGCGCCGGTGGCGGCGCCCGCCGGCGGCCCGGCGCTGCGGCTGCTATGGCGCGCGCGGTTGCGGGAAGTCGCGCGCTGGCTGCACACCCTGCACCTGGGCTTCGAGCAGGGCTTCCGGCACTTCCGCGAGAGCTATCGCAATGCGCTTGCGTGGGCGCTGTCGCAGCCGCGTGTCACCGTGCTCGCGTTCCTCGCCATCATGCTGGTGTCGCTGCCGCTGTTTCCGCTCCTCGGGCGCGACTTCTTCCCTGACGTGGATGCCGGCGAGATGCGGCTGCACGTGCGCGCGCCACCGGGCACCCGCATCGAGACCACCCAGCAGTACTTCGCCGGGGTGGAGGCCGCGATCCGCCAGCTGGTCGGCAACGGCCAGATCAGCGTGATTCTCGACAACATCGGCCTGCCTTACAGCGGCATCAACATCGCGCTCAGCGACTCGGCCACCGTCGGGCCGATGGACGGCGAGATCCTGATTTCGCTCAAGCCGCAGCACGAGGCGACCGCCGGGCTGACCGCCATGCTGCGCCGCGAGCTTCCCGGGCGCTTCCCCGCGCTGCAGTTCTTCTTTCAGCCGGCGGATATCGTCGATCAGGTGCTCAACTTCGGCCAGCCGGCGCCGATCGACATACGCGTCACCGGCTCCGATACCGCGAGCACCTATGCGCTCGCCCAGCGTCTCACGGGCTCGATCGCCGGTATCCCCGGCGTCGTCGACGCACACGTGTTCCAGGTCCCCGACGCCCCGGCGCTGTCGGTGGACGTCGATCGCGCGCTCGCGACCCAGATCGGCCTCACGCAGCGCGATGCCGCCAGCAACGTGCTGGTCACCACCAGCTCGAGCGCGCAGACCGCACCCAACTTCTGGGTCGACCCGCGCAACGGCGTCAGTTATCCCCTGATAGTGCAGCAGCCGACCTACGACATCGCCTCGGCACAGGATCTGAAGACCATGCCCGTGAGCAGCGCCGAGGGCAGCTCGCAACTGCTCATGAACGTGACCTCGCTCGGGCGGCGCACGGTGCCGCTCGTCAGCTCGCAGCTCAACATCCGCCCGGTGTTCGACGTACACGCCAACGTGCAGGGGCGCGATCTCTACTCGACCGCGCGCGCCATCGACCGTGTGATCGCCGCCAACCAGCCACCGGCCGAGAAGGCGATGCATGTGATCCTGAGCGGCCAGGTGGAGACGATGCGCGATAGCTATGCGGGGCTGTTCGCCGGGATCGCGCTCGCGGTGGTGCTCGTCTATCTGTTCCTGGTGATCAACTTCCAGAGCTGGATCGACCCGCTGATCGTGCTGATGGCGACGCCGTTCGCCTTGAGCGGGGTCATGTGGATGCTGTTCCTCACCCAGACGCACCTGTCGGTGCCGGCGCTCATGGGAACCCTCATGTGCATCGGGCTCACGACCGCGAACAGCATCCTGGTCGTGACCTTCGCCAACCAGCGCATGGATGCCGGCGACAGTCCCCTGATCGCCGCGACCACCGCCGGCTTCACCCGCCTGCGTCCGGTGCTCATGACCGCCGGTGCGATGATTCTCGGCATGGTGCCGATGGCGATCGGCGTGGGCGAGGGCGGGGAGCAGAACGCGCCGCTTGCCCGCGCCGTGGTCGGCGGGCTGCTGTTCGCAACCTTCGCGACGCTGGTGTTCGTGCCGACCATGTACCGCCTGCTGCGGCGCCCGCGGGTGGCTGCGACGGCGGCTGCGCAACCCGTCTGAGACCGAGGAACACGCGTGGAGCCACCAGACGAAATCCGCGAGACCGACTATGCCGCCGAAGTGACCTCCAGCGAGGCGCACGCCGTCTCGGCGAGCTTCGCTCCGGATACCGGCGCGCGCCTGAAGAAGGCGGCGATCATCTTCGCCGCGGTGCTCGGCGTGTTGTTCCTCTCGGTGAGCGTGGTGCGCTACTTCAAGGCGCGCGGCATTGCCCGCGCCACCGCGGCCGCCGCCGGCGCGGCACCGCTGGTCGATGTGGTCGTGGCGCAGCCGGTGGGCGCAGTGCAGCGCCTGGTGCTGCCGGGCCAGACCGCCGCGTGGCACGCGAGCATCATCTATGCGCGCGTCAACGGCTACGTCGGTAAGTGGTTCGTCGACATCGGCGACCGCGTGAAGAGCGGCCAGGTGCTCGCGCTCATCGAGACTCCCGAGCTCGATGCCGAGCTTGCCGCGGCGCGCGCGCAGCTGCAGGCGGCGCAGGCGCAGGTGCTGGTGCGCCAGGCCGAGAGCCGGCTCAGCCTCACCACCTACGAGCGCTGGCGCGACTCGCCCAAGGGCGTGGTATCCGAGCAGGAGCGCGAGGAGAAGAAGGCGGATTACGAGAGCGCGGTCGCGCGGCTCAAGTCCGCGCAGGCAGAGGTGGCGCTCGACCAGGCGCGCGTCAACCAGTACGCCGCGCTCGCCGAGTTCAAGAAGGTGACGGCACCCTACGACGGCATCATCACTAACCGCGATATCGATATCGGCAACCTGGTGACCGCCGGCAGCACCAGCGCGACGACGCCGCTCTACGTGATGACGCAGAACGACCCGATCCGGATCTTCGTGGATGCGCCGCAGAGCGCGGCTGAGGATCTGGCGAACAGCAATGCGCCGGTTCAGGTGCAGACCGCCGGCGGGGTGGCGCGTGAGTACGCCGGCAAGGTCACCCGCACCTCACAGGCCCTCAACCCGCAGTCGCGCACCCTGCGGGTCGAGATCGACATTCCTAACCCGCGCGAGGAGTTCGTGCCGGGCATGTACGTCAAGGTCGGCTTCGGGCTCCCGCCGCGCGGGCTGGTACAGGTGCCGGCGGCGGCGCTCGTTTTCCGCGCCAGCGGCCCGCAGGTCGCGCGCGTCGACCGATCGGGCCGCCTCACGTTCCAGAGCGTCACCATCGGCCGCGACGACGGCAGCGTGGTCGAGCTGGCCTCAGGCGCCTCGGCGGGCGACCGGCTGGCACTCAACGTCAGCAGCCAGATCAGCGACGGTGAGCTCGTGCAGGTACAGCACACCGATGCCGGCGGCGCGGCACCCACCACGGCGCAACGCTGAGGAGGAGGGTGCCATGAGTCGCGTGCGCACAGGGTCCACGTTGCTGCTGGCAGCGGTGCTCGGCGCCTGCGCGGCCGGCCCCAACTATCACGTGCCCCAGCTGCCGGTTCCCGAGCATTACGCCGGCGCCGAGGGCGCGGCAGCGCCTGCCGAGGCCGGCGAGGCCGCCGGCGCACCGGCCCGGGTCGAGCTGGCCGTGTGGTGGCGGGCGCTGCAGGATCCCGAGCTCGACTCGCTGATCGAGCGCGCGGTCGCGGGCAATCCCGATCTCATCATCGCGCTCGACCGGCTGCAGGCGGCGCGCACCTTCGAGGCTGCCGTCATCGGCACGGTGCTGCCGGAGGCCGGGGCATCCGCCGGCGCGGGCCGCGGCACCGGCAGCGATCTCACCCGCAGCCGCGCGGCGCCGGCTTTGATCTCGGCCGACAACACCTCGGGGCTTCAGCATCTCAACGAGATTGGCGGCTTCGATGCGCTCTGGGAGCTCGACATCTTCGGCAAGTACCGGCGCGAGATCGAGGCGGCGCGTTACGACGAGCAGGCCACGCGCGCCGCGCGCAACGCCGTGCTGGTGTCGGTGGTGGCCGACGTGGCGCGCGCCTACGTGGACCTGCGCGGGCTGCAGGTGCGGGCGTCGGTACTGGCTTCGGCCATCGGCGCGCTGCGCGAATCGCTGCGCATCGTCAGCATCCGCTACGAGCGCGGCATCACCAACGAGCTCGACGTGACGCTCGCGACGCGTGAGCTGGCGACTCTCGAGGCGCAGGCGGCGCCGCTCGATGCGCAGGTACGCGCCGCCGAGTATACGATCGCGACGCTGCTCGGCGCGTACCCCGAGGATCTGGTGCAGGAGCTGAGCGCGACCGCCATGGTGCCGAGCGTGCCGGGCGCGGTGGACGCAGGCGTGCCGCCGCAGCTGCTGCGGCGGCGCCCGGATATCCAGCGGGCCGAGCGCGAGCTCGCCGGCGCCACGGCGCGCATCGGCATCGCGACCGCTGAGCTGTTCCCCGCGCTCGGCGTCAGCGGTGCGATCGGCTTCCAGCGCCAGTCCCTCGAGGGCCAGCCGGTGCTCGGCCAGCACATCTGGTCGCTCGGACCGGCGGCGGTATGGCCGCTGCTCGATTTCGGCGCCCTCGATGCGCAGGTCGAGATTGCGGACCTGCAGACACGTGCCCTGCTCGTCAGCTACAAGCAGACCATCCAGCAGGCGGTGCGCGAGGTGGACACCAGCTACGGCCTGTACATGGCCGAGCAGCAGAGCCTGGTCAAGCTCGGCACCGCGCTCATCGCCAGCCAGCGCGCGGTCACGCTGGCGAGCGAGCGCTACGAGCGCGGCGTCACCGACTTCCTCAACGTGGTCGACGCCGAGCGCCAGGAGTACGAGATCGAGGAGCAGTACACCGCCTCGCAGGTGGCGGCGGCGGAGCAGTTCATCGCTCTCTATCGCAGCCTCGGCGGCGGTTGGGAGAACTACCAGGATCTTCCGCCCATCCACCACCCGGAGCCGGCGATCATCGCGGCCTTCCAGCGGGTGCTGAGCCACGACGACCCGCTGAAGTGAGCGGAGCGCGCCGTGCGGGCCAGCGCGGCAAACGCTCAGAAGGTGAAACGAAAGCCGACGGTCGGTGCGAGGTTGTCGTCGTGGTAATAGGGGACGCCGGGGGCGTGCGGAATGGCGATGGCGAGACCGCCGCTGACGCTGGAATACGCGATGCCTGCATACGTGTCGAAACGCCTGGTGAAGCGATGATCCAGGTACAACGAGCCCTCGCTGAAGTGGCCCCCGCAGGAAGCGCGTATGTTGGTGGGCGTGCAGGTCGGCGGCACGCGGAAGGTGGCCTGCTGTAAGCCGTAGTAGGACGCAGTGAGGTCCGTCCTGCCGTCGTTAAAGGTGTATTTCACGCCCGTCCAGTAGACCTGCACCTTCTTCGTCGAATCGAGATTGTCGTCCTCGACGCCGCTCAGCAGATAGCCACCCTGGGCGGTGGCGCCGATGCCGAGCGGACGCGACGGATTGTTCTGGGTGATGTGCTCGTACCCGGCGTAGAACCTGAACGGATCCCAGAGGTATTTTGCCGCGACCATGACGGCCGTGTTGTCGGTCACGATGCCGTATTCGCTGTTGGTCGTGCTGATCAGATTGTTGCCGGCGATCGGGATGGTATTGATGCTGTTGGTGGTCGACTGATAGGGCTGCGTCGGACTCTGCGGTCCCAGCAGGGGGTTGACCACGCTGATTGCCTGGAAGACATGCTGGTAGACGATGTCGGCGGAGAACTTCCCGAGCACCGTTCCGAGGTCGAATCCATAGGCGTCGTTATGGGGCTGTTCCGGGGTACAGCTGGCGGCCGTCCAGCCCGCGGCAGAGGAGTAGCAGCCGCCCGAGCCGTCTGCGAATTTATACATTGCGCCGAAATGAACCGGGCCGTAGGCGATGCGATATTTGATGGCGCTGTCCCAGCGGGTGTCCTGGGTGTCGCCGCCGCCGGCCATCAGGCCGTTGTAGCCGATGAATGAAAAGGAGTACGCCCCGGCGGCCGGGTCGTACACGAGCATCGCATCGGTACCGAGGGCGCGCTGACGGCCGAAGGTCAGCGTGCCGAGCTGCGCCGACGATATGCCGCCCTGGAACTCGTCGTTGAAGGTCTGACCGGCCCGGGCGCCGTCGCCGGCGAACGCATAGCTCGCCCTGGGCAGGCCGTTGTTGGCGACGTTGGTGGCCGCCATGTTGGCGAGCTGGCCGGACTGCGGATTGATGCCGGTCGCAGCGTTGAACACCAAGAACCAATCCTGCATGAACTCCAGCTTGCCCCTGATGCCGAGACCCGACTGGGTCAGGTTGTTCGGCGCTATGAGCCATTGGGAGCCATTGCCGTTGCGGTTGACCAGCGACTCGCCTTCGTAGTTGTAGGGACTCTCCGGCAAGCCATGGCTGACCCAGCCCACGCCGACGTCGTACGTCCCGTACAGCGTGATGCCGTGCCAGGTCAGCGGGCAATCGCTGTGCATGAACTCCTGGAAGCTGGCGCAGCCCGCCTCGCCGGATGGATCGGCGGCGTGCGCCGGGTGATGCAGGACGATGCTCGCAGCAAGCGCCGCCAGGGCGCACCGCCGGACAGTCCGCATCTCCGTTCCCTTTCAGCGCGCTTCGCTTCAGGAGCGTTATATACGGTGGTATATAACACGCCCGGGTTGCGGCGGGCAAAATCCCTCACGAGGCCTTGGCCCGATGCTCTTAGCTATGATTGCCGCCAGGAGGCGCTTCCATGACCGGGCTCGTCGTTCGATTCAGGATCGATTTCGCCAGACACTCCAGCCTCGGGCCGGGCAAGATCCTGCTGCTCGAGGCCATTCGGGATTCCGGATCGCTGTCACGGGGGGCCCGCAGTATCGGGATGAGTTATCGCCGTGCGTGGCTGCTGGTGGAGAGCCTGAAGGAATCCTTCCGGGAACCCGTCATACGGGCGAGCAGGGGAGGCAAGGAGGGGGGCGGGATGTCAGTCACCAGTTTTGGTGACACACTGATCAGGAGCTATCGCGGGCTGGAAGGAGACTTTGCGGCGCTGGCGGAGCGGCGTCTGCGCCCCATCAGCGCAGCGCTTGCCCAACGGTCCGGATCCGGCGCCGCCTCCGTGCGGCGCGCTATTCGGCCCCGCGCAGCAGCTCGTTGATCGAGGTCTTGGCGCGGGTCTGCGCGTCGACGCGCTTGACGATCACCGCGCAATAGAGGCTGTAGCGCCCGTCGGCCGAGGGCAGGGTACCCGAAACCACCACCGAGCCGGCCGGGACCCGTCCCTTGAGGATCGTGCCGGTGGTGCGGTCGTAGATACGGGTGCTCTGGCCGATGAACACCCCCATGGAGATCACCGAGCCGGTCTCCACTACCACACCCTCCACGATCTCCGAGCGCGCGCCGATGAAGCAATCGTCCTCGACGATCGTCGGGCTCGCCTGCAGCGGCTCGAGCACGCCGCCGATACCGACGCCGCCCGAGAGGTGCACGTTGCGGCCGATCTGGGCGCACGAGCCGACCGTAGCCCAGGTGTCCACCATGGTGCCCGCGCCTACGTAGGCGCCGATGTTGACGTAGCTCGGCATCAGGACCGCATCCGGCGCGATGTATGCGCCGCGGCGCACCACGGCATGCGGCACGATGCGCGCGCCGCCGGCGCGCAGCTGCGCATCGCTCGCATGCGCGTACTTGAGCGGCACCTTGTCGTAGAAGCGCGTGAAGCCGGCGTCCATCACGCGGTTGTCGTGGGCGCGGAAATAAAGGAGCACGGCCTTCTTCAGCCACTGGTTGACCACCCAGCCGCCTTCCTGGGGCTCGCAGACCCGCGCCCGTCCGCTGTCGAGCAGCGTGAGACACTCCTCGAGCGCTTCCGCGAGCTCGCGTGTCAGGCTGCGCGGAGTGAGCTCGGCGCGCCGCTCGAATGCGGCCTCGACGGTCTCGCGGAGCTGACGCAGCTCGCTCACCGGCTCACCGGAGCCGCGCCGCCCGCGCCGCGCAACACCTGTTGCTCACGGTCGAGCACCGCCACCATGCGCTCCTTGAGGCGCTCGCCCGCCTCGCCGGTGAGCGGGCGGTTGTCGAGATCGGTGAGATAGAACACGTCCTCGGCTCGCTCGCCCACCGTCATGATCTTGGCGGCGTGCAGCTCGACGCCCTCCTGCATCAGCACCTTGCCCACGTCGCACAGCAGTCCGGGGCGATCGCCGGCCGTGAGCTCGAGCACCGAGCGGCGGTTGCGCTCATCGATACTGAGACCGATCTGCGTCGGGGTGTGAAACATGCGCGCCTGACGCGGCGCGCGCCGCGATACCGACAGCGGCGCATCGTCGCGCGCCTGCACCGAACGCCACAGGGCCTGCTCGATCTCGCTGCGCCGGTCTTGGTCGGTGACGCCCGCGCCGTCGTCCTCGAGCACGTGGTAGAGGTGGAGGCTGAAGCCATCGCCCGTCGGCGTGATGCGCGCGTCGACGATGTTGAGCCCGAGCTGGTCGAGCACCGCGGTGGTGCGCGCGAAGCCATGGCGGCGCGGGCGCGTGAAGATGAGTACCGTAGTGGTGCCGCGCACGCTGTGCGCATCGAGCGCCACCAGCGGCTCGTCCGAGGCCGGGTCGCGCTCGGCCAGCAGGCGCGTGTGCCAGGCGACCTCCTCGGGCGAGTGCTGCAGGAAGTAGCTGGCCGAGAAACGCGTCCAGGCCGTCACGATGTCGCTCTCGGCGACGCCGCACTCGATCAGGAGCCGGCGCGCCGCGTCCTGCGTCTCGCGCACCAGGTGCTCGGGGTCGATCGGGCTCTCGAGCCCGCGGCGCAGCGCCCGCTTCACCCGCTGGTAGAAGTCCTTGAAGAGCGAGGCCTTCCAGGAGTTCCACAGCTTGGGATTGGTGCCGCGCACGTCGGCGCAGGTGAGCACATAGAGATAGTCGAGGTGCGTCTCGTCGCCCACCTTGCGCGCGAAAGCGTTGATCACCTGCGGGTCGCCGATGTCCTGCTTCTGCGAGGTGATCGACAGCTCGAGGTGGTGGCGCACCAGCCAGGCGACCAGGCGTGCGTCGTAGGGCGACAGTCCCTGCTCGAGGCAGAAGGCCTCGGCGTCCACGGCGCCGAGCTCGGAGTGATCGCCGCCGCGCCCCTTGGCGAGGTCATGGAACAGCGCCGCCAGATACACGACCTCCTGGCGCGGCAGCTGCTGCATGACGCGGGACGCCTCGGGCAGTTCCTGGTCGTAGCGCGCAATGGCGAAGCGGCGCAGGTTGCTTACGACGAACAGCGTGTGAGCATCGACGGTATAGGCATGGAACAGGTCGTATTGCATGCGCCCGACGACCCGGCCGAAGGCCGGGATGTAGCGGCCCAGCACCCCGTAGGTGTTCATGCGCCGCAGCTCGTGCGTCACGCCGACCGGCGAGCGCAGGATCTCGAGGAACAGCCGATGATGGCGCGGGTTCTGCCGGAACTCCTCGTCGATCAGCCAGAGGTTCTTCGCCACCGCGCGCATGGTCGAGGCGCGCACGCCGCGGATCTCCGGATTCTGCTGCAGCAGCGCGAACAGCTCGAGCAGCGCCGAGGGGGTGCGGGCAAATACTTCCTCGCTCACCGCCTCGAGCGAGCCGTTGCGTACCTGGAAACGCGCGTTGAGCGGGCGCGGCGGCTCGCTCTCGCTCAAGATCGCCTCGCGGAACAGCTCGAGCAGCAGCTCGTTCAGCAGGCTCACGTCCATCACCGTGCGGTAGTAGCGCTGCATGAACTGCTCGACCGCGAGGGTGTAGGAGGCGTCCTCGTAGCCGAAGGCGAGCGCGAGGCGGATCTGATGATCGAACAGCAGCCGGTCTTCGCGCCGCCCGGTGAGGGCGTGCAGGCCAAAGCGCACCCGCCACAGGAACGCCTGCGCCTGGCGCAGGCGCCGCAGCTCCGGCGCGGTGAGGAACCCGTGGGTGAGGAGGCCATCGAGCGTGTCGGCCCCGAAGTGGCGCTTGGCTACCCAGGCGATGGTCTGGATGTCGCGTAAGCCTCCGGGCCCGGTCTTGACGTTGGGCTCGAGGTTGTAGGCGGTGTCGTTGGCCTTCAGATGACGTTCCGCCTGCTCGCGCACCTTGGCCTCGAAGAACTGCTTCACCGGCCAGATGCGCTCGGGCGCGAGCGCGGCGCGCATCGCGCCGAGGAGCGCCGCGTGCCCGGCCAGCAGCCGCGCCTCGAGCAGCGTCGTCATTACGCCGACGTCGCCGACGCATTCCTCGGCGCACTGCGCCACCGTGCGCACGCTGTGGCCGATCTCGAGGCCGATATCCCAGAGGAACGCGACCAGCTTCTCGATGGCGGCGACGCCGCCCGCCTCGGGCGGCTGCGGCGCGAGCAGCAGCACGTCGACGTCCGAGCAGGGATGCAGCTCGCCGCGGCCGTAACCGCCGACCGCAACCAGCGCCCAGGCGGCGCACGGCCCCGCGCAGTGCATGCGCCATGCCTCGCAGAGCACCGCATCGATGAGCGCGGCGCGCGCGTGCACCAGCTCCTCGATCGGCTCTTCGGCGAAGAAGCGCGCCTTGAGCTCCTCGTGCGCCTCGCGCAGCAGCGCGCGCCAGGGTGCAGGGTCGCCGCCGGCGGCGTCGAGCCGCTCGGCAAGCCCGGCGAGCAGCGGCCAGGGGGCGGCGGGGGATGCGGCGGGGAGCGATTCCTCGAGCAGCTCTGTGTCGGAGGCTCCCATGCTCAACCTAACAGGCACAGGGACGTGTGACGATCCCGGGCTTCATGACTGGTGGCGTGCGCCGTCCGCCCCGAGAGTCAGCACGTCGACGCCCGTCTCGGTCACGAGCACGGTGTGCTCCCATTGCGCCGAGAGCGAATGGTCCTTGGTGATCACCGTCCAGCCGTCGCCGAGGAGGCGCACGTGGCGCTTGCCGGCGTTCACCATCGGCTCGATGGTGAAGGTCATCCCGGCTTTCAGCTCGAGGCCGGTGCCGGGCTCGCCGTAGTGCAGCACCTGCGGGTCCTCGTGGTAGACGCGCCCGATGCCGTGGCCACAGTACTCGCGCACGACGGAATACTCGTTCTCCTCGACATAGGTCTGGATGGCGTGGCCGATGTCGCCGAGATGCGCCCCGGGTCGCACCGCGTGGATGCCGCGCCACATGGCGGCGAAGCAGGTATCGGTGAGGCGCTGCGCGTGGGCGGGGGCCTTGCCCACCGAGTACATGCGGCTGGTGTCGCCATGGAAGCCATCGCGGATCACGGTCACGTCGATATTGACGATATCACCCGCCTTGAGGCGCTTGTCATTGGGAATGCCATGGCAGACCACGTGATTCACCGAGGTGCAGATGGTCTTGGGGAAGCCGCGATAGTTGAGGTTCGCGGGCACCGAGCGCTGCACCTTGACGATGTGCTCGTGGCAGATCCGGTCGAGCTCCTCCGTGGTGACTCCCGGGACGACGTGCGGGCCGATCATGTCCAGCACCTCGGCGGCGAGGCGTCCCGCCACCCGCATTTTCTCCTGCTCCTCCGGGGTCTTGATGGTCACTTGCATAGACACACAAATGGGGCCGGCGACGCCCCGCGCCAAGGGGTGTGCGAGGCGGCGTAAGGCATTGTTCCGATGAGGTCTTCATGGTATAAAGCGCGGCCTTTTTTGGCAACGCAACCCACACGCGCATCGTATACCCGCTGACTGGGTGTTCCCGCTTCGAGGCGTAAAGCCTCTGCGGGGATGGTCACGGGGATGCGCGGAGGCTCAACCCGAACAGGAGTTTTCATGGCCGGCGTGTCCATGCGACAGATGCTGGAGGCGGGTGTCCATTTCGGACACCAGACCCGCTTCTGGAACCCGAAGATGGCCCCCTTCATCTTCGGCGAGCGAAACAAGATCCACATCATCAATCTCGAGAAGACCCAGCCGATGTATTCGGAGGCTGCGGGCTTCATCAGGGGCGTGATCGCCGACGGCGGCACGGTGCTGTTCGTCGGCACCAAGCGCTCGGCGCGCGACTCGATCCAGAAGGAAGCCGAGCGTTCCCAGCAGCCCTACGTGAACCAGCGCTGGCTCGGCGGCATGCTCACGAACTTCAAGACCATCCGCCAGTCGATCAAGCGGCTCGGCGAGATCACCGAGCTGGCGGCCTCCGGCGCGCTCGACAAGCGTGGCAAGAAGGAGGCGACCCAGCTGCGGCGCGAGATGGAGAAGCTCGAGAGGAGCCTCGGCGGCATCAAGCACATGGAGTCGCTCCCGGACGCGCTGTTCGTGGTCGATGTGGGTCACGAGGACATCGCGGTGCACGAGGCGCGCAAGCTCGGCATCCCGGTCGTGGCCATCGTCGACACCAACTGCTCCCCCGACGGCATCGACTATGTGATTCCCGGCAACGACGACGCCATGCGGGCGATCCAGCTCTACACCGCCGGCATCGCCGATGCGGTCCTCGAGGGCAGGGAAGCGGTGCCTCAGGTGGCGGTGGGCGAGGACGAATTCGTCGAGCTCGACGAGGCCGGCAATCCGCGCAAGAAGGTGGCGCGCGCCGGCCGGCGCCCGCAGCCCGCGGTGCGCAGGAAGGCTCCGGCGCGCCGCCGTCCGGTGGCCGCTCCCGCGCCGGTCGCGGCGGCGAGCGTCGAGCCGGTGGTCGAGGATGTGGACGCGGATCTCGACGAGGCCGATACCGTCGAGGTCGCCTCGGTGCCAGCCTCGGCTCCCGCGACGCGGCGCAACCCGGCGCCGGCGAATCGCCGCAAGGGCCGTAGCGACGCGGCGGCTGAGTGAGGCCAGGGAGGCAGCGATGAACATTACGGCAGACACGGTCAAGCAGCTGCGCGAGCGCACCGGCGCCGGCATGATGGAATGCAAGAAGGCCCTCGTTGAGACCAAGGGTGATCTCGATGCGGCCGCAGAGCTCATGCGCCGCCAGGGCCTCGCCAAGGCCGACAAGAAGTCCACGCGCGTCGCGGCCGAGGGCGTGATCGTCATCGCCAGGGCGGGCGATGCGCGCACCGCCGCGATGGTCGAGGTCAACTGCGAGACTGACTTCGTGGCGCGCGGGCCGGATTTCCGCGCCTTCGCCCAGGCGGTGGCCGAATGCGCACTCGCGGCGCGGCCGGCAGACCTCGCTGCCTTCGCCGAGGCACGCCTCGCCTCCGGCGAGAGCGTCGAGCAGCGCCGCCGCGAGCTCGTGGCCAAGATCGGCGAGAACATCAGCGTGCGCCGCTTCGTGGTCGTCACCTCGCCCGATCAGCTCGGCGCCTACGTCCACGGGACGCGTATCGGTGCGCTGGTCGCGGTCCGGGGCGGACCCGCGAGCCTCGCCTACGATCTTGCCATGCACGTCGCGGCGAGCAGCCCGCGCTACCTGAGCGCGGCCCAGGTGCCCGCCGAGGTGGTGGCCAAGGAGCGCGAGATCCTCACCGAGCAGGCACAGGGGGAAGGCAAGCCGCCGGAGATCGTCGCCAAGATGGTCGAGGGGCGGCTGCGCAAGGCCCTGGGCGAGATCACGCTCACCGGACAGGCCTTCATCAAGGACCTCGACGTGACCGTCGAGAAGGTGCTGAAGGGCGCGCAGGCCGAGGCGCTCGCGTTCGAGCGCTTCGAGGTCGGCGCCGGCATCGAGAAGAAAGCCGATGACTTCGTCGCCGAGGTGATGGTCGCGGCCAAGGGCGCAGGCTCCGCGGCCAGGGTCTGAAGGGCACAGTGTCGCTGCCGCACGGTAGCCAGGGAACAAACCCCGCCGCGCGCGGGGTTTTTTCCATCCGCGGAGGTGAAAGATGACGCAAGCGAAGGCCCGTTGGTCGCGCATCCTCGTGAAGCTCTCCGGCGAGGCGCTGCTCGGCGCCGGCGATTACGGCATCGACCCGACGGTCCTGAAGCGCATCGCGACCGAGCTCCAGGACCTGGTCGGGATGGGCGTGCAGGTGGCGGTCGTGATCGGCGGCGGCAACATCTTTCGCGGTGCGGGACTGGCGCGCGCCGGCATGGATCGCGTGGCGGCCGATCACATGGGCATGCTCGCGACCGTCATGAACTCGCTTGCCCTGCAGGATGCGCTCGAGAGCTTGGGTCTGCATGCGCGGGTGATGTCCGCGATCCGCATCAACGAGGTGTGCGAGGACTACATCCGCCGCCGCGCGGTCCGCCATCTCGAGAAGGGCCGCATAGCGGTATTCGCCGCCGGAACCGGCAATCCCTTCTTCACCACCGACACGGCGGCGGCGCTGCGCGCCATCGAGATCAATGCCGACGTGCTCCTCAAGGCAACCAAGGTGAACGGCGTCTATTCCGACGACCCGGTGCGCAACCCCGCCGCGGTGCGCTATGCCCGCCTGACCTTCGACAAGGTGCTCGCCGACAAGCTCAACGTGATGGATGCGACCGCCATCGTGATGTGCCGCGACAACCGCTTGCCTTTGCGGGTCTTCAATCTCAACAATCCGGGCGACCTCACCCGCATCGTGCGCGGCGAGGACGTCGGCACGGCGGTCGCCAACGAGTGACCGGCTGCGGGCCACGAGGAGACACTATGCTCGAAGAACTGAAGAAAGACGCCAACACGCGCATGCTCAAGTGCGTCCAGACCTTCCAGGCGGACCTGAAGAAGCTGCGGACCGGGCGCGCGCACCCGAGCCTGGTCGAGCATCTCAAGGTCGATTACTACGGCAGCGAAGTGCCGCTGCAGCAGGTGGCGAGCATCGCGGTCGAGGAGGGCAGGACGCTGGTCATCTCCCCCTGGGAGAAGAGCGTGGTGCAGGCGATCGAGAAGGCGATCTTCAAGTCGGACCTCGGACTGACGCCCATGACCGCCGGCACCGTGATCCGCATCCCGATGCCGCCGCTCACCGAGGAGCGGCGCAAGGAGATCACCAAGATGCTGCGGCACGACGCCGAGAATGCCCGCGTGGCTGTGCGCAACGTGCGCCGCGACGTCATGAACGAGATCAAGCACAAGATGAAGGACAAGCATCTCTCGCAGGACGACGAGCGGCGCGCGGAGACGGACGTGCAGAAGCTGACCGACAAGCACGTGGCCGACATCGACGCAGCGCTGGCCGCCAAGGAGAAGGAGGTCATGCAGGTCTGATGTCCGCCGCGAGCGCCAATCTACCCAGGCACATCGCCATCACCATGGACGGCAACGGCCGCTGGGCGGCTGCGCGCGGCGTGGCGCGCGTCGCCGGCCACAAGGCGGGCCTGACGCCCGTGCGCATGTGCGTCGAGGAGTGCACGCGCCTCAAGGTCGAGGCGCTCACGCTGTTCGCGTTCTCGAGCGAGAACTGGGGCCGGCCCGCCGAGGAGGTCGGCAGTCTCATGAACCTGTTCCTCGAGGCGCTCGACCGCGAGGTCGCCGAGCTCGACGAGCAGGGAGTGCGCCTGCGCTTCATCGGCGAGCGCCGCAATCTCTCGGTGCGCCTGCAGGCGCGCATCGCCGCCGCCGAGGAACGCACCGCGCGCAACCGCTCGCTCTCACTGCAGGTGGCGGTCAGCTACGGCGGGCGCTGGGACATCGTGCAGGCGGCGCAGTCGCTCGCGCGGCAGTGCGCGAGCGGCGCGCTGCGCCCGGATGAGATCGGCGAGGCGCGCTTCGCCGAGAGCCTCTCGCTGCGCGGACTGCCGGATCCGGATCTGCACATCCGCACCGGCGGCGAGCATCGCATCAGCAACTTCCTGCTGTGGCACCTGGCCTACGCCGAGCTCTATTTCACCGAGCGCCTGTGGCCGGATTTCGCCGCCGCCGATCTCGCCGCCGCGCTCGCTTTCTTTGCCGGCCGCGAGCGCCGTTTCGGCCAGCGGCCGGCGGCCGTGAGTGCCGCCCGGTGAACGAGTCGTTGCGCAAGCGGGTGCTGACCGCGGTGGTGCTGGTCGCCGCGCTGCTCGTCATTCTGCTGGTGCTGCCGCCGGTGGCGACCGTAGTGGCGCTCACGGCGATGCTGCTCGCGGGAGCGTGGGAGTGGTCGGCGTTTCTGCGCCTCTCGACCGCGACGCGCCGCCTGACCTATGTGGCGCTGGTGGCGCTGCTCCTGCCGCTCGTCTGGGTCGCGTCCGCGGACGCGGCCAACCGCGAGCTGATTCTGCTGACGGCCATGCTGTGGTGGCTGACGGCGCTCCTGTGGATCGCGTTCGCCCCGCATCATGTGACGCCGTGGGCGGCCGGGGTCGCCGGCATCCTCGCCCTGGTGCCGGCGTGGCTCGCCCTGATGTGGCTGCGTTACGCACCGCCCCCCCACGGCCAGTGGGTGCTGTTCACGCTCATCCTCGTGTGGGTGGCCGACATCGGCGCGTTCTTCTTCGGTCGCCGCTTCGGGCGCGTGCGTCTGGCGCCTGAGGTGTCGCCCGGCAAGACGTGGGAAGGGGTATTCGGCGGCATGGGGCTCTCGGCACTGGTGGCGCTCGGCGGCAGCGCGTGGTTTCACGTGCCGCTCGCGGTATTCATGCCTCTGTGCCTGGCGACCGTGGCTTTCTCGGTGGTGGGCGATCTCACCGAGAGCCTGCTCAAGCGCTTCGCGGGCCTGAAGGACAGCGGCAGCATGTTTCCCGGCCACGGCGGCGTCATGGACCGCATCGATAGCCTCACGGGGGCGGCTCCGGTGCTGCTCCTCGGCCTGACACTGCTCGGAGTGGTGGCGTGATCGGCGTCGCGGTGCTCGGTTCCACCGGCTCCGTCGGCGACAGCACGCTCGATGTGCTGTCGCGGCACCCGGAGCGCTTCAGACTGGTGGCCATCGCCGCCCACCGCAACGCGGCGAAGCTCGCCCGCCAGGTGCGTGAATGGCAGCCGGCCTATGCGGCACTCGCCGACGCGGACGCCGCCCGCGAGCTGACAGCGCTGCTCGGCGCTGCCGCGCCGCGCACCCGGGTGCTGGCTGGCCCCGGCGCGCTCGAGGAGCTCGCTGCCTTGAGCGAGGTCGAGTGCGTGATGGCGGCGATCGTAGGTGCGGCGGGGCTGCGCTCGACGCTGGCCGCCGCGCGCGCCGGCAAGCGCCTGCTGCTCGCCAACAAGGAATCCCTGGTCATGGCGGGGCCGCTGCTGCTCGAGGCGGTGCGTACCGCCGGCGCCACGCTCCTGCCGATCGACAGCGAGCACAATGCGATCTTCCAGTGCCTGCCGCCCGGGGCGCGCCCGGGGGTTGCGCCGCCGGGTCTGCGGCGCGTGCTGCTCACCGCTTCCGGCGGCCCGTTCCGCAACGCTCCAAGCGAGACGCTCGCCGCGGTGACGCCCGAGGCCGCGTGCGCCCACCCGAGGTGGGTCATGGGCCGCAAGATCTCGGTGGACTCGGCCACGCTCATGAACAAGGGCCTCGAGCTCATCGAGGCGTGCCTGCTGTTCGGACTCGAGCCCGAACAGGTGGAGATTCTGGTGCACCCGCAGAGCATCGTGCACTCCCTGGTGGAGTACGTGGATGGCTCGATGCTCGCGCAGCTGTCGGCCCCGGACATGCGTACGCCCATCGCGCATGCGCTGGCGTGGCCCGAGCGCATCGACTCCGGTGTAGAATTCCTCGATCTGCTCAAGGCCGGCCGGCTCGACTTCGAAGCTCCCGACTACGACCGTTTCCGCTGCCTCGCGCTCGCCCAGGCGGCGGCGCGCGCCGGGGGGCTGCACCCGGTGCTGCTGAATGCCGCGAACGAGGTCGCCGTGCAGGCGTTTCTCGAGCGGCGATTGAACTTTCCCGGCATCGCCGCGGTCATTGAAGCCGTGGTCGAGCGCGGCGCCGGCGGGTCGATTGGCGCTCTCGAGGACGTGCTGGCCGCCGACGCCGAGGGGCGGCAGCGGGCCGGTGAGCGGATCGTCGGGATTACAACAAGTGAGTCGGTGAGGGGCGCTCACGCATGAGCCTGTTCTGGTACGCGCTGTGGTTCGTGGTCGCCGTGGGCCTGCTGGTCACGGTGCACGAGTTCGGCCATTTCTACGTCGCGCGCCGCCTCGGCTTCCGGGTGCTGCGCTTCTCGGTGGGCTTCGGCAAGCCGCTCCTGAAGTGGACCGCCGGCGCCGATCGCACCGAGTACGTCGTGGCGACCATACCCCTCGGTGGCTACGTCAAGCTCCTCGACGAGCGCGAGGGACCGGTCGAGGCCGCGGACCTGCCGCGCTCCTTCACGCGCCGCCCGCACTGGCAGCGAATCGCGGTGCTCCTGGCCGGCCCCGCGTTCAACATCCTGTTCGCCGTCCTGGTCCTGTGGGGGATGTTCTGGGCGAACGGCGTGAGCGAAGTGCGCCCCGTGGTCGGCGACGTCACCACCGGGTCGATCGCGGCCGCGGCGGGCCTCAAGGGGGGCGATGAGATCCGTGCCATCAACGGCGCCCCGGTGCAGGGGCTGCGCGACGTCGTGTTCGATCTGCTCGATGCCATGAGCGCGCGCGGCGAGGCGGACCTGAGCGTGCGCGGCGCCACCGGCGAAGCGCGCACGGTCCGGCTCGTGGTCGCGGACCCGGATGCGCGGCGCCGGCTCACCGAGCCGAGCGAGCTGCTGCGCGGTCTCGGCTTCCAGTTCTGGCCGCCGGTACCGGCGGTGCTTGGGCAGGTGGTCGCCGACGGTCCGGCGGCGCGCGCCGGACTCGCCGCCGGGGACGAGATCGTGAGCGTCGACGGCGCGCCGGTCGCCAACTTCCACGACATCATCGCGCGCATCAGCGCCCGGCCCGGCGAGCGCGTCACCATCGTATATCGCCGTGAAGGTGAGACGCGCAGCGCCTCGGTCCTGGTGGCGAGCGATGAGGTGGCGGGCAGGCGCGTCGGCCGCATCCACGTGATGCAGCCGCCGCCGCCGACGCGCACCTATCCCGAGTCGATGCTGCTGCACACCGACCTCGGCGCCGCCGCCGCGCTCAGCCGCGCCGGCGCCGAGGCCTGGAACATGACCATGCTGCAGGCGCGCCTCTTCTGGCGCATGGTCCTCGGGCGCGTGTCGCTGAAGAACCTGAGCGGCCCGCTGTCGATCGCGGAGTTTGCCGGTGACTCGGCCGAGGCGGGCGTGTCGGCGTTTCTCGGCTTCCTGGTGCTGATCTCTCTCTCGCTCGGTTTCCTCAATCTGCTGCCGATCCCGATCCTCGACGGCGGGCAGATCGCCTTTCAGCTCATCGAATGGCTGAAGGGCAGCCCGCTCTCGGAGCGCGCCCAGGCGTTCGGGCAGCAGGTCGGGATCGCACTGCTCATCGTTCTGATGGGTGTGGCGCTGTACAACGACATTGCGCGCCAGTTCGGCTGAGTGGTTTGCGTCGGGCCGCGCTGCGGCCAGATCGTGCTGAAGGCCGCAGGGCCTGCAGTCCTCGAATAATGCAAGACAAGGCGCCCAGGGGGGCGCGAAGGCGAGACGTACTTGGTGGGTGTCGAAGCATGAAGTTGCGCGTTGCCGTGGCCGCGCTCGCGCTGTTGCTGCGCGCCGTGGTGGTGCTCGCGCAAGGCGTGCCGGAGGCTGATTTCACCGTCGGTGACATCCGCGTGGAAGGCCTGCAGCGCGTCTCGGAAGGCACCGTCTACAACTACCTGCCGGTCAACATCGGCGACCACCTGACGCCGCAGCGCGTGCGCGAGGCGATCCGCGCCCTGTACGCGACCGGGTTCTTCCGCGACGTACAGGTGCGCCGCGACGGCAGCACGCTGGTGGTGGTGGTGGCCGAGCGCCCCTCGATCGAGAGCTTCGAGATCACCGGCAACAAGGACATCAAGACCGAGGACCTGCAGAAATCGCTGCGCGGCGTCGGGCTCGCCACCGGCAAGACCTTCGACCGCTCGGTGCTCGAGGACGTCACGCAGTACCTCACCGACCAGTACTACGCCCGCGGCAAGTACGGCGTGCGCATCGATACCAAGGTGGAGGAGGAGGCGGGCAACCGCGTCAAGATCAAGGTCGATATCAAGGAAGGCAACCGCGCCAAGATCCGCCAGATCAACATCGTCGGCAACACGCGCTTCAAGCCCCAGGAGATCCTCGACACGCTCGAGCTGAAGACGCCCAACTGGCTGTCCTGGTACAAGCAGGACGACCGCTACTCGCGCGAGTCGCTGCAGGGCGACCTGGAGAAGGTGCGCAACTTCTACATGGATCGCGGCTACGCCAATTTCCAGCTCGAGTCGACGCAGGTGGCCATCGCGCCCGAGAAAGAGGACATCTTCATCACCATCAACGTCGATGAGGGCCAGGTCTACAAGATCTCCTCGATCAAGGTGGCCGGCACCTTCGTCGTGCCGCAGGCCGAGCTCGAGCACCTGGTGCTGGTGCATCCGGGCGAGATCTTCGACCGCAAGCTCATCACCTCGTCACAAGAGCTGATGCAGAACCGCATGGGGCGCGATGGCTACGCCTTCTCCAAGGTCGAGCCGGTCCCGACCGCCGACAGCAGCAATCACACGGTGGCGCTCACCTTCTTCGTCGATCCCGGCAACCGCGTGTACGTACGCAACATCACTTTCTCGGGCGTCAACCGCATCAACGACGAGGTGCTGCGGCGCGAGCTGCGTCAGCTCGAGGGCGGCTGGCTGTCGAACGTGGCGCTCGAGCGCTCCAAGCAGCGCATCCAGCGTCTCTCCTACGTGAAGTCGGTGGAGTTCGAGACCACGCCGGTGGCCGGCGTCCCGGACCAGGTGGACGTGAACTACAAGATCGAGGAGGGGCCGGCCTCGCAGCTCTCGGGCGGCATCGGCTATTCCGAGACCTACAAGTTCACGATCAACCTCAACTTCGCCGACGCCGACTTCCTCGGCACCGGCCAGCGTGTCGCGATCGACCTGAACGGCGGCGAGTTCAGCAAGGTGTACACGGTATCGTGGACCAACCCCTACACCAACATCGATAACCTGCAGCGCACCATCTCGGCCAGCTACCGCGACGTGACGCAGTTCGTCTCCTCGTCGTCGAATTTCTCCTCCGAGACCCTCACACTGGGACCCACCTGGGCGTATCCGATCACCGAGACCATGTATTTCCGCTTCGGCGCGGTGTTCGAGTCCTCGCAACTGCTCACCAACTCGCTCTCGAGCGCCGAGCAGGCGCAGGAGTGGGTGCAGCAGAACGGCCATCCCTACAGCCGCCTGGCGCACGACGACGCGAGCAACAACGAGTACGTCTTCTACGGGACGGACTTCAAGAACTTCCAGGCGGTGGTGGGCTGGGACTGGGACACGCGCAACCGCACCCTGTTCGCCGATCGCGGCATGCATCAGGCGCTGAACTTCTCGGCGACCACCCCGGGGAGCGACGTCAGGTACTGGGTCGGCAACTACCAGTTCCTCAGGTACGTGCCGGTGTGGCACGGCTGGACCCTGTCGTTCCTCGAGGGGGCGGACTACGGCGCCCCGCTCGGCAGCACCACGGCGATCCCACCCTACCGCAACTTCTTCGGCGGCGGGCCGGACAACGTGCGCGGCTTCCGCGAGAGCCTGCTCGGTCCGCGCGACCAGTTCGGCAATCCCTACGGCGGCAATCTGCGCCTCACGAGCCAGAACGAGCTGATCTTCCCCATGCCCGCCAAATGGGCGCAGACCGCGCGCGTCGCCCTGTTCTTCGATTTGGGCGGCGTCTACTACACCGGCAGCCACATTCAGTTCTTCGGCCCGGACAACGTCACGCCGGTCGACTACCGCTTCTCGGGCCTGGACAGCCTCAGGCGCTCGACGGGCGTCGCGGTCACCTGGCTCGCGCCGATCGGGCTCTTCCGCTTCAGCCTCGGTCTGCCGCTGAACGCCAAGAAGGGCAACGGCATCACCACCTGGAGCGACGAGACGGAAGTCTTCCAGTTCTCGGTGGGACAGGCGTTTTAGGCCTGCGGCCCGGACGCGTTTAGGCGATACTAACGGTTTAGCCGCGGCCCCTCCCGGGCCGCGGCGCCGCAATACTTTATCTTTGCCAGCATACGAGGTGGGTGTTCCGTGAATCGTTCGATCAGCAGTCGGGTGGCGGTATGGATGGTCGCGGCAGTCGGGCTGTGCGCCGTGCTGCCGGCGTCGGCCGAACCCAAGATCGGGGTGGTCGATCCGCAGCGGCTCCTGCAGGAGTCACCGCAGGGCAAGGCCGTCCAGGAGTCCATGCGGGCCGAGTTCGCGCCCCGCGAGCGCACCCTGCAGGCCCAGGCGCAGGCCATCAAGGCCAAGCAGGACAAGCTGCAGAAGGACGGCGCCACCATGACCGACGATCAGCGCATCCGGGCCGAGAAGGAGCTGCGCGACGGCGAGCGCGACTTCGAGCGCGCGCGCGGCGAGTTCCAGGACGACATCACGGCGCGCCGCAACGAGGAGTACTCGCGACTGCAGCGCACGCTCGGCGAGGAGGTGCGTACCTACGCCAAGGCGCAGAATTTCGACGTGATCCTGAGCGGCGAGGCGGTCATCTACGCGACTCCCACGTACGACATCACGCCGGCGATTCTCACCGCATTGCAGTCGCGCGCGGCCGCAGCGCCCGCGTCCAAGCCGACGGCGGCACCGGCCGCTGCGGCACCGGCCGCTCCGGCGCCGAAGCCGCCGGGCAAGTAGCCGCCTCGAGCCGCCGGGGGTCCAGAGGCGCGCCATGTCCGTCTCGCTCGGGGAGCTCGCGGTCCGCTTCGGTTGCGAGCTGCGCGGCGACCCGGAGGCGCGGGTCGAGCACGTGGCGACGCTCGCGAACGCGGATGCGACCGCGCTCGCCTTCCTCGCCAACCCGCGCTACCGCTCGCAGCTCGCCACGACGCGCGCCGCGGCGGTGGTGCTGAATCCCGAGGCCGCGGCGGAGTGCCCGAAGCCGGCGCTGCTCGCCGCCAATCCCTACGCGACCTACGCCCGCATCGCCGCCGTGCTGCACCCGAGCGCGGCGCCACCCGCCGGCGTGCACCCGACGGCCGTGGTGGCCGCGAGCGCCCGCATCCACCCGGGCGCGCACGTCGGCGCCTTCTGTACGATCGGCGAGCGCACGCAGCTCGCCGAGCGCTGCGTGGTGGGGCCGCACTGCGTGCTCGAGGAGGACGTGAAGCTCGCCGCCGACGTGCGCCTGGCGGTGCGCGTCACCGTGCACCGGGGCGTCGAGATCGGCGCGCGCAGCGTGCTGCAGTCGGGCGTCGTGGTCGGCGGCGACGGCTTCGGCTACGCGCCCGACCGCGGTGCCTGGGTCAAGGTGCCGCAGCTCGGGGCGGTGCGTATCGGGGCCGACGTCGAGATCGGCTGCAACACCACCATCGACCGCGGCGCCATCGACGACACGGTGATCGAGGACGGCGTCAAGCTCGATAACCTCATCCAGATCGGACACAACGTGCGCATCGGCGCGCACACCGCCATCGCGGCCTGCACCGGCATCTCCGGCAGCACCACGATCGGCAAGCGCTGCATGATCGGCGGCGGGGCGGGATTCGCCGGCCACATCACCATCGCCGACGATGTGGTCATCACCGGTTACACGGCCGTAACCCGCTCGGTCGCGAGTGCCGGCGTATACTCGAGCACCCTTCCTTTCGAGGAGGCGCGCACCTGGCGGCGCCTGGTCGCGCGCTTCAAGCGCAGCGGCCGCGTGGAGGAGCGCGTGCGCGCGCTCGAGCGTGCGGCGGGACTGAATTCCGGGCAGGAAGAGCCTCATGAGTGAAGAAGTCGTCCAACTCGATATGCAGGCGATCCTCGAGCGCCTGCCGCATCGCTATCCCTTCCTGCTGGTCGACCGGGTGCTCGAATGCCGCCCCGGGGTCAGCATCCGCGCCCTCAAGAACGTCACCTACAACGAGCCGTTCTTTCCCGGGCACTTTCCCCATCGGCCGGTCATGCCGGGCGTGCTGATCCTCGAGGCGCTGGCGCAGGCCGCCGGCATCCTCTGCTTCGTGACCGCCAACGTGATCCCGAACGAGGACACGCGTGTCTATTTCGTCGGCATCGACGCGGCGCGCTTCCGCAAGCCGGTGCTGCCGGGGGATCAGCTGGTGCTCACCGCGCAGCTCGAGCGCACCCTGCGCGGCATCTGGAAGTTCTCGACCGCAGCTCTGGTCGGCGACAAGGAGGTCGCGCACGCCAACGTGCTGGTGACGCCGGAGATCGGGCGGTGATCGACGCACGCGCGCTGGTGTCGCCCGCGGCACGCCTCGCCGCGGATGTGAGTGTCGGCCCCTTCAGCATGATCGGCCCCGAGGTCGAGATCGGGCCGCGCACCATCGTCGGTCCGCATGCGGTGATCAACGGACCCACCGTGCTCGGCGCCGACAACCACGTGTTCCAGTTCGCCTCCATCGGCGATGCGCCGCAGGACAAGAAGTACCGGGGCGAGCCCACACGGCTCGTCGTCGGCGACCGCAACGTGTTCCGCGAGTACGTGACCGTCAACCGCGGCACGGCCCACGACAAGGGAGTCACCACGGTCGGCGACGACAACCTCTTCATGGCCACGGCGCACGTCGCGCACGACTGCGTGGTGGGAAGCAACACCGTGTTCGCCAACGGCGCGGCGCTCGCCGGGCACGTCGAGATCGGCGACTGGGTCATCATCGGCGGGCTGGCCGCGGTTCACCAGTTCACCCGCATCGGCGCCCACGCGTTTCTGTCCGGCGGCGCCATGGTGCGCCGCGACGTGCCGCCGTACGTCATGGTGGCCGGTGATCCGGCCGATCCGCAGGGGGTGAACGCGGAGGGCCTGAAGCGCCGCGGCTTCACCGAGGATCAGATCCGCGCCATCCGCGAGGCCTACCGCACCCTGTACCGCTCGGACCTCCGGCTCACCGAGGCGCTCGAGCGGCTCGAGCCGCAGGCGCGCGAGCGTCCCGAGCTGCGCGTCTTCGTCGACTTCATCCGCGCCTCCAGCCGAAGCATCGTACGATGAGCGCGGCGCCGGTGGGCACCGCCGCGGCGCCGCTGCGTGTCGGCATCGTCGCGGGCGAGCATTCCGGGGACCTGTTGGGCGCGGCGCTCATCGCGGCGCTGCGCGAGCGCGTGCCGGCGCTCGAGTGCTTCGGCGTGGCGGGCCCGAAGATGATCGCGGCGGGCTGTGAGGCGTGGGCCGGCGCCGAAGCCTTGAGCGTCATGGGCCTCGCCGAGGTGCTGCGGCACCTGCCGCGCCTGCTGCGGTTGCGGGCGCAGCTGACGCGGCGCTTCCTCGCGGCCCGCCCCGACGTCTTCATCGGCATCGACTCACCCGAGTTCAATCTGACGCTCGCCGGGCGGCTGAAGCGCGCCGGCATCCGCACGGTGCAGTACGTGAGCCCCCAGGTGTGGGCCTGGCGGCAGGGGCGGGTGCGCACCATCGCCCGCGATTGCGATCTGCTGCTGTGCCTGCTGCCCTTCGAGCGTGAGTTCTACGCGCAGCACGCGGTGCGCGCCGAGTTCGTCGGCCATCCGCTCGCCGATCAGATTCCGCTCGAGGTGGACGTAGCCGCGGCGCGCGCGGCCCTCGGCCTGGCGAGTGGCGCGCGCGTGATCGCGCTGCTGCCCGGCAGCCGGGTCGCCGAGGTCGCCCGGCTCGCCGCGCCCTTCACCCAGGCGGCAGGCTGGATCCGCGAGAGGCGCCCCGGGATCGAGTTCGTCGCGCCGATGGCCTCCGCTGCGGTGCGCGACTGCTTCGAGAGGCAAGTGGCGCAAGCTGCGGAAAAATCTCTGATTCGTATCGTCGACGGACAGTCGCACCGCGTGCTGGCGGCGGCGGATGCGGCGATCGTCGCCTCCGGAACGGCGACGCTCGAGACGCTCCTGTCGGGCAAGCCGATGGTAGTGGCGTATAAAGTCAGCTGGCTGACGGCGTTCCTGGTGCGTACGCTCGGGCTCGTGAAGGTGCCGTACTTCTCGCAACCAAACCTGCTCGCCGGACGGCGCCTGGTGCCCGAGTTCTCCCAGGGACAGGTGACCGGCCCGGCGCTGGGGGCGGCACTGCTAGATGAGATGGAGGACGCGGCGCACCTCGCCGAGCTACGCCGCGAATTTGCGCGCATTCATCGCCAGCTGCGCCGCGGCGGTGCCGCACGCGCCGCCGCCGCGGTGCTCGAGTGCGTGGCGCGCCGCGGGGACGCCCCGGCGTGAGCTCGCCGATGCGCGAGCGCCGGGACGCCGGATGCAGGATCGCGGGGGTCGATGAGGCCGGCCGCGGTCCGCTCGCGGGACCTGTGGTCGCGGCGGCGGTCATTCTCGATCCGCGGCGGCGCATCCGCGGGCTGGCCGACTCCAAGATCCTGCCGCCCGAGGAGCGCACGCGTCTGGCCGTGCTCATCCGCGCCCGCGCGCTCGCCTGGTCGATCGCCTGGGCCGACCGCGACGAGATCGACTCGCTCAATATCCTGGAAGCGACCCTGCTGGCGATGCGCCGGGCGCTGCTCGCGCTGCCGGTGTGCCCGACGCACGTACAGATCGACGGCAATCGCTGCCCGTGCTTCGAGGATCTGCGCTTGGGGTGCACGTTCGAGGCGATCGTCGACGGCGATGCCAGCGTGGCCGCGATCAGCGCGGCCTCGATTCTCGCCAAGACGTACCGCGACGCCATGATGCAGTCGCTCGACGCCTGCTATCCCGGCTTCGGGCTCGCACGCCACAAGGGCTACGCCACACGGGCGCATCTGCGCAAGCTGCGCCGCCGCGCGCCTTCGCCGCTGCACCGGCGCTCTTTCAGTCCGATGCGGTAAGCTCAAATTGCCAGCGATGTCGCCCGGTTTCGTTCATCTGCGCCTGCACAGCGAGTATTCGCTCAGCGACAGCGTCGTGCGCGTGCCCGAGCTGATCGCCGCGGTCGCCGCCGCCGGCATGCCCGCGGTCGCGGTCACCGATCAGAACAACCTGTTCGCCATGGTGAAGTTCTATCGCCAGGCGCTGCAGGGGGGCGTCAAGCCCATCATCGGCGTCGATCTCGCGGTGCGCGAGGAGGGCGAGCGGCGCGAGCCGAGCCGCCTGACGCTGCTGTGTCAGAACCAGGACGGCTATCGCAACCTGTCGCGGCTCATCTCGCGCGCCTATCTCGAGGGCCAGGAGCGCGGTGTGCCGCGCATCGAGCGCTCATGGCTCGCGCCCGCGAACCTCGCCGGCCTGATCGCGCTCTCGGGAGCGCTCGAGGGGGACGTGGGACGTGCGCTGGTCAATGGGCGCGAAGCGGACGCCGAGAGCGCGCTCGAGCGCTGGCGGGCGCTGTTTCCCGGCCGCTACTATCTCGAGCTGCAGCGCCTCGGCCGCCAGTTCGAGGAGAGCTACATTGCCGGCGCGGTGGCGCTCGCCGCCCGGCAGCAGCTGCCGCTGGTCGCCACCAACGACGTGCGCTTCATCCGTGCCGACGAGTTCGAGTCCCACGAGGCACGCGTCTGCATCCACGACGGGACGCTGCTCGCCGATCCGGCCCGAGTGCGCCGCTATACGCGCCAGCAGTACCTGCGCAGTCCCGCCGAGATGTCCGCGCTGTTCGCGGATCTGCCGGAGGCGCTGGCGAACTCGGTCGAGATCGCGCGCCGCTGCAGCCTCGAGCTGACGCTCGGGGAGGCGCGGCTGCCGCAATACCCGCTGCCGGCGGGCGTGAGCACCGAGGCGTACCTGGCGAGCGAGGCCGAGCGCGGGCTCGCACGCCGCCTCCCGGCGGGCGCCGCCGCTGCCTACCGGGAGCGGCTCGCGAGCGAGCTCGGCGTCATCTGCCAGATGGGCTTTGCCGGCTACTTCCTCATCGTCGCCGATTTCATCCGCTGGGCACGCGAGAACGGCGTGCCGGTCGGCCCGGGACGCGGCTCGGGCGCAGGCTCGCTGGTCGCCTACAGCTTGGGCGTGACGGACCTCGACCCGCTGCAGCACGACCTGCTGTTCGAGCGCTTCCTCAATCCCGAGCGCGTCTCGATGCCGGACTTCGACATCGATTTCTGCATGGACGGCCGCGACCGGGTGATCGAGTACGTCGCCGGCAAGTACGGCCGGGAGCGGGTCTCGCAGATCATCACCTACGGCACCATGGCCGCCAAGGCGGTGGTGCGCGACGTGGGCCGCGTGCTCGGCATGACCTACGGCTACGTCGACCGTATCGCCAAGCTGATCCCGTTCGAGCTCGGCATCACCCTCGATGCGGCGCTCGAGAAGGAGCCGGAGCTCAAGCGCCTGTACCAGGCGGAGGATGAGGTGAAGAACCTCATCGATCTGGCGCGCTCGCTCGAGGGCCTCACGCGCAATGCGGGCATGCACGCCGGCGGCGTCGTCATCGCGCCCTCGGTGCTCACCGACTTCACCCCGCTCTACTGCGATGCCGCCGGCGGGAGCCTGGTCACCCAGTTCGACAAGGACGACGTCGAGGCGGCGGGGCTCGTCAAGTTCGACTTCCTGGGGCTGCGCACGCTCACGGTCATCGACCGCGCCGTGCGCCTCATCAACCGCGCGGCTCCCGCCGGGAGCGCACCGCTCGAGATCGGCACCGTGCCGATGGACGATGCCGCGACCTACGCGCTGCTCAAGTCCTGCCGCACCACCGCGGTGTTCCAGCTCGAGTCGCGCGGCATGAAGGACCTGATCCGGCGGCTGCAGCCGGACCGCTTCGAGGAAGTCGTGGCGCTGGTGGCGCTGTTTCGTCCGGGACCGCTGCAGTCCGGCATGGTCGACGACTTCATCAACCGCAAGCACGGACGGAGCGACGGGCCGATCGACTATCTGCATCCGAGCCTCGAGCCGATCCTGAAGCCGACCTACGGAGTCATCCTCTATCAGGAGCAGGTGATGCAGATCGCCCAGACGCTCGCCGGGTATACGCTCGGCGGTGCCGACCTGCTGCGGCGCGCGATGGGCAAGAAGAAGCCCGAGGAGATGGCGCAGCAGCGCTCGGTATTCATCGCCGGCGCCGTGGCACGCGGCGTGCGCGAACGCCTGGCGGAGCACATCTTCGACCTGATGGAGAAGTTCGCCGGCTACGGCTTCAACAAGTCGCACTCGGCCGCCTATGCGCTGCTTGCGTACCAGACCGCGTACCTGAAGGCGCATTACCCGGCGGCCTTCATGGCCGCGGTGCTGTCGGCGGACATGGACCACACGGACAAGGTCGTGACACTCATCAAGGAGTGCAGCGACATGGGGCTCGAGGTGCTCCCGCCCGACGTCAACACCTCGCGCTACGAGTTCGCCGCCGACGGCGAGCGCCGCATCCGCTATGGGCTCGGGGCAGTGCGCGGCGTCGGCGCGGGCGCGGTCGAGGGCCTGATCGAGGAGCGCAGCGCGCACGGTGCGTTCGCGAGCCTCGAGGATCTGTGCCGGCGTCTCGATCTCACCAAGGTCAACCGGCGGGTGCTGGAGGCGTTGCTGCGCTCCGGGAGCCTCGATGGCCTCGGCGCCAACCGCGCCACCCTCATGGACCGGCTGGCGGGGGCCATGCAGCTCGGCGACCAGAACACACGGGCTCACGAGGCCGGACAGGACGACCTGTTTGGCGGCCTCACCGCCGTAGAGCGTGCACCGCAGCGCGAGCGCGCGGCGCTGCCCGAGTGGAACGAGTCGGTGCGGCTCGCCGGCGAGCGCGAGACGCTCGGCCTCTACCTCACGGGACATCCCCTGCGGCGCTTCGAGGCGAGTCTCGCGCGGCTGGTGTCGCACCGCATCGGCGACCTCGTCACGGACCGGCCAGTGGCGGGACTCGAGCCGGGGCGCTTCGGCGCCGGTCGGCCGGTCACGGTCGCCGGGCTCATCGATGAGGTGAAGAAGCGCGGCCCGCGCGTGATCCTGACACTCGACGACCGCACCGGGCGGCTCGAGGTGATGTTGTTCGAGGAGACCTGGCAGCGGCATCGCGATCTCATCGTCAAGGACGCGCTGGTGATCATCGAGGGCACGCTGCGGTTCGATGAGTTCAGCGACTCGTGGCGGCTCGCGGCGCGGCGCATCGCCGAGTTCGACGAGCTGCGCTCGCGCTGCGCGCAGCGCATCGTGCTGCGCTGCTCGCACGCCGAGCTGCCGCGCCTCACCGAGCGCCTGGCCGAGATCCTCGGGCCGTGGCGCCCGGGTCCCTGTCCGGTCACCATCGAGTACACGGCCGCCTCGGCCAGCGGTGCGCTGAATCTGGGGGCGGAGTGGAGCGTGCGCGCGAGCCGGGAGCTGCTCGAGCAGCTCGAGGGCCTGGTGGGGAGCGGCGCACTCGAGGTGCTCTATGCGGCACCGGCCGCGAGCCCGGGCGGAGTCTCCTCGGCCGACGGCCGCTGACGGCTCAACTTGCGCATCGGTCCGCTCCTTACGTAACCTCGCCGCTCCGCCGGCAAGCGGCCTTTTGAGTTGCGGTCCGCGCCCGACAGCTTCATGGCAGTCTCCTTCCTGGACTTTGAACAGCCGATCGCCGAGCTCGAAGCGAAGATCGAGGAGCTGAAGCACGTCACCTCGGAGTCGGAGTCGGGGGTCAACCTGCAGGACGAGATCGGGCGCCTCCAGGCCAAGAGCCGCCAGCTCACGCAGAGCATCTTTGCCAACCTGACGCCGTGGCAGATCACGCAGCTGGCGCGCCACCCGCACCGCCCCTACACGCTCGACTACGTGAGCGCCGTCTGCAGCGAGTTCCATGAGCTGCACGGCGATCGCATGTATGCGGACGACCTGGCGATCGTGGGCGGGCTCGGGCGCATCGATGAGCGCGCCGTGGTCCTGATCGGACACCAGAAGGGGCGCGACACCAAGGAGCGCGTGCGGCGCAACTACGGCATGCCGAAACCCGAGGGCTATCGCAAGGCGCTCCGTCTCATGCATCTGGCCGAGCGCTTCGGCCTGCCGCTGGTGACCCTGATCGACACCCAGGGTGCCTATCCCGGCGTCGGCGCCGAGGAGCGCGGCCAGAGCGAGGCGATCGCCCGCAACCTGTTCGAGATGTCGGTGCTGCGCGTGCCGATCGTCACCGTCGTCACCGGTGAGGGCGGCTCGGGGGGCGCGCTGGCGATCGGCGTGTGCGATCGGCTGCTCATGCTCCAGTACAGCACCTACTCGGTGATCTCTCCCGAGGGCTGCGCCTCCATCCTGTGGAAGAGCCAGGACAAGAAGGAGGTGGCGGCCGAGTCGCTCAACCTCACCGCCGACCGGCTGCTGAAGCTCGGCCTCGTCGACGAGGTCATCGAGGAGCCCCTGGGCGGCGCACACCGCGATCCGGCGGTCACCGCGGCGCGCCTCAAGGCCGCGCTCATCCGCTACCTGGACGAGCTCGATGCGTTGCCGCGCGATCAGCTGCGGGCGGCGCGCGCCGCCAAGATCGCCGGCTTCGGCGTGTTCTCCGAAAACGCCGCCTGAGCCGCGGCGCGCTGCTCCGATGGCCCGGGGGCCGCAGAACTTCGGCGCACGCTGGCTCGCCCGGCGCCTGCAGGAGCTGCTGCCCGCCTTTCCCGACCTCGCGCTGTGTGTCGCATTCTCCGGCGGAGCCGACTCCACCGCGCTGCTCGCGGCGCTCGCGCAGCTCAAGCGCCGGCTGCGCGCGCTGCGTGCCCTGCACGTCGATCACGGCCTGCACCCGGACTCAGCGCTCTGGGCGGCGCGCGCCGGCGAGCTCGCGCGCGCTCTCGGCGTACCGTGCAAGGTGCTCGTGGCGAAAGTGCCGCGGGTGCGTGGTGAGTCTCCGGAGGCACGGGCGCGCGCGGCGCGCTACCGGCTGCTGGCTGGCGAGCTCGCGGCGGGCGAGGTGCTCCTGACCGCTCACCACGAGGACGATCAGCTCGAGACGGTACTGCTGCAGCTGCTGCGGGGGACCGGCGTGGCCGGGCTCGCCGCGATGCCTGAGGTGGCACCCTTTGCGTGCGGCTTTCTGGTGCGCCCGCTCCTCACGCGCTCGCGTGCGGCGCTGCTCGCCTGGGTGCGCGCCTCGCAGCTTCCGTACCTGGAGGACCCGAGCAACGCCGATGAGCGCCTCGACCGCAACTTCCTGCGACTGCGTGTCCTGCCGGTCGTGCGCGAGCGCTGGCCGGCGGCGGCGGCGACCGTAGGAAGGAGCGCGCGCCACGCGGCCGAGGCGCAGCGTCTGCTCGAGGAGCTGGCCCGGGCGGACCTCGGAGCCGCCCGCCACGGCACGGCGCTCGCCGCGAGCGCCCTGCGGGCGCTCCCTGAGGACCGCAGGCGCAACGCGCTCAGGTTCTGGATCGCCGCGCGCGGCTTTCCGGCTCCCCCGACCGCGCGCCTCAACGAGATCGCCGGCCCCTTGCTCGCCGCCCGCCCCGACGCGCAGCCCGCCGTGCAATGGCCGGGCGCGAGGCTCGAGCGACAGAGGGACCTGCTGACGCTGCGGGCGCCGGCAGCTGCGCGCAGCGCCACGGGCGAGGGCGCCGCCGTGCCCCGCGAGATCCACTGGCGATGGCGCACGGAGCCCGTGTGCACGCTGCCGGGCGACCTCGGTCAGATCGAGCTCAGGGCCGATGCCCACGGGACGCTCGATCCCGGGACGCTCGCCGCCCGGCTCACGATCCGCGGGCGGCGCGGCGGCGAGCGGCTCTCCCTCGGCCCCGGCCGGCCCCGGCGTGCGCTGAAGAGCCTGCTGCGCGAGTCGCAGCTGCCGCCCGCCGAGCGCGTCCGTGTGCCGCTCATCTTCAGCGGCTCGAAGCTGGTCGCGGTCGCGGACCTCTGGCTCGATGAATCGGTGCAGGCGAGCCCCCGGACGCGCCGCCGTGCGCGTCTCGTCTGGACCGCCGCGCCCCGGTAAGCACCTCGCCCCCGCGAGGCCGAGATGTGCTAACCTGCTGGCCCGTCGTCGATCGGCCCTTTCTGCGGCAGCGACCACACAACGACGGGTAATCCTGCAGGAAATATGACGCGATTCGTATTCGTCACCGGCGGCGTCGTGTCCTCTCTGGGCAAGGGCATCGCCTCCGCCTCGCTCGGCGCCATCCTCGAGGCCCGCGGTCTCAAGATCGCCATGGTGAAGCTCGACCCCTACATCAACGTGGATCCGGGCACCATGAGCCCGTTCCAGCACGGTGAGGTGTTCGTCACCGGAGACGGCACGGAGACCGACCTCGATCTCGGGCACTACGAGCGCTTCGTGCGCACCACGACGGGCCGCAACAGCAATTTCACTACCGGGCGCATCTACGAGCGGGTGATCGCCAAGGAGCGGCGCGGCGACTATCTCGGGGCTACCGTACAGGTCATTCCCCACATCACCGACGAGATCAAGCGCTCGATCAAGCTCGGCGCCGACGGCGCCGATGTCTGCATGGTCGAGATCGGCGGCACGGTGGGCGACATCGAGTCGCTGCCCTTTCTCGAGGCCATCCGCCAGCTCGGAGTTGAGCTCGGCCGCAGCAACTGCGTGTACATGCATCTCACCCTGGTGCCGGTGGTGGGCGGCTCGGGGGAGATCAAGACCAAGCCGACCCAGCACTCGGTCAAGGAGCTGCGTGGCATCGGCATACAGCCGGACGTGCTGCTGTGCCGTTGCCGGCACCCGCTGCCGGAGGAGCAGCGGCGCAAGATCGCGCTGTTCACGAACGTGGAGGAGCGCGCGGTGATCTCCGCGGTGGACGCCGACGACATCTACCGCATCCCGATCCTGCTGCACGAGCAGGGGCTCGATGACATCGTGGTCGAGAAGCTCCGCCTCACGGTCCCGCCCACCGACCTCGCCGAGTGGCGCCACGTGGTGAGCGCCAGGGCGAATCCCGACGGCCAGGTCGACATCGCCATGGTCGGCAAGTACGTGCAGATCCGCGATTCCTACCTGTCGCTGCACGAGGCGCTGATGCACGGCGGCCTGAAGAGCCGCACGCGCGTCAACATCCACTACATCGAGTCGACCGACATCGAGCAGCACGGCACCCACGCCCTGAAGGGAATGGATGCGATCCTGGTGCCGGGAGGCTTCGGCGAGCGCGGCATCGAGGGCAAGATCCAGGCGGTGCGCTTCGCGCGCGAGCACGGGGTGCCGTACCTCGGGATCTGCCTCGGGATGCAGGTGGCGATCGTCGAGTACGGCCGCCACGTGCAGGGCCTCGCCGAGGCGAACAGCACCGAATTCAACCGTGCCACGCCGCATCCGGTCATCGCCCTGATCTCCGAGTGGCAGGACCAGGTGCACGGTGCGCAGCTGCGCACCGAGGACTCCGGGAAGGGCGGCACCATGCGTCTCGGCGCCCAGGAGGTGCTGCTCGGCGCGGGCACGCGCGCCCGCGAGCTGTACGGGCGCGATGTGATCCTCGAGCGCCACCGTCACCGCTACGAGTTCAACAACCGCTACCTGGAGCGCTACCGGCAGGCGGGGATGCGTTTCTCCGGCTTCTCGCGCGACGGCCTGGTCGAGGTGATCGAGCTGCCGAATCATCCGTGGTTCCTCGCGACGCAGTTCCACCCGGAATTCACCTCGACCCCGCGCGACGGGCATCCGCTCTTCACCGGCTTCATCCGTGCCGCGCGCGCCCAGCGCGCCGCGCAGCTGCCGCAGGCCGCCGGCGCGTAGTTTGCAGCTCGCATCGGACGCCTGACGCCATGCAGCTGGCAGGACACGAAGTCGGAGTCGCGCGGCCGCTGTTCCTCATCGCCGGGCCCTGTGTCATCGAGGGCCAGACGCTCACCGAGGAAATCGCCGGGCGCCTGAAGGAGATCACCGGCCGCCTCGGCGTGCCGTTCATCTTCAAGGCCTCCTACGACAAGGCCAACCGCTCCGCGCGCGGCTCCTTCCGCGGTCCCGGGATCGACGCCGGACTCAAGGTGCTCGAGGACGTGCGGCGCAAGCTCGGAGTGCCGGTGCTCACCGACGTGCACGAGGACACCCCGCTCGCCGAGGTGGCGGCCGTGGTCGACGTGCTGCAGACCCCGGCGTTCCTGTGCCGGCAGACGAACTTCATCGTCAACACCGCCTCTCAGGGCAAGCCCGTCAACATCAAGAAGGGCCAGTTCCTCTCGCCCTGGGAGATGCAAAACGTGGTCGACAAGGCCCGCTCGACCGGAAATGACTCGATCCTGGTGTGCGAGCGCGGCTTCTCCTTCGGCTACAACAACCTGGTCACCGACATGCGCTCGCTGTCGATCATGCGCGCCACCGGCTGCCCGGTGGTGTTCGATGCCACCCACTCGGTGCAGCTGCCGGGCGGCAAAGGCACCGCCTCCGGCGGGCAGCGCGAGTTCATCCCGGTGCTGGCGCGGGCGGCGGTCGCCGCCGGCGTCGCCGGACTCTTCATGGAGACACACCCCAAACCCGAGGAGGCGCTCTCCGACGGTCCCAATGCCTGGCCGCTCGGCCGCATGGAACCGCTCCTCACAACCCTTATGGAGCTCGACCGGGCCGTCAAGGCGGCGCCGTTCGAGGAATCACTGCTATGAGCCGTATCCGCGCTGTCACTGGCCGCGAGATCCTCGATTCGCGCGGCAACCCCACGGTCGAAGTCGACGTCGTGCTCGATTCGGGCACCCTCGGGCGGGCCGCGGTGCCCTCAGGAGCCTCGACCGGTACGCGCGAGGCGGTCGAGCTGCGCGACGGCGACCAGCGCCGCTACGGCGGCAAGGGGGTGCTGAAGGCGGTCGAGCACGTGAATACCGTGCTCGAGAGCGCCGTAGTCGGTGCCGACCCGCGCGACCAGGCCGCGATCGATGCACGCATGATCGAGCTCGACGGTACCAACAACAAGGGACGCCTGGGGGCGAATGCCATTCTCGGCGTCTCGCTCGCGGTGGCGCGGGCCGCGGCGAGCGATGCGCGCACGCCGCTCTACCGCCACCTCGCCGGGCTGAGTGCGGCGAAGCACGAGCCGGTGATGCCGGTGCCGCAGATGAACATCGTCAACGGCGGTGCGCACGCCGACAACAGTCTCGACATCCAGGAGTTCATGATCCTTCCGGTCGGGGCGCCGAGCTTTCGCGAGGCGCTGCGCTACGGCGCCGAGGTGTTCCACACGCTCAAGAAATTGCTCGCCGCGCGCGGCCTCTCGACCGCGGTGGGAGACGAGGGCGGCTACGCGCCGAATCTCGCTTCCAACGAGGCGGCGTTGCAGCTCATCCTCGAGGCGATCGAGAAGGCCGGCTACCGGCCGGGGCAGGACGTGTACCTCGGCCTCGATGTCGCGAGCTCGGAGTTCTTCAGCGACGGCCGTTACCAGCTCGAGTCCGAGAACCGGGCCTTCACGGCCGCCGAGTTCGCCCGCTACCTCGCGGATCTTGCCGCGAGGTACCCGATCGTCACGATCGAGGACGGCATGAGCGAGGCCGACTGGGATGGCTGGGCGGAGCTGACGCGCGTGCTCGGAGGTAAGATTCAGCTGGTGGGCGATGACGTGTTCGTCACCAACACGAAGATCCTGAGCGCCGGCATCGAGAAGCACATCGCCAACGCGATCCTCATCAAGCCAAACCAGATCGGCACCCTCACCGAGACGCTCGCCTGCATCGACATGGCGACCAGGGCGCGCTATGCCGCGGTGATCTCGCACCGCTCGGGCGAGACGGAGGACAGCACGATCGCCGACATCGCGGTCGCGACACCGGCAACCCAGATCAAGACCGGCTCGCTGTCGCGCTCCGACCGCATCGCCAAGTACAACCAGCTGCTGCGCATCGAGGCGGAGCTCGGCCCGGTGCGCTACGCGGGACGGGACGCCTTCCCCGCGCGCACGTGACACCCTTCGCGCATCGTTCGCCGTCTGCTACGCTCTCGTTCCCATGAAGTGGCTCGCCGCCGCGTTGGCCGTCGTCCTCGTGCTGCTGCAATACCGGATCTGGGTCTCCGACAGCGGCGTGCGCCAGGTGGAGCGGCTGCGTCAGGCCGTGGCCGCCCAGCAGGCCGAGGATGCCCAGCTCGCCGAGCGCAACCGTCAGCTCGCCGCCGAAGTGCGCAACCTGAAGACCGGGATGGACGCGCTCGAGGAGCGCGCCCGCAGCGACCTCGGCATGATCGCCCGCAACGAGACCTTCTACCAGGTAGTGCCCGCACGCGCGGCCGCGGCCAGCGCGCCGCCGACGCGGACCGCGGCGCGTTGAGCGGCGCCCTCCGCTGAAGGGGCCGCGGGCGTCTTTCGGCCAATGAACTACTTTCTGGTCATGCCGGCCGCAGGCTCGGGCAGGCGCTTCCAGGGCGACGTTCCCAAGCAGTATGCGCCCCTCATGGGACGCACGGTCATCGAATGGGCGCTGGCGCCATTTCTCGGCGATGAGCGCTGCGCGCACGCCGTGGTGGTGATCGCCGAAGCCGACTCCATCTGGCCGCGGGTCGCCGCGCGGCTCGCGCCGGAGCGGGTGTCGGCGACGCCCGGCGGCGTCGAGCGCAGCGACTCGGTGCGCCGCGGTCTCGGCAAGCTCGCGGGCCGCGCGGCTGCGCTCGACTGGGTGCTGGTGCACGACGCCGCGCGGCCGTGTCTCGAACCGGCAGACCTCGCCCGCCTGATCAGCCGCGTCACCGATGCGGACCGGGGCGGGCTGCTCGCAGCTCCTGCCGCCGACACTCTCAAGCAGGCGCGCGAGGCGAGCGAGCGGGCGGAGAGCCCGGCCGTGGCCCGCACCATCGACCGCAGCGGGCTGTGGCGCGCGCTCACGCCGCAGATGTTCCGTTATGGCGAGCTGTGCGCCGCGCTGCAGGAGGCGTACGCCGCGCACCGCAACCCGAGCGACGAAGCCCAGGCACTCGAGTGGCGCGGCGAGCATCCGTTGCTCGTCGAAGGCGCGCCGACCAACCTCAAAGTCACCACGAGTGGGGACCTGAAGCTCGCCGAGGCGGTGCTGCGCTCGCGGAGGCTGTCGTGAGAATCGGATCGGGGATCGACGTGCATGCCTTCGGGCCCGGCGATCATGTGCTGCTCGGTGGGGTGCGTATTGCGCACAGCCGGGGCGTGGTCGCGCATTCCGATGGCGACGTGCTGCTCCATGCCTTGTGCGACGCGCTGCTCGGCGCCGCCGGGCTCGGCGACATCGGCCAGCATTTTCCCGACAGCGATCCGCGCTGGAAGGGCGCGGCGAGCGGGCGCTTCGTGGCGGCGGTGCTCGAGATGCTGCGCGCCCGGCGGCTCTCGGTCGTGAATGCCGACCTCACGGTCATCGCCGAGGTGCCTCGGGTCGCGCCGCATCGCGAGGCCATCCGGCAGGAAGTGGCGCGGCTCCTCGAGCTGCCTGCCGGGCGCGTCAACCTCAAGGCGACCACCACCGAGCACCTGGGCTTTCTCGGGCGCGCCGAGGGCATCGCGGCGCAGGCCGTCGTGCTGCTCACCGAGGCCTGAGGCCGTGTCGGAGGCTGCCGCCGAGGCGGTACTCGCCGCAGCGTTCAGGCCGCCGCGTGCGCACGGGGCCCCGGTGGCCGAGGCCGTGATGCGCGCCAGCGCCGAGGACTTCGTGGTCGAGGAGGAGCTCGGTTTCGCGCCGGCCGGCAGCGGGGCGCACCTGCTGCTTCGGGTGCGCAAGCGCGACGCCAACACGCCCTGGGTGGCGCGCGAGCTCGCGCGCCTCGCCGGCTGCCGGCCGCACGATGTCGGCTACGCCGGGCTCAAGGACCGCCGCGCCCTTGCCATCCAGTGGTTCTCGGTGCCGCGGCCACGCACATCGGTCGATCTCGCTGCGGCGCGCGGCGAGGGCTTCGAGGTGCTGGAGGCGCATCCGCATGCCCGCAAGCTCCCGCGCGGTGCGCTCGCCGGCAACCGCTTCACGGTGAGGCTGCGGGCCCAGGCTGGCGACGGCCGGCAGCTCGCCGAGCGTCTCAGGTCCCGGCTGGCCGCGGTGGCCGCGCGCGGGGTACCGAACTATTTCGGGCCACAACGCTTCGGCCGCTCCGGCGGGAATCTTCGCGGCGAGGCGGAGGAACTGGCGCGACTGCCGGCTACGGAGCGGGGCCTCAGGCTCTCGGCCGCGCGCAGCGTGGTATTCAATGCGCTGCTTGCCGCCCGCGTCGAGGACGGCAGCTGGGAGCGACTGCTCGGCGGCGACCTGGCCGGGCTCGACGGCCGCGGCAGCATCTTCCCCGTCGAGGCACCGGACGAGACGCTCGCCGGGCGCTGCGCCCGGCT
>Ga0335083_10000420_pt1 | contig 66141 bp, 64 predicted proteins | sample Lox_Sample_42_FD_206716 | JGI IMG/M metagenome (GOLD analysis project Ga0335083, IMG submission 206716) | Soil microbial communities from Loxahatchee National Wildlife Refuge, Florida, United States - Lox_Sample_4.2 | ecosystem: Environmental > Terrestrial > Soil > Wetlands | place: USA...
ACCCGGGGCGGCATGCAGCTCATCGACGCCGAGACCGCGGAGGCGCTTTATGCGGCGATGGGCACGGGGCTCGAGATCAGCGGCGGTTCGGCGGCGAACACGCTGGCCGGCATGGCCGCGCTCGGCGGCAAATGCGGCTTCATCGGCCAGGTCTGCGACGACCAGCTCGGCGCGGTCTTCACCCATGACATCCGCACGCTCGGTATCCGCTTCGAGACGGCGGCGCTGACCGACGGCCCGCCGACCGCGCGCTGCCTCATCATGGTCACGCCCGACGCCCAGCGCACGATGAACACCTTCCTCGGCGCCGCCCAGTTCCTGCCCGCCGCCGCGCTCGATCTCGACATGATCCGCTCGGCCCGCATTCTCTATCTCGAAGGCTATCTCTGGGACCCCGAGCAGCCGCGCGCAGCGATGCGCACCGCCATCGAGGCGGCACGCGGCGCCGGCCGCAAGGTCGCCTTCACCCTCTCCGACGCCTTCGTGATCGAGCGTTATCGGGCGGACTTCCTCAAGCTCATCGACAATGGCGACATCGACATCTTGTTCGCCAATGAGAATGAGATCTGCTCGCTGACGATGAAGAATGATTTCGAGAGCGCCGTGCGCGCCGTCGCCGGCAAGGTGCCGGTGCTGGTCGTCACGCGCAGCGAGCAGGGCGCGATCTGCATCACGGACGGCGAGCGGCACGAATGCAGCGCGGCCCCCGTCGACAAGGTGCTCGACACGACCGGTGCCGGCGATCTGTTCGCCGCCGGCTTCATGACCGGCCATGTGCGGGGCAAGGACCCGCGCCAGTGCCTGGAAATGGGCGCGATCGCGGCGGCCGAGGTGATTTCGCATTATGGCGCGCGGCCGGAAGCCGACCTCAGGGCGCTGATGGGCCGCTTGCTGGATTGAAACCTGTTTCCCTCTCCCGCCGGGAGAGGGCGGGACCCGCCGCGAAGCGGTGGGAGGGTGAGGGTTCTTCGCTGTGCCCGATGCCCTCACCCTTCCGCGCCTGAAGGCGCTCCCTCCCTCTCCCGGCGGGAGAGGGACTAGGATTGCCCGTTCGCCAGCAGCCAGCAACGCACCGCGCTCGCCAGATTGGGCGGGTCGGGCGCCTCCAGCCGCGCCGCGTCGATACGCGCGACCAGTGCGCTCAGCGGCAGGTTCGCCGTGCGCGCCGCCTCTTCCAGCTTATGCCAGAACAGCGGCTCGAGACTGATCGACGTGGTATGGCCGGCGATGGTCATGCTGCGCTTGACCGGACCGGCATAGAGCGGCGGTTTGTCCTCGCCGGCCATCAATACATGTGCTGGCCGCCGTTGATCGACAGGGTCGAGCCCGTGACGAATCCGGCGTCCTCGCTGCACAGGAAGGCGACGCCCCGCGCAATCTCCTCGGCATGGCCGAGCCGCCCGACCGGGATGCGCGCCACGATCTTGCCCAGCACTTCGGCCGGCACCGCCGCGACCATGTCGGTATCGATATAGCCGGGCGCGATCGCATTCACGGTCACGCCATATTTCGCGCCTTCCTGCGCCAGCGCCTTGGTGAAGCCGTGAATGCCGGACTTGGCGGCGGCATAGTTGACCTGGCCATATTGGCCAGCCTGGCCGTTGATCGAACCGATATTGACGATGCGGCCCCAGCCGCGCTCGCGCATGCCGGGGAAGGTCGCCTTGGCCATGTTGAAGCAACCGCCCAGGTTGATGCGCATAACCTCGTTCCAGTCGTCGAAGCTCATCTTGGCGAGCACGCCGTCACGGGTGATGCCGGCATTGTTGACCACGACGTCGACGGGCCCCAGCTCGGCGGCGACCGTCGCACAACCGTCGAGGCAGGCCTGATGATCGCCGACGTCCCATTGATAGGCCTTGATGCCGGTGCTGCCGGTGAAGGCGCGGGCCTTTTCCACATTGCCCGCATAATTGGCCGCGACGGTATAACCCATGTCGCGCAAGGCCAGGCTGATCGCCTCGCCGATGCCGCGCGTTCCGCCCGTCACGATCGCCACTCTGCTCATATTTTCCCTCTTCGCCTAAGACTCTTGCGCCTGTTCGTGGCCGATCACGCGACCCAGCCGGCCAGTTCCCGCCCAAGCAACCGCCTGTAGAGCGAGATAGCGTCGCCCTGCGCATTAAGACAGGGCAAATAAGCGAATGCCTCTCCACCGGCGGCGAGAAATGCGTCGCGCCCGCGCATCGCGATCTCTTCCAGCGTCTCGAGGCAATCGACCGAGAAGCCGGGCGTGACGATGGCGATTCGCTTGACGCCCTGATCCGGCAGCGCCGTGAGCGTCGCCTCGGTATAGGGCTCCAGCCATTTCGCCCGGCCGAAGCGCGACTGGAAGGTCACCATGACCTCCCGGTCCAGCGATTCGCCAAGCAGCCGCGCCGTCTCCAGGCATTGCGGGTAATAGGGATCGCCGAGCGCCAGGGTGCGCGCGGGCATGCCATGGAAGCTGGCGACCAGGCGCTCCGGCGCGAAGGGAAGCGCGGCCAGATCGGCCCGGATTCGCGCGGCCAGCGCGGCGATATAGTCGGGATCGGCGTGATAGGCGGGGAGCGTACGGATCGCCGGCTGCCAGCGCAGCTTTGCCAGCGCCGCGCTCACCGCGTCCATCGCGCTCGCGGTCGTGGCGCCGCAATATTGCGGATAAAGCGGCGCGATAAGGACGCGCTCGCAGCCCGCCGCCTTCAATGCCGCCAGTTTGTCGGCAATGGCCGGTTTGCCATAGCGCATCGCCCAGTCGACGAAGACGGACTCGCCGAAAGCATCGCTGAGTGCCGCTGCCGTATCGGAGGTGAAATTCGCCAGCGGTGAACCGCGCTCGGTCCAGATCAGTTGATAGGCGTGGGCCGACTTTTTCGGACGGATATTCAATATGATGCCGCGCAATATCGGCTGCCAGAGCAGGGCCGGGATCTCGACGACGCGCGGATCGGACAGGAATTCGGCGAGATAGCGCTTCACCGCCTGCGGTGTCGGCGCATCCGGCGTGCCCAGATTGACGACCAGCACGCCGACCTTGCCCGGCTTTGCGCTCATGCATGATCCTCGCTGAGCGGCAGGTGACGATAGCGCTTGCCGGTGATGGTCGACAGCGCGCTGGCCAGCGCCGGGGCGATGGCGACCACGCCGATCTCGCCCACGCCAGCAACAGGTGCCGAGCTCTCGACCAGCTCGACGACGATCTCGCCGACATCGGCCATGCGCGGCAGGGCATAATCGCCCAGTTTGAGGCCGCGTGGCAGGTCGTTATGATAATGCGGCGCCGCGCCCATCGCCATGGCGAGGCCGAAGATGAGACCCCCCTCGATCTGCTGGCGCGCGACATTGGGATTGATGACCGCGCCGCAGTCCACGACCGCGACGGTGCGGCTTACCTTGATCTTGCCGCCGTCGAGCCCGGCCTCGACCATGACGGCGATGTTGCCGCCCTGCATGGCGGCGCAAGCGAGGCCCTGTCCGCTGCCCTTGATGCCGCCCTGCCAGCCGCCCATCGTCGCCACCGAAGTGAGGCAATGGGCGAGGCGGACATTGCCGCCGAGCATCTGCATGCGGAAGGACAAGGGCTCGACTCCGGCGGCCTGCGCCAGCTCGTCGATGAAGCTTTCCGAGAAGAAGGTGGCGTAGCTTGCCGCGTTGGACCGCCAGCGGCCGGTCGGCAGCGCGATATCGGCGGGGAAATGATCGACCGCGAAATTGGGGATCGAATAAGGCAGGTCGAAGCCGTCGACCGCAAGGCTGTCCGCCTTGCCCGCCGTCGAATCGAGCGCTTCGGCGCGGCTCTCGCCACGGCCGATGCGGTTCCAGAGCTGGCGCAGCGCCGGGGGCGCGGCGACTTCCGCGAGCCAGCCCTTCACCAGCCCGCCTTCGCCGAGCCGCGCGGCCATACGCGCCTTGGCCGGCGGACGCGGGCAATCGCGAATGATGTCCTCCGCGCGAGACCAAAGGAGCTGCACCGGCGCCTTGGCTTTGCGGGCGATCAGGGCGGCCTGCACGCCCGCCTCGATTTCCATCTTGATTCCGAACGAACCACCTGCAAACAAAGGATAAATTGTGACGTCATGAAGCCCCGCGCCAAGCGCACGGGCAATGGCGTCGCGGGCCAAAACCGGCGCCTGGGTCGGCATCCACACCTCGACATCACCGTCGCGCACCCGCGCCGTCGCTGCCATCGGCTCGATGGGCAGATGCAGCGCCGGCGCAACCGAATAATGCGCTTTCATGATCGGCACGCCGTCGAACACCGAATGGAGGTCGCCGCGATGCACGAAGCGCTCGCCATTGCCGCTGGTGAAGGCCGCATCGAGCGCCTTGGCAATGCTGCGATCGCTGACCGGCGGCCCGGATAATGTGAACACCGGATCGAGCCGGTCGAGCGCCTGGTTGGCGGCCCACCAGTTATGCGCGGTCACCGCGACCCAGCCCGCGCCATTCTCCGGACGGACGACGTCGATCATGCCCTGCACCTTGCGCGCGGCGGCGACATTCATCGACTTCACGTCCACGGCATTGACCGGCCCCTGCCGGATCGCCGCGAAGATCATGTCCGGCAGGCGGATATCGGCGGCATAATTGGCCGAGCCGTCGATCTTGGCGGGCATGTCGAGCCGCGGCGCCTCGCTGCCGATGAGGGCGTCGTCGCGTCCTTCCGGCCGGTAGGGCAGTTCGGCGGGGGGCGTACGCCGTGCCGCTTCCTCGGCGAGATCGCCGAGCCGGGCGTGATTCTTCCCGTCCGAGACGACGCCCCCGGCAATGTCGCAATTCTCCCATTCGACGCCCCAGCGTGCCGCCGCGGCCTGGCAAAGCAGCGCCCGCGCCGTGGCGCCGGCCGCCCGCATCGAATCGGCGAACATCTGCACCGAAGTCGATCCACCGGTCAGCATCAGCATCTCGCGCTCGGCAATCTCGCCGATGACCCAGTCGCCCGCCTTGCCGAAGAAGCGGCTGGTGTCGCTCGCCAGCCACTGTTTCGCGAGCAATGTGTTGGCGAACAGCGGCCCGGGCGGGGCCGGCTGCACGGCGACCGTGCGCCAGTCCGCGCCCAGCTCGTCGGCGGCGATCTGGGCGAGGACCGTGAACACGCCCTGGCCCAGCTCGGCCTGCGGGCAGAGGACGATCACCTGCCCGCTGCGGTCGATCTTGATGAAAGGCCCGAACGCATATTCGCCCTCGGCGGTTTCGGCCTTCTGGTCATAATGGCGCGGCCAGAGCGCATAGGCGACCAGGAGACCGCCGCCAGCCGCCGCGCCGACCAGCAGGCGCCGCCGGTCGAGGGTGAAGCGCTTGCCCTTGCCCTCAGCCAAGCCTGCTCCCCGTGCGATTATCGAGCCAGCGCGACACGCGATCGGCAATGGCGAGGAAAGGCTGGGCGCTCGCCGTGTCGCCGGTCGCGGGCGGGGCGCCGGCGTCCGAGGCGATGCGAATGCTCATGTCGAGCGGCACACGGCCAAGGAAAGAGAGACCCATATCCCCCGCACGCGCCTCGGCCCCACCGACGCCGAACGGATCGGAGACCTCGCCGCAATGCGGGCAGACATAGCCGGCCATATTCTCGACCATGCCGATGATCGGCACCTGCGCCTGCTCGAAGAAGCTGACCGCGCGGGCGGCGTCGATGAGCGCAAGGTCCTGCGGCGTCGAGATGATGATCGCGCCGACCGGCTTGTATTTCTGGATCATGGTCAGCTGCACGTCGCCGGTCCCCGGCGGCAAGTCGACCACCAGAAGCTCCGTACCCTGCCAGTCGGCATCGACGAGCTGGCCGAGCGCATTGCCGGCCATCGGCCCGCGCCAGGCGATCGCCTGCCCCGGCTTGGCGAGATGGCCCATCGAGAGCATCGGGATGCCATGTTCATTGGGCACGGGGATGAGCCTGTTGCCCTCGGCCTGCGGCTTGACGCCTTCGCTGGCAAGCAGGCGCGGCAGGGAAGGGCCATAGATGTCCGCATCGACCATGCCGACGCGCTTGCCCATGCGGTGCAGCGCCACGGCGAGATTGGCGGCCAGTGTCGACTTGCCGACGCCGCCCTTGCCCGATCCGACCGCGACGATCAGCGGGCGCGCGCTCTTTTCCGCGGTCATGGCAATGCGGACATGGTCGACATCGGGGAACAGTTCGGCGGCGCGCTTGATCCGTTCGCCAAGCGCCTCGCGCGTCTTTTCGTCGAGCCCGCCCACCTCCAGCACGAGGCTGAGCGTGCCCTCGCGCAGCTTCAGGCCCGAGGCGCGGCCCTCGCTCAGCCCCGCGATCCGCTGCACCAATTCTTCGTCGATGGCCGTTTCCGACCGGCTTGTTCCATCTGCCATGCGCGCGCTCATAGGCGTTCGCGGCGCGGGAGGCAAAGCCGTCCATGCCCTATTTTGACCGGCCCGCCAGCAGCCGGTCCGCTGCACCTGTTTTTCCGGCGCCCGTCTCCCTATAGGGGGAGCCATGACCAGGAAGGACGAGAGCCCCGGGCGCCGGTCCAGCGCGATGAGCGAAGGCGGGCCATGGGGCACGGGCCAAGAGGATGCACCGGCCCGGCCGGAACGGGACGGCCCGCGCAGTCCCTGGACGCCGCCGCCGGGCGACCCTAGCTATGGCCAGCAACGCGGACCGAGCGCCTTCGACGAGCTCATGCAGCGCGCGCGGGGCAGCTTCGGCGGTCCTCTGCCGGGCCGGCCCGGTTCCCCGCGTCGCTGGCTTCTCGCCGCCGGCGGACTGCTGCTGGTCTGGCTGGGCCTCACCTGCCTGCACAATATCAGCGACACCGAGCGCGGCCTCGTCTCGCAGCTGGGCAGCTATTCCCGCACGCTCGAGCCCGGCATGAACCTGACGTTGCCGGCGCCGTTCGAGACGGTGCGGATCGTCGAGACCGGCGAGGTGCGCAGCGTCTCGGTCGGGGCGACGGGCAATGGCGAAAATCTGCTGCTGACCGGCGACCGCGACCTCATCAACATCGCCTTCTCGGTGAACTGGACCGTTTCCGATCCGCGCCAGTTCGCGTTCCAGCTCGCCGAGCCGGACGCGACCGTCCGGCAGGTCGCCCAATCGGCGATGCACGCCGCGATCGCCAATGTCCGGCTGGGCGACATGGCGGCTTGGGACGGCAGGGCGATCGAGGATCAGGTGCGCGAACGCATGCAGGCCGTTCTCGACGGCTATGGCGCCGGCATCCACGTTCAGGCCGTCGCGATCAACAAGGCGGATCCGCCTCGCGCCGTCGCCGCGGCGATCAATGAGGTGGCCGCGGCCCGCAAGGCGCGCGACGGCGACATTGGCGCGGCGCTCACCTATGCGGCGCAGAAAGCGGCCTTCACGCAGCGCGAGATCGCCGATTTCGAAGACGTCTATGCGCAATACAAGATCGCGCCCGAAGTCACGAAGCGCCGCTATTATTACGAGACGATGGAAGCGGTGCTGAAGGACGCCAACAAGACCGTCATCGACGCCAATGGCGTGACGCTGCGATTGCCGCGACACGACGCCTCGCCGACGGCGGGAGGCGGCAAATGAGCCTGTTGTCGCTGCGCAGCCCGCTGATGCTCGCCCTGCTGGCAACCCTCTGCCTCGTGCTGACCGGCGCGACGGTGGCGATCGTGCCCGAAACCAGCCAGGCGCTGGTCCTGCGCCTGGGTCGCATCGTGGACGTCTACAATCCCTATCAGGCCAGGCAGGCCTTCGGCCAGACCGGGGCGGGGCTCAAGCTGCGCGTGCCGGTGATCGACAGGGTTTTGTGGATCGACAAGCGCATCCGCTCGCTTGCCCTGACCGATCAGCGTCTTCTGTCGGCCGATCGGCAGCCCGTTCAGGTCGATGCGCTCGTCCAGTATCGCATTGTCGACCCCGAGCTTTTCTATCATGCGACCGGCGGGAGCGACGAGGCTCTCGTCGCGGCGCTGAAGCCCGCCTTCGGCACCGCGCTGCGCACGGACCTGGGCAAGCGTACCTTCGATTCCGTGCTCGGCGCCGACCAGGGTGACGCGATGGCCGGGCTGCGCGCCGATCTCGCTTCGGGCGCCCGCCAATAGGGCGCCGACATCGTCGACGTGCGGATGACCCGCATCGGCCTGCCCGATGGGGCACCGCTGCAGGGCGCCCTGCAGCGGATGAACGCGGCGCGCCTGGAGGAAGCCGAGGCGATTCGTGCCGAGGGCACAAGGCGCGCGCTCGAGATCAAGGCGCAGGCCGATGCCGACGCCGCGACGCTCTATCAGCGGAGCTTTGGCCGCGATCTGGCCTTCTATGATTTTTATCGGGCGATGCAGTCCTACCGGACCGTGTTCGCCGGCAAGCCGGGGAGCGAGACCAATATGGTACTCTCGCCGGACAATGACTATCTAAGGCAATTCAAGGGTCGGTGAGAACCGGTCCGCGACGTCATTCAATGCCGGTTAATCCGGCCGGCCGCATGGCCGTTCACAATCCAACGGGACCCCTCGGTCCCAATCGGGCTTCTCCCCGGGGCCCATAAGCATACGAATGAGAGGAAAAATTCACGTGCGCTATGCCTATGCCATTACAGCCGCTTTGCTCCTCGGCGGAACCACGCTCGCCCTGACCACATCGCCCACCAGCCTGATCGCCCAGACCGCCCAGAATGAAGGCATGTCGGCCTCCGCGCCGCGCGGCGGCCCGACGAGCTTCGCCGATATGGTCGACAAGCTCGAGCCGGCCGTCGTCAACATCTCGACCCGCCAGCGCATCACCGTGCAGAGCCAGAATCCTTTCCAGGGCACGCCATTCGGCGATCTGTTCGGCGGCCAGGGTGGCCCCGGCGGCGGCGGCGGTGGTGGCGGCGGTCCACAGACCCAGCGCGCCCAGTCGCTCGGCTCGGGCTTCATCATTTCCGCTGACGGCTACATCGTCACCAACAACCATGTCGTCGCCCCCGGCGCGCGCGGCGCGATCGTCGATTCGGTCACGGTGACCCTGTCCGACCGCAGCGAATATACCGCCAAGGTGGTCGGCACCGACACCGCGTCCGACCTCGCCGTTCTCAAGATCGAGGCCAAGAAGCCGCTGCCCTTCGTCAAGTTCGGCGATTCGACCAAGTCGCGCGTGGGCGATTGGGTGATCGCGATCGGCGAACCCTTCGGCCTCGACAGCACCGTCACCGCCGGCATTATCTCGGCCGTCCACCGCAACACAGGCAATGGTTCTGACCGTTTCATCCAGACCGACGCCTCGATCAACCAGGGCAATAGCGGCGGTCCCATGTTCAACATGAACGGCGAGGTGATCGGCATCAATTCGCAGATCCTCTCGCCGACCGGCGGCAATGTCGGCATCGGCTTCGCCATCCCCTCGGAGCAGGCGATCCCCGTGATCGACACGCTGCGCAAGGGCGGCACGGTGAAGCGCGGCTATCTCGGCATCCAGATCAGCGCGCTCTCGGATGACATGGCCGATTCGCTCGACCTGCCGAAGAATCACGGCGAATTCGTGCAGGGCGTCGAGCCCGGCAAGGGCGCCGACAAGGCCGGCATCAAGCCCGGCGACGTCATCATGCGGGTGAACGGCCGCGACGTGACGCCAGACCAGACGCTGTCCTTCATCGTCGCCAGCCTCGGCGTCGGCACGAAGGTGCCGGTCGAGCTGGTGCGCGGCGGCAAGCGGATGACCGTGACCGCCGAGATCGGCCAGCGCCCGCCCGAGGACGAACTCGCCGCCTTCGCCCAGGGCCAGGGCGATGATGACGATAATTTCGGGCCCGGCAGCCAGGCCCCGAACCAGAGCCAGCAGCAGTCACAGCAGATGAGCCAGCAGCTGCTCGGCCTGTCGGTGACGGAGCTGACGCCCAATATCGCGCGCCAGCTCGGCGTCGGCGAGGATGTGAAGGGCATCGTCATCACGGCGGTCGACCAGTCCACCGACGCCGGCTCGAAGGGCCTGCGCCGCGGCGACGTCATCCTCCAGGCCAATGGTTCGCCGACGCTCAGCGAAGCCGATCTCGGCAAGGTCGCCAACGCCGCCAAGACCGCCGGCCGCAATGCCGTGCTGCTGCAGGTGCTGCGCCGGGGCAGTCCGACCACCTTCCTGCCGGTGCGCCTGCGCGACAAATAAGCCGGCCGATCCCGTTCGGCACGAAGAGGGCGCGGCACCTGCTGCGCCCTTTTTCTTTGCCGGCTGCCTGTGATAGCGTCCCGCCGGCTCAGGGACGGGAGGCGGATGAATGGACGATGTGCTGACCAAGGCCGTCATCGGCACGATGGCGCCCTATTTCATCGTGGCGGACGTGGCGCGCAGCCTCGCCTTCTATGTCGACCGGCTCGGCTTCGAAAGCATCTACCAGATCGACGAAACAAGGCTGTTCTTTGCGGTCCTGCGCCGGGATGGCGCCATGCTGTTCCTGCGCTCGCATGACGGCATCGATCCCCTGCCCAATCCAACCCGGCATCCCGGTTTCGTCTGGGACAGCTACAGCTACACGCCCGATCCCGACGCGCTCGCCGCCGAATTCGCGGCGCGCGGCGCGACGTTCAGCAAGGCGATCGAGAATAACAGCAGTGGCCTGCGCGGCTTCGAGCTGACCGATCCGGACGGCCATGTCCTGTTCTACGGACGGCCTTTGCTCGACGAGGAGCGCTGATCAGCCCCTGCCGCGATAGCCCGGCACGCCCTGATCGGGCAGCCACACGCCCGGTACCGGCTCGCCGGACTGCCAGAATATGTCGATGGGGATGCCGCCGCGCGGGTACCAGTAGCCACCGATGCGCAGCCAGAGCGGCTTCATCTCGGCGAACAGCCGCGCGCCGATTCCGACCGTGCAATCCTCATGAAACGCGCCATGGTTGCGGAAGCTCGAAAGAAAGAGCTTGAGCGACTTGGATTCGACGATGCTCTCATCCGGAACATAGTCGATGACGAGATGCGCGAAATCGGGCTGGCCGGTGATCGGGCAGAGCGAGGTGAACTCGGGCGCGGAGAAGCGCACCAGATAAGGCGTTCCGGGGCGTGGATTGGGCACATAATCGAGCACCGCCTCGTCCGGGGATGCCGGGAGCGCGCTGTTCTGGCCCAAATGGGTGAGGGATTGCTTCATGGTCATGGCCGCGCCTTAGACGGAATCGGGGCCGACGCGAACCCCCTTGCATGAGGCCGTAAATGGCGCGAGGGCATGGCGATGGACCCGCTGGTTTCCACGCAATGGCTCGCCGACGCCCTCGGTGCGCCGGACCTGCACCCGAATTTGCGGGTTGTCGACGCCACCGCTTTCCTGCCCGGCACGCCGCGCGACGCCCATGCCGAATATCTCGAGGCGCATATCCCCGGGGCGCTCTGGCTCGATCTGCCGAAGCTCTGCGACACCGGCGATCCCCGTCCTTCGACTGTGCCGACCGACGCGCAGTTTGCGGCGCGCATGGCAGCGCTCGGCATCGGCGAGACGGATCGGATCGTCGTCTATGACAATAGTCCGCTATCGAGCTCGGGCCGTGCCTGGTGGCTGTTCCGGCTGTTCGGTGCCCAGCAAGTCGCGATCCTCGACGGCGGGCTGGCGCGCTGGATGGCAGAGGATCGGCCAGTGGAACAGGGGCTGGTGACGCCGCCCGCCTCGCCGCCCTTTCGGGCCAATCGGGACGACACGCAAGTCCGCACCAAGGGCGATCTGCTGGCGAATCTCGCGAGTTGCGCGGCGCAAGTCGTCGATGCGCGGGGAGCATCGCGCTTCACCGGCGCGGATCCCGAGCCGCGCCCCGGCATGGCCTCGGGCCATATTCCCGGCTCGGTGAACCTGCCCACCGGCAAGATGCTCGGCGCCGACGGCCTGTGGAAACGCGGCGATGCGATGCGCGAGACCTTTACCCAAGCCGGGGTCGATCTCGACCGCCCGCTCATCATGACCTGCGGCAGCGGCGTCACCGCCTGCAACCTGCTGTTCGGCGCCGCGCTGCTCGGCAAGACGGATGTGACCGTCTATGACGGCAGCTGGTCGGAATGGGGCGCCGACCCGCAGACACCCAAAGCGACGGGCCCGGCATGAGCAAGAAGAACGACGACAAGGCGCTTTCTCCCGCGACGCGGCTCGTGCAGGCCGGGCGCCGGGCGGAATGGACCGGTGCGCCCGGCCAGAAGGGCGGCATCGTCAATGTGCCGGTCTGGCGGGCTTCGACCATCCTCTACGAGGACATCGCGCATCTGCGCGCGGCCGAAAAAGACCCCCAGCCGCATGAGCTTTACTATGGCCGGCGCGGCGCGCCGACCGGCTGGAGCCTCGCCGAGGCCATTACGCAGATGGAGCCGGAAGCAGCCGGGACGATGCTGTTTCCGTCGGGCGTCGCGGCGGTGTGCAGCGCGCTGCTCGCCATACTCAAGCCCGGCGACGAGCTGCTCATGGTCGACAGCGCCTATGGGCCGACGCGCGCCTTTTGCGACGGTTTTCTCAGGGAATTCGGCGTGGCGACGCGCTATTACGACCCGCTGGCCGGCGCGGGAATTGCGTCGCTCTGCACCGACAAGACGCGCGCCATCTTCCTAGAAAGCCCCGGGAGCCTGACTTTCGAGGTGCAGGACGTGCCGGCGATCGTCGCCGTGGCGCGCGACAAGGGTCTCGTCACGCTGATCGACAACACCTGGGCGACGCCGCTGCTGCTGCCGGCGCTCGGCCTCGGCGTCGACATCTCGATCCTTGCCTGTACCAAATATGTCGCCGGCCATAGCGACCTCATGCTGGGCTCGGTCACCGCCAATGCCGCGCATTGGCCGGCAGTGCGCAAGCGCGCGCTCGGTCTCGGGCAGATGGCAGCGCCGGACGATGCCTGGCTTGCAGTCCGGGGCCTGCGCACGCTCGACATCCGCCTGAAACGGCAGGGCAAGAGCGCTCTGGAGATCGCCCGCTGGCTGGAGACACGGCCGGACGTGAAGCGCGTGCTTCATCCCGCACTGCCGTCCTGCCCGGGGCATGACGCCTTCGTCCGCGACTTCGCCGGCCCGGCAGGCCTGTTCGCGATAGAGCTGGCCGGCGGCGGGGAAGCCGAGCGCGCCGCCTTCATCGACGCACTGGCGCTGTTCGGCATCGGTTACAGCTGGGGCGGCTATGAAAGCCTGGCCCTGCCGGTCGATCCGGCGCGGCTGCGCACCGCGGCGCCCTGGCGGGATCGCGGGCCGCTGGTGCGCTTCAGCATCGGCCTTGAAGAGCCGGCCGATCTCATCGCCGATCTCGCCCAGGGCCTCGATCGCTGGCGGGACGCGATGAAAGTCTGACACAGTCCAGCGTTGCATGATGGCAACATTGTTGCGCATCGCAGCATGCCGCCTGTCGATTTTACTTGTGCATCGCACCATGGGACGGCAATTTGCCTACGTCCGCTGGACAGATCGCTCGACCGCGCCTGCCGCGGATATCACAGCAAGCGATCGCCGGCGACGCAGGCGGGACGATCGCGTGTTTCAATAGCAAAAGGGGTTTACCCATGCGTACGTCCATCATCGGCCTTTCGGCCGTCTCTCTTCTTGCCTTCGCGACTCCGGCTTTCGCCGATGATGCCGCACCTGCCGCGGCCGCACCGACGCCCGAGTGGAAAGTTACCGGCAGCGCCGCCCTGGTCTCGGACTATCGCTTCCGTGGCATCAGCCAGAACGGCCAGGATTTTGCCGCTCAGGCCGGCATCACCCTGAACCATTCGAGCGGTTTCTACGTCGGCACCTGGGGTTCGAGCATCAACTTCGCGGGTCATACCGAAGTCGATCTGTTCGCCGGCTACACCGCACCGCTCTCGAAGACCCTGACGATCGACGCCGGTGTGCTCTACTATCTCTATCCCAAGCACAAGTCGGTCACCGGCGACATCGCCACCGACTATTTCGAGCCCTATATCAACCTGACGGAGACCGTCGGGCCGCTGGCCGTCAAGGTCGGCGTCAACTATGGCTGGAAGCAGGACGCGCTGGCGCTCACGACCTGCGATGAAGAATCGGAAGCCTGCACCACGGTCGACAAGGACGAGATCTATTTCCACATCGATCCGTCGGTCACCATTCCGATGTCGCCGATCGGCCTGAATGCGCATCTGGGCTATGCCGTCAGCGAGGCACCGTTCCTCCTCGGCAAGAACCATATGCTCGACTATTCGTTCGGCGCCACGGCGGCCTGGAAGAACCTGACGCTCGGCGTCAGCTATGTGGGCACCGACATGGACGGCAGCCCGCGCGGCTATGACGGCGGCGTGGTCTTCTCGCTGACCGCCGCATTCTGATCACCATCCGGAGGCCGGTGTGGGACCGGCCGCTGGTACATAAAGGGGGCCGCGCCGTCAGGTTGCGGCCCTCGTCATGTCTGCCGCATTGGCGCTGCCTTCATTTCGTCGCTTGACGAGCACGCTTTGTCGTATATGTCTACTGTTCTACTTGAGTAGAAGGAGACCGATGATGCGCCTGACTCTCACCCTCCTCATCACCGCCGCCGCCGCGACCGCCCTCACCGGCTGCAAGAAGGAAGAAAGCGCCTTTCCCGAAAACCGGACCGGCGCCGCTTCGTCCGCGCCGGACATCGCGCCAAGCGCGGCCCCCAATGTCGCCTTCAACTATGCCTATCGCTTCGCACTTGTCGCCAATGACATCGCCGCCATCCAGGAAAAACATGCCGCCGCCTGCGAGGCGCTGGGCCTCGAGCGCTGCCGGATCACCGGCGTCTCCTATCAGCGCGTGGGCAGCGACGCCGTTCGCGCGGAACTGACGCTCGCGCTCGCGCCTGATCTCGCCCGCAAGTTCGGCAAGGACGCCGCCGCCGTTGTCGAAGCGGCGCACGGCACGCTTGGCGAAGTGGAGATCGGCGGCGCGGACCAGAGCGTTGCCATCGAATCGAGCAATACGGCCGTGGCGAGCGCCAAGGCCGAGCGGGAGCGACTGGAGCATTCCCTGGCCAGCGCCAATACGCCCCGCGCCGTGAAGACCGAACTCGCGCGACAACTCGAACAGCAGCGCGCCGCCGAACTGGCCGCCGCGCGCGAGGGTCGCGATGCGCAGCGCCTGCTCGCGACGACGCCGATGCGCTTCGACTATTCGACGGACGGCTACATGCCGGGCCTTAGCATCGACCGGACCACGCGGGATGCGCTTGCCTTCGCCTCGACCCTGCTCAACGGCCTGCTCGCCATCGTCGTCGTGCTGCTCGCGCTGGCGCTGCCCATCGGCCTGCTGCTGCTGGCGCTTGCTCATGGCCGCCGGCTGGCGATCAAGCTGTGGGGCTGGCTCGCGCCGCGGCCGATCGTGCCGGCCGACTAGGGCGCCGGCTCGGGCGCGCGCCGCGCCGTGATGATGGTGACCGGCTGCTCGAGCATCTCGCCCTTCATGGTGCCGACGCCTTTTGTCGCGCTTTTCGGCAGGTCCACGATCTTCCGCACCAGGTCCATGCCCTGCGTGACGTGGCCGAAAGCCGCGAAGCCGGGATCGCCGGGCTTCGCATCGAAGCCGGTCATGTCGCCGATGACGATGAAGAAATCGCAGGTCGCGGTGCCGGGCGCGGCCTGCGCCAGCGAAATGGTGCCGTCGCTATGCGTCAGGCCGGTTTCGCTCGTCGGTTCATGGGCCACGGGCTTCAGGATGCGCTTGGGATCATTCTGCGTGCCGCCCTGGATGAAGCCGAGATCGTGCCGGTCGGCAAAGGTGAAGCCGCGATAGAAGGTCGTGCCGTCGAGACGCTTCTGGTCGACATATTTCAGAAAATTGCCGGCGGTGAGCGGCGCGCGCTCGACCTCGAGGGCGATGGTGATCGGCCCGAGGCTTGTGGTCAGGATCACCGACACGCTCTTGTAGGTCCGAACCGGTCCGGCCGGCACCGCCGGAACCGGCGGCGCGACCGGCGCCGGCGGTGGCGCTGGCGGCCGGGCAGCCTCCGCCGCGGCCTGGGCTTTTGCCCGTGCTTCGTCGTCCGCCTTCACCTGCGCGTCGATCTCGGCCTGGATCTGGGCCTCGGTTTCCTTCGCATGGGCCGGCGCGGCCAGAACCATCGGCGCGGCGAAGAGACCGAGCAGCATCGCAAGGCGCGTGAAAAGCTTGGGGGGCGTCATGGCCCGGATGCTAGCGCGGCGGCGGCGCATGGCAAGGCTGCTTCACAGCGCGCAGGCACAAGCCTATAGGCTGCCGCCATGTCCCTCATCGCCCCTTTCGCGCTGTTCCTGCTGACCGTCGCGCTGATGGAGGGGTTCGCCTATGTCATGCACCGCTGGGTGATGCACGGGCCCGGCTGGGTGCTGCACGCCAGCCATCACCAGCCAAGGACCGGCAATTGGGAGCTGAACGATCTCTATTTCGTGATCTTCGCAGGCCCTTCCATCCTCCTGCTGCTCGGCGGCGTGCAATGGCACTGGGGCAGCTGGGCAACGGCGGTCGGCGCCGGGATCGCGGCCTATGGCGCCATCTATCTGGGCTTTCATGACGTCATCGTCCACCAGCGGGTGCGTCACCGCTATGTGCCTCGCTCGACCTATATGAAGCGCATCGTCCAGGCGCACAGGCTCCATCACGTCGTCGAGACGCGGCAGGGCAATGTCAGCTTCGGCTTCCTCGTCGCGCCGCCGCCGGACGTCCTGAAACGCCAGCTCGCCGAGAAGAGCGAGGCGCGGCTTCGCGCCGCGCGCGGCCGGCAACAGGCCTGAGCGCGGCCCTTGGTCTCACCGGCGAACTGGACTATGCAGCGCAAAACTTCCGGGGGACGATCTTGAGCCTAGCCCTAATCGCGGCCGCCGCCGCGCCCATCCAGTTCACCAGCCTGCACCTCAACCCGACGATCTTCTCGATCGGCTCCTTCGAGCTCAAATGGTACAGCATCGCCTATCTGACCGGCATCCTGGTCGGCTACTGGTATCTGACCGTGCTGATCCGCCAGCCCGGCGCGCCGATGGCGCGGCGCCATGCCGATGATTTCATCTTCTATGCGACGCTCGGCATCATCGTCGGCGGCAGGCTCGGCTATGTCCTGTTCTACGATCAGGCGATCCTCAGGCACCCGCTCGATGTCTTCAAGCTCTGGCAGGGAGGCATGTCGCTGCATGGCGGGACGCTGGGGGTGATCGTCGCGATCTGGCTGATGTGCCGATCGGAGAAGCTCTCTTTCCTGCGGGTCTGCGACTATATCGCCTGCGTCATTCCGTTCGGCCTGTGCTTCGGGCGGCTGGCCAATTTCGTGAATGGCGAACTGTGGGGCATGAAGACGACCGTCCCCTGGGGCATTGTCTTCCCCGGCGCGGGACCCGATCCGCGCCACCCGAGCCAGCTCTACGAGGCCTTTCTCGAAGGGCCGATCCTGTTCGCGATCCTCTGGTTCTTCTTCTGGAAGACGCGGGCGCGCTACGAGCCCGGCAAGCTCTTCGGCATCGCCGCGATCTGCTATGGCGTGTTCCGCTTCGGCCTCGAATATGTGCGGGAGGCCGACAGCCAGCTCATGGACTTCGCCGTGCGCACGGGCCTCCACATGGGCCAGTGGCTGAGCCTGCCGCTGATCCTGGTCGGCCTCTACCTGGTCGTCACCGCGAAGAAGCGCGGCACCCCCGCCGCGACGCCATCCGGACCGGAAAGTGCCGCCTGAGCCGGGCCAGGACCCGCCGGTCTCGCTCCACGATTTCATGGCCGGCGCCAATGCCGCCTATTATGGCGGCCGCGATCCGCTGGGCCGGGCCGGCGACTTCATCACCGCGCCGGAAATCAGCCAGATGTTTGGCGAGCTGATCGGGCTGTGGATCGCCGAGCTGGCGCTTCGGGCCGGCGCCGCCGACTTCGCCTATGCCGAGCTGGGGCCGGGACGCGGCACGCTCGCCGCCGATGCGCTGCGCGCGCTGGGCAAGGCCGGGCTGGCGCCGCCCGTACATTTCGTCGAGACCAGCGCGGCTTTGCGCGCGAAGCAGCGCGCCACCGTGCCCCATGCGCGTTGGCATGAGGCGGTCGACACGCTGCCCGCCGACCGGCCGCTGATCGTGATCGCCAACGAGTTTTTCGACGCACTGCCGATCCGGCAATATGAGCGCACCGCGCGCGGCTGGCGCGAGCGCATGGTGGCAGACGGGCATTTCGTGCTCGGCGAAACGGACGGCGCGCAGGAGATTCCATTGGCGCTGGCCGACGCGCCGCTCGGTGCCATCGTCGAGCGCAATCCCGCCGCCGAGGCGATCATGGCAGCGCTGGCTGGCCGCATCGCGAACCAGGGCGGCGCACTGCTGGCGCTGGATTATGGCTATGAGGGGCCGCTTGCCGGCGATACGCTGCAGGCCATGTCCGCCCATACTTTTGCCGATCCGCTGGCAGCGCCCGGCACCCGCGACCTCACTGCCCATGTCGATTTCGCCATGCTGGCGGTGGTGGCGCGGAATGGCGATCTAAAACCGACGCCATGCGTGACCCAGGGCGCCTTCCTGACCGCGCTCGGCATCGAGGCGCGGGCAGCGGCGCTGACCAAGGCCAATCCGGCGGAAGCGAAGTCAATCGAGGCCGCCCGGCAGCGCCTTGTCGCACCGGAGGCGATGGGGCGCTTGTTCAAGGCGCTGTGCGTGCGCCATCCGGACTGGCCCATGCCGGCGGGCTTTTCATGAGCGTCGAGGTCCTGCGCGCCGCCAGTCTCGGCGCCGTTCCGCATGGCTTTCTCGGCCGGCGCGGCGGGGTTTCGACCGGCCTTTATGCCGGGCTCAATGTCGGCCTGGGCTCGGACGACGACCGCGAGGCGATCCTGCGCAATCGCGAACTGGCGCGCGACGCCGTCTTGCCCGGCGCGACCTTGGTCACCGTGCATCAGGTCCATTCGCCCGACGTCGTCACCGTGACCGCGCCGATCGCCGAAAATGCGCGGCCTCATGCCGATGCGCTGGTGACCGACCGGCCCGGCCTGCTGCTCGGCATACTCGCCGCCGATTGCGTGCCGATCCTGTTCGCCGACGAGGCACGCGGCATCGTCGGCGCGGCGCACTCAGGCTGGAAGGGCGCGCTGCACGGCGTGGGCGAGGCAACCCTGGACGCCATGGTCGCGCTCGGGGCGGATCGCGGCGCCATCGCCTGCGCTATCGGCCCGTGTATCGGCCGGGCAAGCTATGAGGTGACAGAAAGCTTCGCCGAACCCTTCCTGGCCCGCGACGGGGAAGATGCGCGCTTCTTCTCGGCGGGTAAGCCCGGCCACCTCATGTTCGACATTGGCGGCTATGTCGCGGCGCGCCTCGCCTCGGCGGGGGCAGGCAGCGTCACGCTGCTCGACGAGGACACCTACAGCCAGCCCGAGCGCTTCTACAGCTATCGCCGCTCCTGCCACCGGGGCGAGCCTGGCTATGGACGGCAGATTTCGCTGATCGGGGTCGGTTGAGCTGAATTCGACTCGTTTTCAAAGACTTGCCATAACCATATGGATTCTATCAAGAATCTTGACTTAGTCCCCATTTTGTTCTACATATGGTCGTGGCAGGCATGCGCCGGAATAACCTCGAGTTGTCCTTGCGACAGCAGCGCTCTTCGCGGCGTGGATCAGGGGCCGGGGGCCTGCCAACCTTTTTCCATCGCTTCGACAAATGCTCTCTGCTTATCATCCAAAGGGCACTTTTGTAGTGGCGGCACGAGCGTAAATCCGCAATCATGAACGCTCCTCTTCGCCGTTAGGAAGCGAGGTGCCAGAGAAAGCGCATATCGCGGTTCATAGTGGCCATATCCGTTTGCTTCGAGTCCGGAAGCCGACGCGCTCGTCACGACATCGGCGAGCTGTAAACCCGCCCACCTTGAGTGATTTTCCACTTTGATGTTCTCGGGCGAGAATACGCTCCAATCAATGCTACGCACCGGCTGAATTTTTTCCCGGCCGTCCCGCATGAGCGTCAGGTAATCCTTCATTGACTGATAGTCCGTGTTCGCTCGCCTGGAAAATACGACCTTCAACTCAACGGCCTGATTTTCCTTCTTGGAAACCGCCTTGACGGCGTGCGTAATCCGCTCAAGGAAGTATCTAGTCAAGTAATTGTAAAGATATCCCTTTTGTTTGAAAAATGCGATACCACTTCTCTTTTTCTAACAATGTCCGCTTATTCGAGCACACGCAACAGACGCCAAAGCGCTTGCCGGACAGCTGCTCGCATGTCGCGACCTTCTGAGCGTGGTTCAAATTCCGAAAATGAAGTTCGCGACTCTGCCGGTTCGGAAACAAGTCTAGGATCTCGTCGCGCCACTTCGGTAACTCTCGATCGTGCTCAGCACTGACGAGAATTCCTCCTATAACAAGCCATTGGGACTGGCCGCCGCTATTAGCGGTCTTGAGCTTTCCCAGCCCTTCGTCTCCGGCTTCATCCAAATATGCAACATATTGCAGGGTCATAATCTAATAGACTGAGTCTTACTGCATCGACAGTCAACTCAGGCTGATAGATTCGCCTGCCAAGCGCATGGAAAGTCGCGCCGCGCAACTTGCGCTTATTCCCACCGCAGCACCGGCCAGCCCTTCTCATTCGCCAGCCTTTCGAGCGGCCCATGCGGATTGGCCGCGAACGCCTCGTCGGCATATTCGAGCATCGGCGCGTCCGAGACATGGTCGCTATAGGCGCGGATATGGGCGTTCGCCCGGTCGATGCCTTCACGCGCCAGCCACGCCTCGATCATCCGCAGCTTGGCGCGGTCATAGCAATTCTCGCCCGAGATTTTCGCGCGGACATAGTCGATATCCTGCGTGAAATGGTCGGTCGCAATAACGGCATCGAAGCCCAGCCGCCGGGCGATCGGCTCGACATAGAGGCGATAGCTGGCCGAAGCGACGACCAGCCGGTAGTCCGCCGCCCTGTCTTCCGCGATCCGGGCCAGCGCCCCAGCGCGGACATTGCCCGTGACGACCTTGTCGGCATAGGCTTCGATCGCCGGCATGATATCGGCGCGCCGGACATGGCGCCCCATGAGCAGCGCCTGGTTGATCTCCTTGACCCGCGCCCGCGAGAGCAGCCGCAGCACGTAGCCGAGCATGACGAGGCCGACGACCGGCAGGAGAACCAATCGCCACGGCGCGCGTTCCAGCGCCATATGTGTGAGAAATGCGGCATAGGTGGCGCGCACCGTGATCGTCTTGTCCATGTCGTAGATGGCGATACGGTCCACGGCGACGCTCCACGGGGCTCGGCCGAGCGCATGGGGCAAATCGGCTTGCCGCGCAATCCAATCCGCGCCACTGTGCGCGCCGCATGACACAGGCCGACGCCGACTTGACGGAACGCGATGACGCCGCCGGCCGGACGGTTGCGCTGAGCGGGAGCCTGTCGCTTGCGCATCTCGGCACACTGCCGCAGCGGCTCGACGAGGTTTCCGGACCGGTCGCGGCCATAGACCTTTCCGCCATCGACCATATCGACACGATCGGCGCCTGGGTGGTGCATCGCTTCGTGGAAGCGCATGGCGCCAGGGTCACGGGCGCCAATGCGGACGCGCGGCGGCTGATTTCCGTCGTCGGCGGCCATGACGAGCCGACCGAGGAAGCGCGTCCGCCGCTGCCGCCGGTCCTGCGCGTCCTCGATCAGGTCGGCACCGCCGTGCACCTGACTCTCACGACCCTGGTCGGCCTCATCGGCTTTCTCGGCGCGACGGTCGTCACCATCGGCCATCTCATCCGCCATCCCCATCGGATGCGGTGGAATGCCGTTGTGCAGCGTCTGGAGGTCGTCGGCGTCTCGGCGCTGGGCATCATCGGCCTGATGAGCTTCCTTATCGGCATCGTCATCGCGCAGCAGGGGTCCGTGCAGCTTCAGCAGTTCGGCATGGAAGTGCTCACCGTCAATCTCGTCGGCCGCCTCACCTTTCGCGAACTTGGCGTGCTGATGACCGCGATCATGGTCGCCGGCCGCTCGGGATCGGCCTTTGCCGCGCAGATCGGCACGATGATGCTCAACGAGGAAGTCGACGCGATGCGCACCATCGGCGTCCGGCCGATGGAGGCGCTGGTGATGCCGCGCATCATCGCCTCGGTCGTCATGATGCCGCTGCTCGGCTTCTATGCCTCGATCGTCGCCATCATCGGCGGCGGCTTCCTGTGCGCGGTTTCGCTCGACATCCCGCCGGTCACCTTCATCCAGCGGCTGCGCGAGGTCGTGCCGATTACCGACCTCTATGTCGGCCTGGTCAAGGCGCCGGTCTTCGGCCTCATCATCGCGGTCGCGGGCTGCTTCCAGGGCCTGCAGGTGCGCGGCAATGCCGAGGAGGTGGGCCTGCGAACCACCGCCGCCGTCGTCCAGGCGATCTTCCTCGTCATCGTGCTCGATGCCTTCTTCGCCGTCTTTTTCACCTGGGTCGGGTGGATATGAACGGCATCAGCGGGGAACGAACGTCCGTCATCTCCATTCGGGGACTGGTGAACCGGTTCGGCGATCAGATCATCCATGAGGGCCTCGACCTCGACGTCTATTCAGGCGAGATCCTGGGCGTCGTCGGCGGCTCGGGCACCGGCAAGTCCGTGCTGATGCGCTCGATCATCGGCCTGCAGGAGCCGGACGCCGGCACGATCACGGTCTTCGGCGCGCCCATGCTGCACAAGGCCGAGGACGATCCCGAGCAGCTGGCGATCCGGCGGCGCTGGGGCGTGCTGTTCCAGGGGGGCGCACTGTTTTCAACGCTCACCGTCTCGGAAAATGTCCAGGTGCCCCTCCGCGAATATTATCCCGACCTGTCTCCCGAGCTTCGCGCCGAAATCGCGGGCTACAAGATCCTGATGACCGGCCTTCCCGCCAATGCCGGCCCGAAATATCCCGCTGAACTGTCGGGCGGCATGCGCAAGCGCGCCGGCCTTGCGCGCGCGCTCGCACTCGATCCGGACCTGCTGTTCCTCGACGAGCCGACGGCCGGTCTCGACCCGATCGGCGCCGCGGCCTTCGACGAGCAGACCCGCGCGCTGCAGCAGACCCTGGGCCTGACCATCTTCCTCATCACCCATGATCTCGACACGTTGCATGCCATTTGCGACCGGGTCGCGGTGCTTGCCGATCACCGCGTCATCGCAGTGGGCACGATTCCCGAGTTGCTCGCGCTCGATCATCCGTGGATCCAGGAATATTTCAACGGGCCGCGCGGCCGCATCGCCGCCGCGGGCGACGCCGCGCAGAAAGTGGCATCATGAACGCCCGCCGCCTGCCGCAAGCCCCCCGCCAAGCTCGGCGATGGACAGAACAGCCCACCCTCGCCATAAAAGCCGCAGGAAGCAGCAGGGGCTGAATGGAAACACGATCCAACAATGTGTTCGTCGGCGCCATGGTGCTGCTTCTGCTTGCCGTCACCATGGCCGCGACTTTCTGGTTCGCGCATCTGGGCGAACGCAACAAGCAGGAATATGACATCTTCTTCAAGCAGTCCGTGAGCGGTCTCGCCAAGGGAACCTCGGTCACCTATTCGGGCGTGCCGGTCGGGCAGATCAAGGACATCAAGCTCTGGGACCGCGATCCCGAGTTCGTTCGCGTACGGATCGTCGTCGACAACGCCACGCCGGTTCTGCAGGGAACGACGGCTTCGATCAGCGGGGTGGGTTTTACGGGTGCCTCGGTCATCCAGCTCGACGGCGCCGTGCGCGGCGCGCCGCCGATCACCTGCCCCGATGACCATCCCGAAACGGTGTGCCCCGAAGGGGTGCCGACCATACCGCCCAAGGCCGGGGGCCTGGGCGAGCTGCTCAACAATGCGCCGATGCTGCTCAATCGCCTGACGACGCTGACCGAGCGGCTGACCGAGCTCCTCGACGACAAGAACCAGAAGCATATCGCCGGCATATTGGAGAATATCGACAATCTGACCGGCACCCTGGCCGCCCGCGGGCCGGAGATCGCCGACACGCTGGTGCAGGTCAAGGCAACGCTGGAAAGCGCGTCCAAGGCCGCCGATGCGCTGGCCACCGCCGCGAACAACACCAACGCGCTGGTCAACGACCAGGGCAAGCCGCTGATCCAGGATCTGCGCGCGACAGTTCAGCAGGCGCGCAGCACGCTCGCCACGCTCGACGCCACCGTCCAGGAAGCCAAGCCCGGCGTCACGCGCTTCTCCCAGGACACGCTGCCGCAGGTCAATCTGCTGGTGCGCGACCTGCGGCAGATGAGCCAGGCGCTGCGCGAAGTGACGGAGAAGATCGATCAGCAGGGCGCCGCATCGCTGATCGGGTCGCCGCGCCTGCCGGACTACAAGCCATGAGAGGACGCGCCATGCCCGCAGGCCCCATCCGCCTGACCATCAGCGCCGCCGCGCTCAGCCTTTTGCTCGCCGGGACGGCAGGCTGCGTGCGCATCGGCGAAAAGCCGCCCGAGCGGCTGCTCGGCATCGCCACCGAGGCACGGGTCAATCCCGGCATCGTCCAGTCTGGGACGCCGCAGTCCGCTTTGTTCATCGATCCGCCGGCCGCGCCCCGCGCGCTGGGGACGCAGCGCATCGCCGTGCGCGTCGACCCCACCAGCTATGCCTATGTGCAGAAGGCTCTCTGGGTGGACACGCCGGCCCATCAGTTCCGCTCGCTTCTGGCCGAAACCATCTCCGCGCGGACCAGCCGCCTCGTGCTCGATCCCGGCCAATATCCGGCCCAGCCGACCAATGTGCTGCATGGCGATCTGACCGAGTTCAGCATCGACGCCGCCCAGCATCGCGCGGTGGTCACATTCGACGCGAGCCTGGTGGCCGCCGACGGCCAGACGGTGCGGCGCCAGCGTTTCTCCGCGACCGCCCCCCTCGGCAAGATCGACGCCGATACGGTGGCGCCGGCGATCAGCAAGGCCGCCAACGAAGTCGCCGCTGCGGTTGCGGACTGGGTCGCCAAGCCCTGAGGCAGCTCAGGCGAGGCTCTTGCTCGCCTGTTCCATCACATCCTTGGAGAGGCCGGGCGTGGCGACGATCCGCTCGAGCGCCGCGCGCATCTGTTCCGCGCGCGCCGCATCGAAGCGTTTCCAGCGTCCGAGTGGCGGGACCAGCCGCGCCGCGGTCTGCGGATTGAGCTTGTCGAGTGCGATGATCGCGTCCGCCATCAGCGCATAGCCTTTTCCGTCAGCGCGGTTGAACGCCCACTGGTTCGCGCCGAACGCACCCCAGAGCGACCGCGCGCGATTGGGATTGTTGAGCGTGAAATCGGGATGGGCTGACAGCGCCTCGACAATTTCCACCGTCTCGGGATGGAAGGACAGCGCCGGGGTCTGGAACCATTTGTCGAGCACCAGCGCATTGCCGGCGTAGCGGTCATGGAAGCCGGCCAGCGCCCGGTCGCGCTCCGGCGTTGCGCCGCTGGCGAGGATCGCAAGCGCCGACTGGCGTTCGGTCATATTGTCGGCGCGGTCATATTGCTCATAGGCGATTGCCGGCGCGTCCGAAGCGCCTGACGCGACCAGATAATTGAGCGCAACGCCCCGGATGCGCCGTGCGGACCGGGCATCGTAGGACAGCGAGAAGCCGTTGCGCGCGGTCTCATGATGGAGCGCGCGCCATTCGCCTTCCAGGCCCCGGCCGATCTCGCCCTGCAGGGCATCGCGCGCGGCATGGATCGCATCGGGGTCGACGAGCTTCATCTGATCGCCAAGATAGGCTTCGCTCGGCAGCTTGACCGCTTCGGCGATGAAAGCGCGATCCAGCGCGGTATCGGAGATGGTGTTGCGCACAGCTTCGATCACCGGCGCGCTGTTCAGCGGCCCACCGTCGATCGCGCCGAGCAGCACATTGATCATCAGCTGCTGCATCGCCTCGTAGCGGCTGAACGGATCGTCGTCATGGGCGGAGAGGAAAGCGAGGTCGGCATCGCTCCTCTTGCCCTCGACGATGATCGGCGCCGCGAAGCCGCGATTGACCGACAGGATCGGAGATTTCCCGACGCCGGCCTTGCGCAGCACCGTCTCCTCTTCCGTCAGCAGCAGCACATCCTCGCCGAGATTGGCGCCATTCTCGCCATCGAACAGCGCCAGCTTGAGCGGAATCGCCATCGGCGCCTTGTCGTCCTGACCCGGCGTGGGCGGTACCGACTGGCGGAAGGTCAGCGTCAGATCGCCACTTGCGGCATCATGGTCCTGCGATACGGCGACGCGCGGCGTCCCGGCCTGGGAGTACCAGAGGCGGAACTGCGCGAGGTCGATGCCGCCGCCATCTTCCATGGCGCGGACGAAATCCTCGCAGGTCACGGCCTGCCCGTCATGGCGATCGAAATAGAGATCGGTGCCCTTGCGGAAGCGCTCGGGCCCGAGCAGCAGCGCCATCATGCGGATCAGCTCGGCGCCCTTGTTATAGACGGTCGCGGTGTAGAAGTTGCTGATCTCCATATAGGATTCAGGGCGGACGGGATGCGCCAACGGCCCGCCATCCTCGGGGAACTGCGCCGCGCGCAGCGCCCTTACATCCTCGATCCGCTTGACCGCCGCCGATCCCATGTCGGCCGAGAATTCCTGGTCGCGATAGACGGTGAAGCCTTCCTTCAAGGAGAGCTGGAACCAGTCGCGGCAGGTCACCCGGTCGCCCGACCAGTTGTGGAAATATTCATGCGCCACGACGCTCTCGATCGCGTCATAGTCCGGGTCGGTCGCGGTATCGGGATCGGCGAGGATGTAGCGCGAGTTGAAGATATTGAGGCCCTTGTTCTCCATCGCACCGAAATTGAAATCGGCGACGGCGACGATGTTGAACACGTCGAGATCATATTCGCGGCCATAGACGCGCTCGTCCCAGGCCATCGAGTTCTTGAGCGCGGTCATGGCATGGCCGGTGCGCGGCAGATCGTCGGCGCGCACCCAGATGCCGAGCTTGACATCGCGGCCGCTCATGGTGGTGAAACTGTCGGCATTGCAGGCGAGGTCGCCCGCGACCAGTGCGAACAGATAGCAGGGCTTGGGGAAGGGATCGGCCCAGCGCGCCCAGTGGCGGCCATCGTCCAGATCGCCCGCTTCGAGCGGATCGCCATTGGCGAGCAGAACCGGATAGGCCGCCTTGTCGGCGCGCATCAGCACATCGAACTTGGAGAGAACGTCCGGCCGATCAGGGAAGAGGGTGATGCGGCGGAAGCCTTCCGGCTCGCACTGGGTGCAGAGCAGGCCGCCCGAGGCATAGAGCCCCATCAGCTGCGTATTCTTCTCCGGCGCGATGGTGACGATGGTCTCGACGACATGCTCGTCACTGGCCACGGGGATGAGCAAGGCGTCGCCGTCGCGGCTGTAGCCCGTCTTGTCGAGCGTGCGTCCATCCAGCTTCACCGCGACGAGGGTGAGGCCGTCGCCCTCCAGCCGGATCGGCCGGTCATGATCGCCATTGCGCTTGAGGATGAGCTTCGCCGCCACCCGGGTCTCGGCCGCCGCCAGATCGAAGGTCAGGTCGATATGGGGAACGAGCCAGTCGGGCGGGCGATAATCCGCGCGGTGAATGACGGGGGGCGGGGCGGGAGTCTGGGTTGCCTGTGAGTCTGCCATGGCCCGTAACTAGGCATGGGGCCAGCGCGGCACAAGCCGCGAGCCGGCGCGAAAGGCTGGAGCGACAGGAATATCGCGGTAAGGGTAGGCCGATGCCCGCGCTTTTCATCTTCGGCCTCGGCTATAGCGCCGGACGGCTCGCCCGCCGCCTCGCCGGCGAGGGCTGGACCGTCGAGTCGACCGGATCGGCGGGAACCATAAGCTTCGAGGATGGCGAGGCGGTGCGCGCCGCGCTGGGGCGGGCGACACATATCCTGTCATCTGTCCCGCCGGGCGAAGAGGGCGACCCGGTGTTGGCGGCCTATGGCGCGGATATCCGGCAGGCACCCGCGCGCTGGACCGGCTATCTGTCCTCGACCGGGGTCTATGGTGACAGCGGCGGCGCCTGGGTCGACGAAAACACGCCGATCGGCACCGGACGGCGCAGCGCCCGCAGCATCGCCGATCTCGCATGGCAGGCGCTGAGGCGCCCGGTCCATGTCTTCCGCCTGCCCGGCATCTATGGCCCCGGACGCAGCGCGCTCGACCGCATCGCGCAGGGCCGCGCCCGCATGATCGACCAGCCCGGCCAGGTCTTCAGCCGTATCCATGTCGACGACATCGTGGGCGGTGTCATCGCGGGCATGAGCGGGCCGCCCGGCGTCTATAATCTCGCCGACGATCATCCTTGCGCGCAGAACGACGTGATCGCTTATGGCTGCGCGCTGCTCGGCATCGATCCGCCACCCTTGCAGTCGCTCGACGAGGCCGGGCTCTCCCCGCAGGCCCGCGCTTTCCATGCCGAAAACCGCCGCGTTGCGAACGGCAAGGCCCGGCGCCTGCTCGGCTGGAGGCCGCGCTATCCGGACTATCGTTCAGGCCTCAGCGCTTGCCTTGCCGAAACGGGCTCTTAAAGCGATCGCCATGCCGGTCAGCGCAAGCAGTACGCCCGCGCCTGCCAGCGGCGTCCAGCGATAACCCTCCACGATCGTGGAAATGCCCATGGCGAGGACGGGGATGAGCAGGCTGGTATAGGCGGCGGGACCCGCGCCGATGCGCTGGATCAGCCGGAAATAGAGCGGGAAGGTCACCACCGATCCGGCGAGCGCTAGATAGAGCGTGCCGAGCCAATAGCCAGCCCTCGGATCGATGACCGGCGGCCCGGAGGTCGCCCAGGCGAAGAGCGCGTCGAGCAAAGCGCCGATCGCCATCGCCCAGGCGAGCATGCTGGTCATCGGCACCGTCCGCGCGAACGGCATGGCCTGCATGACATTGGCGGCTGAGGCGCACATCACCCCCGCTATGCAAAGCGCGAAGCCCAAAGGCACCTGCGCCGCCGGGCCGATTGCGCGATATTCGTGCAGGAAGAGAAGCGCCACGCCCGCGACCGCGACCAGCGAGCCGCCGACGAACGCCCGGCTCATCCGCTCGCCGAAGAAGAGGCGCGTCATGAGGCTGTTGGGGATCATCAGCAGCGCATAGACGAGCGCAACCAGCCCCGAGGTCAGATGAGTCTCGGCGCGATAGAGCAAATTGAAGTTGAGCACGAACTGGCTGACCCCGACCATGCTCGCGAACAGCAGCCCGCGCCGCCCGATGACCAGCGAGGCGCCGCTCATCCGCGCCACCACCGCCATGCCGATGGCGGCAATGGCGAAGCGATAGCAAACCGACCAGGAGGCCGGCACGGTGCCGAGCTGGTCGCGGATGACGATCCAGGTCGACGACCAGATCAGGGTGACGATGGCGAAGGGCACCGCCACGCCGCTGCGCAGCGGCGATGACGTCATAGCGACGCGAGCGCCGCCGCCAGCGGCTCGACATCCGATACGGCGTGATTCCAGCTGGTTACGAGACGCGCGGCGCCCTCGCCCCAGTCATAGAAATCGAAGCCCCCGGCGCGGAGCCGGGCGGCCTCGGCGGCCGTCAGCCGGATGAACAGCTCATTGGCTTCGACTTCGTGCATCAGCCGGTCGCCCGCCGCCGCCGCGATGATCCGGGCCGCGTCATTGGCCGCGCTGGCATGGGCGAGCCAGAGCCCATCCTCGATCATGGCAAGAAGCTGGGCGGCGATGAAGCGGCCCTTGGAGAGGAGATGGCCCGCCCGCTTGCGGCGAATTCGCGCCTCGTCGGCCAGCGCCGGATCGAACAGGACCAGCGCCTCGGCATTCATCGCGCCATTCTTGGTGAAGCCGAAGGAGAGCGCATCGACGCCGGCCCGCCAGGTGACATCGGCAGGCGAGCAGCCGAGAAAGGCGACGGCATTGGCGAAGCGCGCGCCATCCATGTGCAGGCCAAGCCCGCGCTCCTTGCAGAAGGCGCCGATCGCCGCGACCTCGGCGGGGGCATAAGCAAGGCCATATTCGGTCGCATTGGCGATGGTGACGGCGCGGGGCTGCATGCGGTGCACGTCGGGCCGGATCGCCGCGATGCGCGCAGCGAGGATATCCGGCGTGAGCTTGGCACCTTCGCCTACGCAGCCCATCAGCCGCGCGCCGCCCGTGTAGAATTCGACCGCGCCGCACTCGTCCATCATCACATGCGCTTCGTCATGGCAAAGGATCGCGCCGAAAGGCGGGCAGAGCAGCGCGAGGGCGAGCGCATTGGCCGAGGTGCCGGTGCTGGTCCAGACGACCGCGACCTCGCGCGCGAACAGCTCTGAAAAGGCGCGGTCCAGCGATTGGCTGAGCGCATCGCCGTCATAAGCGGTGTCGACCCGGTTCGCGCGCGCCAGCGCGTCCATGACCTGCGGGCAGACCGTCGCGGCATTGTCGGAGAAGAAGCGCATGGGAGAGCGCATGACCCCTCCCGCCTCCGCCGTCAATTACCAGGTCGATCGCGACATGGTTACCGGGCGTTAACCCTGAGCCAATAGGAAGGCGGATGGTCCGCGCGGGACCGCAGGCAAGGGCGCGTATCCCATGAAAATCCTGTTCTATCTGCCGGCTGTCACGCCCTGGTGGTTCGAGACGATCATCGCGCCGATGCTCCGCGCGCTGCATGGCGAGGCCGAGCTGCACGTCGTCGTCGCCCCGCTCTGGTGCAACACCGGCCTCGAGATGGAGCATGTCGAGCCGCTCGCCGATCTCAACGCAATCAACTGGCATATCGTCGTGCCTGACGATCCGGCGGCATTCCGGCTGGACGGACGGGCGGTCGACGGCCTGCTCGATCTCGTCCATGCCATCGAGCCGGACATCACCATCGCGCGCAGCGCCGACCGGGTGACGCCGCGCCTGTTCCCGGGCGTCGTGCGCTACATTACCGAGCCCGGCGCCGAGCCGATCCTCGCGCCGCATGGCTGGTGCGTGCTCGACGAACAGCCCTTTCATCATGGCGTGATGCCGGCGGCCGCCGCAGCGGCGACCGACCATGCGACGCGTCTCCTGACGCCCTACTGGGAAGGTCTGGAGGCGGTCCACGCCGGTCAGGCCAACGACCTGGTGCGCGCCCAGATGGGACTCCCGCTCGACCGGCCGGTGCTCGTCGTGCCGCTGCAATATGAGCATCACGAGAATTTCTACGGCATCGGTTCGCCCTTTCATCACGGTCCCGAGTTCGTCGAGGAGCTGATCGAGCGGCTCGACCCACGCATCATGCTGGCGATCACCGACCATCCGCTGAACAACCATATCCCGCTGCGCAATCTGGGCAGGATCACGGACCGTCATCCCGACCGTATCCGCCTGTATCGCTATGACGAGGTGCGCCGCAGCCCGACCAGCTGCCTCATCCGTGCTGCCGACGGTGTCCTGCTCGACCAGAGTAAATGCGTCTCCCACGCCATGTTTTTCGGCACGCCGATCGTCCATGTCGGCGACAGCGTGATGGCGCCCTGGCTCAACGCGACGCGCCTCGAGGCGCTCGACGCCGAGCGCTTCGCCAAGCGTGCCCTCCCCCGGCCCGACCGCGAGAGCGCCCGGCGCTGGTTCGGCTGGCACTATGGCACGCGGCTAATCAACCCCGAAGAAACGACGCTCGAAACGCTGGTGAACCGCGTCGAAAACCGCTGCAGCGACGCCGAGGTCGCGGCATCGATCACGGCCCAGGAATTCTTGTTGACCAGTTCGGTGGAGCGCGCGGCGAAGATCGCCGCGATGGCCCCGCCGACCGCCGATTTCGGCGACCGGCAAGCGGCCTGAGACGGTCCCCCGCAAGGGCGGCGGTTACCCTTCCTTAACCCTCTTCCTCAATAAAGAGGTGAGAACAGGGGACGCGCGAAAATGACCCATTATCGGCAGCTCCAAAGGGCCGGACCGGCATGAAAATCCTCTTCTACCTGCCGGTCGTGACGCCCTGGTGGTTTACCGAACTGCTGACGCCGCTGATCCGCTCGCTCCACGGCGATGCGGAGCTGCACGTCATGGTCGCGCCAATCTGGCGCAATACCGGCATCGAAGGCGATCATCTTGCGCCACTGGCCGATCTCGACGGCATCCACTGGCATGTCATCGACCATGAGGACCCCGATCTTTTCCGCCGCGATGGCGCGGCCGTGCCCGGTCTCCTCGATCTGGTGCACGAGATCGCCCCGGACCTCACCATCGCCCGCTCGGCCGATTTCACGACGCCCATGCAGTTTCCCGGGCTTGTGCGCTATCTCATGGAAGGCTGGCTGCCGCCTTTCGCGATCACCTCGCTCAGCCTCATGCTGGAACCGCAGCCGTTCCGCCTCGGCGTCATGCCCGAGGGTTCGGATGCGCTGATCGACGCCTGCACCGACGCGCTCGGCGACCTGTGGAGCGCGCCCGCCGCGATCCGCACGCCGATCCTGCGGCAGGACTGGCGCACTGCGCTCGGCCTGCCCGCACAGCGCCCGATCCTCGCCGTGCCGCTCGCCTATGAGCATGAGGAATGCTATTTTCAGGAGACGAGCGCGTTCCCGCGCGGGCTCGACCTGCTGCTCAACCTCCTGAACAGCATCGACCCGCAAGTCTTCCTCGCCGTCACCGATCATCCGCTCAACCGCAAATATGTCGACCGTAGCGATATCGCCGCCTTGATCGCCGAAGTGCCCGAGCGCGCGGCCTTGTGCGTGCTCGACGATGTACCGGGCGGCCCGACCGGCATCCTTGCCGTACGCGGCGACGCGATGCTGGTCGAACAGGGCAAGAGCTGGGCGACGGCGGCTTATTGCGGCACGCCGATGCTTCATTTCGGCAATAGCGACACGGCAGGCTGGCTCAACTGCGCCGAGCTCGATTTTGCGAGTGGGACGCCCTGGTCGCCCGAGACGCTGCGCAAGCCCGACATGGACGCGGCACGGCGCTTCTTCAGCTGGCATTTCGGCACGCGCGTGTTCGATCCCGGCAATGTGTCGCTCGACCGCCTGATCGCGCATGTGAACGGCACGACCGGCGCTGACGTGATCGACGCCAATATGGCGGTTTTGCGCGACAATTACCGGGTGGCGGCCTGATGCCCCGGACCGCGCCTCGCCTCCAGCCCGAAACCGGCGCCCCCGCCACGCCGCAGCCTGTCGAGAAGGCCGCCGACTGGGCGCGCGACGTGCTGCGCGCCGAAGCCGCCGCCATCGAGACGCTGATCGCCACCCCTCTCCCCGGCCTGGAGCACGCCATCGCCGCCGTTGCCGGCACGACCAGCCCGGTCATCTGTTGCGGCGTCGGCAAGTCCGGCATCGTCGCGGGCAAGATCGCGGCGACCATGTCCAGCCTCGGCATCCCCGCCGTGTTCCTCGCCGCCAGCGACGCGGCGCATGGCGATCTCGGCATGGTCGTCCCGGGCAGCGTCGTGCTGCTCTTCTCGAACAGCGGCTCGACCGCCGAGATTCTGCGCATCCTGCCCGTGCTGCGTGCCTTCGGCTGCCACATCATCGGCCTCATCGGCCGCGACCGCTCGCCGCTCGCCCAGCAGGCCGATATTCTCATCCATCTGCCGATCGCGCAGGAAGCCGACCATATCGGCATGGCGCCCACCGCCAGCACGACGCTGCAAATGGCGATGGGCGACGCGATCGCCGTCGCGGCGAGCCGTGCGCGCGGCTTCACCATGGAAGATTTCCTGCGCCGGCACCCCGCCGGCCTGCTGGGGGTGCAGGCCCAGCCGGTGAGCGCGATCATGCGCACCGGCGAGGCGCTGCCGACCGTCTTCCCGCACATGGCGCTCGCCGAAACCCTGAGCGTGATGACCTCGGGCCGGATGGGCGCCGCCTGCGTCGTCGACTGGGAAGGCAGGTTGCTCGGCCTGATGGTCGATGGCGATATCCGCCGCTTCATCCAGAAGCAGGGCGATTTCTACGCGACCTCCGTGGGCCAGGTGATGCGCACCGACCCGAAGGTGATCGGCGTCAAGGCGACCATCGGCGAGGCGACGAAGCGCGCCATGGAGCTCAACATCTCGGTGCTGCCGGTCGTCGAGGAAGACGGGCGGCTGGCGGGCATGATCCACATGTATGACTTGGTGCAGGCCGGAAAATGACAAGAAAATCATCCAATTGGGTCGATGACTGGGAGGTCCCTATGCCGACCGTATCCGTCTATGTCCCGGCGCGGCTCAACAGCCAGCGCCTGCCGCGCAAGGCACTGCGCGATTTTCACGGCCGTCCGCTGGTGACGGTGGTGCTCGACACGCTGAAGCAGGCGCGAACCGTCACCGACTTTTGCGTCAATACCGAGTCCGAGGAGATCGCGCAGGTTGCGCGCGCCGCCGGCACGCGGGTCTATCCGCGCGCGGCCGAGCTCGCTCAGGCGGCGACGACGACCGAAGAGATCCTCGCCGATTTCGCCGCCGGCTGCGACTGCGATTTCGTCGCCGCGATCAACCCGACCAATCCGTTGCTGACCGCGCAGACGGTCGACCGCTTCTTCGAGGCGATGTTCAACGGCGGCTTCGACACCGCCTTTTCGGTCTCCGAACACAGGAAGCATGTCCTGATGGACGGCGTGCCGGTCAACTATTCGCCGTTCGGCCCGCATCCGCGCACGCAGGACGTGACCCAGGTCTGCATGCTCAACTGGGCGATCGTCGCCTGGCGCACCGATCTCGTCCAGCGGCTGGTGCAGCAGCGCGGCGACTCCATCTATCTCGGCAAGACCGGCTTCATCCCGATCCCGGCGATCGAGGCGGTCGACATCGACGATCAATATGATTTCGACATGGCCCTCGCTCTCGCCGACTTCACGCGAAAGCAGGCGCAGCCGAGCGCACGCCGCGCCGGCCCGGCCCGCGATGCCGCCTGAGCGCGCTGGCTGCCGAAACCACCTTCTGCTAGGCCCGCATCCATGACAGACGTCGCCATCGGTTCGCACATCATCGCCAATGACCGGCCGCTCGCGCTCATCGCCGGCCCCTGCGCGATGGAGAGCCGCGCCCATGCGCTGGAGACGGCGCAGGCGCTGGTCGAAATGACCGACGCGCTCGGCATGCCGCTCATCTACAAGTCGAGCTTCGACAAGGCGAACCGCACCAGCCACAATGCCCCGCGCGGCATCGGCATGGAGGCGGCGCTGGACATTTTCGCCGAGATCAAGGGCCGCTTCGGTTGCCCGGTCATCACCGACATCCATGAGAGCGACCAGTGCCAGCCGGTCGCCGAGGTGGTCGATGTGCTGCAGATCCCGGCGTTTCTCTGTCGGCAGACAGACCTGCTGCTCGCCGCCGCCAAGACCGGCGCCGCGATCAATGTGAAGAAGGGCCAGTTCCTCGCGCCCTGGGACATGGCTAATGTCGCCGCCAAGCTCAAAAGCACCGGCAATGAGCGCATTCTCCTGACCGAGCGCGGCGCCAGCTTCGGCTACAATACGCTCGTTTCGGACATGCGCGCGCTCCCGGTTCTGGCCGCGACCGGCTGCCCGGTCGTGTTCGATGCGACGCACAGCGTACAGCAACCCGGCGGCCAGGGCACCAGCTCGGGCGGCCAGCGCGAATATGTGCCGGTGCTGGCCCGTGCCGCGGTCGCGGTCGGCGTCGCGGCGGTGTTCATCGAGACGCATGAGGAGCCGGACCGCGCGCCGAGCGACGGCCCGAACATGGTGCCGCTCAAGGACTTGCCGGCGTTGCTCGATCAGCTCCAGGCCTTCGACCGCCTCGCCAAGGCGGCCTGATTTTTCAGATTGTTAGATGCCGCCGCCGGTCAGACGCTGGCAGATCATATCGAGCTGATCGAGGCTCGAATAATGCAGGGTCAGCGCGCCCTTGCCGCCCTCATGGGTGATGCCGACCTTGAGGCCGAGCAGATCGGCGAGATGCTCTTCCATCGCAATGAGATCGGGATCGCGCCCGGCGGCCGCGGCCGGGGAACCATTCCCGCGCCGCCCGCTTTCGCGCGCCTTGCGCACCAGCCGCTCGGTCTCGCGCACCGAGAGGCCCTTGCGCGCGATCTCCTCGGCAAGGGCCGCGCAATCGGGCGTGCCGATCAGCGCGCGGCCATGGCCCATCGAAAGCCGCCCGGTCATGACCAGGTCCTGCACCGAATCGGGCAGCTCGAGCAGGCGCATGAGGTTCGCGACATGGCTGCGCGACTTGCCGACGATGCGGGCCAGCGCTTCCTGGCTATGGCTGAACTGGTCGATGAGGCGCTTGTAAGCCTGCGCCTCCTCGATCGGGTTCAGGTCCTCGCGCTGGATATTCTCGACCAGCGCGATCTCCAGCGTCTCGGATTCGCTGAAGTCGCGGACGATGGCCGGGATGCGATGGAGCTGCGCCTTCTGCGCCGCGCGCCAGCGCCGCTCGCCCGCGACGATCTGGAAGCGGTCGTCGCCCGCCGGGCGCACCACGATCGGCTGGATGACGCCGCGCGTCGCGATGCTCTCGGCCAGCTCATCAAGCGCGGCAATATCGAAATGCCGGCGCGGCTGCTCGGGATGGGGCGATATGCGCGATATTTCAATGAGTTGAACAGAACGATGGCCGCCAGCTGGGGCTTCCTGGGCGGTCGGTTCGCCCTGCACCGGCACATCGCGCGCCGTCTCGCCAAGCAGCGCCGAAAGCCCGCGTCCGAGACCCATCTGGCGCTTGGCCGGCGCTTTCACGGTCGTGTCGCTGTCATTGCTCATGCGGCCACCTCCTCCTTGCGCGGCAACCGTCCGATCAGCTCGCGCGCCAGCGCCATATAGGCTTCCGATCCCGGACAGCGCATGTCGTAGATCAGCGCCGGCACGCCATGGCTTGGCGCTTCCGACAGGCGGACATTGCGCGGGATCACCGTCTGGAAGACGAGATCGCCCAGGCAAGCGCGGACGTCGTCGGCGACCTGATCGGTCAGGCGATTGCGGCGATCATACATGGTGAGCGCGACGCCGAGAATGGCGAGCCCCGGATTGAAGCGGGCGCGGATGCGCTCGATCGTTTGCAGGAGCTGCGAGAGCCCCTCCAGCGCGAAGAACTCGCATTGCAGCGGCACCAGCACTTTCTGCACCGCGACCATGGCGTTGACCGTGAGCAGGCCGAGCGAAGGCGGGCAATCGACCAGGCAGACATCCCAGCGGCCTTCCGGCGCATGGCTGAGCGCATTGACCAGGCGATGGGTGCGCTGCTCGATCTCGATCAGCTCGATTTCGGCGCCGGACAGATCCTGCGTCGCCGCGATCAGGTCGAGGCCCGGCACGGCGGTGTGGATGACCGCCTCATCGAGCGCGCAATCGCCGATCAGCAGATGATAGCTGGAGAAATTGCGCTCGCGCGGCGAGACGCCAAGGCCCGTCGAGGCATTGCCCTGCGGATCGAGATCAATGAGGAGCGTGCGATGGCCGGTCGCGGCGAGTGCCGTGGCGAGATTGATCGCCGTGGTCGTCTTGCCGACTCCGCCCTTCTGATTGGCAATCGCAATGCTGATCATTTGTGCTGTGCCTTCCAGGCCGCTCGCCGTTGCGCGCCCGATTTCTTCTGCTTCGGTGCCGGAACAGCGCCCCTCTGGAGGCCCGTCAGCGTCACGATCGCGCTGTCTGAATCGGTGACCGACTGTTCCACGTGAAACGAAGCTTGCCAGTCGCGCCGCGCAATATCCAGTTCGTTGTGCGCATTCCGCCCTTTGGGCAGCAACCAAATTGTGGATGAATCTGTGAGATATGCGGCAGAACTCAGCAACCGGTCCATCGGCGCATAGGCGCGAGCGGAAATCACGGACGCGGGCGTCTCGAGGTGCACGCGCTCGACCTTGTCGCAAACGACTCGGGCATGGGACAGGCCAAGCGCGTCGCCGCACCGCTCAAGGAAGGCGACGCGCAGAGGGCGCACCTCGATCATCAGCACGGGTTCCGGTCGGAGACAGGCGATCACGATGCCGGGAAGACCGGCCCCGGTGCCGAGATCGACCCAGAGGCCGCGGCGATCTTCTGCAAGCGGGAGAAGCTGCGCCGAGTCGACGATGTGGCGCGCCCAGAGCTGGTCCCTGCTGCCGGCGGAAATGAGATTCTGCCGGTCCGCTTCTTCAAGCAGCATGTCGGCATAGGTGCGCAGCCGCTCGCCCGCTTCGCCTTGCCACCAGCCCCGGCTGTCGAGCCAGGCCTGCGCTTCCGCTTCCGTCATCAGGCTGCCCGCTGGCGCGCAGCGACCAGCAATGTGGCGAGCGCGGCCGGGGTGATGCCCTGTAGCCGGGCGGCGGCGCCGAGCGTTGCCGGGCGAGCGCGGGCCAGCCGCTCGATCATTTCCGCGCTGAGGCCGCCGATCGCGGCATAATTCAGCTCAGGCGGCAGCAGGATCGCCTCATTGGCACGAAGCGCGCGCACTTCCGCCGCCTGGCGCTCGACATAGGGCGCATAGACCGCGTCCTGCAGCAGCTCATCGACCAGCGCGTCATCGGCGCATTCGGCCAACGCCGGCGACGCGGCTTCCAATGTTTCACGTGAAACATCGGGAAAGCGCGCCCATTCAGCGAGGCTGCGGCGAACGCCGTCATCACGGACATCGGCACCGAGCGCGGCCATTTCGGGCGGACTGCGCGTTTCCGCCAGCGCAGCCTCGAGCGACTGCGCCGTCTCCACGCGACGCTGCCACCAGGTGGCGCGCTCGGGTCCGACCAGCCCCAGCGCGATGCCCACCGGCGTGAGCCGTGTGGCAGCATTGTCGGCGCGCAGCCGGAGGCGGAATTCGGCCCGCGCCGTCAGCATGCGGTAGGGCTCGGTAATGCCCTGCAGCACCAGATCGTCGGTCATCACCGCGATATAGCTCTCGGCGCGGTCAAGCAGGAGCGGCGCCAAGCCGAGGGCATGGGCCGCCGCATTGGCGCCGGCGACAAGACCCTGCGCCGCCGCCTCCTCGTAACCGGTCGTGCCGTTGATCTGCCCGGCGAGGAACAGGCCCGGCATGGCCTTCAGCGCCAGCGTCGCCGCCAGAGCGCGTGGATCGATATGGTCATATTCGACCGCATAGCCCGGCACGGTCATCTCGACCGTCTCAAGGCCCGGCATGGTGCGGAGCATGGCAAGCTGCGCGTCCGCCGGAAGCGAGGTGCTGAGCCCGTTGGGATAGACCAGTGGCGTGTCGAGCCCCTCCGGCTCCAGGAAGATTTGGTGGCCGTCACGATCGCCGAAACGGTGGATCTTGTCCTCGATCGACGGGCAATAGCGCGGGCCGCGCCCCTCGATCGCGCCCGAGAACAAAGGCGAATCGCCCAGGCTATCGCGTATGACCTGATGGGTTCGGTCATTGGTGCGGGTGATCGCGCAGGCGAGCTGCGGCAGATCGAGATCGTTCGGCTGCGACAGGAAGGACATGCCCCAGCGTTCCGGATCCGACGGTTGCGCTTCCAGCCGCGCCCAGTCGATGGTTCGGCCATCGAGTCGCGGCGGGGTGCCGGTCTTGAGGCGGCCCATCGGCAGGTCGAGATCGCGCAGCTGGCGCGCCAGCTCGGTCGCGGCATGCTCGCCGACCCGCCCACCTTCGATCCGCTCGCGCCCCCGGAAGAGAATGCCGCCAAGGAAGGTCCCGGTGGTCAGGACCACAGCCCTGCCTTTGACGATCGAACCGTCGCCGAGCCGGACGCCGGCAGCGGCGCCACTCTCAAGCTCCAGCGCCACCACCTCACCGCCGATGACGATCACGCCTTCGTGCGCCTTGAGCAGCGCCTGCACGGCATTGCGGTAGAGCCTGCGGTCGGCCTGGACACGGGGACCGCGCACGGCTGCACCCTTGCTGGCATTGAGCATGCGGCGGTGAATGGCGGCGGCATCGGCGGCGCGACCCATGATCCCGTCAAGCGCATCGACCTCGCGGACGAGATGGCCCTTCCCCAAACCGCCGATCGAGGGATTGCAGCTCATCTCGCCGATGCGTGCCGGATCGGCGGTGACGAGCGCCACGCGCGCGCCGCGCCGCGCCGCCGCGGCCGCGGCCTCAGTCCCGGCATGGCCGCCGCCGACAATGATGACATCGAAATCCGTCATGCGCCGCGCCCTAGCGATTCGGGCCGAGTCCGTCAAAGCCGCAGCGGCCTTGTTCCACGTGGAACAGGATTTGCAGCTACTTGCCGATGCAGAAGCCGGAAAACAGCTCGTCCAGCACAGCTTCGGTCGCCGCGCGACCCGTGATCTCGTCGAGCGCGGCAAGCGAGGCGCGCAGCGATTCGCCGATCAATATGTCGTCGCTCAGCGCAGCGCCTTCGGACAGCGCGCTCCAGGCCCGCGTCATGGCGTCACGCTGGCGCGCCGAGAGCGCATAGGCGCCCGGCGCCGGCAGAAGGCCTTTCGCGGCCTGAAGCAGCGCCGCGACCAGCGCGTCCATCCCCTGCCCGGTCACCGCCGACACCGACAAGCTGGCCAAGGCACATGGACCGCCGTCCGGCACTGCGCCGGCCAGGTCGGCCTTGGCACGCACGACCAGGCGCGCACCGCCCACATCGGGCACTGCATCCAGATCGCCGAGCCAGATGATGATATCCGCAGCTTCGAGCCTCGCCGACGCGCGCGCCATGCCGATCGCCTCGATCTCGTCATTGCCCGTCTCGCGCAGCCCCGCCGTGTCGGCGAGCAGGAACGGCACGCCGTCGAGCGCGACCGGCACCTCGATCACGTCACGGGTCGTGCCGGCGATCGGCGAGACAATGGCGGCGTCGCGCCCGGCAAGCGCATTCAGCAGCGTCGACTTGCCGGCATTCGGCGGCCCGGCGATCACCACGTGGATGCCGTTTTTCAGCCGCTCGGCTGTCGGTCGCGCCAGATCGATCGCCAGTTCATCGGCTACGGCAGCGATTTCCGCCTTGACCGCCGTCTGCACGCCGGCCTCGTCGACATCGCCTTCGTCAGAGAAGTTCAGGACGGCCTCGATCCTGGCCGATGTCTCCATAAGCCTTTGAGACCATTCACCAATCCTGCGGGACAACGCACCGCCCATCATCGCCATGGCGGCGCGGCGCTGCGGCGCGATCTCGGCATGGATCAGGTCGGCAAGCCCCTCGATCTTTGCCAGATCGGTCTTGCCGTTGAGGAATGCGCGACGCGTGAATTCGCCCGGCTCGGCCTTGCGCAATCCCGGCTGCCGGGCGAGCGCATCCTCGATCCCGCGCAGCGCCGCGCGCGAGCCATGACCCTGCAGCTCGACGGTATCCTCTCCGGTTTCGCTCTTGCCCGCCGGGAACCAGACCAGCACGCATTCGTCGAGCAGCTCGCCGGTATCAGGGTCCTTGATGCGCCGGAAGGCGGCGTGGCGCGCCTCGGGCAGCGGACCGGTCAGGGCGGCGGCGGCATCGCGCGCCCGGGGCCCGGAAATGCGGATGACGCCGATCGCGGCGGGCGGCGCGCCGCTCGACAGCGCGAAGATGGTGTCGTCCACGTGGACCGGCCTCCTCAGCCCTCTTTCTTGGTCCCGTTTCCGCCCGCAGCGTTAAGGCCGATATCCATGAAGCTCGAGAACAGCTTCATGCCGGCGTCGCCGAGCGGCGAGAGCGAGCGGAACATCCGCTCCATCTGCTCGAGATTGGTCGCGCCGCTCATCGTGTCCATCACCGTCTGAATATAGAGATCGTGGATCGGCTTCATGTCCGGCAGGCCCAGGAAGGACCGCGCCTCGTCCGGCGTACAATCGACATCGACGTGGAATTTCATGGCCCTGCCCTCATGCGCTGCGACACGCCGGAAAGGCTAGGCGCATAGGTCGCGGCGATCAACCGGTCAGGCGAACAGCCGCAATATGCCGAGCTGCGGATGCACGAGCCCGTCATGGATCATCTTGCCCGCAACCCAGAGGATGACGGCGATGCCGAGCCACGCGATCCAGCGATGGCGCTCGATCAGCCGGGCGATGAGGCTGGAGGCGATGCCCATCAGGACGACCGACAGAATGAACCCGAAAACAAGCGCTTGCGGATGATTTCGTGCCGCGCCCGCGACGCCGAGCACATTGTCGAGGCTCATACTGATGTCGGCGATGGCGATGCCCCACGCCGCGCTGGCGAAGCTGCGCGGCGGCCGCGCGGCGGCTTCCTTTCCCTCGCCGGCCGCCCCACGGCCATGCCGCAGCTCGCGGATCATCCGCCACGCCACCCAGAGCAGCAGCAGGCCGCCCGCCAGGATCAACCCGACAATCCCCATGAGCTGGCTGACCACGAGCGCAAAGGCGATGCGCAGGACAAGCGCCGCCGCGACGCCGATCATGATCACCTTGCGGCGCTGGTCGGGCGGGAGCCCCGCCGCCAGCGCCCCGACGACGATGGCATTGTCGCCGGCGAGCATGATGTCGATCATCAGGATTTCGAACAGCGCGGCGAGCGCCGCCGGCTCGGCCAGGATCATGAGGTCCATGACATGCTCCAGTCCGCCGGATCGTGTCCGGCGCATGCCCTGTCGCTCGCCATCTTCTACAGATGCAGCAGCCCGCGCAATCCCAATATATGGTCGCCGCCGACCCAGCCCTCGTGGATCATGGTGCAGGCGACATAGACGATGACGGCGAGGCCGATCCACCCGATCCAATGGTAGCGCTGGATGAGGCGCGCGACATAATTGGCGGCGACGCCCATCAGCAGCACGGAAAAGCCGAGGCCGAAGACCAGCAACGCCGGGTTCTGCCGCGCGATCGAGGCGACGAGCAGCACATTGTCAAGGCTCATCGAGAGATCGGCAAGCGTGATCGAGACGACCGCGCCCAGGAAGCTTTTCGTGCGCAGGCCTTGCGCGGCCTGGCCGCCCGCATCGCCCGTCTTGTGGCGCAGCTCGCGATAGAGATTGTAGCCGACCCAGAGCAGCAGCAGGCCGCCGGCGAAGACGAGGCCGGTGATCTTGAGCAGCTGGGTGGCGACGATCGCGAACAGGATGAGGAAGACGAGCGCGATGCCGACGCCCAGCATCAGCACGCGCTTGCGGTCCTTCTCGGGGAGGCCGGCGGCGAGCGCGCCCATGATGACGACATTGTCGCCGGCCATGGTGAGGTCGCCGATGATGATCTGGCCGAGCTGGAGAAGCCCCGATGCGGTGAAGACGGCGGAAAAGTCGAACATGAACGCCGCCTATCTATCCCAACGAAGCCCGGCTAGTTCAAAATCACCCCGCCTTGGCCTGTCGCAAAGGCAACTCGTGCTGCTCAAGCGCGTTAATCAGTTCGCTATGAAGCCTATCGACATCGACGATAAAGCTGAAAACCATCTGGCCCTTGTCATTCAAGTCATAGAGCGTCTCGCTCGACTTCGCGTAAAGGACCTTACCGTTTGATACCATGAGATATTTGAGGGGCCCATCGTCAAAGCCAAGATTGCCTCGATCGGCTTTCCATTTGTCCGTTTGAAACTGCTGCAATGATTGCTTGATCGTACTTACCGACGCCCCGTTGTTTAGAAGTGAACTAAGCACCTTCAGGATCAATAAGTCCCTGAAATTATAGCGCCGTCCCTTCCCACGCCGCCCCTCCTTGCGCTCTGAGCGAACAAAAACGCCCGAACGCTCCAGATAGTCAAGCATCGCGACAGAACCAAAACCACAGATCTTCGCGGCTCGCTTCGCAGAGGCGTGATAAATTAACATAGTTCTGAGCAGAACTATGTTTAAATTTTAAGAGATTTGCAAGAAGAAGGGGCCTTCATTCAACACCGTTACCATATATGGTGGATGAATCACCTTCCCTTATACCTTATCCTGTGTGAATAAGGTTAATAGGAAAGGGGGTGATAAATTTGTATTTTCAGAAATATCGGGACGGGTCTCAGTGGCGCTGGCGCTTGAAAAGCGCCAATCACGAGATCATCGCGTCAGGCGAATCTTACTGGAATGAGACCGACTGTGACCACGCGATAAATCTCGTGAAGAGCACGAACAGTTCGACGCCTGTGTACCGTGCGTGATCATGCTTGAGAGAAAGGGGCCGGTCAACCGGTCCCTTTCTTACTGATTCATGGCGGCGAAGAAATCCTCGTTGCTCTTGGAATCCTTCATCTTGTCGAGCAGGAATTCCATCGCGTCGGTCGTACCCATCTGCATGAGGATGCGGCGCAGCACCCACATCTTGCTGAGCTTGTCCTTGGCGACGAGCAGCTCTTCCTTGCGGGTGCCGCTCTTGCCGACGTCGAGCGCCGGGAAGATGCGCTTGTCGGCGACCTTGCGGTCGAGCACGATTTCCGAATTGCCGGTGCCCTTGAACTCTTCGAAAATGACCTCGTCCATGCGGCTGCCGGTGTCGATGAGGGCAGTGGCGATGATCGAGAGCGAGCCGCCCTCCTCGATGTTGCGCGCCGCGCCGAAGAAGCGCTTGGGACGCTGCAGGGCATTGGCATCGACGCCGCCGGTCAGCACCTTGCCCGAGCTCGGGACCACGGTGTTGTAGGCGCGGCCGAGGCGGGTGATCGAATCGAGCAGGATGACGACATCCTTCTTGTGCTCGACCAGGCGCTTGGCCTTCTCGATCACCATTTCGGCGACCTGGACGTGGCGGGTGGCGGGCTCGTCGAAGGTCGAGGAGACGACCTCGCCCTTCACGCTGCGCTGCATGTCGGTCACTTCCTCGGGTCGCTCGTCGATGAGCAGCACGAGCAGGAAGACCTCGGGATGATTGTCGGTGATCGCCTTGGCGATGTTCTGCAGCATCACCGTCTTGCCGACGCGGGGCGGCGCCACGATCAGCGTGCGCTGGCCCTTGCCCTGCGGCGAGACGATGTCGATGACGCGCGCCGACTTGTCCTTGACGGTCGGGTCGAGCGTGTCGAGGCTCAGCTTCTCGTCGGGATAGAGCGGCGTCAGATTGTCGAAATTGACGCGATGGCGGACGGCATCGGGATCGTCGAAATTGACCGAAACCAGGCGGGTCAGCGCGAAATAGCGCTCGCCGTCCTTGGGCGCGCGCACCTCGCCCTCGACCGTGTCGCCGGTGCGCAGGCCGAATTTGCGGACCTGGTTGGGCGAGACATAGATGTCGTCGGGACCGGCGAGATAATTGGCCTCGGGCGAGCGCAGGAAGCCGAAGCCGTCCGGCAGCACCTCGATGGTGCCGACGCCCATGATCTGCTCGCCATTTTCCGCCTGCTCCTTGAGGATGGCGAACATGAGATCCTGCTTGCGCAGGGTCGAGGCGCCTTCGACGCCAAGCTCTTCGGCCATGGCGACGAGGTCGGCGGGGGGTTTGCTCTTGAGCTCTTTGAGATGCATGGATTCGGAGTCCGGATATGGGGATTGTTATGATTTGGTGCCGAAGCGGCGGGGAAAGGCGGGCTGGCAGACAGGCGCCACGCCGAGGAAGGAATGCCGGGGAAGTATGACGGGCATGCGTCCGAGTCAAGGCCGACGCGGTAAAGCCGCGGCGCTCAGCCGCGCTGCATGTCGCAATCCATGGAGAGCGCAGCGCCCGAAATCGAACGCCCGGCGGGCGTGGTGAGGAACCAGGCAAACTCTGCGACATGGGCGGGATCGACGACCTGCTTCAGCGACTGATTCTGGAAGCCCGCGATCATTTCGTCCTCGAACGAGCGGCCGGTGAGCGCCGCCCGCCCCTCGATCACGCGATCGAAGCGCTCGCCGCCGACCGCGCCGGGCAGGATCGCATTGGCGCTGATGCCATGGTCGCCCAGCTCCGCCGCCAGCGTCTTCGCAAAGCCGACCAGGCCCCATTTGGAGACCGCATAGGGCAAGCGATTGGGATAGCCGAGGCGCCCGGCCGCCGAGGACATGACGATGATCGTGCCCTTGCTCGCCTTGAGCAGCGGAATGGCGCGGCGCGTGACCTCGAACGTGCCGGTGAGATTGACGTCCATGACCCGCTGCCAGTCTTCGGACGGGAGCTGGTCCGCCGGCAGGGTCGGTCCGCCGATGCCGACATTGTTGACCAGGACATCGAGTCCGCCGAGGTCGCGGCCGAGCGTCGCGAACAGCGCATCGACCTGGGCCGTCTCGGCGACGTCGCAGGGTGTAGCCAGCACGCCCGGCAGCGCCGACCTTGCGCGATCGAGCGCAGCCGCATCCTGATCGCAGATCAGCACGCGCGCGCCGCCGTCAAGAAAGCGTTTCGCAATGGCCAGGCCGATTCCGCCCGCGCCGCCCGTCACCAGTATGTTCATCATTGAAACGGCTTCACCACGGCCAGGATGACGATCAGCGTCACCAGCAGTGCCGGCACTTCATTGAGCATGCGCAGGCGCTTCTCCGGCAGCGGGCGCAGGCCTTTCGCCAGTTTCTTCGCATAGCCGACGCACCAGCCATGATAGCCGGACAGGATGAGGACCAGCACCAGCTTGAGCTGAAACCAGCGGTCGCTGAATGCGCCGATATGGAAGGCCAGCGCCAGGCCGAGCAGCCAGACCAGGACCAGCGACGGGTTCATGATGATGCGCCTGAGGCGCGTCTCGCGGTCGATCCACAGCACATCCTCGGCCGAGCCGGGCGCGGCCTGGTGATGATAGACGAAATAGCGCGGCATCATGAACAGGCTCGCCATCAGGAAGATGACGAAGATGATATGGGCGGCCAGCACCCAGCTATAGGCCGCGCCGAGCCAGCCGATATGCGGAAGAAAAGACATGGAGGTCGATCAAACTCCCGTCCGAGAGGAGCGAATCCTATCGACCAGCCGCGCGACATTTTCAATCGGGGTCTCCGGCAGGATGCCATGGCCGAGATTGAAGATATGGGGACGGCCGGACAGCGCATCGAGGATCTCGTCGACGGCGCGGTCGAGCGTTGCGCCGCCGGCAATGAGCGCGAGCGGATCGAGATTGCCCTGCACCGGCATATCCCTCGGCAATTCGCGGTTCGCCCAGAGCGGATCAATCGTCTCGTCGAGCCCCAGCGCATCGACGCCCGTTCCGGCAGCATAGTCGATCAGCTTGGCGCCCGCGCCTTTCGGAAAACCGATGATCGGCGTCTCGGGATGACGGGCGCGCAGGCCCGCGACGATGGCGGCATTGGGCGCGATCACCCATTCGCGGAACTGATCCGGGCTCAGCGACCCCGCCCAGCTGTCGAACAGCTGCACGGCATCGACGCCCGCGTCGATCTGCGCGGAGAGATAGTCGACTGTTTGTGCGACGATCGCCTCGACAATGGCGCCGAAGCCGACGGGATCGGCATAGGCCATGCGGCGCGCGGCGGCATGATCCTTCGAACCCTGCCCCGCCACCATATAGGTCGCGACCGTCCAGGGACTGCCGGCAAAGCCCAGGAAGGTCGTTTCTGGCGGCAGCGCGGCCTTGACCTTGCTTACCGTCTCGATGACCGGTGCCAGACGCGCTGGGTCCGCCGTCAGATCGTCGAGCCTTGCGCTCTCCAACGGCGGTGCGAGCCGCGGCCCTTCGCCCGCCTCGAACCACAAGTCCTGACCCAAGGCATGCGGCACGACGAGAATGTCGGAAAACAGGATCGCGCCGTCGAAGCCGAAACGGCGGATCGGCTGAAGCGTCACCTCGCAGGCGGCATCGCTGTCATAGCAGAGCTCGAGAAAGCCGCCCTTCCGCGCTCGCAATTCGCGATATTCCGGCAGATAGCGGCCCGCCTGGCGCATCAGCCAAAGCGGTGGAACAGCCTGTCTTTCGCCGCGCAATGTCGCGAGCAAGGGCTTGGCGCTGAGCGGAACGGACAGGGCAATATCCTTCAAAGAGACTCTATATATAAGAGTTGTTGGAGTCTGTTGGAGCCGTGGATTGTGGGCATTATGCGCTCCCCCCGCATTTGCCAACAGCTGGACATGCCGAGTCCGTTGCGGGCGCAGCGAGTCGGGATCGCGCTCCCCATGATCCACAGACTGTGCATGGATCGTCTGCCCTGTGGATGACGCGTGAGCCGAGTCACGGGTAGCGTGAACCGAATCTCGTCCACGGCGCTCTCCCTTGTATTCTCCCCGCTTTACCCACAGACTTGCCCCATGAACCGGTTCAACCTCCATCTTCTGTCCGATTCCACCGGGGAGACGCTGGAGCATATCGGCAAGGCGGCGCTCGCCCAGTTCGAGAATGTCGAGACCGTCCGGCATTTCTGGCCGATGGTGCGCTCCGAGCAGCATCTCGAGCGGATCATCGAGGAGATCATGCGTAATCCGGGCATGGTGCTCTTCACCCTCGCCAATCCGGCGCTCAGGAAGAAGCTCGAGAAAAGCTGCAGGGCGCTCGCCATTCCCTATGTGGCGCCGCTGGATTCGGTGACCGATGCGCTGTCCAACCTGCTGGGGCAGGAGACGCGCAACCGGCCTGGCCGCAAACATGTGCTCGATGAAGCCTATTTCGCGCGCATCGACGCGATCCAGTTCACCATCGCCCATGATGACGGGGTCGGCTGGGAGAATTGGGAGGAGGCCGACATCGTGCTTGCCGGCGTCTCCCGCACTTCCAAGACGCCGACCAGCATCTATCTCGCCAATCGCGGCTACAAGGCGGCCAATATCCCGCTCGTGCCCGAATCGCCGCCGCCCGACAGCCTGTTTCACCTGAAGCACCCGATGGTCGTCGGCCTGACCACCAGTCCCGAGCGGCTCGTCGCTGTGCGGCGCAACCGGCTGCTGACGCTCAACCAGGCGCCCGAGACCAGCTATGTCGATCTCGACAAGGTCAACGCGGAAGTCGCGCACGCCCGGCGGATGTTCGCGGACAATGACTGGCCGGTGATCGACGTGACGCGTCGCTCGATCGAGGAGACCGCCGCGGCGATCATCAATCTCTATCAGGAGCGGATCAAGGCCGAGACCTATCCCGCCCAGCAAAACCAGGCATGAGCGCGCCTCTCCTGCTTGCCTCGCAAAGTGCGAGCCGCGCCCGCCTGTTGCGCGACGCAACTGTGCCGTTCGAGCAGGTCCGCGCGCCGATCGACGAGGATGCCGCCAAGGAGACCTTCGCCGCCGAGGGCATGGGACCGCGCGATCTCGCCGATGCGCTGGCGGAATTGAAGGCGATGAGCGTCTCGCTGCGCCAGCCCGGCAATCTCGTGCTCGGCTGCGACCAGACGCTTGAGCTGGACGATGGCTCCCGCGTCGACAAGGTCGAGACACGCGGCGAGGCTGTTGCCCTGCTCGCGCGGATGAGCGGAAAGCCGCACAAGCTGCATTGCGCGGCCGTGATCGCCGAAGCGGGCCGACCGGTCTGGCGCCAGATCGAGAGCGTGACGCTGCATGTGCGGCCACTCAGCGACGCCTTCATCCAGTCCTATCTCGACCTCGACTGGGATGAGTGCCGCTGGTGCGTCGGCTGCTACCGGGTCGAAGGCCCGGGGGCGCAGCTGTTCAGCCGCGTCACCGGCAGCCTGTTCGCGGTGCAGGGCCTGCCCTTGCTGCCGCTGCTCGACTATTTGCGCGCGCGCTCTATCATCACTTCATGATGCAGAAGCTTCCATATGCCCCAACTGCCCTACGCTGAAGTGATCGGCGACCCGATCGCGCACAGCAAGTCGCCGATCATCCATAATTTCTGGCTGGGCGAGCTCGGCATCGAGGCCGAATACCGCAAGACCCTGGTTCATCCGGGCGAGCTGGCCGGCTATTTCCTTGAGCGCCGCGCCGATCCGGACTGGTTGGGCTGCAACATCACCATCCCGCACAAGATCGCCGCGCTCGACTATGTCGACGATCCCGGCGGGGTGCGTCAGCGCATCGGCGCGATCAATACCGTCGCCTGTGAGACCGGCGGACCGCTGATCGGCACCAACACCGATGCCGGCGGCTTCCTGCAGCCCTTGCTGCGCGACAAATGGACCGGCAGCCGGGCGATCATGGTCGGCGCAGGCGGCGCGGCGCTCGCCATTGCCTTTGCCTTGCGCTCGGTCGGGATCGAGGACCTGACCATTGTCGCCCGCGACGCCGCCAAGGGTCGGGCGCTGCTCGACCGGCTGGGCTTCGATGGCCGGGTGCAGGATTTCGACGCGCCGCTCCCCGCCGCCGACCTGCTCGTCAACGCCAGTCCGCTCGGCATGACCGGGCACGCGCCCTATGCGCCGGACCTTGCGCCGCTGCCGGACAAGGCGATGGTCTATGACATCGTCTATGCGCCGCTGGAGACGGTCTTGCTGAAGGCGGCCCGCGATCGCGGCCTCGCGACATTGGACGGCCTTGAAATGCTGATCGGCCAGGCGGCGCTCGCCTTCGACATTTTCTTCGATGCCCCGGCGCCGCGCGACAGGGATGCGGAGCTGCGCGCGCTGCTGCTGGCCCCGGCCTGAGCCATGACTCACCGCCCGTTCCGTCTCGGTCTCACCGGCTCCATCGGCATGGGCAAATCGACCGTCACCGGCTTTTTCCGGCAGCTGGGCGTGCCGGTCTTCGACGCCGATGCCGAAGTGCATGATCTGCAGGGGCCCGGCGGCGCCTTGCTCGGCGAGATCGAGGCGCGCTTTCCCGGCACAACCGGCCCCGGGGGCGTCGACCGCATGGCGCTTGGTGCGCAGGTCTTCGGCAAGCCGGTTGAGCTGCGCGCGCTCGAAGCGATCGTCCACCCCGCCGTCGCCGCCCGCCGCCGGACCTTTCTCCGCCGCCATGCCGGTCACCGCCTCGTGCTGCTCGATATCCCGCTGCTGTTCGAAGTGGGGCTCGACGCGCAGATGGATGCGGTCGTGGTGGTGAGCGCGCCCGCGCATCTCCAGCGCCGGCGGGTGCTGCGGCGCAAGGGCATGACCCCGGCGCGGCTGCGCAGCCTCCTGAAGAGCCAGCTGCCCGATGCCATGAAGCGCGCCGGCGCCGACATCGTCATTTCGACGGCCCGCCCGAAATGGCAGACGCGTGCCCAGGTGGCGCGTCTCGTGGCTTGCCTTCGGGCCAGCCAAGTCCGATAATGCCTGCCCAACGAGTCACGGGCGACGATGCGCGAGATTGTCTTCGATACGGAAACGACCGGTCTTGACCCGCTGAATGGCGACCGCCTCGTCGAGATCGGCTGCATCGAACTGATCAACCGGATCCCGACCGGCGAGACTTTCCACGCCTATTTCAACCCCGAGCGCGACATGCCCGCCGCGGCCGAAGCCGTACACGGTCTCTCCGCCCGCTTCCTCGCAGACAAGCCGATGTTCGCCGAAAAGGCCGAGGCGCTGCTCGATTTCATCGGCGAGTCGCAGATGGTGGCGCACAATGCGCGCTTCGACTTCGGCTTCCTGAATGCCGAGCTGGAGCGCTGCGGCCGCGTGTCCGTCGATTTCGGGCGGATGATCGACACGGTCGCGATCGCCCGCGCGCTTCATCCCGGCGCCAAGCACAGCCTGGACGCGCTCTGCACCCGCTATGGCATCGACCGCAGCCATCGCGTGAAGCATGGCGCGCTGCTCGATGCGGAACTGCTTGCCCAGCTCTACATTGAACTGACGGGCGGTCGGCAGATCGGTCTCACGCTGGTTGCGGACATTGCGGTTGATGCCGGTCAAGGCGCGGATGCCGCTGTTGCGGTTGTTACGGCGAGGCCGGCGCGCCCGGCCCGCGTCTTTGCGCCGAGCGAAGCGGAACTGGCCCGCCATGGTGCCTTTCTCGCCCAGCTCGACAATGCGCTCTGGTTGGCCGGCGACGCCTGACGTCCCGGCCGCGACGAGCGGAACGACAGGCCTTTCAGGCCGCCAAGCCAAGAAGGAGACAGAGGATGGACATTCGCGTTTCGGGCCATCAGATCGACACGGGCGATGCTCTCAGGACCCATGTCGCCACCCGTCTCCACGGCACGGTCAACAAATATTTCCCGCGCGCTCTCTCTGCTCATGCCACGTTCCGGCCGGCGCCGCACGGCGCCTTTCATTGCGATATTGTCTGTCATGTCATGGCGGGCCTGATCCTGAAGGGGCAGGGCGAAGCGCAGGACTGCCATATCGCGCTCGACCAGGCGGCGGAGCGCGTCGACAAACAGTTGCGGCGCTATATGCGGCGGATCAAGGACCGGCACGAACAGGCCGCCGCCGCCGAGGCCAGCCGCGATGGCGCCGCGAACGGCGCGCTGAACGGGGTGGGTATCGAGGATGCCGGCTACACGATTCTTCAGCCCAATGAGGATGAGGAAGTGACGAGCGACGCGCCGGTGGTGGTGGCGGAAATGCGGGTCGACATCCCGCACGCCAGCGTGTCGGACGCGGTGATGATGCTCGACCTGCGGAACACCAACGCCCTCATGTTCGTGAACAGTCGCACCGCCACCTTCAACATGGTCTATCGCCGCAATGACGGGACCATCGGCTGGGTCGAGCCGCCGAAATAGGGATTCCGGCCGTGGGGCCTGGGTCAGCTGCTTTCGATCGGGCAAGAGTCTCGAAAGGCTTTGCCGCTATAGGGCAAGGCTCCGTGACCCGCGACGATGCCGATCATCCAGTGATAGGCAAACCGGGCGGCGCTGTTGACCCGACCGGCCTTTGCCTCTATGGGGCCGCACGGTTTCTTCCAGGCGGTCACGGGCCCAAGCGGACCTGAGAATCCGACCGCAGGACAGGATTTATGGATAATTTCAACGATTTGTTGGTGGCGGATGGGGTTTCGTCCGGCGTCGTCATTGCCAATAAGAAGCAGCTTTTCCAGAAGCTCGGCCAGATCGCGCACGAGGTCTATGGGCTCGATTCGACGGAAGTCGTCGAGCGCCTGACCGAGCGCGAGCGTCTGGGCTCGACCGGATTCGGCGGCGGCATCGCGATCCCGCATGCCAAGCTCGACGGGCTCGATCGGGTGCGCGGCGTCGTGCTGCTGCTCGCCCAGCCCATCCCCTTCGATGCGATCGACGAGGCGCCGGTCGACATCGTCTTCATGCTGCTCTCGCCCACCGACAGCGGCGCCGAGCACCTGAAGACGCTGGCGCGCGTCTCGCGGCTGTTGCGCAACGAGGCGCAACTCGCGCGGATTCGCGGCGTGCGCTCCGAGTCGGCGCTGTTCGCCCTGCTGGCCGGCGGGGAGGCGCGTGACGCCGCCTGAGGCGTCCCGCCTGCACGCCGCCGGGCCGTCGGGAGAGGCGGCGCATTTCCGCGCTCTCGAACGGCTCTACGGGTCCGCGCCGATCAACCGGCTGTTCCCCTCGCGGCTGACGATTCCCGCCGCCGGGCAGGCGCGCATCGACTTCAATGTCGATCCCGCCCATTTCCATGCTGCCGGCGCGGCGCACGGCACGCTCTATTTCAAGATGATGGACGATGCCGCCTTTTATGCGGCGAACAGCCTGGTCTCGGACCGCTTCCTTTTGACCACGGCATTCAATCTGCTGTTCACCCGGCCGCTCCACCCCGGCCCGATCGTTGCGGAAGGCCGCTGGCTCTCCGGCAAGCGCCGCGTGTTCGTGGCCGAGGCGCGACTCGTCGATGGCGACGGCGAGGAAGTGGGGCGCGGCACCGGCACCTTCATGCGCTCGACGATTCCGCTCGCGAGCCTGCCCGGCTATGCCGAGCCGGGCGCCGAATAGCCCTTGGCGCGGCTCGACAGCCGGACATTGGTGAGCGCCCTCGTCCGCCGCGTCGAGGGCGCGGGCGGCTTTGCCACCGTGCTGCACAAGGGCGACCCCAATGGTGGCATCATCCTCGTGCAACTGCTTGAACGGGGCCGTTTTGGGACATTGCTGGAGCGCATGACCGATCTTGACGGGCATCAGGAAATGGTACCCTGCGGCCCCAGGGATGGAACGCAAGATACTGAAATATCAGACTATATTTCCAGAAGAAAGCGATCCGATCCGGATCTCTGGCTGGTGGAACTGGACATCGCAGATGGGGAACGGTTCGCCGCTGAGATCCTGTGTAACGGTTGACAGTCGGGAACCCCGTCTGCCAGTGCGAACCCAACAGCGCAGGTTGCCGGCACCGGTCATGGGGACTGGCCAGGCAAACACGCAGACGGAGGGCGGACCGAATCCTGGACAAGAACGCTTGAGCTAGAAGAGCGTTCGCAGGTTTCGCCAGCCGACCCGCCGCATAAGCCAGAGAGTCAATGTTCAAGTCTTTCAAGGTCGCCGGTTCGGCGGCTACATTCCTGCTTTTTGCTCCTTCCCTGCTGGCCTATGGCGTTTCGACCGCCGCCAGCGCACAGGTCCAGTCGTTCCAGGCTCCGGTGATTGTCGCCCCCGCTGTCGCGACGCCCGTTGAGCCCAACACTTCCGATTCCGCGATCAATTCAACTGTCGGTGCCGGTGAGGCTACTGCCCCGAGCACGCTTGCCGAATTGGTCAGCACGCACCAGAATGACGAAGATCTGGACGCAGAGGCCCGGTGCCTCGCCACCGCCATCTTCTTCGAATCGCGCAGCGAAAGCCTGGACGGCCAGCTCGCCGTCGCCAATGTCGTCATCGCGCGCACCCATTCGAACCATTTCGCCCAGACGCTGTGCGGCGTGGTGACGCAGCCGGGCCAGTTCGGCTTCGTGCATGGCGGGCGTATGCCGGCCGTCGCAGAAGACAGTGCCCAGTGGCGCACCGCCAAGGCGATCGCCCAGATCGCGCTCGACGGCAGCTGGAAGAATCCGGTCGAGGGCGCGCTCTACTTCCACGCCAATTACAGCAGCGCCAATTGGGGCCGCCCGATGGTCGCGCAGATCGGCCATCACGTTTTCTACCGTTGAATCGCGGGTGCGGCGGCGGAGCAGGATATGCTCCGCCGCTTGCGCATGTTCCCGTAACGTTCTAATCGAGGGCGATGGCCTCGCTCCCCGATTCCCCGAATGAAGCGCTTTCCTCGCTGCTCTGTGACGGTACCGCGCTGGCGGTGACGCGCGGCGTGCTGCGGCTGTTCGCGCGGCATGATATTTTTGGCGTACCGGAAGTGCCGCTGCCCAATGGCCGGCGGCTCGACATCATGGCAGTGGACGCGCAGGGCCATATCATCGCGGTCGAGATCAAATGCAGCCGGCAGGACCTGCTCGGCGACGGCAAGTGGCCGGACTATTTCGATTATTGCGACCGCTATTTCTGGGCGGTGCCGGCCGGGTTCGACCTCGGACTGTTCGAATCCGAGGCGCTCTGGCCGGCCCGCACCGGGCTCATCGTCGCCGATCAATATGATGCCGAAATCGTGCGGCCCGCCCCCAGCGAGCCACTCGCCGCCGCGCGCCGCAAGGCCGAGGTGCAGCGCCTCGCCCGTCGCGCGGCGCGCCGCCTCTCCCAATTCCATGATCCCGACTGGGGGCATGGCTGGGCCGACGCGGGGACGGACTAGGCGGGCTTAGCGCTGGAAGCGCGCGTGGACCGCCGCTAAGGTCGCCATCCCGAGACTTGGGAGAGCGAAGTGAGCCAGAGCCTGTATCCGGTGCCCGCCGAGTGGCGGGAACGCGCCTATGTGAATGCCGGGCGCTATGCGGAGATGTATGCCCGTTCGGTCGCCGATCCCGACGGCTTCTGGCGCGAACAGGCGGCGCGGCTCGACTGGATCAGGCCCTTCACGCAGGTCAAGCAGACCAGCTTCGACGAATCCGACTTCGGCATCAGCTGGTTCGCCGACGGCACGCTCAATCTCGCCGCCAATTGCCTCGACCGTCATCTTGCCGAGCGCGGTGACCAGACCGCAATCCTCTGGGCGGGCGACGACCCCGCCGAAAGCCGTGCGATCAGCTATCGCGAGCTGCACGAGGAGGTTTGCCGCTTCGCCAATGTGCTGAAGGGCCAGGGTGTCCAGAAAGGCGACCGCGTCACCATCTATATGCCGATGATCCCCGAGGCGGCGATGGCGATGCTCGCCTGCGCGCGGATTGGCGCAATCCATTCGGTCGTGTTCGGCGGTTTTTCGCCCGAGAGCCTCGCCGGGCGCATCACCGATTGCCATTCGACCATCGTTATCACCACCGATGAGGGACTGCGCGGCGGCAAGACCATTCCATTGAAGGCCAATGTCGACGAGGCCATGTATCATTGCAACTCGGTCGAAACGGTCATCGTCGTCCGCCGCACGGGCGGGCACGTCATCATGCAGACCGGCCGCGACCGCTGGTATCATGAGCTGCGCGACGCGGTTTCCGCTGATTGCCCCGCCGAGGAGATGAGCGCAGAAGATCCGCTGTTCATCCTCTACACCTCAGGCTCGACCGGCAAGCCCAAGGGCGTGCTGCACACGACCGGCGGCTATCTGCTCTGGGCGAGTTTCACCCACGAAACGACCTTCGATTACAAGCCGGGCGAGATCTACTGGTGTGCGGCCGACATCGGCTGGGTCACCGGACACAGCTATGTGGTCTATGGGCCCCTGTGCAACGGCGCGACCACGGTCATGTTCGAGGGCGTGCCCAATTACCCGGATTTCAGCCGCTTCTGGCAGGTCGTCGACCAGTTCGGCGTCAACATCTTCTACGGCGCACCGACCGCGATCCGCGCGCTGATGCGCGAGGGCGACGACTGGGTCGCGCGCACCAGCCGCAAGTCGTTGCGGCTCCTGGGCAGCGTCGGCGAGCCGATCAATCCGGAAGCCTGGGAATGGTATCATCGCGTCGTCGGCGACGGGCGCTGCCCGATCGTCGACACCTGGTGGCAGACCGAGACCGGCGGCCACATGATCACGCCACTGCCCGGCGCCACGGCCCTGAAACCCGGCAGCGCGACCAATCCCTTCTTCGGCGTGGTGCCGCAGATCGTCGATGCAGAGGGCAAGGTGCTGAAGGGCGCTTGCGAGGGCAATCTCGTCATCGCCGACAGCTGGCCCGGGCAGATGCGCACCGTCTGGGGCGATCATGGGCGCTTCTTCCAGACCTATTTCACGACCTACAAAGGCAAATATTTCACTGGCGACGGCTGCCGCCGCGACGAGGACGGCTATTACTGGATCACCGGCCGCGTGGACGATGTCATCAACGTCTCCGGCCATCGCATGGGCACCGCCGAGATCGAATCGGCGCTGGTCGCCCATCCGAAGGTCGCCGAAGCGGCGGTCGTGGGCATGCCGCACGACATCAAGGGCCAGGGAATTTACGCATTTGTGACCCTGAACGCGAACGAGATCGGCAACGAAGCGCTGCGCAAGGAGCTGGTGCAATGGGTCCGCCACGAGATCGGCCCGATCGCGACGCCGGACGTGATCCAGTTCGCGCTGGCCCTGCCCAAGACCCGCTCCGGCAAGATCATGCGCCGCATCCTGCGCAAGATCGCCGAGGATGCCGTCGACCAGCTCGGCGACACCTCGACGCTGGCCGACCCGAGCGTCGTCGATAATCTGGTCGCGAACCGCCAGAAGGTCGTCGCTTAGCGTTTCAACGCAATGGCCTTGGCGGCGGCTTGGGCCAAGGCTGCTCGGGAATGGCGAAGTCAGGCATGCTCATGCGCGCGCTCATGCCGCCGTCGCGTGTCCCAGCCCTTGCGCGCCGCCGCGACGCGCTGCTCGTGCGAGCCGGACTTGTGCGCCTTGCCGCCCTGCGAGGAGGAGACATGGGTGTCGGCCTTGCCGCGGCCCGATCCGGACTTGTTGCCGCCGCCTGATTCCTTGTTGACGGTCGCCCAGGCGCGGCGCTCGGCCTCTTCGTGGCTCGTACCGCGCTTCTCATAGCCCTGCTCGATATGCTCGGCCTTGCGCTTCTGCTTGTCGGTATAGCTGCTCTTGTCGCCTCTCGGCATGGTCGGTCTCCAGTCAATGCCCGCTTGGGGCAAGAACGCGCCCGATGCCGAAACTATCCCGCGCTTGAGCGCGGCGCTTCAACCTCTTAGCGTAGCGATACCCCTCCACAGCGCCCAGAGAATCATGCCGAACATCATCCGCTCCCTGATCGCCCTGCTAGCCTTCGCCGTCGCCGCACTCGCTCCGGCCAGCGCCTTCGCCGCGCCCGAGGGTAAGCCCATGCCCGGATTCGTGCGCGTGCGGATCGAGACCAGCATGGGCAATATCGTGGTTGCTCTGGATGCGAGGCACGCGCCCAAGACCACCGACAATTTCATGAAATATGTGGACGATGGCCGCTTCGAGGGCATGCATTTCTATCGCGCCTCGCGGGCCAAGAGCGATGCGCATCGCGGCTTCATCCAGGGCGGCATTGATACCGATTATCGGCGCGCGCTCGTCCCCTCCGTCCCGCTCGAGCCGACCAGCAAGACCGGGATCAAGCATGTCGACGGCACCATCTCCATGGCGCGGCACGAGGATCCCAACAGCGCGACGGGGAATTTCTCGATCTATGTCGGGCCCGCGCCCGGGATGGATGCCGCGCCCGGCCGACCCGGCTATGCCGCCTTCGGCCATGTCGTCGCCGGCATGGACGTGGTGAAGAAGATCATGGCGGTCCCCACCTGTTGCGGTGAGGGCCCGATGTTCGGCCAGATGATCAAGCAGCCGGTGACGATCGTCCGCATGGTCCGGCTCGACGGCAAGGCGCAGCCGACCACGATCGTGCGGCCCTGGCTGTTCCAGCCGACCGGGAAGCCGCGCACGCCGCCCGCCAGGCCCTAGCGGTTAGCGCTCCAGCAGTGCCCGTGCTTGGGTGCTGAGCTCGGCGACCATGGCCGGCGAGATCGCCGAAGCGGCGCGGGCGCGCGCCAGCAACTGGCGGAACTGGCCGATCTCCGTACCATGCGCCTTCAGCCAATAGGCCAGATAGTCGCCGACCGGCTTGTATTTGGCGCGGGCCAGGAAGGAGAGTCGCATCTGCTGCAATTCCCGGGCGCTGCCCGCGACGAGCAGCCGCTCCCAGGGATCCGCCGGGTTCATCCGTGCCGCCTGGGCCTGCAGCCAGTCGATGCCGAGTACCTCACCGAGCTGGGTGAAGGCGCCGGTCAGATCGAACTCGCTCTGCGCCAGGTCGCCGGCGAGCTTGGCAATGCCGATCGCGCCGTCGAGCTTGACCAGCATCAGCGCGCGGGCAGCGAGCGGCTTGGGCACGCCCAGCGCCGCCAACTCGGCGGCAAGGCCGTCGACGCGCTGGCGCGGCTCGGCCTGGAGCAGCATGTCCACCTTGTCGCGCAGCGCATTGAGCTTGGGCCCGAGCGCCTTCACTGCCGCCTCGGGCCTGATGTCGGAACGCAGTGAGCGGTAGATGTCGCCGATATGGCCGCCCATCGCGCGGGCGACCTGGCCATAAAGGGCAAGGCGTGCCTGCTCGGTGAGCTTCGCGCCGTCGATGTCGCTCCACAACGCCCGGACGTCGAACAGCCGCTCGGCGACGGCGAAGGCGGCAGCCACGTCACCCAGGGCGCAGCTCGCCTCCTCGGCGATGGCGAAGGGCAGGATGACGCCAAGGCGGTTCACAATGCGGTTGGCGAGCTTGGTGGCGATGATCTCGCCGCGCAGCGGATGGGCGGCGATTGCTTCGGCATGGGGTTCCCGCATCTTCGGCGGGAAGGCGGCGACCAGATCGGGCGCGAGTGCCGGGTCGGCGGCGAGATTGCCATGCTCGATGGCGTCCTGCAGCGCGAGCTTGGCGGTCGAGAGCAGCACGGCGAGTTCGGGACGGGTCAGGCCCTTGCCTTCCGCAGCGCGGCGCAGCAGGTCCTGGTCCTTGGCGAGCCCTTCGACCTGCCGGTCGAGATGGCCGCCCGCCTCCAGCGTCTCGATGACATGGACATAGGAGGCGAGGTCGTCGGTGCCGCCCGCCTGGGCGATGGAAAGGCCAAGCGCCTGCAGCCGGTTGTCCTCCAGCACGATCGCGGCGACCTCGTCGGTCATCGCCGCGAGCAGCCTGTTGCGGTCTTCGGATGTGAGCCGGCCATCGACCATGTCCCGGTTGAGCGCGATCTTGATGTTGACCTCATTGTCCGAGCAATCGACGCCGGCCGAATTGTCGATGAAGTCGGTGTTGATGCGCCCGCCGTTCAGCGCGAAGGCGATGCGCCCGGCTTGCGTGACGCCGAGATTGGCGCCCTCGCCAACAACCTTGACCCGCAGGTCCTCGGCGTCGACGCGCAGGCGATCATTGGCGGCGTCGCCGACATCGGCATTGCCCTGGCTCGCGGCCTTCACATAGGTGCCGATGCCGCCGAACCAGAGCAGGTCGGCCTGCGCTTTCAGCAGCGCGGAGATGAGCGCGGCCGGCTCCATCGCATGCTCGGTCGAGCCGATGATCGCCTGCATTTCCTTGCTGAGCGGGATCGATTTGAGCGAGCGCGGGAACACACCACCACCCTTTGAAATCAATGACTTGTCATAATCATCCCAGCTCGAGCGGGGCAGCTTGAACATACGCGCCCGCTCCTTCCAGCTCGCCGCCGGATCGGGATCGGGATCGATGAAGATGTGGCGATGGTCGAAGGCCGCGACCAGCTTGATCGCTTTCGAAAGCAGCATGCCGTTGCCGAAGACGTCGCCGGACATGTCGCCGACACCGACCACGCGCACGCTTTCCTTCTGCACGTCCACGCCCATTTCGGCGAAATGGCGCTGCACGCTGATCCAGGCGCCGCGCGCGGTAATGCCCATCGCCTTGTGGTCATAGCCGTTCGAGCCACCGCTGGCGAAAGCATCGCCCAGCCAGAAGCCGCGCTCCAGCGCGATGCCGTTGGCCACGTCGGAGAAGGTCGCCGTGCCCTTGTCGGCGGCGACCACGAAATAGGGATCGTCGCCGTCGCGAATGGTGACGCCGGCGGGATGGACGGTCTTGCCCTTGACGATATTGTCGGTGACCGAGAGCAGGGCGCGGATGAAGATGCGGTAGCTTTCCGTGCCCTCGGCGAGCCAGCCGTCGCGGTCTTGCGCGGGATTGGGCAGCAGCTTGGGATAGAAGCCGCCCTTGGCCCCGGTCGGCACGATCACCGCATTCTTGACGCGCTGCGCCTTCATCAGCCCAAGGATTTCGGTGCGGAAGTCGTCGCGCCGGTCGGACCAGCGCAGGCCACCACGGGCAATGCGCCCGGCGCGCAGGTGAATGCCTTCGACGCGCGGTGAATAGACCCAGATTTCGCGCCAGGGCAGCGGTTTGGGCAGGCCCGGCACGAGCGCCGAGTCGAGCTTGAAGGCCAGCGCTTCCTCAGCGGCAGGCGTGAAGGCGTTGGTGCGCAGCGTCGCCATGATGACCGCGCGATAGAGCCGCAGGATGCGGTCCTCGTCGAGACTGGCCACGCTTTCGAGCGTGCGGTCGATATCGGCGTTGATGGTGTCGGCCGCGCCGGCTTTCCCGGCCAGCGCCGGGTCGTGCAGCTGGTTGAACAGGCGTACGAGCAGCTCGGCGACGCCCGCTTCCCGGCGTAGCGCATCGGCGACGGTGGAAAGGCCATAGGCGATGCCGGTCTGGCGCAGGTAGCGGAAGACGGCGCGCAGCAGCACGACGTCGCGCGGCGCGAGGTCGGTGGTGACGATGAGCTCGGCGAAGCGGTCATTCTCCGCGCGCCCTTCGAGCACGGCATCGAGCGCCTCGGCGACGATGCCGGCGCGATCAAGCACCGGCGCGGCCGGGCCGCCGTCCTGCCGGGCGATGACGAAGCGCTGGATATGGCCCAGCGATCCGCCGGGGCCGACCGGCGTGCTCAGCTCCTCGAGCGCGCGGAAGCCGAAATTCTCCAGCGCAGGCACGGCTTCGGAAAGCGCGAGTGCCTCATGGCTGCAGATCTTGACGCGCAGGCGCGCGTCGCCGTCCTCGGGATTGGCATAGAAGCGCACGCTGCGCGACCCCGGGCCGGTCAGCTCGTGCAGCGCACGGATGTCGAGAGCCGCCTCGGCAGGTCCGGCGCCGGTGCGATAGGCCATCGGGAAGCCCTCGGCGAACCGGTCGGCGAGGACCGGTGCGCGCGGCCCCTCCAGCTCGGCCAGGGCAGCCTCGACCGCCGGGGCCCAGCCGCGCAGCATGGTGAGGAGCTGCGCGTCGAGCGCGGCGCCGTCGGGCATATGCCCCTCGCCACGCAGGTCGAAGGTGAAGCGGATGAGCGCAAGGCCGCTATCCTCGAGTGCCATCGACCAGCCGAGCAAAGGTGCATTGGCCGCCTTTTCCAGCATCGCCTCGATCGCCTCGCGTCGCGCGGTCGAGACATCGTCGCGCATCAGCCAGACGAAGGCGAAGAGATGGCGGCCGAGCGCATCGGCGACCAGCTCGATCCGGGGCCGTGGCCGGTCGGCCAGCGATACGCCGGTCAGCGCCAGCCGCTCGCGCGCCGCGGACGGCAGCGCGAGCATGATGTCGTGCGGCAGTGTGGTCAGGACATGGGCCAGAGCCTTGGCGGCGTGACCGGACGGGTTGTAGCCGCCGCGCGCCATCAGGCCCGCCGCGGTGTCGCGCAGGATCGGCACCTGCTCGCAGGCGGCGCCGAGCGCGGCACTGGTCCACAGCCCCGCATGGATGGAGAGCGACTTGACCTGGTCGCCCTCGCGGATCGGCACGATGAACAGATCGACCAGCACATGCCGGTGCACGCGCGATAGCCGGTTCGACTTGAGAACGAGCAGTTCGCGGTGATTCTTGTCGAACCAGTCGAACACCGCCTCGATCGTGTGCGGCGCGAGCATCGGCTCTTCGGCGAAGGTGCAGATGCCCTTGGCGCGGCTCTGCCGGCCGCCGCGGGCGCGATATTCATGGCCGAGCTGGGTCAGGAAGCCCTTGTGGAACCAGCGCAGCAGATCGCCGTCCTCGCCGGCGCCGAGACGATGGGCATCCTCGTTGAGCGAGTCCATCATCGCGCGCCAGCCCGACACTGCGGCGCGAACATGGGCGAGCGTCAGATCGAGCGCCTTGACGAGCGCATGACGGCCGCGCGCATCGGCACGATCGGCCTCGATATAGATGATCGATTCGCGCCGGGCCTCGTCATCGTCGCCGATCGACAGGGCGAGGCCGCTCGCGTCGCGGCGGACCGGCAGCACCGGATGGACGAGCATGTGAATGCCCAGCCCCGCCGCGTTGAGGCAATTGGCGACGCTGTCGACCAGGAAGGGCATGTCGGCATTGACGATCGCGAGCCGCTGGCGACGGCGGCCGAGCGCATCCTCGCCTTCCGCACCGCTGTCGAGATGCACGACCGACTGGCCGTCCGCGCGATGCAGCAACGCTTCGGCGACGAAGGCTGCCGCGGCGTCCAGCGCCGCGCCGGACAGGGCCTGCTGGTCGCTGCCATGCAGGCCGGCGGTGAGCGCGGCTGCAATGGGCGATATCAGGGAAGAGGCGTCAACCGATGCGATTGCGGCCTTGCTGCTCATGACGTCCTCCCCTCAAGTCCGCGGCGGAAGGAGGGAAAATGCCGCGGCCGGGTTTCTTTTATCTAGGCGCTGATGCGGGCCGCATCAACGGGCGCCGGCCTGATTGCCGGCCACTCGAGTTCAGATTTTGCGCGCCGCGCTGGCTAGGACGCGCTCGGTGAGCTTGTCATCGGGCGCCAGCGCCGCGACGGGCACATAGGAGCCGTCATCCTCGCGACGCATGACGACCACGGCGAGACCGGCCTCGTCGGCTTCGAACGTGCGGGGCGTGATCGCCCTGGCATGGGCAAGCAGGCGGCGCGCCTTGACCAGCATGCGGGGTGGACGGGCAGGCGCCACGATTTCGCCGCGCTTGGCAGCGCGCCAGGCGCCGACCAGGGCCTTGAGGCCGCCGGGCAGGCCGTGAAGATGATCGATGAGCGCGCCGGGTGCGAGCTCATGCTCCATCGCATAGTCGATCGCGCAGACGAATTCGGCGATGCGGGTCTTGTCGTAGGTCGCGCCGAAAATCAGCTTGGCGAGCGCCGTCATCGGGCTGCGCGGCTGGGCAACGATGCCGGATTCGTCGAGAATTTCCTGATAGTCGTCAGGCCGGCTGCGCGCGGCGAGCGCGAAGGCATGGGCAAGGCCGATGGCACGGTAAAGTGCCTGACGGGTGCGGCCTTCACTGGCATTTGCCGCCATGGCCGCTTCGCGCGCGGCGGCAAGGCAATCGTCGAGCGTGGCATCGGCCAGTTCTTCGATCTCGAACCGGTCGTCGAGCGAGAGTTCGAGCGCCTCGTCGCTCTCGTCCGTCTCGTCGAGCGGCTCGTCCCAGATCGGCGCGGCAGGGGCCACGATCACAGGCGCCGGGATGTTGCGTGCCTCGGCGGCGATCGACGCGGCAACGGCGTCGGACACGACTTCCTTCCAGTTGATGACGCCATAGACGAAATCGATGTTCTGGTCGTCCGACGAGAAGGGCATCATGATGCCGCGATAGAGAATCTCGTTGCCGCGCTGGTTGGTGAACTCGGCCTCGAAGCCGATCGGCGCGGCATTGGCGATGATCTGCAGATAATGGTCAGTGAGGCGCGAGAGCAAAGTGCGCGGCGGAATCTGGTCGACCTGGTTGATCGGCGTCGTGACGTCGCACTGCGCGGCGACCGCCGTCCCCATGAAGGCGATCGCCGGATTGTCGACGCCGTTGGTGAAATCGAGCAGGATGCTGTGCGAGCCGAAATCCTCGATTTCGGCGGGATTCAAATCCTCGATGCTGGGCAGGTTGCGGTTATGCAGCAGCGACGCCCAGTAATTATAGGCGCGGATATGCATGCGCCGCTCGTCGAAACGGACGATCGGCGGGGCTTCGACCGCCTCATCATAAATCAGCCGATCGTCGATCTGGCTTTTGCCTTGCGCATCCATTGCGTGAGTCCGCCCGACATCTGGTCCTTGAAGGCGGGCATTGTGCACCCTGGATGGTAAACGAGCGGTAAAGTTTCGGGCTCGTCGCGAGGCGCGAAGGAACCGGGCGGTTGCCGCTTGCATGGCGCGGTCCGCGCTGGTAAGCGCCGCCGCTGCTAAGGAAGCGCGGCCCAAGGCCGTTCTTCCCGTCCGCCGGCTCGTGCCGGAGGAGCAACCGGAGCCGCTTTAGCTCAGCCGGTAGAGCATCGCATTCGTAATGCGAGGGTCAGGTGTTCGAGTCACCTAAGCGGCACCATTTTTCCTTCCGCCGTGCCCTGGACGAAAATTCATTTAACGTGAGACCGGCTTTCACTCGCGAAGCAGGCCGTCAACGCATTCAAGGCACACTTGCTCGGCGTCGGTCCTTATCTGCTGACCGTAATACTGGCTTGCAGATCCGTTGGACGAATGACAGACATGACCGGAGCAGCGGCCACCAGTTTGACCCAGAGGTCGTTCCCGTCCCTGAACCAGGACGTCTCGCTCGCCTTGCGCAATGCGTCCATGCTGCCCTGCTGCTTCCCGGAAGCAGCCTTGGCGAAACCCGGAAATTCGAACATGACCCATGAGCCCTTGTCCATTTCGGCCAGACTGAGCGTGACTTGCGGCCTTTCGGTCTTGACCTCGATCTCGGTGCCGGCACGCACGGTGCTCTCGTCACCGCTGATCTTGAATTCCTTGCCATTGCGAACGAGCGCGATGGGCGCCTGCGCAGGACGGCGGGAGAACAGGGCGGCGCGCTGGGCCTTGGCAAGGGGCGTGTCCGGAGCGTTTGGACCGAGCGAGGAGAGCAAGGCGAACCGGGCAGTGCGGGATTCCAGATCGACTGCGGCGGGAAGTTCTCCTCTGCTGTCCGAGAGATTCAGGCGCCCGACATCACCCGTGCACACGGCGGCGTTCCAGCTGGGGTGAATCTGGCAGGTAGAGTCCGTGACGACACTGTCATTCTCGCCATCGTTGAGCATGATGTGGGAATCGGGGATGCCGGTCACAGAACCGTCCAGGTCGTGGATCGACAAGGTCCGATATGCGTTGCCGCCGCGGTTATCATTATCGAACCGGGCATCGTATTTCGGGAAATAGACCGGCTTGGCGTTGATGAATTTCGCGCCGCTGATGGTGCTTCCGGTACTAAGCCCTGCGCTCGTGAACAGCAGGAAGGACAGCGCGCCTGTCTTTCGCCGGTCATTGTCTTCGAAATTCACGAATGTCGTGTTCACCACATCATCGCGATAATCATAATATTCATAGCCGCGGATTGGGAAGTCGGGGATACGGGTCTTGGGCAGGCTGCGACCGTAGGCGACTTCCTCCGGCGTTCTGGGATTGCCGATATTGGCGGTCTCGCCCACGATCAGTGAATCGACCAGCCGTGCCTTGAACCGTTCGCTGCCGATGTCGCCAGCGGCCGACGTCATGCCAATGGCATTGTCAGCGAATTTCGCGTTGCTGAATATGAAGAGGTCGCCCCGGCTCCAGAGACCGCCATTGCGGTTCTTGTAGCTGGTCAAATTCTCGAAATGCGTTTCCACCACGTCGCTATCCAGATCAGCAGGATTTTTCAGCGGCAGGAACGGGATAGTGGCCAGACCGAAGGTGTTATCCTGGTAGATGTTCCGGTCGAACATGAACCCGTCGAAGTTGGAATGGGACACATTGCCTTTGAATGCGCGCAGCGGCGTTCGGCGCGGCCAGATGGTCTTGGCGATCTCCGTGCCTGCGAACGCACCCTGGGGGTGTTCCGGCAGCGACAGCCAGAAGCCGGTCTCGTCCGAACCGGCCGCCACATTGTCGATGAAGCTGTTGTCCGGGTTGGTGATCCAGAAGGCCGACACCGTGTTGTCCGAAGGCAGCAGGGTGTGGCCGCCATGGAAGCTCATTTCGCTGTAGGCCGCACGATCCTTATACAGGGAGTCTCTTTCTCCGTTGGCGGCGAGATTGGTGGGCACACAGTCCAGTGTCGGATGACATTTCACCTGGATGGCCAGGTTGTGGATGAACTGGTTGCCGTGCTCGATGCCGTCTTCGAGGAAGAAGCAGTGGCCCACGGTGTTGTAGGTCACGTTGTTCTCAATCTTGAGATCATTGGTGCCGTGCA
>Ga0335083_10000423_pt1 | contig 65756 bp, 92 predicted proteins | sample Lox_Sample_42_FD_206716 | JGI IMG/M metagenome (GOLD analysis project Ga0335083, IMG submission 206716) | Soil microbial communities from Loxahatchee National Wildlife Refuge, Florida, United States - Lox_Sample_4.2 | ecosystem: Environmental > Terrestrial > Soil > Wetlands | place: USA...
CATGGTAAAGGATGTCTACGAGAAGTCGAACGTAGATAATCCGCACGCCGACGGCACGCCGAGCTCGATTAGCTTTCAGCATGCCCGAAAGGCCGGCCAGGAATGGGGGGTGGGAACGCTCCCCGTGGAATTCAGTGGCGAAGATATGTCTGAGTCGCGCGAAATCGACTGCGGAGTGTACAGCGTTGAGTACAAGCCCACCCCGCTGTACGTAACCAAGCCCGATTCCGACCACCGCTACGAAGACCGCGAAGTGCCTTTGGTCTATTATCCGCAGGCGCCAACCCCCGCCCGCAGCCCCAAATACTAATGCTGCTTGCGGGACTGCTGTTTGCGGCGCTAGCCCTGTTCGACTGCTGGTTTACCGAGCACCGTTTGGTGGTGCTGGGACCGATAGCCGAGCTTAATCCGACCTTTGGGTTTTTGGCCCGCCACTTTGGGGTGGTGAGTGCGATTCTCCTGATGGTACTGGTGCCCAGCGGGATTGTGTTGGGGCTCTCGTTTGGGGCCGGCTGGGACAATTTGCTGTTGTTCGCGCTCGGCTGGCGCATGTGTATGTTTCTTGGCCAACTCAAAACCCTTGAAATCGAAGACAAGTTTCTCAAACAACTCGAAGCGGGGCGCAAGAAACAACCGCCCCCCGAAAGCTAGCCTACCAACGATGCGCACCTACCCGCCCTCCTGCGCCTTGGCTCCCCGCGTCCACCGGGTTGCAGCCGTAAGTTGGTAGGCTTTAATTTTATGCCCGAAAAACTCGAACGCAAACTCAAGGCCGAGGCCGCCAAAAAGGGCATGTCGCGCGAACACGCGAATGCCTATGTGTATGGGACCCTGCGGAAGACTGGTTGGAAGCCCAACCGCGAAAAGTGAGCGCCCCGGTGTTGCTGATAGCGGCGCTTTTGTGTCTTGTGGTGTGCGTGGTACTAGAGATTAACGCCCTCTTGGCGGGAGCCCTCGATGGAACAGACAGTCGAACGCAAGACTTACACGAAAGCCGAGGCTGAGCAGACCCTGGCGGCACTCGCGGCGGGGACGATTTCGCTAACCTGCGGCCGGCACAACTACGTCTACAAGCGTGGGGGGTTGCCGCCGCTGATGTCTGGCTGCCCGGAGTGCTGGAAAGTTTACTTTGTCTCTCAGTTCTGTATGACCCCCAAGGCGAACCAGGCCGAGTTCGTTGAGGGGCTCGAAGAAGCCCTTCACCATGCCGCCGAGTGCGACGACCGCGGGGAATTTGACTTCATTCCGTATGCACGGCCCCAAATTACAATTGAGAAAGGCGCCGAATAATGGCTACGTTTAACTCTGTGTTTGTTTTTTCGCCGGGCACCGGCAATGTTGCTGGGCCCAATGTGACGGTAGAAACCGTCGGGGCCACCAGCTCAGGCACCGAACACTCTATCGGCAGCCACAATTTAGTGATTCTGACCGCCGACGGAAACTGCTTTTTCCGCCTCGGCCCCTCTGGGGTCGCTGACGCCGTGAGCACCGACATCCCGCTCTGGGCAACCACCTACGTTCAGGTGGACATGAGCAATCAGTTTAACTCGATTAAGTTCTACAACCCCGGCGCCGGCAACATTCACTGCTACATCATCCCCATCGAGAAGTTCTAATGCGAAAACTTTTAACTTTCGTCGCGCTGCTGGGCATGTGGGCGCTGCCCGCTAGGGCACAGTTCGTGCCGGGGCCGGGCACCGGTGGGGCCTCCGCGGCCAACATCATCACTCAGTTGCAGACTCTAACGGGCTGCAACACTTCCGGATATGCGCTGGTTCCGCAGAGTTCGAATTGTCTGGCGGCTGGGGGGATTAGCGGCCTGACAACAGGCTATATTCCCAAGGCTTCTGGGCCAGCGACAGTAGTCAACTCGGCAGCCGATGATGGGATCACCAAAGCCAACACATTTACCTATACAGGTTCTGGAGGTATCACGGCGAGCGCGGGGCCGTTGACATCCGGGCTTCCTGGGGGCGGTGTAGGCTCAAGCATCTTTCTCCAGCAGGAAGGCACCGCACCGGGAAGTCTATCGGCATCCGGTCAGGATAACTGCTATGCCGACTCGACGCAGCATGGCCTCCTGTGCAACTTCAACGCGGGCACGACGCTTCCCTTGGTACAGGGACCGGCATCGAGTACCAGCGGTTACATGGCCGTATTTGGGGGAACGAATGGTGGGACAGTAAAGAACGGTGGCTTGATGTCCTGCACCGAAGTCTGGGGCGGTTCGGGAACATCTTTTGCCCTCACCAGTGGTGACGATGCTATCGCGGACAATGCCTGCTACAACGATTCTGGGCTGACGCGGACTATCGTGGCCGTGAAGTGCGCCAGCGACAATGGCAGCAACACGACTACCGTGAATCCTACGTTCGGCTCTGCGGGAACTGGGACAACGATTCTAAGCGGCGCTCTGACCTGCGGAAACTCGAACGCGATGTCCTCAACTGGAACCGTGAGCAACGCCTCTTGGACAACCGGCGCAGGCATCAACCCTGCCATGAGCGGTACGCTGACCGGCACGCATATCGTGATGATTGTGGAGTACCACTACTAATGAAACGCTCACTGCCCATCTATGCGTCCCTGCTGATAATTCTAACTTCGACGTTCTTGTCGGCTTTCTCCTCACAGGAAGTGGTCATTGCGAGGCGCAGGGCGGCAAGTGGTGGAACCGGAACATGGACTGCCGTCCAATATCCCGGCTCCTGCGGAGGCGGCTCGAACTGCACCTGCACAATCACGACAGGAAACACCACCTGTGCGATGACGGTTAACTCCACTCCTGCCGCCGGAGACTTGGGAATCGTAATCGGCTACCCGCAAGGAAACTCATCCACAGATGGGGCCACAATTACCAGCGTGACGAACCTTGGAGCCACCTTGACCCTCTCGCCAGGTTGTTCGGCGGGCTACAACACCTACCAACCGAACTGCTATTACGCCTTACCCTCAGCGATGGCAGGGGGTAGTGGAACCACCCTGACCGTGAACATGGGAGGCACAACCTCCAGCGGGAATGACTCCCGTTATTCCTACTGGCAGTTCCATCCAAGCGCGAACGGGAACAACGCGGCCCTCGATGTGGACACCGGCCTGTACTCCGCGAGCGCCGCGACAAATCCGGGGCCGTCATTCACTCTATCGGGAACGAACCCGGTGATTTGCCAGATTTGGCAACCCTACGGTGGTTTCACCGCCATCAGCAGCGTGTCCTCCCCATACAACACGCCGCTCTGGAAGCCGAACAAGATTGGAGTCTCATGCACACCGACCACCACTGAGCCTGCCACTTGGACGCCGGGAAGTTCCACGGCGGCTATTGCCGGGGCACTGGCGATTTCGTTCAATCCAACGGCGATGACCTACGATGGAGGATTCAACGGATTCGAGGCCGGAACTCCCGGCAGCAACGTAGCCTCTGCTGACCTCGGCTCATCCCAACTGGCGACAAACGGTGGCGGGGGCTACAACGGCTGCATCTGGACAACGAGCATCACCGCAATGACCGTATTTGACTACGACGCTTCGTCCTCGATGCCTCTGCTTAATTCGGTTGCGCGGCTATCGGATGGTTCATCTGTATCTTCTGGCGCTGGCTCGCAGGGGATTACATACGTTGGGCTTGGTTCCGGTACGCAGCTTGACGAAGCCATCTGCCAGATGAAGAACACGCCTCTGGGAACCGTTACAGCGGAAATCAAGTGGAACACGGACCAAGTATTCGGAACGGATTGCAGTGGGACTGGCTGCAACAACGATTGCTTCACGATTCACGGATACACCGACTTTGCCGCCGTGAACTGCTACGGGACAACTGGAGGGTTATATTTCAATCTGGAAACAGCGGAAGGTAACGGGGCATCGCACGTTGCCTATACAACCAGCCAATGTCCCTGCACGCTCCAACTGACCTACCAGATAGGAAACGGGACCACGGCTGGAACACATTCCATGACCATCCTCGACAGCAGCGGAAACCAAATCGGCTCGACGCAGAGCCACGCCGGGGCGGTAAACACCGACAACGTACAGGCCATTTATATCGGCAAGAACAACACTTCAACCATCACCACCGGACGGAACTACCGCGAGGACAGCCTGTTGTTCTGCTTCGGATGCTCGTCGCTACTTCCATGAGACGCCTCTTTATCCTCGCGGTGCTGCTGTTCTGTCCTGCGCTCCGCGCCACAACCTGCACCGCGACGACTACCAGTGCGGCGGACGTTCAAACGGCACTGACGGCCTGCGCGGGAGGCGGGACCGTCGTCATTCCGGCATCGAGTGGCGTAACCGACTGGGGCAGCACACAAGTGACCCTCACAATGACTGGAGCGGTTACCATCCAAGGCGCGTCGTCCTGCTCCGCCGGATGCTCACCCGGCTCGGGCGGCGTAGGTCTAGCCTTCAACGACAACTCAGGAACCTGCTCGGGTGCGGGAACGTGCATCAAGCTGTCGTATTCGAGCGGCGGGGAACCGTTTCAGATTACGGGGTGCTCGGCCACGAACTTCCTGACACTTTCCAACATCACGTTCATCGTCAATTCGGCCAACACCAGCGGGTCGCTCAACATCAACTGCGGTAACGCCACCTACAACCAAGTCGGCATCCGCCTGCACCATATCCACTTTCTCAGCAGCGTCGGCTCCTGCGTGCCGATGAAGATTACTTCGATCTGGGGGCTGATTGACCACTATCTCTACGACGACACGGTAGGCTCGACCAACTCCTGCGCGGCCTTCTCGGTTGAAGGGGACCACGCCAGCGTAGGAGCAAAGAACTGGGCGCTGGCGTCGAATCCCGTAGGTACGAACAACTGCATCATCGTTGAGGATTTCGCCTTCAACTACACGAACCCCTCGACGGAAGGCACTTGGGACGCCTACTCAGGAGCCTGTGTAACCGAGCGGTACGGAATCGTCACTGGCAACCAGATTGGCGGAGGACACGGCACCGATTCCGGCTACCTGCGTTCAGTCCTTAGTGCCGAGGTCTACAACCTGACCATCAACAGTTGCCCGAAGCTCGGCGGCAGCAACGAAGCGATGATGAATACCCGTGGAGGCGTGCTGCTGTTCTACAACAACACCTTCACGTCGAATCTCTGTACCGCCATCCTGCTTCAATATCTCCGGGCCTCCGGGCAGGCATCTTCACAATCCTGGGGAACGTGGAGCCAGTACATCAACTGGACGCCTGCCTCCACGACCAGCACGAACTCCCTGTCCGATGTGGTGACGGTCAGTGCCGCCGACTGGCAGGCATCGCACTCCTATACCTGCTCGGCTTCTTCGCCCTGCATCATCGGCCCTGGCGCGGCTCCGGTTGCGACAGGCTCGGTCAGCGGTTCAACCGCGACCTTCACAGGAACCTTTGCAGCCGCGTGGGGTTCACGGACAACCTTCCACGTCCTTGGGTGCAGCGGGTCGAGCTACAACTACAACTCCGGCTCTGGAACTCCAGTATTCACGGTGAGCACCGCGAACGCTACGACCATTACCGCGACCTTCACCGGCTCGCCCAGCGGGTCCGTCTCAAGCTGCACCCTTACCGAAACCGGGAACCTCGGGATAGGCTCAAACATCCCCAATTCGGGCGGGTTCAACTATATGTCCACCTCGAACTGCACGAGCAACGGAACGGAGCCAGCATCGTGGGGACAGACGTTCTATCCACCGAGCACTGTCAGCGACAATACCTGCACATGGACGAACATCGGGGGAGGCGCGTCACCGGCTCCCGGCTCTCCGGGTACGAACGCGGGCTTCAAGTCAGGCGCTCCTGATACCTCCTGCTCTACCGGCGTGGATTGCACCTACTACGTGGACGGAGCAGGGACGCATGGAGGGACATTCGCCGGGGGTTACCCTCCACGGGACTGCTCGGGCTGCACGGGTGGGCAGGTAGTGTACGGAAGCTACGCCTGGAACAATTCAGGCTCTGGGCTGCCGAATCCCATGATTGTGGCTGACTCAAACCTTCCTGCGGGACTGATCACGCTCAATACCGACTTCTTCCTGACCGGACCCCCGGCGGGCTATACACCCTACACCTACCCTGACCCACTGCAAGGGGCACCGGCACCAGGCACGACCATCCAAGGCGTGACGGGAACCGGCGTGACGATTCACTTGCTACGGTAGGCATGTGCTGATAGATTAACGCTTACGCTGCTGCAGCCTCAAAATGGAGCTCTTCTAAATGGCTGAACTTCCTACGGGCGGGACCACCACACGGCCGAACGACTCCGGAATCTACGGGCAGAACGAAACCGAGATTCTTCAGAGCGTCTCTAACGTGCTGATGCGTATGCGGTATTTTAGGCGGCAGCTCGACCCCCGGCGCTCACTTTTCTATCGCCAATACGTTGGGCAGCGCGACCCGCGGTCGTTCCCCGACAACGTCACCCCGCGCTCCAACACCTTTATTCCGTACGCATTCTCGAACGTCGAGACCATTGTCAGCCGCGTACTAGATGCCTACTTCTCGGTTGAGGACTTTTTCGAAACCCGCGGCCGCGCTGGCCGTGACGAACCCAACGCCGAAAAAATGCAGCTCGTTATGAGCTACATGCTGCACAAGGCGAAGTTCAAGCTGCGCTTCGAGGAATTGATTCGCAACATCGTAATCTACGGCCACGCCGGTATCAAGGTCGATTGGGACTGGGAATACGATACCATTGTGTATCCGAAGCCTGAATTCAACTATGTCCCACAAATGGACCCCATGACGGGCCAGCCCGCCATCGACCAAAATGGCCAGCCGGTTATGGGCCCTGAGCTCGACCCGGTTAGCGGCAACCCGAAGATTATTCGCACCGTTCCCACCCCCATGCGCATCCCGCGCATGTGCCCGAAGTTTATCCCGATAGATATCTTCGACCTAATGGTGGACCCCGACGGCCGCACAGTCTGTCACCTGTGCGACAAAACCTGGGCCGAGATGAAGCGCGAGTATGAACAGAACAACAATGCCTACCGTGCCGAGGGTATGAAAGAACTCGCCGACCGCCTTTCCATGGAGCCCAACTCCGACGCGATTATCATTCGCCTGGCGGAACTCTGGGACGTTACCAACAACACCTGGACTATCACCACGTTTGGCGAAGACGCCCGCGACTCCATTACCTGGAAAGACCTCCGCTACGGCTTCCGCGCCATGAACTACTCCACCTACCAACGCAAAGCCTACGGCGGCCCGAACATTCTACTGTTCCACGACAAAAACCCCTACCTCCACCAGCGCAACCCGATTCTCCACACCTCGTTCATCAAGCTCCCGAACGAAATCTACGGTATGGGGGCCATCGAAATCATCAGCGACCTAAACGAATCCATGAACCGGTTCGTCAACATGATTGTCGACAACTGGAACGTCAACATCAACAAGCGCTTCGCCTACGACGTAAACATGGATATTGACCACCGGGCCTTAAACAACTTCAACGTTCCCGGCGGCAAGGTGGGCGTGAGCGGCGACCCCTCGAAGGCGATTTTCCCCCTACCCCAGTTCACCCCCGCCCAAGGCGACTACCTGCTGCTCGACATCTACAAGGGCATGATTGAAATGACCTCGGGCGTGTCGGACTTCTACGGCAAGGGCATCGGCACGCCGCAAGGCAATCGCACCGCCACCGGCATCGCCCAGGTGGTTGGCGAATCGAACTACCGCTTCAAAATGTTCATTCGCAACCTCGAAGAAGACATTTTGGTGCCACTGCTAGAGATGTGCGCGGTGCTCGTTCAGCAGTACGTCACCGACGTGATGGAGCTTTCGCTCACCGCGAACCCGCCCACGATCCCCAAGTACCCTCTGGTCAACCCCGAAGAACTCATCGGCAACTACCACTTCGACATCGTGGCGGCCAACTACGCCACCAACAAAATGTTGAAGCAGCGCAACATGATGGCGCTCGCAAACATTCTAGAGGCCAACCCCTATATCAATCCTCTAGAGGCCACCAAGGAACTTTTGCTCGCCTTCGATCTGCGTGACCCGCGGCTGCTCAAAACCGAGCAACAGGTCCAAATGGAACAGCAGCAAGCCATGGCCCAGCAAATCGACATGATGATTCTGGAAACCATGCTTAACGCCGAGTCTAAGGCGCGCATCTCCCAAAGCAAGCCTATGAACTACAAAGACGAACGTGGACGTCCTCGTCAGGTTCAGCATGAGGGGAAAATCCCCGGTGCCGGCCTCACGGGCATGATTCGTCACTTCGCTCAGGCCCACGGCTCGACCGCACTCGGGCTCGAAGGCCTGGGCGGCAACGAGCCAGTGGAGGGCTAATGTTTGGACGCAAAGTTGAACCCATAGTCGTGACTAAAGTTCTGGAGGTGGAGCGCCCCGCCGCCCTCCCCGATATCGACCACGAAACTCTCGCAACCCTTCAGCACCACCCCGGGATGCTCTATCTGCTGGCCAAACTTCGCCTCCAGAAGGCCTATCTCGACAACAAGCTTCGCTACGAATGCCAACCCGACCTTCGCTCCTACGATATGTTGCAGGCCGGAATCTTCTGGGCTTCGTGGCTAGAACGTCAGCTCGAACAGGAACTCACCCTGAAAAAGGCTCCCCCGCGACTGGCGGACCCCTCCGAGCTTGATACTTTCTCGCAAGTTTCCGACCAGCTAACCCTGGTCGGCCGCACTGAGGGCTAACTCTCTCAGCGCACTAAATCCCCCACTAGGAGATTCAAGTGCCCAATCCTCAAGCGCCCAATCCCGGAACCATGTCAGTTGACAACTCTGGGGCCCCAGGCGCCGATTTAGACTTTGATTCGTTGTTTCCCCCGGAAGGCACCGAGGGAGCGGCACCACTAGCGCCGCCCGCAGCCGCGGCTACTCCCGCGCCTGCTGCCCCCCAGCAAGACCAATTCTTTTTGGACGTGAGCGATAAGACTAAATATCGCACACGCGAAGACGCCGCACGCGGCATCGCCGAAAAGGACTCGGTCATCGAGAAACTCCGCAAAGAGATAATCGATGCAAAAGGCGTTGACCCCCTAACCGGTCAACCGGTTCAGCGGCCCGTTCCACTAGAACAGGTAAGCTACACTCAAGACCCGAAGCGCTTTGTCTCGGACTTGAATGCGGCTATTCAAAAAGCTGACCCCTCTGCCTTTTATCAGACCTTCGAGAAGCTCATCAACGAGAAACTTTCCCCCTATGGGCCAGCCCTCGCCACCGTGTCGCGTTCTGCGGCCGTGGAAATGGTCGGCAACGAGGTAAAGTCTATCCGCGACTTCATCAGCTCTGAAGATTATCGCTCTACGCTTGCGGCGGTTCCCGGTCTTAAGCGCGCCATCGAAACAGCCGAACTTGACCCCAGGTATTCTGGAGACCTTCCGGAAATGTATCGGCTGGCATTCTATGCCGCTCAGGGCCGCAAAGCACTGACAGGGAACGGAGCAACCCCTCAATCAGTTCCTTCTAATCCGGCTCCTCAGACTCCCGTACGACAGCCCTTGAATGCGGGTTCACTCCCCGCGCCCACCGGCGTTCCTGTACCGACCAGCACCGAAACGATTCTCAACGACCGTGCTTCTCGCCAGGAATACCTCAAGCGCATGCAAGGGGACCCCTCGAACCCAATCTTCAAGCAAACTTTCTAAGGGAGCTGGTGGCGGTCAACCCGCCGAGGAAATCTAAATGCTTCCGAAATATCTTCGGATGGCACTGGCCTTGCTGGGCCTGGGCGCTGACGTTGTGACAGTCGCCGCGGGCACCGCGGGCGTTGCTGGCAGCACGACTGCGGAACTCATCACCTATATGTCCGCGCGTCTGCTCGAAGTGGCCGAACTCAACACGATTCTCGACCAGTTCGGTGACAAGCACCCGCTCCCCAGCAATGCGTCCCGTACCATCCGCTTTAACCGCCTTGAGAAGTTCGCCGTCTCGGCTACCCCGTCTCAGTTGGTTGAGGGTATCCCGCCGGACGCCAACGGCCTCACCATCAACCAGATTGAAGCCTCGATTGAGCAGTACGGCTTCATCGTTCGTCTGTCGGACTTGGCTGAGCTTACCGCCCGCCACCCGATTATCGAGCGCACGATTTACGTGCTGGGGTTGCAGGCTGCCGAAACCTACGACCAGCTTATCTTCAACGTGTTGAATGCGGCCACGAACGTCTATCGCCCCAACGGCCGCGTCGCCAATACCGGGCTGGTTGCCACCGACCTTGTCGGCTACAACGATTTGATTGAGCTGCAGGCCGCTTTGCTGGACCAGGGCGCTCGCCCGTACGAGTCTGGCGCTTTCGTGTTTGTTGCGCCCCCGCAGGTTTATGCGGGTATGCTGAAGGACCCGGATTTCAAGGCCAGCAACCAGTTTGCTGCGCCCCAGAAAATCTGGAATGGCGAAGTCGCTTCGCTGGGTTCTTTCCGCGTGGTGCAGTCGAACGCGCCGGGATTTGCGCCGGCCACGCAAAGCACCTCGGGTGCGACGAACAAAATTTACAGTTCGTTCGCCCTGGGACGCTATGCGTACCAAATCACCGACTTCCAGAACCTGCGACTCTACGTCGTAGCTCCTGGCGGTCAGGTTGACCCCCTGCAGCAATCCCGCAAAATCGGCTGGAAGTTCGCCTTCAAGTCGGTTATCACCAACCAGGCCTGGTTGAGACTTGTGCTCAGCTCTGGTCTTAATGCCGTAAATAACTAACGTAGAATCAACAACTTACGGGGGTCTGACTAAGTCTCGGGCCCCCCAAGAAGGTTAAAATGAAAGCCAACCCACTAGGCCACCTCGACATGGAAGTGATCCATAACGGTGTTATGGAGACTCCCGGCAAAACGGGTGGAAACCGATTTATGCGCCAGGCGCACCAAATCGGCCACACCGTCAACGAGGGTGGTCACGACCGTATGGCTTCCCAGCCGCCCACCTCGCGGCATCCGCTTGAGATGTCGCGTCAGCACGTCGGCAGCGGCGCCGTCGACCACGGCGACAATCAGGGAAGCTAGTTTCGACGGCGAGCGGCGCAAGTCGCTCGCCGCAAATTTCTAGGAGAGCAGAATGGCAACGAAGGAAACTGAAGTTCAGGAAGTAAAGGCCCCCAGCACCCCCTTAGTCGACCCGAACGCCCGGCAACTCGTACAGATGCCCACCGAAGATGTCTACGGCTACGAGGCGCCGACCTTTCGAATTAACGCGTTCGAATTCAAGCCCGGCCACACGTATTCGCTACGCGCCGAACTCGCCGGGGAGCTGCGCAACCGCATCTCCATCTGGGAGACCCAGCGCAAAAAGCTCGTCATGGCCCAGAGCGACAAAAAGGCCCAGGCTGCAGTTATGCAGTACGGTGCTGCGGCTGCGTCGGGCACGGCAGGCGAAGTTGAAGTTGTCGGCTAACTTCGACCCCGAAGTCTATCAGCAGGATGGGGCGTTTCCTGCCGAATGTCTCCCGGTGGTTGAGAAGTTGGATGCGCTGCTCCGAAAGTGTGCGTGGCCAGTAAATGTGACTTCGGGTTATCGACCGCCCGCGGCCAATGCTGCCGCCCACGGCGTCACCCACAGTCAGCATATTTATTCGGCTTCTGCGGCCGCCGCCGACTTCCAACCCGAAGGCGACGTCAGCGAATTGCGCATGCGCCCGCTGTTTGATGCGCTCGCCCAAAGCCAGCTCGACTTCGACCAGATTGGCCTCGAATGGAATCCAACGACCAAGCGCTACATAATCCATATCTCGGCGGTCATTGGGACCGGGCGCCACTCGGCCTTTCAGGGCCCGGAGGGCGGCCCCTACCACCCAGTGACAACGTTCCCAAGCCAGTCGTTTACTTCGTCCGCCACGGCGACACCGCCTGGAACGACGAACGCGAACGCCGGCTCCGCGGGCACGTAGACGTGCCGCTGAATGCGAAGGGGCGAGAAGCTGCGGAGCGCGCCGCCGAGTGGTTTGCTGCGCACGCTTGTCCGTGGTTAATTCTGGCCGGCCCCCTGTCGCGCACCTGGGACACCGGGGAGGCTGTTGCAGACGCCACCGGCGTGCCGATGATTGAGGCCCCAGCCGCCAAAACCTGGAACACCGGCGACCTCGACGGCAAACCTTCAAAGGCAGTTGACCCCTTAATCGCGTGGTTCATCGACAATCCCGACGAGGAAATCCCCGGCGGCGAAAGCTACGGAACCTTTCTTGCTAAGTGGATTCCCTTTGTGCGGTCGCTTATGACCGCCGCTAAGGCCGACCCGTCGCGGCAGTTCGTGGTCGCCACCCACCACGCGAATCTTCTCGCCCTCAAGGGCATGCTGAACGGGCAACTCCGGGTTCAGCACGACAAGGAAATCGCACCCCCCGGCGGAATTATCGCACTCTATCCGCTACCCAAACCACACATCAAACTGGTCTTCGCCCAATCATGACTAAACTCTGGCAATTTATAACAGCCAACCCGGCGCTGGTAGCCTCGGCGACCGCAGCGCTCTCCCATTTCTGGTCGATTTTCGCCGGCTCGCTCGACATGCCGGACGCAAAAGACGGCCACTTTTATCGGTTCGCCTTCAAGTTTGCCAATCGACTGGCGGGAAACTATGCACGTGCCGCGGCTTGCGACGATAAGCAGGGCAGTTAGAATTCTTCGAGATTTGGCGGTAGGGGCCTTGGCGCTGACGATTCTAGGCGTTGTGCGCCACGAAACCCCGCGGGTAGACGCGCTGATAAGCGAATCTACCCTTACCGCCAAAAACCTCCGGGAGGCATCCGCGCAGTGGCGGGATGCCAGCGCCGCCCAAAGCAAGGCGGCCACCGACAGCGAAGTTAAGCTAAACGCCACACTTGACAGTGTGAATCAGGCCGTTCGGGACTTTAACCGAGGTAGCCAAAAGCTCATGGTCGCCGGTCAAGTCGCTCTCGAACACATCACGCTGGCCACAGACGATTTAGCTAAACAAGGTTCTGACGCGGTGGTTGCGATTCAGCAACAGGCCGCTGCCCTTGCCCCGGTTGCTGCTGACGCTCACCTGGCAATGGCGCAAGCCATAAAAGTGTTGGGCGACCCCGCCATTCCCGAGACTCTCGGCTATATTCGAGATACCGCGCGCGAATCGGCCGGGGTCACCGCCGACACCCACCACGTCACCACTGTCATCGCCGGCAAGGTTGATGACGCCGCCAAACCCCGGGGAAAGGTGAAGTCGGCCTTTTCCGCCATCAAGAACTTTCTCGAAATCGCTTTCTACATTCACAGTTTCTAAGGAGAACCAATGGCAAATAAGTTTGTGTCGTTTCTAGAGGCAGTAGGCGCCGACTTCAAAAAGGGTTTTGAGGCCGCCTTCCCATATGTGGAAAAGGCCACCCAGATTGCAGCGGCGGCCGAACTGCCTATTAGCTCCCTGGACCCCGCCGTTGGGGTGGTATTTTCGGCAGTGGTAAACGAGTGCCTTAACGTTGAGCAAAAGTTCGCCGCCATGGGCCAGCAGACCGGCAGCGGCCCGCAGAAACTGCAGACCGTTGCGCAGATTCTCGGCCCGGTGATTACGCAGGTTTTTCAGGCCACCGGTCGCCCCACGGACGCTGTTACCGTTAATGCCTATATCAGTGCGGTGGTTGCTTTCCTGAATGCGGTGCCAGCGCTGAATTCGGCGCCCGCCCCCGCACCGGCTCCGGCTGCGCCGCCCGCAACTCCGCCCGCTGGCGGTGGCTAATGGACTCAGAGCTTGTCAAACATTTGCTGGAACTGAAGGCCGGTCAAGCCGCGATGGCTACCAAGCTGGATGGTTTGGACGAGACGGTGAAAGCCGTCGCCGCTAATCTATTCCCGCGTGTCGGCAAGCTCGAAGCTGCACACAATCGCATTAAAGGCGCGGCCGCCTTGGGCACCTCGTTGCTCGCGGCGGCCGAGGCCTGGTTTCACTTGGGGAGAAAGTAGCATGCTGAAGTTTCTGCGCAGGCTGGCGGTGGTGCTGGTGGTGGCGGCTGTGCCGGCATTTGCCCAAGGCACCCACTTTCGGGACAACGTGACGAACAAAGCTGGGAACCCAGTCGCGGGCGCGGGGGTGCGGATTTGTGTGTCCGGTTCGACCGGGACGCCCTGCACGCCGCTGGCCTCTATCTATAGTGATTCAGGGCTAACCAGTCCGATTACGCAGCCGGGTTTTACGACGGGCAGCGACGGGGTTTATGAGTTCTATGCGGCCCCCGGGCGCTACGACGTGCAGATTTCCGGGAGCAGCTTTAACACGGTGACGGTGCGCAATGTAAACGTACCGTGCGATGTAAGTCAAGCGCAGGCAGGGTGTGCGGCAGCGAGCATTGTGAACTCCCCCCAGACCAGCTCGGCCACACCGGTGCAGGTGGGTTGGCTGTGGTACCCCGGGACACAGAGCGGCTTAGTGACAGCCCCTACCAGCGGCCCCACGCTTACCAACGAGAGCAACACCGGCGGCACCATTGCCGGCAACCAGACTATCTACTGCGTGGACGTGTATGAGAACCGCAACGGGACGACCACGCAAAGCCCGCAAACCTCCCTGGCGATACCCGCCGGCACCAACACCAACATGGTCGCCGCGGTTCAGGGGGACTTAAACTGGCGCACCGGCGCCAAGGGCTATCGACTTTACTGTGGGACCGCAAACGGCGGCCCCTACTACTTGCAGCAGCAGCAAGTTTTGTCGGTGAACATTTCGTCGGTGGTGGCCTCGGCGGCGAACGGCTATACCGGCGGTGGCGGCAACTGGGCGCTCGTCACCACCTCTTCGGCGCACGGCGTGTGGACGGGCATGAGTGTGACGATTGCTGGCGTGACCAGTTGTAGCGGGGGAAGTCCGAATGGAACGTTCACTGTAACGCGGTCCCCATCGAATACCAGCTTTGTTATTTCTATTGGCAGTGGGGTCTCGGGCTGCGATGCGAGCTCGGGGACGGTCTCTTGGACAAACGAAATCAACGCCAACCACGCGCACCTGACGTTCGGCTATTTTATTATGTCGCAGCTCAACGGGAGCGGCCCTACTCCACCGGGCTCAAACACAGCGGTGATTGATCCACTACAGGTGGCGCTTAATGCGACCTGTCCGGGGGGCCCGCAGGCGAACGTATGCGCTGGCATTCTACAGGTTCCGGCGGCCGGCGCCACGCTCACCACAGAGCTTATTGTCTCTAACCAAGAAGAGCTTATAGGCCCCACCACTCCGCGTTCCGGCACCTCACCTATCACTTGTTCGTGGGCTGACCCATGGGCGGGATGCGTAATGGTAATCGGGAGCAGCGGCAGCGAAAGCCACGGAATTTATATTCTCAGCGCAGGCAATGGCCTGATGCTAGCCGGGACGAACGTGAGCAGCCGCTTTGTGGGCGGTTCGATTGTATCTGGTTATCCCGGTGCACACGGGCTCTACGGCGCCGTTCGCATCATGTCCGGGACCGGCCAGATTTTCAGCAACCACTTCGAAGACGTCTACATGAGTGGGGACCGCGCCGCCGTATTCATCACCAACTCCATTGGCTCCACGCTGGTGTTTAATGGGGGCCGGTGGGACACGGTGATTTCGGCTTTCGCGGATGAAAGCGGCCCCGGCGACCCCGACCGTATGGGCATCGGCGTGGGCGGGGCGATTTCAGGGGTGGTGCTGCAAAACATCATCGCCGAGAGCGGTACGGGAGTGATGCTGGACCTGAGAAACATCGGCCCAATCGTCAGCAACTTTTTGCTCGCTGACGCGACCCCCGCCGCCAACACGCCCGCCCCAGTCCGCCTTGGGATTGACTCCTGGGGCAGCGGCAGCGTCATTAACACCGAATTCCGGAACATTCGCTTTATCAGCAGCGGAAATTATGGCGCCGTGGTGCAGTATACCTCAAACTCCGGAAACAGCTTTGGCATTCAACTTTTCGAGAACGTGACCTTTGGCGGCAATACAGTGTGCATTGACGAGGGCAGCGTTCTAGGTACCACGCCTATCGCGCTTATCAACGTCGGCCAATGCGACCCGACCCCCGGCGCGGGCCATGTAATCAACTACGGGGCGGCGGGCACCGGAATCAGCGTGGTAGGCGCCTACGGTTCCGGCTATCCCTCCATGTTCGGGCGCTCCCTAATCCAGGCCCCAGAGGCGGGGGGCTTCCCGAGCAAGGCGCGCCATTGGTTCATTGACACAGCCACCAACAACAATTACTGTCTCAATCCGCCTGGTACCTTTACTACTAACGCTATTACCCAAGCCGATTTCTGCGTAGACAACGCCCACAACCTTAGCGCCCCCAATGGAAGCCTAAAGGCGTTTTCCTACATCTTTGGGGGCACTCCGGGAGTAACCGGCTGCAGTGTCACTAACGTGTTGGGGGGCGCAACCGGAGGCTCTTTTAAGAGCGGCACCACTGGGACTTGCACCGTCACCATCACCCCCGGTATCACCGCCACCAACGGGATTGGTTGCTGGGCCAAAGACCTAACCACCCCCGCCGATGAACCCAAGCAAACCGCCTATACTACCACTACCGCCACTTTGTCCTGGACCACGGTGAGCGGTGACTTGATTACCTACGGTTGTGGACCCTTCTAGGAATCCCCAATGCCAATCATCGTTTCCCCTAGCGGCAGTTTCATCGGCGGACCGAGCTTCACCACCACGGTCCAGGACGTGATAAACTGCGTGTCTCAAGACGTACGCAGCCAACTGGGCACCGCGGGCTCCGACGCCGACATTCTAATCGACTATATAAACCGCATCTCCATGGGGATTCTGCGGTATTCGCGCTGGGCTTTCTTGCTGTCGGGCCCCCAGGAATTCATCACCCAGCCCGAAGTCACCGACTACTGGTTTGGGGCGACCGGCGGCAACCCCCCGGGTAGTGTCGACACCGGGCTCAACATCTCCAACGCCGACCAAATTCAACAGGGCTCAGTCTTCGATCGCTCTAACCTGGTTCAGCTAGAACGCACCGACTTCAAGCCCAACCTAACCGCCTTTATCTTCAAGGATGCCAGCTCGCGCCCGGGCAAACCCAAGCAATGGAAAAACAGCAACGACACGCCCTACATTCTCAACATCTACCCCGGGCCCGACAACCAAAACACCTACACACCGATTCCCGACGCCCCCATTGTAAGCACCGTAGCGGGCGGGTCGCTCCCGGGGCGCCGCTACTACGTTAAGAACACTATCGTAGATTCGGCGGGGGGCGAATCCAGCGGCTCCGACAAAGAAGCCTACATCTATGTGCCGGCGAACTTTCTGCTGGTGGTGCAGCCCCCCAACCCGGGGGTCTCGCAGGCCGCGTCAGGAATTCTCTATAATCAGTTCAACGTTTACGCCTCCACCCAGTCGGGGAGCGAAACCCTTCAAAATGTTTCCCCGCTCACCACTGCGTGGACCGAGCCTACCAGCGGCTTAATCAATGGAATTCGCTCCGTCCCCTCTACCACCACCGTCGAACCCCTCAACGGCTACATCATCGAATTCCGTTACTACCAGCAGCGCCAGATTCTTTCGGACGTTTCGCAGGTTCTGCAAATCCCCGACATCTACAAAGACATTGTGTGCGCGGGGGTCAACTGGCTTACCTACAAGTTTCTTCGCCGCACTATGGAATCCCAAGAGTGGGAACAAATCTACAAAGCCGGCCTCGTCGAAATGATTAAGGACAAGAATCTCTTCCCCGGCGAAAACCAATTCATCCGGCCCGACAGCTCTTCGGCGTGGCAGCCGCTTGGTGCGTTCGAGGTCTTCGACCCGAGCAACTGGCCGAACTTCACCTAACCCATGGCAAACGCCCAACCCAAGACGTTTCCGTTCTCCATGGATTGGATGGAGAACTTTCGCTACCAGGAAACCCGGTACATCTGCGACGACTTTACGGGCTGCGGGCAGGACTCTTTTAGTCAGCCCCCGGGCCAAGACCCCAGTATGTTCGCGGCGCTCACCAACATTCAGCCTACCGTGCGGCGGGTGATTGAGCGCCGTTGGGGCTATGAGCTGTTCAGCAACCCCGCGTTCGCCGTAAACAATCTCGCGGTCTACCAAAACCAAACGCTCGGGCAGAAAAACATCTTCTACACCGGGCCAACCTCGGTGGCCTACACCGACGAAAACGGTGCGGGGCTCGCCACTTTGTTCACGCCTTCCAGCCCCACCCAAAAAGTCCGCATGGTTTCGAGCCGCGACTGGGCCTACTTTGCGGACGGGGTGCCGGCGGATTTGCTCAAATGGAACCCCGGCGTTAGCAGCACCACTTCTATGTGGGGCCTGAACATTGGTCAGATTGCCACCCAGGTGTTCGGGCCTAATTCCCCTACCGTTGTCACCAACACTGGCTGGACCAACCCAAACAACGTAAAGGCGCTTGATGGGGCCGTGGCGACCATTACTGCCACAGCCGGCGCCTATCCCGCGAACAAGCTGATTGCCAAAACCTACGGCTTTAGCATTCCGGCGGGCGAAATCGTGCAGGGCATTCAGGTTGATGTGTATCCGACGGTGTTTACCACGGCGGGGCATTCGGGGCACACAAACGGCGTTAATGGGCTTACGATTACCCTACAAAAAGTCGCCGGGACCAACTACGGAAACGCTGAAGCCATTCAATCCGCATACGTTCCCGGCGAGGGTGCCAACGTTATCCCCGTAAACCAATACAACACTGTTGGTGGCCCGAACGACCTGTGGGGCGGAACCTGGTCCCCCGCGGACCTCAACACCAGCACCTTCGCGGTCTCTATGGTGGCCGGCACCAACCTAGGTACCCCAACCATCTCTATCGACCACGTACGCGTCACTGTCTACACCAACGCCCCCGCTGTTACCGTGGGCGCGCCCGGCGTCGGCAGCATCGATCTCGCGGTCGGCCGCAAATACTTTTACATCTTCCGCAACTCCCAGTCCGGACATTCAAGCGACCTAAGCCAGGCGAGCGTCTCCACTGGCCCGCTCACCTCCAACGACGTTCCGCTCTCCGGAATTCCGGGCTCCACCGATCCACAAGTCGACACCTGTACGCTGCTAGCCACCGCCGACGGCGGCGACGAAACCACCCTTTACTGGCTCACCGACCTCCCCAACGGCACCGCCACCTACACCGACAACACCCCCGAAGCGACCCTCGAAGCCAGCAACGTCTACCAAGACACCGACTCCTCGGGGAACTTCCACGGGGTCGCCGACAACTCCCCACCGCCCAACCTTCTCTACCCTATCGAACACCTCGGGCGCATCTATGGCGTGGTGGGTCAGGGGCTCTACTACTCGAAAAATCTCGACGACTGCACCACCGCCTCGGGGCTCATCACCGGGAAATGGGAAGAGGCCTGGCCGAGCTTCTACGTTATGGACATGAGCTTGGGGGTGGAGTTTGCGCGCGGGCTACTAAGCGACGGAGTTTATCTTTACGTCGGCACCGAGCGCACCATCCGCAAACTCTCCGGGGATTCGCCGAGTAACTTCGGCGCCGCCCCCGAAGTGTTGTTTAGCGACGTGGGGATTCTCAACCAAGATGTCTGGGTGCGGACCTTCCGCGAGGGCACTCCGGCCGGGGTAATCTGGCTCACCCCCGATGCGCGTGTAATTCATTCCGACATGAACACTTACGCGGACATCGGAACCAGCATACAGGATGTGCTCAACTCCATTAACTTGACAGTCGCCCAGGCGATTTCCCATGCCGCCTTTTACTCGAATGCCCCCTACGATATTTATGTGCTGGCCGTGCCTACCGGCGCCAGCACCGTCTGCGACACCCTATTAATCTATGACCTTCGCTACCAGCGCTGGTACGTCTGGAAGCCAACGGATGCCTCCACCAGCCTGCTTGCCAATGTGACCCTCGGGGGCGTTCCACAGCTTATCCAGGCCGCTCCCAGCGCCTACGCCTACCAGTATCTCTCAGGTCTCACCCAAGACCGTGTCAACAACACCCCGGTGGGCTTTACCTCTACTATTCAAACTAGCTTTCTCAATCTCGGCGACCCCACGTTGCGGAAAGTGTTGAACGAATGTGAGATTAGCACCGGAGACAATTCGCTCACTTTGTCGGTTGATGGCGCAAATACTAACGCGGATTTCGCAGCGCCGTACTCGGTCGTCTCCGCCCGCCCGTTAGTAGTCGGGCCGCTGGGCGACTACAAAGTTTATTTGGCCGGCGCAGTCACCAAACATCGCTACTATCGCCTAACCTTTGTGTCGCCGGGGACCAGCTCCATTATTCTCGCCGGCTATAATCTAGATATGGTTCCCTTGCACCGCGTCTAACCCATGGCCACTATTCGACTTACCGAGCGCGACCTCCCGAAGCTCAACCGCATTTTAACCGAATATTCGAACGATGCGACGAAGTTTCGCTCCGTCCAAGCCCAAATTGGCGCACTGGTCACCATGAACAACTTCGACGACATCAACCACGCCCGGGTGCTCGAAGACAATATGGTTTTTATGTGGAACGGGGGCAGCCTCACCATTACCTGGGCCCAGGGCTACATCAAACTCAAGGACGGCTCAATCATCTCGATTCCGGCCGGCACCTCACAGGCACTAGTGGCCGACACCTACTACTGGGTGTGCTGGAACCAGTATCACCAAGTAATGAGCTTCGTGACCAGCCTCGACACCATTTTCAGTGTTACATCCGCCGCCATGAACACCTTTGTTTTGTGCCAGCTCAAAACCGGCTCCAACATTCAGACCGGGACGGCCGGCGGGGGCGGCACAAACTCTGGCGCGGGCGGCGCCGGTCTAACCGGCGGGCGCTTCTCACTTTTCTAAGGAGACCTCATGGAGGGTATTAGGTTAGCAACAGAAGCTGAAATTAGCCGGGTGGCCGAGCGCACCGACTTCGTCCCGGGCTGCGAGGTGTGGGCCCTCGACAATCGAAGCGGCTCGACGAATCTTGCGGTGGTGCGCAACTGTATTGAAATCGACCCCTATCAGATGGCCGAAGATGCACCGCGCAGCAAGAAGGTTGAGTTTATCTACGCACTTGAAAGCGGGCTGAAAATGCGCGGCATCCCTGTTTACTTTTTCTCGGTGGATGCCGACGCCGCTGAATGGCAGCAGACCGTTGAGAACTGGGGCGCCGAAAAGGTTTCGGCGGTCCCGCAGCTCCGCTACAGGAGAATTCTACATGGGCAGTTCAACCAAGCAAAAGAACCAGTATAACCCGGCGAGCATGTCGGCCTTCAACACACTAACCCCGCAGATGCAGGGTGTGTTGAGCCAGTACATGCAGAATCCCTGGCAGGCCGGCTACTTTCAACAGATGCTGCAGCAGGGCAGCTCGATGATTGGCCAGCAGGGCGCCCAGAACACCTCGAATATTCTGCAGAACGCCCGCACCCAGGGTTGGGCTGGGGCTGCCCCCAGCGCCTACACTCAGGGGCTGTTGGCCCAAAGTGGGCGCGGAACCTCGGCAGCTCAGAGCAATCTCTACGGAAACCTGCTGCTCGGCGCCCAGCAACTCCAGTCGGGCGCGGCCCAAACCGCGGCCGGCTACCGTCCGTTGCAAACCGGCACCACCACCACTCAGAGCGGTCTGGGTACTTGGCTTCCGCAGGCGATTACGGCGGGGGCGGGGTTGGCGCTGGCCCCAGTTACAGGCGGCGGAAGTCTGCTCGGCAGCCTAGGAAGTTTGTTTGGCCGCAGTGGCGGCAATGCTCAGGGCATCAACACTCAAATTTACGGCCCCTCACAGGGCTACGGCACCGGCCCTCTAACCGAGGATTCCGGAATCTTCCAGCCCACCTCTGCGGGCAACCTCGGGCCCTATACAGGTGTGGGTTCGTCGCCCGGCTACGGCAGCGGTTGGGGCCTCGGCTGGGGCTCTAACATTGCCTACCCTATGGGCCTGCCGCTGCTCTCTCCGCCCCAATAAGGACACTTAGATGCCTATTCCCTACGGCGACCCCTTTGCCCAGCTAACCGCCTACCTAAGCGGCCAGCAGCAGGACTTTCAGAATCTCGACGAGGCCAACTACCAACCGGGGGCTCCGCGCGACCCCGCAGTACAGGCTATGCGGGGCAGTAGCGCCCCGATGGGTTCGCGGGGGGCCGCTGCCGCGATGCCCCCCGAGCCAGCCGCCCCCCAAAGCTGGGAGGAGGCCGCCGGGAAAATGCTCAGTCCGTTTGGGGTGAAGCCGGTTTCGCCCAGTCCGTTTGCACCGATTCCGGAAAGCAACTTTACGCGCGCCCACCCGATGCTGGCGTCGGGCCTATCTAATGCTCTCCTGGGGCTCGCCGGCATGGGCCCCACCGAGTGGTCGGCGGGCGCGAACATTTCCAATGTGGCCCGCGGACTAATCGGCATCCCGCAAATGCGCCGCCAAGCTCAGATGCAGCAAATGGCAATGCCTTTTCAGCAGGCCGGACTTTTGTTCGGCCCGCAGGAACAGCAGGCCAAGCTAGAGTTTGAGCGCGCCCAGGCTGAGCAGGCCCGCGCTATGGCCCACTACCACATGGTGATGCCAGAGACCTACGAAAAAATGTGGACCCAGCGCGGTGTAGGTGCGGCTGAGGTGGCGGCCGGGGCCCGCCTCGACCCGCAGGCGCTACTCAACAAAAACCCCATGGCCTATTGGGCAATGGGTGCGCAGGGACTAATCCCCGACGTTGACCCGACGATGGCCTCAATGATGTATAGTAAACTGTTCCAAGACCAGTTGAGACTAGAACAAACCAAGCACCCCCCGCGCCCCGTGAAGCCCACAGGTCCCACCCCCGCCCAGCAAGCCGCTGCGGTGCGCACCTGGCAAACCCGTTCCAATGCCAACATCAACCGAGACTTCATGCTCAAAATGCCCAAGCCTGGCTCTGATGAGCAGCGCGCCTGGAACGCTAAAGCCCAGGCCGCGGGCATTCCCCGCGAACAACGCGGTGCCTGGATAGCCGACCAAATCGGCCACCACAATATGCAGGCCGGCCAGCTTCGCGACAAATATCTCTCCGACCCGAACAACCAAAACATCACCCCCCAGGACTTCTACAAGGCGCACGGCTGGGATGAAAAAACCAACTCCTTCCGCTAATGCCTGACGACTTCAACCAATTCGACCCGCAGACCGCTGAGGCTTTTCGGCGCCTAATCAACTACGGCCCTTTGTTCGGGCAGCGCCCCGAACAGCCCCCGACGGCCCAGATGCCGCGGAAGCCGCTACAGATGCCTTCGAGCGGCAGTCCCTCTACGGGCACGGCCAGCCAGGCCACGGTGCCGAACCCCGCGAACGCCGCTGCCCAGCCCCAGCACGTTGTCACCGATGACGAGCAGGCCAGCGGCCTAGGTTTCGACCGGCCGGGCATCGATGTTTTGCGCCGCCGCGCAGGCATCCCGGCGTCCGGAAGCATTCTGCCGGCGGGCCTGGGATTCGCCACCGGTGCCAGCGCCTGGGGCATTCAACCTGAAACCGAACCCGGCAAAGCAACCCTTAGTCCCTCCACCAACACCCTGCTGGCCCTGCAACGCTATCTCGTCGACCCCTTTGAGCGCATGGCCAAAGCTGGCGGGGAGTTCGGCGCCACTCAGCTCCCCGGCGCCCTCAGCCGTCTCTCGTACAAGGTGAGCGGCGAACCTCTAGGCCCTGTTGCTAGCGGTGTGGCTGCAGGCATTGGGCGGGTGGCGGGGGGCGCCGCTGCCGATCCCCGCAACTGGCCGTTCCTGGCTGCGGGTGCGGTCCGTCCCCTGTTAGAGAAGGCTCTCACCGCGGGCTTCACCGCCCAAATGGGCAAGGGCTACTACGACGCTCTGGTGCATTTGTCCGCCAACTGGGACAAAATGTCCGCGGAGCAGCGCGCCGAATATGCCACCCAGGCTGGGATTTCGGGGCTTCTGACCGCGGTTACTGCCAGCCATCTCGGTCCGCAAACCGCCCGCGAGGCTGTGCTTCGCACCGAGGGCGAACGGCAGGCGCTCCGTGCGGAGCCCGCAACCGCAAACGTTTTCGCCGGCCTGCCCCCCAACATCACCAAAGCCCTCGACTCCGCCCGCGAGTGGTTTCGCAAAGCCCAGCAGGCCTCCGCCACCCCCGAGCAAGTCGAAAAGCGCACCCGGTTCGCCGAAAAGATGCGCTCCCAGGCCAAAGAAGAACTCCAAAAGCACCTCGCGGTGGTCTCCCCCGATGACGCCCGCACCATCGTGGATTCGCTGCGCGGCGAAAAAGAACTCTACGACAAGCAGGCGGTTTTCCTGGAACGCATGCTCCAGAACCCCGAGCAGACCCTCGCGAACGTAAAGGCCATGCGCCGCGAAATGCGCGAAGGTTTTGACCCCGAAACTGGCCAGGCCTCGCCCTACGGCAAAATCGAGGAGGTCTCAGCCGAGGGTCTCGGCTACGACCCGCGCACTGGCAAACTTGTCATGGAGCCCGAATACGGCGACGAAGAGGGCGGCGAACAGCCCGCCAAGGGCGTCTTAAAGCCCAGCCCCTCGAACCTCCCGCACGGCGTCCGCGAGGCCGTCCACGAAGCTCTCGGCGACACTATGGTGGAGCGCCAAAACGTTTCGCCCCGCGGCTCCTTTGTCTCCAAGAAACCCGGCTGGATGAGCGCCGAAGACTGGCAGCTCCGCCAGTCCCAGCTCCGCACCGAATACGACAACCTGAAGTCTGATATCCGCGAAATCGTAAAAGATACTCAGGCCATGCCGCCCGAGGACATGATTTCGCGGATGCGCGAACTTGAGCGCGACCTCGAACAGCCCGAACAAAAGGTGGTCGGGGGGCCTGGGCGCTACCTGGGTGCTGGCGCCGCAAAGGACATTCATGAGGGTGTGCCAGTGCTTACCAGCGACTTGGCTGGGCGCCTGCTGGGCTGGAAGTCTAAACTTTCCGACACTCTTACATTAAAGCAGGCCATGCCACTGCTGGAGCGCCGCCTCGACGACCTGAAACAGTTTTCTAAGCAGGCGGAATTTTTCGCGACCCAGTACGAGAAAAAGGCCAAGCCCCTCACCCCCGGGCCAGGGATTCTCAGCGCCTACGCTGGCGGGGTGCCAGGCTTCACTGATTGGTGGTCGAAGACTGCCAAGGTGCTGGGCGAGAAGATTCGCGGCAGAATGTTCATGGCGCAGGACATCAGGAATCTGATTGCCACTGGGCAGCTTCCCAAGGCTGAGGTGCGAGCGATGGGTTTGGATGATTGGCTGGCGGCGCATCCTGGGAAGGTGCAGACTGAGGAGCTAAAAAAGTTTCTGGACGAAAATGCGGTTAGGCCGATTGTTAGAGATTCAGCGGCTATTGATAAAGAAGCAGGTCTTGCAGAAACCCGAGCTAGGGCTGAGGAAGCTAGAGGGGCCGCAAATCGGCTATATGAAAACGTGCGTACCAGCTTAGAAACAACCCTTGGTGTTACCCACGCAAGAGCTGAACATATTATAGACGGCTTCGCACATTTTGGTGGCGGAGGTGGAGAAGAAGAACAAGCTGAGTTTATGTCCCTTCTTCATGCTAATAATAATACTGGAGTTGGACCAGAAGTTGAGGAGCGTCTTCGCCAAGCTATAGATAGTTATTATAATGCAGATGAAAGAGCAGGTAATGCCGAGGACCAAGTTGGAGGTTACCGAGGTGCTCCGGCTTACGAACGCTACACCCTCCCCGGCCCCCGCGAGAAGTATCGGGAGGTGTTGTTGCAGCTTCCTGAGCAACATGGTGGGGATATGCGCAGCGAGGAGCTTGCCCAGAACTATGGAGTCCCCAGCCGCCACTCTTATCTCGAACCCCACTTCGGCGAACCAAATGTCTTCGCCCACCTCCGCACCTCCGAGCGGCTCAACTCTGATGGGGTGAGGTCGCTGCACCTTGAGGAGATTCAGAGTCAGTGGGCGACGGACCTCCGGAAGCAAGCGGAGGGCTCGAAGGTTATTCCACGAGAAGACCTACTTCAATACCAAAACCTTTCTCGTGAATATCACGAGATACGTGGGACAGTCTATGAAAATCCTGAACAACTAGAAAATCTACGCCACCGCGAAAATGAACTCGCTAACGACATCGCAGATTTTCGTGTGCGTTATCCTAATATAGATGACATAATTGAGGGCCGACTCATAAACCAAGAAGCGCCTCATGTTCCGGAGATGCCCTTCGAAAAAAACTGGCACGAAGTCGCCTTGAAACAAGCTCTCCGCATGGCCATTGACGAAGGCTACCAGCGCCTCACCTGGAGCAAAGGCGCCGACGTTTCCAACTACGTCTACCTCGGCATAGAGCACGCCGAAAACCTCTACGACAAAATGATTCCCCAGTTCCTCGAAAAGTATGCGCGGAAGTGGGGAGGGGGACCCCCAACAGAAGGCGGCTTGGATTGGGGCCCAGACATTGCCTACCGTAGCCCCGCGGGCAACCTACAGTATTTTGCCCCCGAACAAGAAGCTGAAATGGAGGCCAAGGGCTGGAAGCCTGAAGATGTTCGTCGCCCAAAGCCCGTCCACTCCCTCGACATCCCCTCGAAAATGGCCGACGACATCCGCACCACCGGCCAGTCGCTGTTCTCGTTCGGCGGCATCCCCCCCGTCAAAGAGGTCGTCGACTTCGCCAAAAAAATCACCGGCGGGGTGCGCCAAATCTACGACCAAGCCGTCGAAGGCTTCGCGCCCAAGTCCGGCGTCGACCCTCGCACCCTCGACGTGATGTTCATGTACAAGGGCCGCATGGAGAAGGAACAAACCCGCGTCAACGATATGCTGTCGGCGTGGGACGACGCGGCTCGCTCCCTTACCCGCGACCAAGCCGTCGAGTGGCTCGACCGCCGCAAGACCGGCCACGACCAAGTGACCCCCGAGCTCCAGCAGCTCGACGCGATGACCCGCCAGCTCGACGCCCAAAACTACATTCAAATGAACCGCGCCCGCATCGCAGCGGGTGTCGCCGAAGACCTAACCCCCTTCCTCGAAGACCACTTTAGACTATTCTACAAAGAGTCCTTCGGCACCGACCCCTCGCCGGCGCAGATAAACGCCTTCCTCTCTAAGCGCTCCTCAATGGGCACCAAGGGCTTTCTGTTCGGGCACATTTACGACACCGCCTCCGAAGCACTCGCGGCCGGCAAAGAGCTCCGCACCAACAACGTTATCGATATGTTCAAGCTCTCGCACGCCGACGTGCAGCGCTATATCTCGGCCCTTAATATGTGGAAGTGGGCGAAGGACACGGGGCGCGCTGAATTCGTAAAGCGCGGCGAAGACCCCCCGGCCGGCTATGTCCAGCTCGACGACCGCCTCGCTAAGGTCTATTTCAAGGTCCCCGAAGGCATGGTGCATGCCGGCGAGTACTGGGTCGAAGAGGGTTTTGGGCGGCTGCTCAACAACTATCTCTCCATAGACCGGCTGCGCTCAGGCAAGTATTCTCCTATTGGGCGCTCTCTACTGTGGCTCAAGAACGCGACTACTCCCTGGGAACTGTTCGGCCCCTACCACGCTATGACCATTGGCAACCAAGCCATCGCCGCCGAGCTCGCGCTATCCGCCCGCGAAGGCAAGATGCCCTCCTTGCGCCCCATCGCCGACCTACAAGAGCTCGGTATGCAGATGCGCTCCATGGCTAAGGCCTCCTGGACAGAGGGCTCCTGGAACGATTATGTGCGCTCCGCCGAGGGCCAAGCCTTCCTCAACAAGTTCCCCGACGCCCAAAACCTTCTGCGCCTCGCCTTCCAAGGCGGCCTCAAACTCGACATCCCCGAGGAGCTCCGCAACCAAGCCGCCAAGCACATGATGGAAGCGTTCGCCGACAAGCGCTATGGCGGGGCACTCATGCGGCTTGGCCCTGCAATGCTCGAACGTTCGATGTCACGGCTCTTCAACACCGAAATCCCCGCCCTGAAGCGCGGGGTGTTCATGCGCGACATGGCCCAGACCCTCCGCGAAAACTCTGACGCCATTCAGGCCGGCCAGGTCACCCCCCAAACCCTCGCCCGGCAGGTGGTTCAGCGGGTCGAAAACCAGTTCGGCGAAATGAACTTCGACAACATGTTTTGGAACCGCACCCTGAAATCCACACTCCAAGTCATCTACCGCTCGGTCACCTGGCGGCTCGGAAACATCCTGCAGGTGAGCTCCGCGATAAAGGGCGCCGCCCAAGCCGGCATGAACCTTGCACAGGGCAACGTACCGGCCGCTAAACTCAACGCCCAACGTTCGCTAGCGCATGCCGCCACCATCATGGGTGACCTCGCCACCACGGTCATGTGGTCGGCGGCGCTACAGTACGCCTTCACCGGCAAAACCCTCCACAGTATCACCGACGCCCTTAACCCGCAAATCGGCACCGACGAGCGCGGCAAACCCATGCGCATCAACGTTGCCACCTACTGGTCGCGGGACTTCCACAAAATGTTCAGCGACGTACCGGGCGGGGCCATCGACTACCTTACCTCCGGGCAGGCCGCCTGGGTCACCCGCTTCAAGGAAGCCGTTCAAAACAAAGACTTCTACAACGTCAAGATTTCAGAAAGCGACAGCAAGTTTGCGCAGTTCTTTCAGCGCGCCGCCCACATCATGCCGCCCATGATTGCCGCCCAAAACGTCCAGCGCATGAAAAACGAAGCTGGACCCAAGGGCGCGGTGCTTGGTCTGTTCGGTTCGTCGCTCGCCTCCCGCAAGCTCGACCTCGACCCCGGCGAGATAAAAGCCCTCGACCTGATGGACCGCTCCACCAAGCCTATGTCTCGCGAAGACTTTGAGCAGCGCCAGCTTATGAACGGCCTGACCGCCCGCATTCGCTCCGGCGACAAAACAGTTACCGCGGCCGGTGGCGACCTCGACCAGCTCGTAAACTCCGGCAAGCTCTCTGAAGGCGAAGCCGACACAATCATGGAGCGGGCCGACACCGCCTACATTGACGGGCTCACTCGTCGCATGGGGCTGGTCGATTTGCTAAAGGTCTACAAAGCTGCCCGCGACCCCGACATCAAATCGCGGGTCGCCGACCGCATTCAACATGTCGAAGACTACACTTACGCTGCCCTCCGCAAAAAGGGTGAGCGCGGTGAAAAGCGCGCAGCCGAACTCGCCCACCAAGTCGAGGCTCTAGGAATCCCATGATAAGAGGCGCCCACAACACCCCCACCGGGCTCTGCCCGATGCTTGAACTTCTCGGCAAGTGGCAAGCCGAACTAATCTCGGCAGGACGTGGAGAGACAGCTATGCGCCACGCGCGGTCCTGGGACCGCGTCCTGGAGCTATATCCGGACACAAAAAAGCCCGGCGACCTGGACTATTTCGATGTCCAAGACTACCGGGCTTGGCGCCTCAAGAGAGGCATTTCACGCAGAACCGTCTACCAGGAGCTAGTGGCGATTAGACGCTTTTACCGCTGGCTTACGACGCGGGGCCTTCCGTTTGCGAACCCCGCCATTGGAGTTAGAGTTTAGGCGCTTCACAACTTGTTTCTCCGAAACAACCGACCCGCAGAGGCCACAAGCCTCGCGGGTCTTTTCTTTGCTGTGAAGTGTTACGCGATAGCACTCCAGGTGACTACACTCAGTTATCCAGGACATAGACCTCCAGGATGGCTAAACCTTCGTAGTGGAACCCGAGCCGGAAAGCCACGCCCTCACTTACGTCGAGCTGGCGCCCGCGCACATAGGGCCCGCGGTCGGTAACAGTTACTATCACCGTATCTCCCGTGCATGAATTCCGCAGAAGAAGATGGGTACCAAAGGGGAGGTGACGATGCGCGACAGTCATTCCCCAGCGGTTAAAAATTTCTCCGCTCGCAGTCCGCCGACCGTGAAAAGGTCTGCCATACCAAGAAGCACGCATCTTAGACGGTTGAGGGTTTTGGGTAGTACCCGCTCCCGCAGGGACAATAGCCAAAGTGAGTAAGAGCCATATGGCAATTCCAACAAAGCAGCGTAAGTGTTTTTGGGAAATCACTACGAATAATCTCCAAATAAAAGTTCTTGTTAGCTTTGTGCAATTGTTTTCTGTGGCGTGTGCCGCCACCAAAGATATGGTGGATGCTTAAGAATTCTTCTCGTCCTTCTCCGCAACAGCTACAGCGATGCCCATAGGCAGTGAAGATTCTGCATTTAAGCTTTCGGATATACTCTCGTTGCCGCTGTCGTTTTTGGGCGGCATTTTTTCGGTAATTTGCGCGTTGGATGCTTCGATAACAGGAATTGCAGATAAGGTGTCCGGCGGCCTCTTGGCCCCAATTTTCCCTAGAGACAAGCCTGGTCCCGCATTCTTTGCAGATTCTTTTCCTCTTACCGCGTACCATCGTGCCCTTTCTTCAAAGAAAGTTTTGTAAAGCTTGTGGTTGGCCTTCTCTAATGCTAGGCTGTCGTGTTCAAGTTTTACGATCCAGGCGAGCAGAGCTAAGTCCACTGTCGCTACAATTTGGTCCCACAAGAGGCCAAGTGACATTTCCATAGGCAGTTCTTTCGGACTGGAGAAAGGCTTCAAGATTGTCGAACTGCGTTATTTTATATCGTTCAGGTAAAAAGTGAAAAACATTCTCGCGGGGGCCTATGATAATAAGAGGGAGTCCTTTTGCGAGGGCATAGCCAAATTCGACATGCCGCCCCCCGCGCAACGTAGGCGTTGTCGAACTTTCACTTAAACAGACTACATAATCACTTATGAGAATGTCCTCAAGGTCTCTTACAGCCTCTCCCAACAGAATTTTAGGTTTCCCGTCGTGGGAACGAATGTCAGGAACTTTGAGCCACTGAGCAGTACAAAGATGCCCAAGCTCGATCTCTATCCTAGCCGCGGCATCGCGTGCATCTTGCTGTCGTTCCCCGCGGGCAGCGATGTAAAATTTACGCATTACGCCTCTCTTGAATTTTAGTTAGTGCTTCGGCGACTTTACCCCGTTGGGGCCGGTCGTCATAAAGATTCCCAGTTGATTGTGCATCTAAGAGAATCGCGGCGCAGGCAATCGCATGGCCAAGGTGATGTGCCCCACTATCAGCGGCCGTCTCCTCACCCCCATCAAACCACAGAGCTACATGGCGCAGTAACGCATCAATGTAAATAGAGGCAATCACATTTTTGTCGCGCCAGTTATAGGGGCCATATTTCTTGGCGCCGTCCATCATAGCATCGGCACCGTGGACAACCGCAACAAGCGGAAGTTTGCTTAGGCTGACCTTTTTGACCCCAAGAAGGTCTTTTGGGTTTACCGGGTCTTGGTTAGTAGACATCGCCATTTATTTTCGCTTTCTCCTCTTCGTAGGGTACGGCTAGGCGCCGATAAAACTCCTGCTTCACGTTCTCCAGCACCCCGGTGAGCAGCGCTATCTTCGTGTAGCTTAGCGGCTCCTCAATGTGCATGAGCCGGCAGAGCTGAGTAATGGCGTAGTTGAGTTCCCCGTACTCGCCAATTGAGTTCGACAGCGCGAACACATAAGGGTCAAGTTGCTGGCGGCGGTCAGGCTTGATGTAGGGCATTATTCGTTCCTCCCGTGACAGGGGCACCAGTTTGGCGGAAGCTTTCTAGAAGCCTCTTCCAACACCACTGGCTTAGGCGGTCGCCCAGCACTATTCCCAGGGCTAGGAGTTTTCGTTTTCGTTGGAGGCAGCTTTGGCATTGTCGAAGGCCCTTAAAATATCGCACTTTGCTTTCTCCCAAATGTAGTCAAGGATGTTGTGTGGGTCCCCGGAGACAATCTCTTCGACCAGGGCATCTGCGATGCGAATGTTCTTACCGACGTATCTATTCGCATCGCGGAAGTAAATAGCCAGTAAAAAACCAGAGAACGGGTCGATGGCCTCGGCCCCTATGCGTTTGACTGTAAATGACACGCCGGTTAGGTCCATTAGTTCTCCTTCAGCGCCTGCGTCTCGCGCCCCCAACGCCCGCACTTCTTGCATTGGAACCGCCGGTAGCGCTTGTTATTTACCAGCGCGGTGCCTCTATACTGCACCCCGCTGCCACATACCCCGCAGTGGTGCCGGTCAAGATAGATGTTGGGGTGGGCGTTGTCGAACGGACGCAGCGCATTATAGAGTTCTTCGAGCGCCAGCACGTCGCCTTTGCAATATTTAGCCAAGCCCGCCAGCGCCTTCGCGTTCCCCTTCATCACCTCGAACCACGCTTGGGGCCAGTTGTTTTCGAGCTTCTGGTGGCGCAGGCCGAGAATCTTGGCGAGATGCTTCAGGCGATTGGAGCTAAAGTTCGCCACTGAGCGCGCAATCATACAAGTATCACGCAGCTTGGTGGGTGGGATGGGCTCAAGTTTGTTGATGAGTAGCCGGCCCTGGATGAACCGCCGGTCGAATACGCTGGCAAAGTGCCCCACCACTATATCGGCTTGGCCGAGCAGCTTCGCCGCCTGCTTCAGCAGCTTGCTGTCGTCGAACCTATGCAGGTGCTTGCGGTCAATCTGAAGGCAGTGGGCTTCGCGCTCGCCGGCCCATTTCCACCCAAAAAGAATAACGAAACCAAGGTCACTTTTAAGTGCGTTTACGCCTGCACTTTCGATGTCGAAGAAGAGAATCTTAGGAGCTTTGGACAAGGTACTTCACCGCCTTTTTAAGTAAGGTAGGGTCGTCCTGGAAAAAGCCCAAACCCTGGTTGCAGCGGCGACACAACAGGCCGCGGACTTTTCCCGTCTTATGGTTATGGTCAACATCTAAGTATCTGAAAGGCTTATACTGCTTGCGGCCACAAATACAACAGACGCCGCCACAATGCCTGTAAAGCTTGTCGTACTGTGTTCGTGTGACGCCAAAACGGCTTTTGATGGCACGCCAATATTGTTGTGCCCGGTTATGGTCCGACTTGAAATAGCATTTGTAACAATATCCCCGGGCGAAATAAGGCATGTGCCCACACAGGGTCTTCGACGTATCCGCTTTAGTGTTGTCTCCCATACTACAAATCTTTATAGGCGGCCGGCGCCAGCTCGCGGGTCTGAACCTCCCCGTAGTCTTCGCCAAGGTAGGATATCATGCCGGACTTTAACTTCTTGATGTAGACGGGTTCGAGGGGTTCGTCGTGGCGGGTCTCGAAGTCGAGCTTGAAGATGGGTTCTTTGGTAGTTGCAGGAGACTGGCGGTCCACCGAAATAATCGTATCAGCGTCACCATAGACAGCAGTAGAGCCGCGCAACCTATCACCACCACGGCGAGGGAACTGAGGATTTGGATGACCAGTGTGGTGAACGATGATAACAGCACAGCCGTGCTCCTCTATCCAGTGGTCGGCGACCCGCATCACCGCACCCATGTGTTGGGCGGAGTTTTCGTCGCTGAGGTGGAATTTCGCGAGCGGGTCTATGATAACCACCCGCGGCTTACAGGCGCCAATCTCGGCGTCCAGAAAGTCGCGCCCCTCCGGGGTGTCCATGCGCATCTTGGTGTCGCGCGACTTGAGATATAGTTCCAGTTCGGCGGCATGGTCGGCGGTGATAAGCGCCCGCAGGCGCTTACGGAGCGAGCTGTCTCCAATTTCCTGCTCCACGTAAAGCACCCGCACCGCGTGCGGCACCGGGAACACCGGCACCCCAGAGCGATACTTCGCCCCAAAGAGCGGCGTTCCCGACGCAAGACCTAGTGCCACATTCAACACAATGTACGATTTCCCAATCTTCGGGGCACCACCGATAATCAGTTTGGTGCGCTCTGGCAGGATGCCGCGACCTATTAGTGCTGGGCGGGGTTCGGGCTCGGCCAGCAAAAAGTCGTGAAGAATGGTCGGCATTGCACGGGGTTACTGAACGAGCGGGGTGCTGGACGGGGGCGGCCCGAGGATAGCTTCCATCTCACCGTTGTTCTGCTCGGTGCGGAAGTTGCTAATCAGTTTGGAGCGCAGCTTGTGTTCCTCGAACTGGCGGCTCATGTTTTCTTCAAGGGTTTCGAGCTCATCAGCGCGAAAGGTCTGAGTTTGATGCTCGACGCCGTCCTGGGTGATTTGCGGGCGCCGCACCCACACATCCGGGATATCCGAGCCCACAACAGCAACTGCCGACAACACAAACACATTCTCTCCGGTGGTCTTGATAACCGCGACCATGCCGGGCTTGATTTCAACTGGCATTTATTCTCCTTTATATTTGGCGAGGTCTTTCCAGTTAGGTCCGACCTCCACAGAGGCGGGGACGACAAAATTGCCGAGCTGCGCCCAGGGTTGCTCCATAACAGCCCGAAGGCAGCGCACTACCGCGTCGACTAGCGTTGAGGGACACTCCAGCACAAGCTGGTCATGAATCGACAAGAGAAGCCGGGCGGGCTCGGGCAGAGGGGCCAATACCGGGCTAACCCGCGCGGCCAGCTCTTCCGGCCACCCGATGCGCCTGTACATCAGCCCAATGGTGGCCCGAAACAGGACGTCGGCGGCGGTGGACTGTGGCAGAAAGCTCGCCGACTCGGTAACAACCTTCTCGGTGTAGAAGAAACCTTTTCGCCCAAACGGGTTGGTCAGCTTGCCGTTGGTCTGCGCTTCCGCCCCCACCGCGTTCTGCCACTGAACCGTTTTCGCGTTAATTCGGTCCCAGATGTCGCAGAGCAGCTTGACCTCCTTTAGCGGAAGGTCGTAGAGGCGCGAAATCTTAACCGGCCCCATGCGGTAGTTCTTGCCATGGTTAATCCGCTTGCCCTTGTGGTAGGGCGCTTCGTTGTCGTTTGATTTCTCAACCTTCTCGTACGGTATCCCAAAGAACTGACTGGTTACCCACTTGTGCTCATTGAAATCGGGATTGGTAGCGAATCGCTCAAGGCGCTCAGCGTCTCCTGCAAACCAAGCAGTAAGTCGGTTTTCGATTTGGCTGTAGTCTGCAGAGACAAGCACCCATCCGGGGTGACTAGGCACGTAGATTCCCCGAACCGAGACTGGAATATTCTGGAGGTTAGGGTCGCTACTTGAGAGTCGTCCAGAAGCGGTTCCGTGAACGTTAAAGTGAGGGTGCATTCGTTCAACATAAGTCATGCCCTCCTTAGCAAAAGTAGTGAGTGTTTCATCGAGTGAGCGAAGGCGCCGAATCGCATCAATGCTGCGCAAACCAGTGCGATGGAAAAGTTTCGTAAGCGCCGTTTTATCGGTGGTGAGTTTCTGCGACTTGACGTGGAGCTGTTTTTCGAGCTTGAGCTCGTCATAGAGGTAGGCTCCTACCAGCTTGTCGGAGCGCCACGGAACAATGGTCTCCGTGTCGTCGACCATGAGAAACTTGAGGGGCTTCTTGGTCTTAGCGGATATCGTTCCGGGCGGAGCCGGCTGACGGCGCCGTATCGCAATCTCTTGCGTCCGCAGGCACGCCGGCAACAGGAGTTCAAGGCTAGCCTGTTCCTTCTCCAGCTCCTCCCGAACCCTTTCGATGCCCCGCGGGTCGAGCTTAATCCCGGTCCGGTGCATCAGATAGCAAATCTTCGCCAGCGGATACGAGACTAGCTTGTAGGTATCCTCTAGTTTATGAAAACGAATCAGCGCCAAAAGCTGCTGGAAAATCTGCGCGGTTACGTCTACGTCGCGCGCACAATAGAGCTCCAGAACGTCTTTGTCGGTTTTCCAGGCCGGCTTATTGGTTAGCTGCGAACCACAAAACCCGAGACTGTGGCCACCTTCAGTTTGGCGCTTTCCGGCATCTTCTTTTCCTGCATCGGATTTGCCGAACTGCGGGAAGCACAAATGATGCAGAAGCATGGTGTCCCAGATTTGCGCTTCCGGGGACGGTTCAACATTCTGCGCCGCCAAGATAGGTAAGTCGAATTGAACACAATTATGTCCTACGAGTTCGCGGGCTTCGCGGAAGATTCGCTTAAGCTCGGGAATGAAAGCTCCCTTAAAAGGGATAACGATTGGTTCAAATGGGCGAGCTGCCACGCCAACCATGGTAATGTCAGTGCTACCCCAGGTGGTTTCGATGTCGAAGAAGAGGGTGTCGGCTTTGAAAGCTTGGACTTGTGCGAGCGTCGGGAAGCAGACATATTTATCCTCGGGCGGTATGACGAGTGACTTCCGCATGTCCGAAACCGCCACTGGGAACATCAGTTGGTCGCGCGAAAGATAGCTTGGATGAAGAGTTGGGACAGCCAGGGGCCTCTCAGAGTCTATACAGGGAACAGGGACCGGCGACCCCCGCCACCGAAATATCCCACCTTCAAGTTCTGCGACGCGCTCTAGTGCTTTTGCGCCAAGTAGGTCGATTCGCTTCCAAGGGCGCGATAGCACTAAGGGCTTTAGGTGGTTCCGCCAGCACTGTTCGGTTGCGGCTTGGGCGTCTTCTTCAGATATATAGCTGCGGGCAGCCGCGTCAGTTGGGTAGACATTTTCGGGGGGCCGACAGCTTATGCAGTTAGTGAGGGTGAGTTCATCGCGGCTTATACCGGCCTTATGGCATACGGCATCGAACGTTCGCCCCGAACCACCTACGAGCGGTTCAAGCAGTATGGCCTCAGTTTCGCCCGGCGCCTCGGCAATAACAAGCCTCTCCGCCGTGCCCATCTTGGCGGGCACAAAGGCGTTTGTAGGAAACAAACGCCGCATAGGACAATTTTCACAGCCAGGAGTTTCAGAGACAGTAGCCAGTGTAGAAACCTTGGCCGCCTATTGTTCAGCGGGCGGCCGCGCTGCCAGCGGGGAGGAGGGCCGCCGGTTCTGGGGGGAACTTTATTCGTGCCGGAGGGGATTCCCGTAGCCACCCCTCACGGTGCCCTGTTGTACCCTTGCGAGTTTGGGCACCAGGATTGTGGGCTTGTTTGCTCCCACCGCATAAGTAAGCTTTCCGGCGTCTACTTTCTGACGGGTGCTCTCGGCAACATCACTGTACACTGCACGAGTGAGAACAGGTGCGGCTTGTTGCAGTGTCTCAACCGCGTTTGTTCCTGTGCCACCACACCCACAGCGCGTCTATTCCGCCACGGCACGAATTCCGGCAGACTTACCAAGAAGGTATATGGATTCGAGGTGAAGTGCGAGCATCTCCTCATATTTGTGTAGCTCGGCAATCAGCCATGCCTGATGTTCGGCGTCGCCATGCAGCAACGGCGGCACACACATCTCATTGACGATGCGTTCAGCCAGCTTTTTGAAGTCCACGTAACACCTCTGCCTTGAGTTCAAGGGGTTCAAACTTCGTCCCACAAATTCTGTTCGTCACCCACGCGAGCTTGCCCCAGCCCCAATGGGTGCAGACTTCCACTGGGATGTCCAGCTTGGCAATTCCCGCGATAATGTCGGCGATATCAGACATAAAAATGTGCCGGGGCTAACGTGTCGCGCTCTGAGAGCCTGCTAGCCCCGGACTTTGCTAACGTTCAGGAGTCACCTCCGAACGAGCGGCGCGAACTATACCCGTTCGCAGGGAGAGGCTCTATGTAGAGCCTTAAAGGGTGGGGAGTCTTTGCGGCGCTCCCCGTTCCGTCTGGTGGTCCTAACTTCAGGCCGCGGGCGCCACGCTAAAGGGACTCACGTCAATTGCGGTCCGCTCGGTGCCGTCTTTGGCAGTATACTGGCGATGCGTCACCGCGAACTGCACACGGGCCGCGCCGTTCTGCGCCACACGATTGATATACTCAATGTGGCGCTCCCCGTCCAGCGGGTCAATCCCGATGTTGAAGGCGAGCTTCCCGAACGCAGCCTTCGACCAAGAAAGCGACTTCCCGGTCTTGGGGTTCACCTTCGCGGGGTCCGGATACTTCACGTAGGCGCGCTTGCCGGCGTCGTCAGAGTTCTCGTCGACAGCCAGCGCGACTTCGATGGCGCCCTCGTCGAACTTAGAGAGGTTCGCCCCAAGGATGCGGAAGGTGTGTTTGCCGGCGCTAAGTGGCGCCTCCACAGCAACTTGGCAGTCCTTGACGGTCAAATCTTCCCAACCGGTAGGCTGGGTCAAAGCATTCGTGTTATCCAACATTTGTCTCCTTGAGTGATGGGGGTTAGTGGCCCCGGCTTACACTTCTTTAGACGGGCGCCAGAGGGAAAACTTAAGCGGGGTGCGGTAAAAATTTCACGCGCCGGCAGGATTCACCACCTGCATTTGGCCCCTATTCCTACCCGTAGGTTGATTATTCAGGGCTCTGTCGGTTGTCCCGGACCGTGTCCATCCCACGGCGCGGCGCGTCTAAGCTGGCTGGGGCGGTACGAGTCGAACGTACACCCTCGGCGTTAACAGCGCCGTGTCCTACCAATTGGACCACGCCCCAGGGGGCTACTTTGTAGGCGCTTCCGCCACGAAGCCCGCGGTAATCTTGTTGAGGAAATAGGGGAACGTTCCCGCCCCGGTATTCAGGTCGAACACCTCTTCGGGCGCCAACAGCGACTTTTTCGCCCAACTCGGGCGGCACTTGGCGAGCATCCCGCCCATCGGTTCGCACACAAAGTAGCGCTGAAGGTAGCGCGACTTCGCATCTTTCGGGTCGCGCAGAACGCTTCGGGTTCGCAAAATCACCACAATGTCAAACATCGCGACGGCGCCCAAAAACATCGCCCCTGGCAGGTCCGGCCCAATCATGGTTTCGGCGCTGGGGTTCGCCTCGTTGGGCTCCTTGATGCGAATGCCGGCGGTGCACACAACGTGCTTGTCGAGTGAGAGAAGCTGCCGCAGATATCGTCTGGTCAGCTCACCCATGGTCCCGTAGTCGTCTTGCTCGGGCACGCCCATGCGGCGTTTCTCGCTTTCAAACCCTCGCCGCGGAATCGTCAGTACAAAACTCTGTACATGAGCACGTACCATTTCGGTAAGCGAGTCAACGCCCACGGCGGGATTTTCTTTGAAAACGCGCCCCGCGCAAAACGCCTCAAACTCATCTTTGTTCCCCGGTTCGACGAAATCGACTTTCGGAATATCCGGGTCACCAAGTGTAAGTAGACCATTGCCTTCTCCAGTCTCGCAGGCCGCAATACCGATGCCTGGAACGGTGCTGAGAAAGCGGGTTTTGCCGGAGCCGGGCGCCCCGACCACTAGAATTTTCGCCTTGTAGGTGGCGGGATTGAGAAGGTCCTTTGTGGACCTAACGACTAGAGACATTCAGTTCTCCTTTGGGTTATTCGGTGACAGGTAGGGCTTCGGCGGCAACTACGTAGACATCAACTTCGGACTGAGGCGCACGCTCCCCAAGATAGTCCCGCAGTTCAGAGGTCAAGTCCTGTACAAGCGCGGTTGCCTCTTGCTCGGCCTCTTCAGAGCTGTTGGCGTCCAGATGAATCGAGAAAGTTGTTTCGGTGTTAACCTCTACAGCATAAGTTCCGTAGCGAGGTTTCATTTTACTCCTTGAGGTATTCGTCGGCGGGTTTGTAGAGCTTGAGAAGCTCATCGTTCCAGCCGAACAGGTGGGGATTATAGAAGGCGCAAAGCGTTCCGTAGGCAGGGTTTACGCAGGCGTCGCGATTCCGGGGCCACGGTTGGTCGGGCCCGAACCTTTCAAGATAATCTTCGATAATGCGAACCGTCTCTAGCGCGTCCCGCACCGCTTCGTCTATTTGCTCCGGAGAGCGGTCGAGTGTATCGCGAAAGAATAGCGGCGGCTTCTCTCCCTTCGGTGAAGCGCGGGTGACCCGGTTAAGGACAAAAGAGCCCAGGTCAGCACCATAAATTCGGCTAAGCGCAAACTGATAAAGCGAAAACTGTGCGGAACTGGCGCGGGCTTCAGGGGTGTTGGCTTTTGAGCTTCGCCCCTCAGTTTTGTGGTCAACGCCAAAAATCGCAAAGTCGTCTTGCGCCACAAGGTCAAGTTTGCCAGTGTAGATGTGTTCGCCAACGTTTACCTCAAAAACAGTCTCAACAGCCAAAACCCGAAAAGGCTCCACGGGATAATGGCCAAGGTACTCAGCAAAAGTTTTCTGTGCTTCAAGCTCGGTGGGTTCGTCAAGGCAGGGGGGATACTCCGGGACGGGCAGACCAGCTAGGCGTTTGTAGTGCTGCTCTAAAAGCTGGTGAATTCGCGTGCCGAAATCGGTGCGCGAGGGTTTACCGGGCGCTAACAAAGCCCAGTCGGGCGCGAGCTTTTTCACGTAGCGTTCGCGATAGAGGTCCGGACAAAGCCGGAAGGCGGAGAGTGCGGAGTAGTCGAATTTCATTTAGAGGGGGATTAAATCAGGATGTAGGAGATGTCAACGGGGTCGTCGTGTTGGGCGCGCCACGGGACTACGGGCGGGCGAAAGGGGCGGAAAGGGTCTGGGCAGCGGTGCGCCCCACAATTCCGGCAAACTCCACAGCGCGGACAAATATCCGGGTTGTCGCAACAACAGTTACACTTGTGCTTTCGGGTTCTCAATTCAGTCTCGCTTTCTCTTTCTCAGACGGGCGCCGGGGGCCCACATAAAGCACCAGCACCACCTTTGAACTCCCGGGGTCCCAGAAGCTCCAGATTACCGGGGAGGTGCGCTTCCAGTCGAGGTCTTGCGCGATAATCCCGTCAACGCGGGCCTCAAGCTGATGGAGAGTTTGCTCTGTAAACTTCTTTAGTCGGAACGAAAATTGCCGCAGTTCCTCGGGTGCCGAGGGTGTGTAGAGAATCATCTAGGCCTCCATCACCGAAAGCTCGTTTAGGCAGCGGAACTTCGTGCCTTCCTCGGTCAATACCATGTCAACGTGGTAGTGCCCGAAGAACCATTTCTTGGGCTTGTGCGCATCGAACATCGCCTGAAGCGCCTCGCCGGTGGCGGTCTTGTGCAGGCCCACCTCCCGCTTATAGCGCAGATAGGCCTCGTCTTTGGTCCGCACGCCGTCGTCGGTCGGGCACGGCTCATGCGTTCCCACCACCAGTTGCGACAGCACCTTACCCGCAATCAGATAGGGCGCCTCATGGGTCACCACAATCTCGGGCTTTACCTTGCAGTAAAGCTCATAGGCTGCATTCAGTTCGCGGAGGTTAAGCTGCTCATCGGGCCACCACGATAGCCCCGGTACGCGATACTTCCAGTCAATGCTCCACCCGCCGGCCACCCAGAACAGTCCCAGGTTCCCCCGAAAGCCGAAATCCCCGGCGTAGTTCGGGTGCTTTTGGCACACCTGGGGCTTGTCGTGGTTACCACGAAAGAACTGGTGGCGGTCTTCGAGCACGGGGAGATAAACCTCCCTGAACCCCAAACCCATGTCACCTAGCTGTAAAGTCTCGGCCTCAGCCGGGAGCGCTACGAGCTTAGACAGGTAGTCGGGGATTTTTCCGTGCACATCTCCGATGATGTAGAGCATGGCGTGGCTACAACCTCCTCTAACTCAACAATCGAACCCCAGGGAATCACCAAAGGGTCTAACATGCCTTCGTTGCTCGGCGAGAAGCTCGTCGAAATAGTGACAAACTCCTCAGTGGCAGCGGCAACGAAACCAATGCTTTGAATTCTGGGGGGCTGATAGTTGTGGTGGGGGTCGTATTTCCAGCCGTGGCAACTTACTGAATCTAACCAAGTTAGCAGGACGAGCGTACCTCGTTCCAATTCGCGGGCTTGCACTTTATGGGGGTCTCCTTTGCTTTAGACGGACGGGAAGGGGAAAACTTAAGGCTTGCGAGAAATAAATCTGCCGCGGCGGTCGCGGCCATAGTAGAGAGGGTGGGCATAGTGACGAGTGGCAGCAGGCGTGGGATAAAACGGGGGAAACACCGGCTTTCCGCCTGGTCCGAGGGGTGCAGGAGGCGGGGCAGGGGGCGCAGCCGTCGTCGTCACCTCGGCCTCCCGAACCGCCGTCGCAAACTTTGAGGTGGCCAGGGTGGCTCCCTCTTTGCCCACAATGCGATAAAAGTAGCGCGAAATCTCTGAGGCGCCTAGCTCAATCCAGCCCGAGGTGGGCGGCTCCTCGTTAGGGGCGCAGCGCAGAATACAAAGCGACATGCAGCCCGTTGGGTACTTAAGGTGATGCGCGCGAAACTTCTCAGCAGACATGATGTGCCCGCAACACCCGGATTGAATGAAGCCAAAGTCTACGTGCGTGCGGCCATTCCAGCCGTCAGCGGTACGCTTAAAGGGGTCGAGAATCTTTCTGTCGGGGAGTTCGCCCCAGAAGAAGTTGAGTTTGTTGCCGCTGTGGCCCTGATTATGGTTGGGAAAGGTGGTTACGAGGCGCCAGCCCATTTCGGCGAAGCCCTGCTGTGTAGGGCGGTCGTTGTAGGAGTAGGTGGCGAAGGCGAAGCGCGTCGGGATGAAATCGTTGGTGGCAAGAGGTCTGACGCTTCTTGCACCGGAGCGCTGATAGTAGTAGCGGAGTTCCCACTCCGAATAATATTGGGGGTCAAGTTCGCGGCGTCTCTCCGGAGGAACCGGCGGCGGTACGTTGTAGTCCGGATACACATAGCGCCCCCCAAACCAGCCCCCGACATGTACCTCCGCCAAATCCGGGTACCAGAGGTAGGTTGGCAGGTCTAAAACTGGCCGAATTTCCTGTGAAACTTCAGCGTCCACGTTGCACCTTTACGAGCGTCGCAAACGCCGAGGTCGGGGAGGGTTCTTTTTCGCCCCGCGGCGGCGCCGAAGCCCGCACCCAAAACGAGTTTTTCTTGCCGCGGCCCAAAAGCTGCCAATGCCACCGGGCGAGAATCCGGGTCTTGGGCGGTTGAATCAGCAAGATAATTCCTTTGTCGTCGAGGGCTTTTTTGCGGTCGGTGCGGAATCCGCCCCCGCAGCACCAGGTGAAGCGGCCGCCGTGGGCGGGACTACCTTTTTCTGGGTCCGGCCCCTTTGGGCGGGGCCCGTTCTGCGGAAACGCCTTCCACCAGAACGTTACCGCATTCCCGGTGACGTGTCCGCGCCAGTTGCCGCCGACGATGATTTTTTCCCAGCCGAGCGTCTCTAGGGCTTTCGCGGCTCCGCGCTGCTCGGTGTTGGTGGTCGCGAACGCGAAGGGGTGTTTGATTTTCGCTTCGGCCTCGCGAATGTCGTCGATGAAGAGCTTCTTGCGCTCGGCATAAAGGCCGGTGTTCGGGTTGGGCTTGCCGTTGAAGTCAATTTCCACAAAGCTCTCCCCCATCCCGTATGCAAAGCTCCCGAACTCCGCAAGCTCGGACGTAACCGCTGCTGTTCGACTGTTGCTCATAGCTCCAGAGCCTCCCAACTTTCCCGCAAATCCACCCCGGGGTCGCCCTGTAGGCGGCGCCGGCGCTCAAAAATCCTCTCCACCAACCGCCGCGCATCATCGTCGCGGTCGGCGTATCCGCGCGCAAACTCCTCTAGGTGTCGGAGTTCGAGTTGCGCCGGGAAGTCGTTGAGGCGGGCCGGGCGAAACGCAGCCAGCTTCGCCAACGTCAAGCAAACAAAGGCACTTAGCGGTCGGAACAACCAACTCGCCATCGCCCGGTACTCGTAATGGTTGTCGGCGCCGGAGGCCCGAACGTCCCCGAAGTGGCCGTAGCGCCCGCCATCGCGCCGGGCCTTCGATTCCGCTGAGGGGAGAATCTCTAAGTTTTCGAGGCTCAGGGTCAGCTTGTCGAGGGCGCCGGTTACGTGGTTCCGGTTCGCGGTGGCAATCGGCATACCGAGGTGAACGTGGCCGCCGAGCGTTAGTCCAGGCCCCGCGACCGCCCCAGCCTTCCAGCGGTATTCGCGGATGGCCTGCGTGGCCTCGCCGTTTAGCAGCCGCTTCATTTGCCGCACCAGCGAATAGGCCTTGAATTTTGGGGCGGGCCGTAACTCCACAACCCGCCCCCCGTGGTCCGAACCCACCTCACCGTGGACGTGAGGAAAAAAGCGCTCCACGTTGATGATTCCGTTTCGCGGCCCCAGAGCCACGAACTCCGGGTCACACCCCAGTTGAAATTTGTTCAAGTACGGCACGGATTTTCTCCCTCAGCTTTTTTAGGCGTTGGCTGAGCGCCTGTTCGGAAATTTTTAGCTCGGCCGCGAGTTGGCGTTGGCGGCCGTTTTTGCGCGCCGAACTCCCGGCATGCGCCAGTAACAAACTTTTCACCAGTTGCTGTTCGGCGGGTTCGAGGCGGTCAAGGAGCTTGAGCAAGAGGTCGGAGTCTTCGAGGGAGACAAACTTTGACTCAACCGCGAAATCTAGATGCTCCAAGGGAACCTCAGCCCGCTGCTGTTGCTCGCGCAGAATATCCATGCAGGCATTGTGGGTGATACGATAGACCCAAGTTGAGAGGCGCGACTTCCCCTTAAAAGTGGGAAGCGCCAAAAGAATCTTCGTGGTGATGTCGGCGGCGATGTCGTCGTCGACGCGGTGGAGTTCGAACCAAACCCGAGAGCGAACCTTCTGGAAGATTTGATTTCGCAAATCCCAGAGGTTGTCGTCGGTGGGGTTGGCTACCCAGGTTGCGTGCGCGGTGTTCATCGCCAGACCACCCGCCAACCTTGGGGGAGTATGGGTTCGATTATAGGTTGACGTTCGGGTCGCTGCGGGATTGGTTGCGCCGCAGGGGGCGGAACCTCGGCCGCGCCAGCTGCGGGCATAAAGGCCGCATTCTGAATCACCTCAAAACCCGGGTCCGGAAACTGGGGGTCAACCGCAACGATACCCGGCGCTGCACCCCGGACAGCCTGTTGGGCTTCTAGGTTATACCAACCGGCCTGCGGCGCGAGCGGTGGTGCCTCGCGTTCGACAGCGGGGCGGGCGTTCGCAACTCGCCGTAGCTGTTCAACGGCCTCTTGTACACGGGGGTCTACCGGCAAAGGATTGGGGTCGGGCGGTCGGGGTCGCCGGGGCTGCCAAGCATACATCGCCATCTGCGGGACGCGCCGCTGCCGGTTCCCGTTCGCATTCCGCACCCTGTCCGGCGTGTGCCCTATGAACTCTACATACTTATGCCACCAAAGGGAGCGCTTTAGGCGCACCCCCCGCAGCTCCCGGAACGCGTAAATATGCACCAACTCCCGCAAAACCGGGTGCCGCTGAACCGCATCCAGAACCGCGCGCCAATTCTTGACCTTTGTTCCCTCTAGTTGGTAGGCGGCGAGAAACTTCTTGATGTCCGACCACCGGGTGTAGACGGCGCGGCGGCGTCGCATTACCACCCGCGCATCCCCGTTATCATCTCGCTCGATTTGCCGAACCGGGGCCTCCCCCGGATTTTCGGCCAGCAAAATCAACCTCACCCTACTCGCCATTGTCGCCCTTTCGCTTGGGGAAGTTGAGCTTCACCCAGTTTGCGATTTTGTCCGCGAGCGCCTGAATCACCTGCCGCCCGGGGCCCTCGACGCCGGGGGCCGAGTTGACCTCCAGCACGTAGCAGTGGCCATCGGTGCCGAGTAGCACGTCTACCGCGCCAAAGTCCAGCCCCAAAGCCTCGACAGCGCGACAGGCCAAATCAATGGATTCGCGGTTGAGGCGTTCGGCCGGGACGAGCTGGAACGCATATCCGTTCCGGTAGCTGCGCCCGAAACGCTTGGTGCCGAACCTCCGCACCTTGACCTTCTCGTAGCTGCCGAGGTGCCGGCGCCGATAGACGAACACCCGAAATTCGGTGCGGGACGGAACGATTTGGGTGAAGAAATCTTGTGTGGCAAGTCGGGCTGCGGCGAAATCTCGACAATAGCGAATATCGCGACCAGCGTGGTGGTGGAAGCGCCGCGACAGCACCGGGGGTCGCAGAGCCTGTAGGGCGCGGCTAAACGGAACGGTCCGCACCCCTGCCCCCGAAAGCGCCTCAAGTTCCTGAAACTTGTTCCGTCCCCCAACTCGGGCGTTGAGCGCCGGGAGTTTCCCCCCGTAGCGCACCCCATAGCTCACCACTGCCTGGGGATTCCCGCCGCCGAGCGCCAAACCCCTCTCGCGCAGCAAATCCGCCAACACCCGTCCGGTGGGGCGACTGCCCCGTGCGACCAAAAGTTGAATCATCGGCGTTCTCCTGTTACTTCTTGCGAATCTTTGAGGCGTTAATCACGCCGGTCGCCAGGTTCGCCCCGCACTTAATACAATACCACCGATTCAGTGGGGTGTTGCGGTCGGCGAGCTTGAACAGAAACACCACCCGACAATTCGGGTTTGGACAAAGCTGCCGCTCCTGGGGCATGCGTTCCTCGTTCACCTCAGTGTTGAAGCGGCGCTGACGCTCCTCGTAAAACTCATGCACCCGCGTGTAGGTAGGTTGTGTAAACTGGTATGCGGTTTTGAAATCCGCATAATGTTCCAGGCCGTCGGGGCCGAAAATGTAGGCTTGGTCGTTCGCCATGGTGAGGTAGGCGAGGTCGAGTTTCTGTTGCTGAAACGGCAGGCCGTGTTGGTAAATCCATGGCCGCATGGCCTTGTGAATCAAGTGCTTTTCACTGGCGAACACCAGCTTTTCGCCGTTGTTGTAGGTGGCCATAACCACCGGCGAGCCGGAGCGCGCCAACAGCACGGTGTCCGGATACTTCTCGGAAATCGCGCACATCGCCACTGAGCCCGAGACGCGATTCAGAGTGCGAACCGCCTTTAGAGTGAGGCCGTCCTGGGCCACGATGGCCCGCAAAATATCGGAGTCAGTCTCGGCCACCCTCTCTGCGTGCAGCTCCCGAAACAGAGTATCGTCATTGTGAATCACCCCGTTGTGGACCACCGCGTTGATTTCGTCCCACATTGGGTGGTTGTTGACGTTTTTGCGCGGCGAACCCTTGGTGGCTGCCCGGGTGTGCACCATCGCGAACCACGTGTGGTCGTCTAAATTGTCTTCTAGAAACTCGGTGTAGCTGGGCCGATTCACCAGCAGGTTTGCCGGGCAGTCCTCCTTGAGAACCTTGATGCCGTCGGCCCCATAGAGTGCGATACCGGTGGCGTCGTTTCCGCGATGCTCCAGCCCCAGCAGCAGCCCCCGAATCTGATACTCTTCGATGGGACCGCCTTTATACCGCCTGATTCCTCCAATTCCACACATTGGCCTCACCCCCTTAGATTTGAGCGATTATACTCCCATACAACTTTTTCGGCTCGACAGGGGGCTTCTTGGCCCACTCCGCCGCGGCCGCCTCGGTTTCGCTGCCCGCCTCCCACAACGGCAGCAAACCCGAAGTCAAAACCTTTCTCACCCGCCCCACATACGGCCCTGCCAAAACCCCCTTGCCGAACAAAATCCCATTATAGTCGCCCCCGCTGCGCACCGCAACCTTCGCATGGTCGGTGAGCGTCTCGCTTAGAGCCTCGGGGAGTTTCGGGGCGCGCTTTGCCCAATAGGGACTCACGTAGACATAGTCCCCTTCACGTCCCACCGACAGCACCAGCTCCGCCCCCTCTAGGCCCACAATGCTCCAACACAGCTCTCCGATGCCCGGTTGGACGCGGGTATGGGTGCGGCGCATCAACGGGAAAAAGGGCGGCTTGGTCTGATGATAATACTTCCAGAAGCCCCACACGTTCCAGGGATTCGTGGGAATCGGTCGGGCCAATGACAGATAATCAAAGAGTTGTTGGCGCTCGATTTCGCGCCCCGCAATCATATCCGGCACCACCAAACCTTTTGGGATTGGGGCAGCCACCAAAATCCGCTCCTTGATAGAGCCGGCGCCCCCGATGCCCCAGGGAGTGCGAAAATCATTGGTATATTGGGGCGGCGGAAACCCATGAAGTTGAAGTCCCCGCAGTGCCAGCGCCGCATCGTCGTCACGGCCCTTGAAGTAGGCCAGCAAATTGAGAATGGTTTGCTGCGCCACCCGCTGCGTCGCATCGAGCCGAACGGCCAGCGCCAGGTGCGGCTGCACCACCGCCAGCTTCGAGAGCACCAACGACACGTAGGCAGATAGCGGCGATGCCAACCAACTCGGGAACGAGCGGTATTCGTAGCCGTGGGCCTGGGCGCGAACGTCACCGCGGCGCCCGTAGGGCGTGGCGGAGGCTCGCGCAGCGGCCTCCTTTGCGTCGAAAACCCCCGCCGCACACATCAAAATCATCATGTTGTCGAGGGCCCGGACTTCATTGGGTTGGTCGTGTTTGCGCTTTCGCCCAAAGTGAACGTGCCCCCCAAGGCCGTCGTGGCCGTCGTAGGCCCCGCACCGCCAGTGAAACTTGAGGCACTCCGGGACAAACTCCGCCATGGCCCGCAGCTCGGCCAAAATACTCGCCACAGTATCAAGACAGAAGCGGCTTGCGGTGGGGCGCAGCTCGGCAATCCGCCCGCAGTTGTCGGCCCCAAACGCCAAGCCGGCTTGTAGGCCGCAGTTTTCAGCGTTTACTTTGTGGCCGTCGCTGTCGAAGAAACTGAACTCTGGGTCGGCCCCCACCGCAAAGTGATTCAGGAGCCTCGGCGCTGCCGGAATCAGACTAAAGGCTTTGGGCTGCCAGAACTTCGCCTGCCACTCATCGAGCTGCTGACGGGGAACCTCCAACGGAGTTGAGAGCTTCGACCAATGGGGGACGCCCTCAACCGCCATGGCGAGGCGAAACGCGGATTTTTGCTCCTTAAAGCTCATGGATGTGTCTCAATCGGAACAGCTTTATAGTAGGCGAGGTGCGTCACAGCATCGCGCCCAAACCCGAAACTCGTTTTGAGGCCCCGGGTTGGATAGAGACCATTTAGAAGGCCCCGGTCACTTAAATCCGGGTGATAAATCTCACGCAGCGGCCCTATCCACGATTTGTTGGGCAGGCTTCCCGGCAAGCCAAACTGCTTGCCCGACGGAATCCAGCCCAAGCACCGAATGTCGACAAGATTTTTCCGGTCGATTTCGGCGGCGATGTAGGAGCCAATCCGCCCACGAATACAACGGTCAAGCCCAGAGTAGGCGAGATTTTGGGGCGGTTTGCCAAAGTAGGTCTGGTATTGGCGAAGTTGGCCTTTTGGCGCAACCTCCCAAATCAATACCAGTCGCGTGGGGTATTTGCCCGGAAAGGGGCAGGGCTCGGGGTCGCGCCGGTGCGGGCCACAAACAATTTTTAGGGCTTCCTGGAGAGTCCAGTGTTTCACGGCTCAACCTCTACATCATGTCTTTCAAACGACGTGCACGGCGAATTCTCTATTTCTGGTGGCAAGAACATGGCGCAGGTTAACTTTTTGGTGCAATTTCGACAACGATAGACCTTTAGTCCGCAGTAGCCTAATGGGTGCCCGACATTGTGGTAGCAGTCCTCGCTAAACCAGTCGTGTTTTCTCGCACTGCCGGCCTTTGGGTCGCTCATCGTTCCCCCAACGTCGCCTTCACTCCCGAAACCGCCGCATTGAATCGCGCCCGGTGCTGCGAAAACCAATTAAACATCCAGTCTTGCTGGCACTGTTCGCTGCACAGAAGCGCCCCCCACTTTTTGCGCCGGGTATGCTTACCGCAGACAATACACTCTTGGGTCTTCACGACCGACTTTAGTGCCTTTACCGTCAGTTTCGCGCACAGCGGATTGTTGCGGAAATGTTCGGCACGAAACTCCTTTGAGTGACCGTTGCAGCCGCACACTCGGCACTGGCAAAAGGCCGCCCCGGCCTCGTATCGGCTACCCGTCCAGAAGCGATACTCGGCGAACGGAAGGTAGCCGCGGGGGTTTTCTTTCATTCCCGCGCCTGATGCCGGAGTGTGGACCATTCGTCGCCCCACCCAGCGCCCAGACTCATCCCAACAGCTTTGGACCTCCGGGGTGACGCGGGCTGGATAAGCCGGTGGCACCCACGGTTCGACGTATTTGACGAGCTTTTTGTAGCGCCGGCCCGGGGTGCGGGCGAACATGGTGCGGAAGACCCAGTTTGGGGGCCAGAGTTTCACGGGCGACCCCCACGCCACAACGCCTTCCGGCGCCGCCAGATATGTCTCCGACGCGCCTCGACAAGCTCGTTGACGGCTTGGTCAATAGCAAAGTTCATCGCCTTGCTCGCAAACAGGGGGATTGGTTCCCCCCGCAGAAAGCGCAGCGCATAAAACTTCGCTCGTAACAGTTTCCGCATCTCAGCTCCCCCACCCAAACCAACTTTGTTCGTGGTCATGCTGATAGTGTTTCTCCAGCATGTCTAACACTTTCCGGGCGCTCCGGCAAAGCGCACAATCAGCGCCACATTCGTGTCTCACCACCATCGCGGCGGTCGCAAGAACCTTTACGCGCTTTAGAAACTTCGCTTTGCGCTCAACCTTCTTCGACATTCTCGCGCTCCCCCGCTCAAAATTTTAGGCCGATGTAGGCATCGCCCTACCAGCTCTGCACATCGGCCCACGGGCAGCTTCCTTTATGGAGGCCCCGGCAGTTGCCTGCCGGGTGCTGCCATCGTCTGACGCTTCGGCCAAGTAAATTGGCGCTGCGCACCCTACCTCCTCTGTGAGCCTACTCGGTCGAACAAGTCCTTTGGACCCACAAAGCTCTAGAGTTCAAGATTGTAGGCATAAACCCGCCCACAACTCAAACAAACCCAAAAAAGCAGCGGATAATGGCGGCACCAGCCCCCACACCCGCAGCGGCACCACCCACGCTTCCGGCGGCGCCAGAACTTCAGCGAATTCCAGAGTCGTCGCATAAACTCTAACCTCGGCGAAAACCAACCAATCGCAGGTTAGTTTCCAACCACGGGGTCCCAAACGAAGGCGGATACAAAGGCACTTTATGCTTGTTTGAATGGGACTAGCGGCCCCCGACGGACCCCCACCGGATGGAGGGAGTACGCTGAGTCTAAGTTTGCCACAAGACCCGAAGGCAATGGGCAAACCAATTACCGAACGCTGGTTGACCACTAAAGGTCAAGCGCCCAGTAAGACTCATAGTAAAAAGGACCCCAATCGCCCACAGAGGCACAAAGTTATGCCAAAGCAGCCCCCTTTGCCTGTTACCCTATCTGATACCCCTGAGAACCGTTTCCAGCCCCAGGCCCGTCGAGCCAACCAGGGTTATCATGTCACGGTGCGTATCCCCTGTTTGGTGGCTTTCGCCGAGGAACTTTTGTGCGCGAATGTTCGCGCCGAATTGGTCGGGCGCAGCACAAATAGTTGCCCATTGGCTTGGGTCTAGAAGGCTGCGCCCTAAAAAGCGAGGTTCAAGGTACCAACGAGAAAAGTTGGCCCCCGAAGGCCCGCCCAGCGCGAAGGTAGCGACCGGAGGCTTTTCAGGCGACTCGGCCGAACTTCGCGACATCAGAGACATTCGGTGCGGATTACAGCCGCATCTATGAGCGCACACACGCCCACGGGGCCCTGCCCCTAGCGCGATGTCTTCTGATGTTAGGTGGGCGCGCGTTGTCGCGCCCCACCTATCCTGACGTTCAGCCCACTGCGCGGCAGCAGAGCGTCCGCGCATGCGCCCATTACAGACTAGGGCGAACCAGGAGCCCGCAGTGCGAAGGCTAGCCCACCACCCCCGCAGAATCTCCATCGTTCGGCCACATTTCGGCCGTCGCAAACACCTCACACCCGCACATTTGCCAGGCCGCGTGCCAGCACTTACAGCCCGGGCAGCGCTCCATAGGAATCACCTCACCCCCGGCTGTGTCGTCGCGCTCTAGCACATCGCTAGGATATTCAAGCGTCTCCAGTAGTCGGGTGTGTCGAATTCCGGCTCCGACTGGTCCGCTTGTGTCTGCTGGCAAGGCGAGCATGTTCGTGTCCCCCTTCGATGGTCAATAATGGTGTAGCCGTCGCGGCGGGTTATGTTTGTAGGAACCGGCATCGCTGGGGTGCGCGGTGGCATTTTTCGGTGCGCAAAGCACCTTAAGGCCCCCTCACAGACCCACCCGCCCGGGCGCCCACAAAAACAGGTTTCCCCCTCTACCACTCGCCCCGAACCCCCGCACACATGACAAACGGGGTCCAGGAGTTGGGCGAGTTCGTTTACGCACTGGCGCCCCCGGCAGGCCGGGCACAAAGTTAGGTGCAAATCGTCCATGCGAGTCTCCGCCCTTGGTCACAGTAGAGGTTGTGTGCACCGTAAAGCTGCCAGTTTGTGGCGATGGCTTTGGGGTCACGCACCACGGTTTCGAGTCCGTAGAGGCCGGTGTTGTAGGCTTTCTCGGCGTGCCGCTCAGTCCATACCGCCGAAGCCTGCCCCATTGTCCGGACAAACATCCCGTGGTTGCGCTGCAAAATCTCCCGCGCCCTTTTTACGTCGCAGTGGTTGATGGTCTCCACCACCTCCAGGGGCTCGGCTTGCCACAGCCGCCACAGCTTCGAGGCCCCCAACATCGCACACATCCGGGCCATGTCGAACACACAGTGCGCCAACCAGGGGGCGCGCAGCCAAAAATTCGAGAGCGTTCGGTATTCCAGGCCGTGGGTGGGGAGGCGGAATTCGCCTGCCCGCCCATAGTATCGCCGCCTCACTGGGGAGTCGAAGTTCGCGGCCGCCCCAACCGCCCAGACGCTGAGAATCGCATCGAGCGCAAAAACCATATCGTGGCGGGTGCGCACCGGGTGCGCGGTGGCGAGGTGTACGTGGCCCCCCGCGAACCGTTGCAGAAGCTTCGAGCCGTCCGTAACCGGCTCGCCTGGCATGTCGTAGAGGTTTAGGCTGGGGTCGCACCCCAGCATTTGGAATTCCGGGGGCGCCGACGCCATCAATTCCGGGGGAATCTCCACCACGCTGTCCGCCGACAGCGTGGCTGTGGGGTCGAGGTCGCGGGCGGTGGCCAAGATTTCATTCAGCCCATCAGCGATGTGGCTGACAAGAACCTCATTGCAGCCGAAGCCCGTTTCAGGGGTGTATTCGGCCTGAAAGCCGTCGGCGAAGATGGTTCCGGAATAGAAGCGATAAGGCGTCTTGTCGATGCGGCGGGGGTTGGCCTTCCCGGGCAGAAACCTCCAAGCCGGCAGCAGGGCGCCGGTCCCGCTGCGCAAAAAGATTTCCGGGTCGGAGCCGGTGGTGGGGTAGCCCCCTCTGTTCGGCGAGGGCTTTTGAAGCACCGCGCGGAGCGCAACGGCGTCGGCAGTGATTCGTTCGAGGTCCGTTCGGGTTGGTTCGGCGGGGGTCATTTGGCCGGCGAACTTTTGCGACGGCCATACGTCCCAGCCGCGGGGGGTCTGGGTGAGAAAAGTCCCACAGTCGTTCCCCATTTCGATAACCAGGCCCTGTTTGGTCTGTAGCCATTCGTTGTGCACGAAAAGTTCCTCCCCTCTAGTCCACCCACATCGGCCGCGCAACCACCGGCAGTTCCTGGGTATCGTCTTCGCTGGCCGCCTGTAGGCAAGGTTCCTGCTCTATCCCGTGGCACTTCATACAAATCCACATGAACACCGTTTTGCCCCCGCTGTCACCGAAGCGGCACTGGTGGGTGCCGATTAGCTCCATTTCGCCGCCGCACCCCTGTTTGCTACAGGGTTTGAGCTGGCGAAGGGAGGTTGGGTGCGTAACTGAGTGCTGGGTCATTCGTCTTCTCCCACAGCCCGCAAAAACTCAATGGGCCAGCGCCACCGCAAAACCGAGCACGGCCGATAGCCGTAGCCCTTTATGCGATACAGAAAGCCCCTTTGGGTCATGAAGTCAGCCCCCCGGAACTCCTCTTGGGGGCCGTCGCCAGTCGCAATCATAAAGGGTGGGCGAACTTTTTTCAACTTTTTTCGACCTTTTGCTTAAGTTTTCGTTGCGCCGAACGTCTAAAGCCTATGAAGGCTTTAGTCCATGGGGGCGGGTTTTTGGTGCCGCTGTTGATTCTAAAGGGGTTAGTCGAGCGGATAGCTTGGGGCGTCGGCCGTGCCCTTGTGCATGCGTTCCCAAGCACCAGGTGGACACCTTGGACAAGTCCCTTTGTAGGGCGCCTTTACGGGGGCGCCGCAGTATGGGCAGCGAAATTTTGTCCGGCGAGGCCGCCGCATGCGCCGCATACCGCCCACAGCCATTAGCATACTCATATCAGTCCTTGTCGGCCCAGAGATGCAGTTCTGGGCCTTTTTCTTTACTCTGGAGTTCGACCGCCCATAGGGGGCTAGTTCCCCCCACGAAAATCTCTGTGTCGGCAGAAATCTGACCCAGGGCTAGCGCCTGTTGGAGCGCGATTAGCACGCGGCCAACGGTGAGTGGGAGGCCGCTGGCAAGGTGCTGGCGCGGTTCGAGTTTGGGGGTTTCGCTCACTTTAGCTCTCGTCCTCGAGTTTTTCGAGGCGCTGGAGGAAGTCGGGGCAGACTTTTAGGATGAACTCCGCCGTCTCCCCGTAACTGCCCACCGTTGAGACTATCCGCGCCGTTAACTCTTTGAGGTCCTCGGTGCGCTTTTGGGTAGCGGCTTCCTGGGCGCGGAAATCGTCGAGTGCTTGAAGGGTACTCTCCAAAGCTTTTCCTTCCGCATTGACAAAGTGGCCATGTCGGCTGCGAATGTATTTGGCGTATTTTTGGGCAGCCAGAAGTACGGCCTTTTCGAGTTCTTCGCGTTTGTTCACTTTGGGGGCCTCCTCAACCAAACGTAACGATGTCTCTGCACACAACACTGGGTTCAAGTAATACGAAAATTGCACCCACCACCACGGCTTTGCGGTCGCACCAGCGTCTACGATACGGCCTTCTCCGAAGCCCGAGTTTGTGTGCCAAACTTTGTCCCCAATCTTCATGTCACCACCTCAGCATCAGCGCCAACAGAATCCAACACAGCGCCATCAAAAGAGTTTCCCGGGGGTCGTGGAGATGGAATTTCATTAATTCTTCCCGGTGAGTAGGCTCAACAGCCCCGTAAAGGCGTAGTATTCCGGGTTGAAGAGGCGGAGCGCACCGGCAAACAGTCCGGTGCTCGAAACCAGCACCCCTAGGCCTAGGAAGCAGGACGCAACGAACCAAGGTTCGGAGTCCCCGATTGTACTGCTTGGGTACTTGGGGTCGGGCTTCGAAAGTTCCATACCCCGCGAAGCGCAGCAGTACATACAGTAGCCCAGCACCATCACAAGGGACATGCCCAGCCCCAGAAACACATATCCCTCAGCCCGCGCCTGCCGTATCAGCACCGGCCAGAGGTGCTGGGCAGCCACGCCCAGCTTCGACGCCAGCATGTCGAGGCGGTCGAGAAGCTCCTTTGGCACATCAACCTGCGTTTGCATAAAACCTCCTTATTCGTCGTCCCTCACCGCCCGCAAGAGTTCTTCGCCCTCTGGCGGGCAGTAAATCACCTGAAAAAGCGTTTCTTCGGCGCCCTCCGGCGCCCCAGGACTCACCACGCGAAGATTCTTGGTGCGCTTCGCCACAAACGTGGCGCCCGACAACAGCACCTCGCGGAAGCGCCGTTCGCGCTCCTCTAGGGTGCGGAATTCTTCGCAAACCGAATCAAGGTGCATTTCAGCCCCCTAGAAGGTCACGCCCCCACAGGAATTTTCGTCAAAGTCGCGTGCCGCCTGCGGATAGAGCTTTTCGAGGCAGCCTTCAGAGCATACCGCCGCCGACATCAAAACGTCTATCCAGCGGGTTTTGCGCCCACACGCACACTGGCACTCGGCGATGGTTTTCATCAAACCGGGCCGCCCGGGCATCTCAACGAGCATCGGGGCGTGCGGATATTGTTCGTCGAAGGTCATATGCGCTTGCCCCACAAAGTGGTGCCGGTTTCGCGTTCGATTAGGCGCACCCAGCCTGCCTTTGTCAAGATATGCGCCTCGGGTTCGTTGGTGTCGCGCACCGTTGCGAGCAAAAGGTTTATGCCGGCTTCGTGGGCGAGTTCTTCGCGGAGCGCAAGAAACTTCTGCCCCAGACCCTTTCCGCGGAGCTGTTCGGGTACCACGCTACCGTGGAAGATTGCGATGCGCCGGTTTCCGGGCATAAGGGAGATGCCGAAGCGCACGCCCTGCGAAGTCTCGACCCGAAACGTATAGGGGCCTTCTTCAGAGAACGTGAGGCCCCGCGACAAGAGTCCGCGACGCAATAGATAACGCGTTTCGGGGAGGCTTTCGCTCATAGGGCCTCAAACTCCTTTCGGAGCTTCACCGCACGCATACATTCACGCTCCGAACACCTGTCACAGCACTTTCGGTGTTCGCTGTATTTCGCCCGCGCCACCAGCCGGGCCGCATCAGCCGACACCTTTGGGTCGAGTACGAGTTTCTGATTCCAGCGAATAATGGCGGCGATGGCCTTTCGCGGGTCGCAGGCAAGTTCCTTGGAAAACAGCCAATCTACAACCAAGGCGTCGTGGACGGCCTCGCGCCAGGGGTTTTTCACAGGTTCACAATCTCCACCGGCACCCCCGCCGATTGGGCGAGCGCGACCATGTTTGCGGTGCCCCGCGACATTCCGTCCCAGAACGCCAGCACCCTGTCGGGCCGGCCTTCGGCGAGCATTTGCTTGTTACGAATCATGCCGGCAGCTTTGCCGAATTCTTTCCAGTTGGCGGGGAAACGGAGTTCGGAGACACGTGCAATTTCGGGCTGCGCCTCCACCCAGGAGCTTGCAATCATATCGGCGCCCCGGGCCGCGCCGTGAATGACCACAAATTCGTACTCGACGCCCACAGGGGGCGCCTCTTCAAAGCGGGCGCGGGCCGCCAGCGACTCCGCATCCAAAGCGTCGTAGATGCGCCGAAAGTCCGCCCAGGTACGCGAACCGCAAACTAGAATTCTCATTTGCCCTTCTCCTTGAGGCGCTTGTCTAGCCCCGGGCTGCAAACCCGACAGTAGGTGCAGCGTCCCGTGCCCACGAATTCGCCCTGCTCATCAAGCTCAAAGTCATTCTGGTCGGGGCCATGAGAGTTGTGGGCGAGCGAGTGCCCACAGTGGCCGCAAGTTTCGTCTGCGCGCATCCCAACCCCCTATTTGTGCATGTGGCGCAGGAAGTAAAGCACCACCAGCGCCGCATCCACTATCCGATGAATAAGTTCCATTTCAGTCTCCCTTCAAGAGTTCTCGAATTCGGGCCGCCTCCCGCGACACACCTAGTCGGCGGTCGAGGCGGTTTGCGAGCTTCCGGAGAAAGCGGCGCTGTTTGCGGCTCACTCCTGCACCGCCTGGTCAATGGTCACGTTGGGCCACGGACCAAACCGCGGTTGGTCCTGGTAGCCGTGGTCGGTTACCAGTATGCGCCCATGAAAGCCCTTCCACACCGGCAGTGGCCCATAAACATCGTAGGTCCACCACATGGGGCCGTGGTCCTGGTGGAACAGAAACGAATAACAGGGGCCAACCCTCCCCCATTGGCTGTCGCACCGGAGGTCGAATTGTACGTCGAGCACCGTGCCGCGGGCGCCCCAATGTGTGGGTTTCGCGGGGGGCGGGTCGCACGCGAGGGCCAGCGCCGCCAATGCTGCGAGAATTGCTGCGGAAAGTTTGCGTTTCACAGGAATTTCACCTCCACCAGAATTGAGCGTCGCACGGTCACAGGTACAAGTTCGCCCTGATTCGGCCCTTCGTGGCCCGCATTGAGGCGCCGCGCCACAGTTACAAATCTGCCCCGCGGAAAACACCCCCGCGAACAGTGCCACGTTCCGAGATTCGAGCCGGATTTGCGCGCCGGTGCCCCGCAGTGCCCACAACGGTATTCGCGTGGGCGGGCGCGGCCGTAGAATTTGTCGCTCATTTTGCCGCCCTCAAAGCCTTCAGTTTCCCCGGCCCCACGCGGGCCTGCATCAGAAAAGAGTTCCAGATTGCGCGGCGAGCCTCAGCTTGTTCGCGCCCCCCGGCAAACATCAACCGCACGGCCTTCGCAAAGGCAATCTTCCGGCCCTTCCAGCGCACAAACTGGTCGCGCGCCGAACAATAGCTGTGGGCGCCCACCGAGGCACCAATCGGCAGGAACACCGGCTTCGACTGCTCGGTGCGAGGCGCCACCTCCACCAGCTCACAAAACACCATCCCCAACACTGGGTGCCCGTTAATCTCGAAGGGTTGGCCCGGACGATAGCGGAAATACGCCTGAATTGTGCGTCCCTGAGAATCTTTGAGAATCATTCGCGCCTCCCTCGGCTCAGAATCCACAGCCAAATCAACGAAAAGGTTGCGAGCATCGCGCCAGCCGAGCGTACCGCCGGCCTGGGCGCACACACCATCGCCATGCCGATAGCCGCTGCGACACAGGCCGCGGTCATCAGCCAAATCACCGAGTCGTCTTCGAGTTTGATGGCCATTTAGAGGCTAACCTCCCACGGTCGCCGCTTTCGCCGCCTTCTCAGCCCGGCGGCGCTGACAAAGTTCCTGCCACGCCCTTAGCTCCTCCCCTTCTAATACATCGTCGGGGTCGCTTTGTGTCGCGTAGCTGCTTTCTGCGAACGCATCCGAACTGGCGCTCTTTATCGCCCGGAACGCAAAGAAAACCCTGCTGTTGGCCTGCTTGATGCGGGGCCGGTCAGGGGGCGCGGTTGCCTTGGCGTCGCGCTGCTCTTTCTTGGCCTCACCCAAATCCTGCATAAGCTGGGCGGTGCGAAGCAATTTCCCCTTGCAGGTGCCCCGCAGCCTCTCGATGAACTGTTGGAGTTTAAGCGCCCGGAACCCACGCCCCGGAACCGCCGCAATTAGGCGCAGTTCCTGTAAAAGTTTCTGTTCGCGCTCCGGGTGGAGTTGAATGTGCGCAATCAGATATTCCAGCGCATCAATCGGGGCGCGCTCGATTAGGCTGCCCGCCACCATGCGACTCACCGCCGAATCAATCGTGTCGAGAATAAACTTGCATTTCGTCAGCTCGTTGCGATTAAAGAGTGGCACTTTGTCCCCCTTTCATCGAAAGGTGAGCGCAGCGTACAGCGGTGGGATGCGCCGCGAATGTTAGTGTGCGCTGTGTGCGACCCGGAATCGCCTTGGGCGCCGCGTTCGCTTTGCTTTGCCGCTGCCAGTCCATGCGCTCACCTCTCGCAGTTCCAGAACTCGCCGGGTTCTCGCGTGCCTAACCCTTTACCGCCTTGAGTCCCGACCGCGGGATGTCGAGAATGATGTCGCGGCCCCCATTGGCGGCTCCGTAGGCGCCGCGCAGCCGTTCGCGCTCCTGGCGGTCTTCGGGCTTGTCGCTGAAATAGAGTTCCTGATAACGGTCAAGCATCTCCTGCCTGGTCATAGGCTTTCGCCTCCTTTGATTGGTTGATGCATTCGTGGGTAAGCGACTACCCACAGAATATCGCTTCCTTCGCCGTGGTCGGTGAAGCGCACCACATGCTTGATGCCCTGGGCACGCAACGCCTTCCACCGGGCATCTCGTTCGGCACGCCGCAAAAAGGTTTCTCGAATCATAGAATTGGAAGCCGATTGTCGATGGCTCTGTCCGCTACGTTTTCGTTCGGCCCGCCAGCAGGCCGAAATCCCATAACCCGGCCATCCGCCCCGATAAGCAAAGTCCCCAACACCCCGCTCGGTAGCGGTTCCCCATTCGCATCAAAACAGCGAAGGCGAATTTCACGTTCGCTGTGGCGCTGTAACTTCACCACGATGTCGGCGCCTGGCTGCCGCGGTCTTTCCATCGCAAGTCGAATTGCCATGAACTTTTCTCCTCCAGAGCCGCCAAGCCGCCGGGGCGAACGCTTTGGAGGCATTCGCCCTGGGGCTTCGTTGCTCTGCGAAACGCCTGTCCACCATCGTGGGGGTCATCGCCCCATCGCGATGCGGCGTTAGGCAAGTTTAGTCGGCGTCGCCTTCGCGACCCTGGCCCTCAATGGGTTCCGCCCCCACGGGCGCCTCGCCGTCGGGACCGCCTTCGTCTTCGCCCAGAAACGCCAGCCACGGTTTGTTCAGCATCTGTGCTCTCCTTGTTGAGATTAGGCGAACGTAGCCTCACATTCGCCCCCAACAACTACGGGTGCCCTAGGTCTATACCAGCCCCTGTGCCGTCGGAACGGCCATTGAGCGGAAAGCCGCCCAAATCACCGATGAGCACCCAAACTCTTAGACCAGCCCCCCGGAAATCTCCCCCCGAGAGCGGGCCAAACTCTCCCGCCACGCATTATGGGCGGCGCGGAAACTCTCAAACTGCCTTACGATGTTAACTAAGTCCGTACACATGAGGCAAACTTTGTTGGTGCCCACGATACCAATGCCACAGAAAAAGCACTGTCTGTCGGCGCTGGCCTGTTGGAGGTCTGCCTCCACGCAGTTGCGTCGTATCATCTCCCGAACACGGCGCTGTTGGGCGCTAGGGGACAGCGCATTGAATTCGCACTGTGCCTCATAGGTGGAGAATCGCACTATCATGCGTCACCCACCCCATAAATCCCTACGGCCCGAAACTCAGCCCCACACTCGCGCCCATTGGCGGCCGTCCACATAATCTTTAGGTCGCCCCTGGCGGTAAGCACAGCGCGACAAGAGCCGATTACCGCCGGAAGCATATGCCCTTTCGCCGCGATTTCAGCGACCAATGTGCTGAGGTCTGAGTGCTTGTCCCTCATGCGAATTCCCCCAAGCGCATAATCGCCGCATCAATGGCGTCCGGGTAGAACGCCGGCAGCACCTTGTATGCCTGAAACATTGTCCGCATCGCCACAGTGTCCAGCACCGTTGCGATAACGTGTTGGCGGAGTTCCCGTTGTTCGCGCACCGTCCACACAATGCCGGGACGCTGCGCGACGAATCTGTCCCGTATCACCGTAACGCACCTGCGTCCCATGCGGCGTGCGTACCCTTGTTGGGTTTTGGCGGTGGCTCTCGCCAAGCGCGCTTGCCACTGGTGGCGCCTCTCCACTACAGGCGACCTGTCGGCATCGCGCAGCGGGACCACTCGACACCTGCTGTCGGTCATAGCCAACCTACCTTTCTCGCCGCGAACGGCGATGGTTTGTGCAGCGCCAACCAGAACTGACCGGGCTGTCGCGCGTCTTAAAGAGTAGGGAGAGGGGCGAGCCGCCCCCCTCCCCGTGGAGGTTACTTCGTGGCCTGCATCGCCGTGGCCTTTGCCCCGGCAATCTTTTCCGCCTCAGCCTGAGAGTAGCCCACGGCCATCAGACTCTCGACCGCGGTGTTCTGGCGGACTTCCACGTACTCCTCCGCCGGAACGATGTAGTTGTCGTTGAACGAGATGCTCACCGAACGGTTGGCCTTGGCGGGCTTCCCATTGAGCACCGTGTCCACCCCGGTCAGTGTGAACCCAATGGCGTGGGTGGTCGCCGTCGGATTCCCCTTCTCCGAAGTCTTGAAGTGGAAGTCCTCCACCTTCAAAGCCTTCGACATTTGCTGCACCAGACTCAACAGAGTCGCCTTCGACGCTGCCGAAATCCGATGGTTCGTCGGATTTGCCACTGTTGTCTCCTCTTCCAGTGTCCTGCCGCTCTTGGCCTCCGGTGTTCGGTGGCTGTTGCGGCGCTCACCAGAACTTGCCAGGGTCTCGCGCGTTTTAAGAGAAGGGGGACAGTGTGGCTGTCCCCCCTTGGTGCTAGGCAATCTCCAGAGCCGCTTCGGTCAGCACCAGCGTGTTGAACGTCCCGGCCAGATGCTGGTACATCCACTCCACAGGATTATCCTCCTGCCCGGGGTCAAGGTCTGTGCGCTGTAAGCGCCTCAGAATCCTCACACCCAACCGAGCGCCTTCGATTTGCTCGTCCCATTCGTTTTCCGGCATTGTGCCCTCCACGCCGACCAGAACCTTCCGGGTGGTCGCGCGCCTCATAGGTATCAGGGGAGGGTGTAACCCGCTCCCCTTCCGTGCTACTGCTTGTCACTCCGCTGCGAACAGAATACCCGCAAGTCGTTGGCACGCTTGATGGTAGCAGAACCCATCGCCACCGTGCCAGCGTCCCAATGGGGACAATGCTTGAGATGAAAGCCAGTCTGTAGGCACTGCCTACAGGGGGCTTCCGGGGTGCTTTGCATGGCCGTTACCTCCGCCCACCAGAACCCGCCGGGCCATCGCGCGCATTGTAAGCGTAACCTAGCATTACAGTTAGGATACTGGCTGTTAACTCTGCTAAGGCGTTTAATTTAAGCTTCCCCCCGGGGGGTGGGGTGTGATCGAGTTCTCGGGTCCGCGCCCACAGATGTATATATTTTGAAATAGGGCACATAAAGTGTGTTTCTGCGCGGCTAAGTGCTTGCAGGAGACTCACTTACGGGTCCCATCTGAGCCGGGGCCCCCTGATCGGCGGCGAAAATATTTTTTCAAATCTGCTTAAGTTTTCCCTTTTTCAACCGTCTAAAGCTTATGAAGACATAAGCTTCATAAGGAGGGGTGTCGCTTGCGTCTGAGACCCGAAAAAACCTATTTGGGCCCCCTTTTCGCGCCCCCAGAGAAGGCTATGCGGATAACAGAAGAGAATGTTCTTTTGGGTATGCTGGCGGGGGACCCCACAGCGCGAGTCTACTTCTTAGAGAACGGTGTTGTAATGGAGTCTCGGCTTGTCAAAAGAGCGTAAAGGCGAACTTTCCTGGTATCAGGCGGTCGCGGAGCGTATCGCCCGCGAGGGGATGACGCCCCGGGAGGCTGCGGCGGCCGAATACGTCCAGCTCAGCACCCAGGAGCTAGAGAATACCGTTCGCTCTAAGAGCTTCCAGAGGGTCCTGTGGCAGGCCCGGCAGCGGTTTTACCGGGAACTCGCCAACGATCCGGAACGCTCCAAGAACACTTTGATCGGTTTGATGCTGCTTTCACTCGACAGGTTGGCCGACGAGGGCGCCTGGGACAAGGTGGCGGACGCCGCGCTAAAGCTGGCGCGCGTAGAAGGATGGCTCAGTGGAGAGACTAACGTCAATGTATTCGGAAGCCTATCAGCCCGAGAGCTCGCCGACATCAAGGCCAGCGTCAAGGCCCGGTCGGAGACTGTCGGACCGAACTAGGGCACGGATTTTGGTGTACAGTTCACTGGCTTTGAACCTTTATTTGCTCTGCCAGGTGGTTTATCAGAGCTACGTGATCGCTCAGCAGCATGAAGCGATTCAGTTCCTGCTAAAGTTCTGTGGACAACTTAACCAAAGCTAAGCAACAGCTCTCCCAGCTTGATGCCAACGAGGCCCTGGCGGTGCTGGAGGCGCTCGAAAACAAGCGCCAAAAGCAGAGCTTTATCCGCTACTGGCAGCCCTACGACAAGCAGGCCGCGCTGGTCCCCAAGTTCACCGACAAGGTGAAGGTTTTTGGGATTCTGGGCGGCAACCGCAGCGGCAAGACCGAGCTCGGAGCAGCGCTCACCGTCGCGTGGTTCCTCGGCAAAGACTACTTTCGGGACGAGCCGGCCTGGAGTTGGGTGAAGGATTTGCCCATTCCCAGCACCCCCCGCAACATCTGGGTGGTGGGGCTGGACTTCCAGGTGCTGAAGAATGTTATTTGGCACGAAAAGCTGATTACGGGCAGGCTGCATCCGCCGTTTCTGCCCTCCGACCCCCAGAAGATTACTAAGCGCTCGGATGCGGACTTTCAGATTTTCGGCGCCGACGGCAGCATTCTCACCTGCAAGTCGGCCGATTCGGGCCGTGAGAAGTTCCAGGGCGCCAGTTGCGACTTTATCTGGATTGACGAGGAGCCCGAGGAAGACATCTACAATGAGTGTTTCCAGCGAACCGCTGACTGCGCAGGAAGAATTCTGGTCACACTTACTCCCCTGGTCGACGTGGCTTCGGGGGTACGCACCCCTTGGGTCTTTAACCTTTACGAAGATTTTAAGTCTGGCGCAAAAGACATCCACTTCGAACAACTCTCGGTCCTAGATAATCCTTTTGTGCCGGCGCTTGAGAAAGACCGTCTAAAGGAAAAGTGGGCAGGCCACTTCGAAGAAGATGCTAGACTTTATGGAAAGTTTGTCCGACGTTCTGGGCTTGTATACCCCATGTGGGACCGAGAGCGTCATCTGGTTAAGCCAGCCCGATTCCCCTCTTGGTGGCGCAAGGTGGTATCGATCGATCCCGCCGCCACCGGGGTTACTGCCGTTCTGTGGTGCGCCATCGACCCCCGCGGAAACCTCTATTTCTACCGCGAATACTACGAGCGCGACAAGGTAGTTTCGGAGCACTGTAAAGACATTCTGGCGATGACGGGCGGCGAAACCATTGATGCGTGGTTCATCGACCCGAAGTGGGGGGCTAGCCGCAACGCCGAAACCCACAAAACCGGCGCCCAGCTCTACCGGGAGTCGGGAATTCCAGTTAGGTTGGCGTCGCCGGGCGAAGACTACGGACAGTTTGAATCGCGCGAATACTTGAACGCGGCTCTCGATCCCGCGCCGCGGCACCCCTTTGCTAAGTTCACCAGCGATCTCGAACACTTCCAGGACGAAATCAAACACTACACCTGGGATATCTTCGGCAAGGGCGACAAAAAGGGTTTAAGCAAAGAAAAGCCCATCAAGCGCAACGACCACTTGATGAACGCTTTTCAATACATTTGTGGAATGCGTCCGGGCGGGCGGCCCCAGCGCCAAGAAGACTTAACCAAGGACGAGCTGCGCGACCGCGCGAAGCTCGATTCCTACACCTAAAAGGAGAAATAAATGGCTCTTCCCGCTGCCCCCACGAACATCACGTTCTCCAGTAACTCGAACTCGGGTGTCAAGGCGACGATTGGTCAGGTTGTGCCCGGAGGTACCGTGGCCACGACCGACTCGATTATCTATCGCGCCGACAACGCTGTTTGGGACGACACGATTGGCGCCTTCATTGACCCCAATCTGTCTAACCTGACCCGGATCTACTAATGGCTTTACCGGCGGCACCCGCAAACATCACCTATTCGAGCGTTACGCAGAACACCTCCGGAGTCCAGATAACTGGTTCCGCCCACACTGTGATTCTGCGTGGCGACATGGCGGTTTGGGACGACACCTCTGCGAAGTTCGTCCTGCCCGAAACAACCAATTTAGCTGCGAAACTCACAAACGCTGGCTAACACAAAGGATAAAAAAGAATGGCTATTTCAGCTCAGAACGTAACCTACCAGGGAAACGGACCGACCGCGAGCTCTCAGATTCTTGCTGCGAACCTCAGCGCCCCCTCTGACCAGAACCTAGTTGGGTCTGCAACCTTTACGCTTGATGGCTCGGCGACCTCCGCGACGCTGAACTTCATCGACGGTACGGCCGCGCTGCCCTTTACGCCGACCGCGGTTTTGTGCAACGTGACCGGCGGAAACCAGGGCGCCACTGCGTTCGTTTCCGCGATTGCGGACGCCCCGGCCAACGGTGTGTCCACGACCGTGCGGTTTTCGGCGGCCGGCACCAACGCGAAGACCCTTCAGGTCAGCTTTCTTATCATCAAGTAAGCGTTTCTAAAGGAGACTAGCGAATGTCCTATACCTTTAGAAGCGAAAACGTCCCGGCTGGCGCTATCGTATTCCAGCCCCAGGGTGTGGCGACGCCGCAAGGCATCGACGACCCTGGAACGCTGCGACTCGACGCCAGCCAGAATGCGCTCTTCTTCCGCCTGAACGGTATCACCTATCAGCCGGCGATGGGCGCAATCACCAACATCACCCCGGTTACCGCCACCAACCCGTCCGCGGCCGCGAACCTAATGACGTTTGCGTTCCCAGCGGGGTCGCTCAACAACCTTGGGCGCACGCTGTCCTTGTATGCCTATGGGCTGTACACGACCGCCAGCGGCCAAACCCCCACCCTGAACCTCACCGTCATCATGAACGACGGTACGAACACCCGAACCCTGCTGTCTTGGACCTCGGGGGCGACCACCGCCTCCTCGTCCAACTTCCCGTGGAACTTCGATTGCACGATTGTGACCACGGCTGCTGGCAGCTCCGGGACGTTTGAGGGCCACGGCACCGCAAACGTCACCCTAGGTGCGTCCGCGGGTGGTGCGCTAACCAGCTACAACGACGTGATTACCGGAGCCAGCTCCGCGCTAGACCTCACTAAGGTCAACACCATGACCGTACAGTGTCTGTTTAGCTCTTCGAACGCCGGCAACTCGGTGACCGAACGCGTTTTGTGCGCTGACATCTACAACTAACCGCTTTGAGGGCCGAGCGATATCGGCCCCAAATTTCGGAGGCCTTGTGGACAAACGCTGTTTAGGTGGGCACCGCTTCTTCGTGGCCGACACGTATGCGGTTCCGGGCGAAGGTAAGGTGGGCGCGATTATAATTTGTACTGCCTGTGGGGAGGGGCGCAGCCAAAGCTTTACCGTTGCGGCCCCCAGTTCCCACATTCAGCTCCTCAAAGGAAAAGAAAATGGACGAGACCTACCGCAGGATAGAGAAGTCGACGCCTGAGTTTCCCATGGTAAAGGATGTCTACGAGAAGTCGAACGTAGATAATCCGCACGCCGACGGCACGCCGAGCTCGATTAGCTTTCAGCATGCCCGAAAGGCCGGCCAGGAATGGGGGGTGGGAACGCTCCCCGTG
>Ga0335083_10000425_pt1 | contig 65193 bp, 58 predicted proteins | sample Lox_Sample_42_FD_206716 | JGI IMG/M metagenome (GOLD analysis project Ga0335083, IMG submission 206716) | Soil microbial communities from Loxahatchee National Wildlife Refuge, Florida, United States - Lox_Sample_4.2 | ecosystem: Environmental > Terrestrial > Soil > Wetlands | place: USA...
GCGGTGGGGCGACGCTGATCTTCAACGTCGAGCTGCTGGACATCGTGAAGCCCGATGCTGCGGCATCGGCCGCAGCTGCCGCCGCCGCTGGCGCGCCGGATGCAGCCCAGGCAACACCGGCTCCGCCTGCGCCCTCGCAGCCCAAGAAGGGCACCAAGCCGGCCAAATAGGCGCTGCCTGAAACGCAAACCGCCCGCCACTTTCGTGGCGGGCGGCGTACAGGCCCAGGGGAGGAAGACGCGGAGGGCTGGATCACGGGGCAGTTCGACCACTATTCGGAGCTGACAGACTCGAAGTGTGGAAAGCGCTTGTTCTGTTCTTGTATCGACCCGTTTTAAGTATTTTCCAAACCTTCCGGATCCCGATCCTTCCGCGTCTTCCTCCGCTGGGCTGTAGCTGATCGGCGACAGACTCTAAACCCCGATCCTCCGTCGCCGCAAGACCTTGACCGGTGGCCCGTTTCGATCTAGGGCGTATCGATTCGCGCAGTCTCGAAATCACCCCCCGCCGGTCACCCCGGCGAGCAGCGGCACGAAGGCGACCTTTTCCAGCACCTCCTGCTTCAGGCCGTTCTCGCGCCGCGTGATCCGCAGCAGCTGCTGCTGGCCCTCCGGTCCCACCGGCACGATCAGCCGGCCGCCCACCGCCAGCTGCTCCACCAGCGCCTGCGGCACGGCAAACGGGGCGGCCGCCACCAGGATGCCGTCGAACGGCGCCTGCGTCGGCCAGCCCTTCATGCCGTCACCATGTTTGAGGCGTACGTTGTCCACTTCCAGTTCCTTCAGCCGCTGCCGGGTGGGCACCACCAGCGGCTCGACCCGTTCGATGGCGAGGATCCGGCCGGCAAATGGCGCCAGCACCGCGGTCTGGTAGCCGCAGCCGAAACCCACCTCCAGCACCTTGCCGGGCAGGCCTGCCGCCAGCAGCGCCTGCGTCATGCGCGCCACGATGTATGGCTGCGAGATGGTCTGGCCCCAGCCGATGGGCAGCGCCGTGTCCTCGTAGGCGCGCGACGCCAGCGCCTCGTCCACGAAGATGTGCCGCGGAAGGTTGCGCATGCGTTCCAGCACGCGCAGATCGTGGATGCCCTGTTCGCGCAGCCGCTGCACCAGCCGGTCGCGCGTGCGTGCCGAGGTCATGCCGATGCCGGAATGGCCGCCGATGCTCATGTCAGCGGCTTCAGCCATTCGGCCAGGGTGGGCAGCGCCTGGTGGCGTGTGAGGTCGATCTGCAGCGGAGTCACCGAGACTTGGCCGTTGGCGATGGCATGGAAATCGGTGCCCTCGCCCGCATCCTGGCCCGGCCCCGAAGGGCCCACCCAGTACATGCGCCGGCCGCGCGGATCCTCCACCGGGATGATCGGCTTGGAGCGATGCCGCCCGCCCAGCCGCGTGGCACGGATGCCGCGGAGCTGGTTGTACGGCAGGTCCGGGATGTTGACGTTCAGCGTGATGCCGCGCTCCAGCGGCTGCTGCATCAGCCGCGCCACCAGCGTGGCGGCCACCCGGGCGGCGGTGTCGAAGTGCCGGCCGCTGTCCGGTTCCATCGCCAGCGAGAAGGCCACCGTGGGCAGCCCGAGAAAGCGGCCCTCGATGGCGGCGGCCACGGTGCCGGAATACAGCGTGTCGTCGCCGAGATTGGCGCCGTCGTTGATACCCGAGCACACCAGGTCGAACTCGGTCGCGAAGTAGCCGGAGATCGCCATGTGCACGCAGTCGGTGGGCGTGCCACCCACCACGTAGTGGACATCCGGTGCGCTCTGGAACACGCGCAGCGGCACATCCAGCGTCAGTGAATTGCTGGCGCCGCTGCGGTTGCGGTCCGGCGCCATGATGGTGGTGCGGGCGATGCTGCGGAGCGCGGCGTTGAGCTTCTGAATGCCTTCGGCCAGATAGCCGTCGTCGTTGCTGACCAGGATGTGCATCGAGGAACGCAAATATACTGGAATCGATGGATGAGGACGATGCAGAGCTGTTCCGCAAGGCCATGCGCGGCGTCCGGCGCCTCGCTGGCGGCGACCGCCATGAGTCCCTGCCGCGCAGCAGGCCCCGGCCACGTGCGCGCTTCGCGCGCGCCGAGCGCCACGCGGTGCTGCAGGAAAGCATGGGCCAGGTCTCGCCGCTGGAGCCGGTACGGCAATCCGGCGAGGCGCTGCTGTTCCGCCGGCCGCAGATCGGCGAGCAGGCGCTGCGCCGGCTGCGCAGCGGCCATTACCGGGTAGAGGCGGAGATCGACCTGCACGGCCTGACCGCGGCGCAGGTGGAACCGGCGCTGCGGGACTTTCTGGCCGAGGCCATGCACCAGCACCTGCGCGTGGTGCGCGTGATCCACGGCAAGGGCCTGCGCTCGGGACACCGCGGACCGGTGCTGAAGCAGGTGGCCAACGCGTACCTGTGCAGGATTGGCGCAGTGCTGGCCTTCGCCAGCGCGCGCGAGGTGGATGGCGGCTCCGGCGCGCTGCTGGTGCTGGTGGACGCGAAGCCGCGGCCGGCACGTTAGCCGGCCGCCGCCTTCAGGCTTTCACGGGCGGCAGCTGCTCGCCGGGCACCCAGAAGCCATGCACCTGTGGCGCGGCGCGGTACGGCAGCTTCACGGTCGCGATCGGGCCTTCATCCATGTGCTGCGCATCGACGATCAGCAGGTCCGAACGCCCGTTCTCCTGCGAGCGCGAGCACACGCCCACCAGGTAGCCATCGCCTTCGGCCGCACCCTTGCGACGCGGCACGAAGCACATCTCGCTGACCGAGGCGCCGGGTCCCGGGCTGAACACGTCGATCTTGCCGGTCTGGTGGTCGACGCGCGACCAGCCGCTCCTGCCCTGCACGCCGCCCATGAGGAACCCATAGCGATACGGCACCGTGTGATAGCGGTCGTCCTGCCGCGCCAGTGCGCCGGTCAACTCCGGATGCAGCGTCTCGAAGCCGAAGGGGCGGGGGTTCTTTTTCGAGGTATCCACCGTGAAGCGCCGCACGCGGCCGGTGGCCTTGGCGCCATCGAACCGGTCCTCGGGATTCGGGCTGGGGAAAAACGGAAACTGGTTGCCCTCCCCGCCGTCCATGTCCACGTACACCATGTCGCCGTCGGTCCAGCAGCCCATGGTGTGCGTGCACATGGTCTGCGGGCCTTTCAGCCACTGGATGTCCGAGCCATCGCCATGCCGGCGCATGACGCCGAGGTAGGTGTCGCGGGTGGAATCCCAACCCCAGTGCACGCCGCCCTTTTTCATGAGCTCCTCGCCCAGGTAGGCGAGCGGATACACCAGGAACACGATGTGCTTCTCGGTGATGGCGTAGTCGTGGATCTCGCTGCAGTACGGGGCCTTCACCATCGCCTGCCACAACGTCTTGCCCTGGGGCGAGATCTCGAACACGCACAGGTCGGTGCTGCCGAGGCCGGTGGCCTCGTAACCGAAGGCCAGCAGGTTGCCATTGTGCGAATCGTTCTTCGGATGGGCGGTGAAGGTCAGGCCCTTGATCCTGCCGTCGAACTTGTAGTTGCCGTCCAGCGTCTCCAGCGTGTGCGGGTCCAGCGCCGCGGGCATGGTGTCCTCTTTCATCGCGAGGATGCGGCCATTGTGGTACCAGACCTGCGTGTTCTGCGTGCCGCGGAACTTGCCGAACACACTGGGATCGTCGGTGTAAGGGTTGCGGTACACGCCGTACAGCGAGCGGCGCGCCTGGTGCTGCAGTTTCCAGCGGTCGTTCTTCACCCAGCGGCTGAGATAGTCGACATGGCTGTCCTTGATGCGGAACAGGCTCACGTGACCCTCGCCGTCGAAGGCGATATCGTTGGCCAGCGCGGCGGGCTTGGGATACTGCGCATCGGGCCCCACGCGGTAGAAGCCGCCGTCGAGGTCGTCCGGGATGTCGCCGTCGACCTCGCAATCCCACAGCGTATGCTCGGAGCGGTTCACCGCGGCATTCGTGGTCGCCCCACCGGCACCAAACTTGCCGCGCTCCTTCGGGAACTGCACCTCGGCGCGCGCCGCGGGTGCAACCAGGGATCCCGCCGCGGCGCCGATGGCCGCCGCGCCAGTGAGGAACTTGCGACGATCCAGCGACGAGCCCTGCCTGTCATCCTGCCTGCGACCCATGTGGAACTCCTCGCACGGTCCTGAAGTGAACCAGGAGGGAAGCTTACTCCGCGTCGCGCATGGTGGCGCAAACCTTGCCCGAGGGGACCCTTTGCAGCGGCGGAAATGACACAATACCGCCATGGACGTGTCCGCGATCCTGCGCAGATTTCTGCTGGCGGTGCTGGCCTGCCTGCCTGGAACAGTCCTCGCGGCCGGTTTCAATCCGCAATCGCTCCAGACTGTCCTGGGCGTAAACGTGGCGGGTTTTCATGCGCAGGCAGACGCCTTCGCGCAGGCCAGCGAGCACCTGGGACCCGCCCTCCAGGTCAATGAGGGAGACGCTGCCAGTTACGAGGGATCGGTTTCTTATGTCGATGCCGGCGCGGTCCGCGCGCTGCGGTTCATCAGGACCGAATGCACCGACGAATGGGAGCTCGGGCCAGCCAGGGATGTCGCCAGGAGAAACCCGGGAGAGATCAAACAGGACCTCTCCAGCGCGGGTAGCGCCGGGGTTCATCTGGGCGCCCCGGCCGCGGCAGTCTCGAAGCTGCTGGATGGCCACCTTGCGGGCCAATGGAAGCTCGCTTCCCGAAAGCGCTCGCAAGGGACATGGGAATGGGATTTCGAAAAGACGCTGCGGGGCCGGGATGGCGGCCCGTCATTTTGCAACCACATCTGGGTGACGCTCAGGATGGAAGCCGGCAAGGTCGCCTACATCCGTATCGCCAGCGGCGGGTGCGACGACAGTGCCTGTGGCCGGCCGGGTTGATTGCCGCAGGATCGCGACCTGCGATCACATTCTTCCCGTTGCCGATATCAGCACCACCGCCTGCGCGGCGAGGCCTTCGGCGCGCCCGAGGAAACCCAGCTTCTCGGTGGTGGTGGCCTTGAGGTTGACGGCCTCCAGCCCCGTGCCCAGCGCGGCCGCGATGCTGCCGCGGATCGCATCGCGATGCGGGTTGATGCGCGGGGCCTCGGCCAGCAGCGTCAGGTCGGCGTTCACGACCCGCCAGCCACGCTCCGCCAGCAACCCCACCGCATGTCGCACGAAGTGCGCGCTGTCGACACCCCGCCAGCGCGGATCCGTATCCGGGAAGTGCTGGCCGATGTCGCCCAGGCCTGCCGCGCCCAGCAGCGCATCGGCGAGGGCATGCAGCAGCACATCCCCGTCGGAATGTGCGATCACGCCCTGGTGCCAGGGAATGCTCACGCCGCCCAGCATCACCGCGCTGCCGGGGCCGAAGGCATGCACGTCGAAGCCGCTGCCGGTCCGCAGGCTCACCGGCGCGGCGCCGCGCGCCAGCATCGCCCCCGCCAGCGCGAGGTCGGCGGCTGTGGTGACCTTGATGTTGCCGGCATCCCCGGCCACCAGCCTTGGCGATTCGCCCAGCCACTCCACCGCCTGCGCCTCGTCCGTGGGCTCGCGGCCGGCGGCGATGGCCTCGCCCAGCGCGCGTCGCAGCAGTCCGAGGCGGAACATCTGTGGCGTCAGCGCGCGCCACAATCCGGCGCGCGGACTGGTCTTCAGCACCCGCTGCTCTTCGTCGGCACTCTTGACGGTGTCGGCCACCGGCAAGGCCAGCAAGCCACCGACGGCATCGTGGCCGCAGCCCGCCAGCAGCGCATCGAGGTCGGCGCGACTGATGCAGGGCCGCGCGGCATCGTGCACCAGCACCCATGCCTGCTCGTCGTCGGCGATGGCCTCGAGCGCATTGCGCACCGAGTCGCAGCGGCGGGCGCCGCCGGGCACGCTGCGCAAAGCCGGGTGGCGCGCGCAGGACAACGTGGCGAAGGTCTCATCGCCGGCATCCACCGCCACCACCAGCCCCTGGCAGCGCGGATCATCCAGGAAGGGCGCCAGCGCGTGCTCGATCACGCGGCGGCCGGCCAGCGGCAGGTACTGCTTGGGCACGGCGCCACCGAAGCGGCGTCCGGTGCCAGCCGCCGGCATGACCAGCCAGTAGCGCACGCGCGGTCAGCGCGCGGCGGCCAGCGCCGGAGACAGCGAGGGGGCGGCCGCGGGCGGCGCGGGTACCGCCGCTGGGGCAGCAGACTTGGCCGCAGCCGCGGGCGGCACCACCTGGTAATAGGTTTCGTTGGCGGCAATCAGCCCCAGGTCCGCCCGCGCGCGCTCTTCCAGCGCCTCGTAACCCTGCTTGAGGTTGCGCACCTCGGCCGCGAGCTGCTCGTTGCGCGCCGCGAGCTGCTGGTTCTCGGCCGCCTGTTTCTGCACCGCGCTGGAGAGCTGCAGCACCTCGCGCGCGCCATGCGGCGACAGCCAGATGCGGTACTGCAGTACCAGCACCAGCGCAGCCAACGCGGCGATGAACCACCTCATGGGGGCCACAGATTACGTGGCTACAGCGGGAAAGGGAATGCTTCCCGGCCCGCGTAGCCGACCTTGCCGGCCAGCATCCCCTCGATGCGCAGCAGCTGGTTGTACTTGGCCACGCGGTCCGAGCGCGACATGGAGCCGGTCTTGATCTGCGTGGCGGCGGTGGCCACGGCGATGTCGGCGATGGTGTTGTCCTCGGTCTCGCCGGAGCGGTGCGAGACGATCGAGGTATACCGGGCTGCCTCGGCCATCTCGATGGCGGCCAGCGTCTCGGTCAGCGTGCCGATCTGGTTCACCTTGATCAGGATGGAATTGGCGATGTGCCGGTCGATGCCTTCCCGCAGGATCTTCGTGTTGGTGACGAACAGGTCATCGCCCACCAGCTGGACCTTGTCGCCGAGCTTCCCGGTGAGCAGTTTCCAGCCCGCCCAGTCGCCCTCGCTCATGCCATCCTCGATGGTGATGATGGGGTATTTCGCGACCAGCCCGGCGAGGTAATCCGCAAAGCCGGCGGAGTCGAAGCTGCGTCCCTCGCCTTCCAGCACATACCTGCCGTCCTTGTAGAACTCGCTGGAGGCAACGTCGAGGCCCAGGTAGATGTCCCTGCCGAGCTGGTAGCCCGCCTGTTCCACGGCCTGGATGATGATGCCCAGTGCCTCCTCGTTCGAGCTCAGGCTCGGCGCGAAGCCGCCCTCGTCGCCCACCGCGGTGGTCAGGCCCCGCTGGTGCAGGATCTTCTTCAGTGTATGGAAGATTTCCGCGCCGTAACGCACGGCCTCGGCGAGGCTGGGCGCGCCTACCGGCAGGATCATGAACTCCTGGATGTCCAGCGAATTGTCGGCGTGCGCGCCGCCATTGATGATGTTCATCATCGGCACCGGCATCTGCGGCGGACGATCCTTGCGGGTGCCGAGCGTGGCCAGGTGACGGAACAGCGGCTGCTTCGCATCCGCCGCCGCGGCCTGCGCCGCGGCCAGCGACACGGCCAGCAGCGCATTGGCGCCGAGGCGACCCTTGTTGTCAGTGCCGTCGAGGGCGATCATCTTTGCGTCGAGCGCAGCCTGCTCGCGCGCGTCGAGCCCGCTCACCGCCTGCTTCAGCACGCCATTGACGTTGGCCACGGCCTTGAGCACGCCCTTGCCCAGGTAGCGCCGTTTGTCGCCGTCGCGCAGTTCCACGGCCTCGCGCGTGCCGGTGGAGGCACCGGAGGGCACCGCGGCGCGCCCGATGATGCCCGACTCCAGGCGCACCTCGGCTTCCACGGTGGGATTGCCGCGTGAATCGATGATCTCGCGGCCCAGTACATCGACGATACGACTCATTGCAGGTCTTCCTCGAAGGGTTTGTTCTTGACGGTTCGATCGATCTCGAGCAGCCGCACCAGCAGCGCCTCCATGCGCGCCAGCGGCCAGGCATTGGGCCCGTCCGACAGCGCGCGGTCCGGGTCAGGATGGGTCTCCAGGAACACGCCGGCGACGCCGGCGGCCACCGCGGCGCGCGCCAGCACCGGCACGAACTCGCGCTGTCCGCCGGAGGATTCCCCGAGCGCGCCCGGCTGCTGCACCGAGTGCGTGGCATCGAACACCACCGGGCAGCCGGTGGCGCGCAGCACCGGCAGCGCCCGCATGTCGGAGACCAGGTTGTTGTAGCCGAAGGCGAAGCCGCGCTCGCATACCAGGATGTCCCGGTTGCCGGTGGCCCTGGCCTTGTCCACCACGTTGCCCATTTCCCACGGCGACAGGAACTGGCCCTTCTTGATGTTCACGGGCTTGCCGGCGGCAGCCACGTTGCGGATGAAATCGGTCTGCCGGCACAGCAGTGCCGGCGTCTGCAGCACGTCCACCACCGCGGCCACCTCGCCGACCGGCGTGTGCTCGTGCACGTCGGTGAGCACCGGCACCTGGAAGCGGCGGCGCACGCCGTCGAGGATCTTCAGTCCCGCCTCGCACCCGAGCCCGCGGAAGCTGCCCACCGAGGAGCGGTTGGCCTTGTCGAAGGAGGCCTTGAAGACGAACGGCAGACCGAGCCGGCCGGTGATCTCCTTGAGCCGGCCGGCGACTTCCTCGACCAGCGTCTCGCTTTCGATCACGCAGGGGCCTGCGATGAGGAACAGTGGCCGGTGGTTGCCGATCTCGGCGCCGGCCAGCTTCATGCGCTGGCGGCGGTCGGGAGCTGCGCCGCCCGCGCGGCGCGCGCGGCACGGATGAAGCCGGCGAACAGCGGATGCCCGTCACGCGGGTTCGAGGTGAATTCCGGATGGAACTGCGTGGCGACGAACCACGGGTGCTCCGGCAGCTCGATGATCTCCACCAGCCCGTCGTGCGAGAAGCCGGAGAATTTCAGCCCCGCCTTGCGGTACTGCTCCAGGTAGGTGTTGTTGAACTCGTAACGGTGGCGGTGCCGCTCGCGGATCACCTCGTGGGCATAGAGCTGCCGCGCCAGGCTCCCCTCGCCCAGTTCCACGTCCTGCGCGCCCAGCCGCATGGTGCCCCCGAGGTCGGACTTCTCGGTGCGCTGCTGCGCGCCGCGCGCCGCATCCTGCCATTCGGTGATCATGGCGATCACCGGATGCGGCGAGGTGCGGTCGAATTCCGTGCTGTGGGCGCCGCCCAGCCCCAGCACATTGCGTCCGAATTCGATCACCGCCACCTGCATGCCCAGGCAGATGCCCAGGTACGGGATGCGCCGCTCGCGCGCGTAGCGCACCGCCTGGATCTTGCCCTCGATGCCGCGCTCACCGAAGCCGCCGGGGACGAGCACCGCATCCATGCCATCGAGCAGGCCGGTACCCTGCAGTTCGATGTCGGTGGATTCCACGAAGTGCACGTTGACCCGCGTGCGGGTCTTGATGCCGCCATGCCCGAGCGCCTCGTTCAGCGAGATGTAGGAGTCGCGCATCTGCACGTACTTGCCCACCATCGCGATATCGACCACGCCGTCCGGATGCGCCTTGGCCTGCACCACCTGCTGCCAGGCCGCCAGCTCCGCCGGCGGCGCGTTCAGGCCCAGCCGCCGCACCACGATGTCATCCAGCCCCTGCTCGTGCAGCAGCATCGGGATCTTGTAGATGTCGTCGGCGTCGACGGCGCTGAACACCGCGCGCTCCTCCACGTTGGTGAACAGCGCGATCTTGCGACGCTGCTCCTCGGGCAGCGGCTCGCGCGCCCGGCACAGCAGGATGTCAGGCTGGATGCCGATGCCGCGCAGCTCCTTGACCGAGTGCTGCGTGGGCTTGGTCTTGATCTCCGAGCCGCTGACCACCGGCACCAGCGTCAGGTGGATGTAGATGCAGTGGTCGCGCCCCAGCTCCACGCCCATCTGGCGGATGGCCTCCAGGAAGGGCAGCGACTCGATGTCGCCCACGGTGCCGCCGATCTCCACCATGCAGACGTCGGCATCCCCGGCACCGAGCTTGATGCTGCGCTTGATCTCGTCGGTGATGTGCGGGATCACCTGCACCGTGCCGCCGAGGTAGTCGCCGCGCCGCTCGCGCTCGATCACGCGCTGGTAGATGCGGCCGGTGGTGAAGTTGCTGTGCCGGCCGGTGGTGGTGCGCACGAAGCGCTCGTAGTGGCCCAGGTCGAGGTCGGTCTCCGTGCCGTCGGCGGTGACGAACACCTCGCCGTGCTGGAACGGGCTCATGGTGCCCGGATCCACGTTGATGTAGGGATCCAGCTTCACCATCGCGACCTTCAGGCCGCGCGACTCGAGTATGGCGCCCAGCGAGGCGGCCGCGATGCCCTTCCCCAATGAGGAAACCACACCGCCGGTGACGAAGACGAAACGGGTCATGGGAGTACCGCCGTTGATTGCAGGGCAGCCGGAGCGGGTTGTTCCGCGCCGACGACGACGGGCCGACAGGCTAGCAAATCGAGGCGCCACCCGCCACCGCGCCGGCAGCGGCCCTGACATCGATCCGCAGCCGCCCGCCCTGGCGGCGCAGCGTGAAATCGGGCAGCCGCAGTTCCGGCCGCGCGTCGCTGCGGGCCGCCAGCATCACGTCGATCTCGCGCAGGTGCCGTTCGTTGGGCGCGCGCGCGCCAGCGGCCAGGATCCATGCACGCAGCGCGGTGGCACGGCGCTGCGGGCTCCACCGGCGCAGCACCGCGACCTCCAGGTCCGCGCCATCGGCGGCCAGCGCGAGGTCCCGCGCCGCGGCCTGCTGCAGCGCCTGCGCCGCCGTGGCGCAATGGCGGGCGCTGCGTCCGGCGGTGCGCGCAGCCGCCGGCCAGCGGCTGCGCAGCAATGGCACCACCCGGGCACGCAGGTAATTGCGGTCGAAGCGCGTCGCATCGTTGGTGGGATCATCGATCCAGGCCAGGCCCTGCGCCCTGGCATACCGCGCCAGCTCCGCGCGCCCGCAGTCCAGCAGCGGGCGCAGCAGCCGCGAATGCGCGAACGGCATTGCAGCCGGCATGCCGGCCAGGCCGGCCGGCCCGGCGCCGCGCAGCAGCGCCAGCAGCAGCGTCTCCAGCTGGTCGTCGGCCTGCTGGGCAGTGAGCAGCAGCTCGCCCGGGGCGAGCGCCGCCGCCAGCACCGCCCGCCGCGCCTCGCGCGCCGCCTGCTCCACCGATGCGCCACGTGGCAGGGGCACGCGGGCCCGCAGCACGGCCAGCGGCACGCCCCAGTCACGCGCAGTGCGCACGCAGAACAGGTGGAAATCCCTGGCGGCCGGCTGCAGACCATGGTCGACGTGCAGCGCACGCACGGCCAGCCGCGCGCGCGGCAGGCCGCGCGCGCACCACAGCAGGTGCAGCAGTACCGTGGAGTCCAGGCCGCCGGACCAGGCCACGGCGCAGCGGAGTGGTCCGTCCGTGGCGGCCAGGAGACGCAAGCGCGCGAGGATGGCGGCCGGAGTGACCGCCAGGGCCGCGGCGCCGGCGCCGCGCCCGGTCAGGCCTTGCTCTCCGAGAACACGCCGAAGGAGGCCAGGCGCTGGGTGCGCTGCGCCAGCAGCGTGGGCACCGACAGGTGCGACAGCGAATCCAGGTGATGCAGCACCGCGCTCCTGAGGGTCGCGGCCACTGCTTCGTGATCACGATGCGCGCCGCCCAGCGGCTCGGGCAGCACGGCATCGACCAGGCCCAGCTCCTGCAGGCGCTCGGCAGTCATGCCCATTGCCTCGGCCGCAACCTGCTTCTTCTCGTCGCTCTTCCACAGGATCGAGGCGCAGCCTTCCGGCGAGATCACCGAGTAGACCGCGTACTGCAGCATCAGCAGCCGGTCGCACACGCCGATGGCGAGTGCGCCGCCAGAGCCCCCCTCGCCGATGACCACGCTGACGATGGGTACCTCGAGCGTGGACATCTCGAACAGGTTGCGGGCGATGGCTTCGCTCTGGCCGCGTTCCTCGCTGGACACGCCCGGGTAGGCGCCCATGGTGTCGATCAGTGTCAGCACCGGCAGCCCGAACCGTTCGGCGGTTTTCAGCAGGCGCAACGCCTTGCGGTACCCTTCCGGCTTCGCCATTCCGTGGTTGCGCCGCACCCGCTCCTTGGTGTCGCGTCCCTTCTGGTGACCGATGATCATCAGCGCCCGGCCATCGATGCGCGCCAGTCCGCCGACGATGGCCATGTCATCGCCGTACATGCGATCGCCGTGCAGCTCGGTGAACTCCTCGCAGATGAGGCGGATGTAGTCGAGGGTGTACGGGCGCAGCGGATGGCGCGCGAGCTGCGTGATCTGCCACGGTGTCAGCGACGCGAAGATGGTGGTGGTGAGCTGGCGGCTCTTCCGCTCGAGCCGCGCGATCTCCTCGGCGATGTTCACCTTGGAATCGGAGCCGACGTGGCCCAATTCCTCGATCTTCGCCTCCAGCTCGGCGATCGGCTGCTCGAATTCCAGGAAACTCAAAGCCATATGGGGCGCCGATTATACCCGAGGCGGTCCGGGCCTCAGGGCCGCGGGAACAGCCGCCAGGCCGCCAGCCCCACGCGCAGGCGGTCCCCGGGCCTGCGCCCGACCGTCGCCGGGTCCAGGTGCGGCAGCTCGATGTCGAAGGGCAGCTCGCCGCCATCCAGCGTGGTGCGCAGGTGCACGGTGGCACCGGTGCGCTGCACGCTCTGGACCGTCACTTCCAGGCCCGGCGTGTCGGGTGCGACGACCCGGACGTCATGCGGCCGCACATACACGTCGACCGGACCGGCCTGCCCTGCGGGCAGATCCTCGGCGGGCAGGCTGGCCGCGCCGATGCGCAGCCGGCCCGGCGCGAGCTCGGCGGGCAGCACGTTCACGTTGCCGAGGAAGTGGAACACGTACGGCGAGGCCGGCCGTTCGTACACCTCCTCCGGTGTGCCGACCTGCTCCACGCGGCCCTTGTTCATGATCACCACGCGGTCGGCCAGTTCCAGCGCCTCTTCCTGGTCGTGCGTGACGAACACCGTGGTATAGGCAGTGCGGTCATGCAGCTCGCGCAGCCAGCGGCGCAGTTCCTTGCGCACCTTGGCGTCGAGGGCCCCGAACGGCTCGTCGAGCAGCAGCACGCGCGGATCGATGGCCAGCGCGCGCGCCAGCGCCACGCGCTGGCGCTGGCCGCCCGAGAGTTGCGCGGGGTACCGCTTCTCCAGTCCGGCCAGCTGCACCAGCTGCAGCAGTTCGAGCACCTTGGCGCGGATCGCCGCCTCGGCCGGACGGTCGCGGCGCTTGCGCACGCGCAGTCCGAAGGCGATGTTCTCGAACACCGTCAGGTGCTTGAACAGCGCGTAGTGCTGGAACACGAAGCCCACGCGCCGCTCGCGGATCGGATGATTGGCGATGTCCTCGTGGCCGAACAGGATGCTGCCGCGCGCGGGATAGTCCAGGCCCGCGATCAACCGCAGCAGCGTGGTCTTGCCCGAACCCGAAGGCCCCAGCAGCGCGATCAGCTCGCCCGAATGAATCGTCAGGTCGACCTGTTCCAGCGCGGGAAACTTGCCGAACTCCTTGCGGATGTCGCGGATTTCAATCTGCACAGTGTCTTTTTTCCGTTCAGTGCCTGCGAGTGGCGGACAGCTCATCGCCATGCCGCCATTCGAGGTAACTCTTGACAGTCAGCGTGAGCAGCGCCAGCAGCGCCAGCAGCGAAGCCACCGCGAAGGCGCCGGCAAACTGGTATTCGTTGTACAGGATCTCGATGTGCAGCGGCATGGTGTCGGTGCGGCCGCGGATATGGCCGGACACCACGCTGACCGCGCCGAACTCGCCCATCGCGCGCGCATTGCACAGCAGGACGCCGTACAGCAGCGCCCACTTGACCGATGGCAGCGTGACCCGCCAGAAAGTCTGCCAGCCGCCCGCGCCCAGCGACAGGGCCGCCTGTTCGTAGTCGGTGCCCTGTTCCTGCATCAGCGGGATCAGCTCGCGCGCCACGAACGGGAAGGTGACGAACACGGTGGCGAGCACGATGCCCGGCACCGCGAACAGCACCTTGATGTCGTGGTCCATCAGCCACGGACCCGCCCAGCCCTGCCGCCCGAAGATCAGCACGTAGACCAGGCCCGACACCACCGGCGACACCGAGAAAGGCAGGTCGATCAGCGAGATCAACAGCGTCTTGCCGCGGAACTCGAACTTGGCGATGGCCCAGGCCGCCGCCAGACCGAACAGAAGATTCGCCGGCACCGCGATGGCCGCCGTCAGCAGCGTCAGCTTGATCGCCGCCCAGGCATCGTGCTCGAGGATCGCGCCCTTGTAGGCCACCCAGCCGCTGCGCAGCGCCTCGGTGAACACGGCGATCAGCGGCAGCAGCAGGAAACCGAGCAGGAATACCAGCGCGATGCCGATCAAGAGCCACTGCACCCAGCGGCTTTCGCTGGTGGCCGGCCTCATGCCGCGCGCCTGTGCCGGCCGCCGGCCCAGGCCTGCAGGCCGTTGATGATGACGAGCAGCAGCAGCGACAGCACCAGCATGGCCACGGCCACCGAGGTCGCACCCGCGTAGTCGTATTCCTCCAGCTTGATGACGATCAGCAGCGGCGCGATCTCGCTGACCAGCGGCCGGTTGCCGGCGATGAAGATGATCGAACCGTATTCGCCCGCGGCGCGCGCGAACGCCAGCGCGAAGCCGGTCAGCACGCCCGGCAGCACGGTCGGCAACAGCACCCGCAACACCGTCTGCAGGCGTGACGCGCCCAGCGAGGCGGCGGCCTCCTCCAGCTCGCGCTCGGCTTCCTCCAGCAGCGGCTGCACCGTACGCACCACGAACGGCAGGCCGATGAAGGCGCAGGCGACCACCACGCCCAGCGGCGTGAAGGCCACCTTGATGCCATGCGGTTCCAGGAACCGGCCGAGCCAGCCATTGGCGGCATACAGCGAGGTCAGCGCGATGCCCGCCACCGCGGTGGGCAGCGCGAACGGCAGGTCGATGATGGCGTCGAACAGGCGTCGCGCCGGGAAGCGGTAGCGCACCAGCACCCAGGCCACCAGCGTGCCGAAGATGGCGTTGATGAAGGCGCCGGCCAGCGCGGCCCCGAACGACAGTCGCAGCGCGGCCAGCGCGCGCGGCGAGGTGACGACGCGCCAGAAACCCGCCCAGCCGAGGCCGGCCGACTTGAAGAACAGGCCGGCGAGCGGAATCAGCACGATGAGGCTCAGGTAGGTGAGCGTGAATCCCAGGGTCAACCCGAACCCCGGGATCGCCGCCCGCCGCCTGGCGGAGGAATCAGGCATCTTGGCCGGTCAGCGTATCAGCGTTTCGCACCCACGATCTGGTCGAAGATACCGCCATCGCTGAAATGTGTCTGCTGTGCTTTTTCCCAGCCGCCGAAGGCCTCGTCCACAGTGAACAGCTTCACCTGCGGGAACTCCGCCTGGTGGCGCTTCAGCACCGCCGGGTCGGTGGGCCGCAGGCCGTATTTCACGAAGATCTCCTGCGCCGCCGGCGAGAAGTGGAACTGCGCATAGCCCTGCGCCACCGCCGTGGTGCCGTTCTTCTGCGCCACCTTCGCCACCACGGCGATGGGGTTGTCGGCCCGCACGGACAGCGACGGCACCACGATCTCCAGCTGCCGGTCCTTGAACTCGGCGGCGATCAGCCGCACCTCGTTCTCGAAGGTGATCAGCACGTCGCCGACGTTGCGCTCGACGAAGTTGGTGGTGGCGTCGCGGCCGCCGCTGGCGAACACCGGCACGTTGCCGATGAAGCGCGTGACGAACTCCCGTGCCTTCGCCTCGTCGCCGCCGTTGTGCACGCGGGCGTACTGCCAGGCGGCGAGATAGCTGTAACGCGCATTGCCCGAGGTCTTCGGGTTCGGCGTCGCGATGCCGATGCCAGGCTTCACCAGGTCATCCCAATCCTTGATGTGCTTCGGATTGCCCTTGCGCACCAGGAACAGGATGGTGGACCAGGAAGGGCTCGCTGCGTCGGGCAGCAACTTCGGCCAGTCGGCCGGCAGCAGACCGGCCTTCGCGACCGCGTCGATGTCCAGCGAACTGTTCATCGCGATGAAATCGGCCGGCAGGCCGTCGATCACGGCGCGTGCCTGCTTGCTGGAACCGCCATGCGACTGCTCGATGGCCACGGTATCGCCCGGATGGGCCTTCTGCCACTCGGCAACGAAGGTTGTGTCCAGCTCCTTGTAGACGTCGCGGGACACGTCGTAGGCCGCGTTCAGCAACTTGTAATCGGCGGCCGGCGCCCGGCCGGCCACCGTCAGGGAAAAGGCCAGCGCCGCAGCGCTGGCCAGTCGGATGAACCGGTTATCCATTACTTGCTGTTCGGCTTGTAGATCTGGTCGAACACGCCGCCATCGTCGAAGTGTGTCTTCTGCGCCTTCGTCCAGCCGCCGAAAGTGTCATCGATGGTGAACAGCTTGACCTTGGGGAAATCCTTCTCGTGCTTGGCCAGGACCTTGGCGTCGATCGGCCGGTAGAAGTTGCTGGCCGCGATCTCCTGCCCCTCTGGCGAATAGAGGTACTCCAGATAAGCCTGGGCGACGGCGCGCGTGCCCTTCTTGTCCACCACCTTGTCCACGATGGCCACCGGCGGCTCGGCCAGGATACTGGTGGGTGGATAGACGATGTCGAACTTGTCGGCGCCGAATTCCTTGATCGCCAGGTGCGCCTCGTTCTCCCAGGCGAGCAGCACATCGCCGGTGCCGCGCTGGGCGAAGGTAACCGTGGCGCCGCGCGCGCCGGAATCGAGCACCGGCACGTTGGCATAGACCTTGGCGATGAATTCCTTCGCCTTGGCGTCATTGCCGCCCGGCTGATGCAGCGCCCAGCCATAGGCTGCCAGATAACCCCAGCGCGCGCCGCCCGAGGTCTTGGGGTTGGCGGTGATGACCGAGATACCCGGCTTGATCAGGTCGCCCCAGTCCTTGATGCCCTTGGGGTTGCCCTTGCGGACCAGGAAGATGTAGGTCGAGGTGTAGGGGGTGCTGTTGTGCGGCAGCTTCTTCTGCCAATCGGAGCCGAGCAGATGCGCCTTGTCGGCGATGGCGTCGATGTCGGCGGCCAGCGCCAGCGTGACCACGTCCGCCTCCGCGCCGTCGATCACCGAGCGGGCCTGCGCACCGGAGCCGCCATGCGACTGCTCGACGGTGACGGTGTCACCGGTCTTCGCCTTGTAGTATTTCGTGAATGCCTCGTTGAAGGCCTTGTAAAGCTCGCGTGTCGGGTCGTAGGACACATTGAGCAGCTGGTAATCCCTGGCCGCGGCCAGCAGCGGCAGGGTCAGCAGTGCAGCCGCGAGAACGTTGACGAGACGCTTCATGTTCCGGTTCCTCGAACTCTGTGTAGTTGCGGCGGCCAGTGGGCGCGCCGGAAGTGCTACGTTGCCATCCGCCCTGATGGTTGAGAAATGACGGAAGCAGGCCTAGCTGATTCCCATTCGAAATAAGCGTACCACCTACTTAGAACCAATCGACATCAGCTCGCCAGCACTGCCGCATCGTACTGGGGTCGTACCGCGTCCGGCCCCAACAGGCTCTCCAGGCCATCCATCAGCTCCGGGGTGGGCCGTACCGCCCAGGCCCGGTCGAGCCCGAGCGTGCAACGCGCCGCCGCGGTCTCGTAATGGATCAGCACCTCGCAGTCGCCGCCGGCCGCGGTGGCCAGCAGTTCCTTGAGTCGCGCGGTCAACCGCGATGGATCGGCCGTCGCGGCACGCGGCCAGCGCAGGATCAGCCGGCGCGCGCGCTGCTCGCGCACGGCCGCCAGCGCCGCCACGCGCCGGCCAGCGATGCGCCAGGCATGGCTGAAATCATCGAAACGCAGGCTGCCTTCGACGAGCACCAGCGCGTCCTTCACCAGCAGCTCGCGATACTGTTGCGCCTGCTCGTCAAAAAGCGTCACCTCGATCCGCCCGGTGCCGTCGTCGAGCACGAAGCTGCTGCGGCCGTTGCGTTTGCGCAGCTCGTCGATCAGCCCCGCCACGGTCACCTGCCGTCCGCCGCTCCACCGCGGCCCCTCGCCCGCGGTGGGAGCCGGCTCGGCCGCCAGATCGCCGAGCCGCGCCGATACCAGCCGCCGCAGCTCGGTCTCGTAGCCTTCCACCGGATGACCCGAGAGGTAGGCACCCAGCACCTCGCGTTCGTTGGCGAGGCGCACCCGTTCCGGCAACTCCGGCAGCACCGCCTGCTGCACCTCGCCCGCCGGCATGCCTCCACCGAACATGTCGTCCTGGCCGGCGGCGCTGGCCCGCGTGGCCTGCTCGCCGCCCTGCACGGCCGCATCCAGCGCAGCCAGCAGCGTGGCGCGGTTGGGCCCCAGCGCGTCCAGCGCGCCCGCCTTGATCAGCGCCTCGAGCGCGCGGCGATTCACCCGCCCTAGATCGACGCGCCGGCACAGCTCGCCAAGGCTGGTGTAAGGCCCGTGGCCGTCCCGCTCGCCGATGAGCGCCTCCACCGCCTGCGCGCCAACCCCCCGCACGGCGCCCAGGCCATAGCGCACGGCCCGTTCTCCGGCGACCGTGAAGGCATGCGCCGACGTGTTGATGTCCGGCGGCAGCACCGTGAGGTCCATGTTCTTGCGGCACTCGTACAGCAGCCCCGCTACCTTGTCCGTGTCGTCGATGTCCGCCGACATCACCGCCGCCATGAACGCGGCCGGATAGTGGGTCTTCAGCCACGCGGTCTGGTACGTCAGCACCGCATACGCGGCCGAGTGCGACTTGTTGAAACCGTAGCCGGCGAACTTCTCGATCAGGTCGAAGATGTGGGCGGCCTGCCTCGCATCGACGCCGCGCGCCACGGCACCTTCGACGAACACGCTGCGCTGCTTCGCCATCTCCTCCGGCTTCTTCTTGCCCATCGCCCGGCGCAGCAGGTCGGCGCCGCCCAGCGTGTAGCCGGAGAGCACCTGCGCAATCTGCATCACCTGCTCCTGGTACAGGATGACGCCGTAGGTCGCCTCCAGCACCGGCTGCAGCGACGGATGCAGATAATCGATCGCGGTGCCGGCCGGCAGGCGCTTGCGGTCGATGAAATCCTGCACCATGCCGGACTCGAGCGGACCCGGGCGGAACAGCGCCACCAGCGCGACCACGTCGTCGAAACGATCCGGCTGCAGGCGGCGGATCAGGTCCTGCATGCCGCGCGATTCGAGCTGGAACACCGCGGTGGTGCGGCCGGATTTCAGCAGTTCGTAGGTCGCCGCGTCGTCCATCGGCAGCTCCGCCATGTTGAGCGGCGTGCCGGCGCGCGCCGGCAGCGCATTGATGATGCGCACGGCGCGGTCGATGATGGTGAGCGTGCGCAGCCCGAGGAAATCGAACTTGACCAGGCCCGCGGCCTCGACGTCGTCCTTGTCGAACTGGGTCACCACGCTGCCGCTGCCGGCTTCGCGGAACAGCGGGGTGAAGTCGGTGAGCACCGACGGCGCGATGACCACCCCGCCGGCATGCGTGCCGGCATTGCGCGTCAGCCCTTCCAGCGCCAGCGCCAGCTCCAGCACCGCGCGCACCTCCTCGTCCTCGCGGTTCAGGCGCGCCAGCTCCGGCTCCTTCTCCAGCGCCTGCGCGAGCGTGATGCCCAGCTCGTTGGGAATGAGCTTGGCGATGCGGTCGCCGAAGCCGAACGGGTGCCCCAGCACGCGCGCCACGTCGCGCACCACCGCCTTTGCCGCCATGGTGCCATAGGTGATGATCTGCGAGACGCGCTCGCGGCCGTAGCGCTCGGCCACGTAGGCAATCACGCGGTCGCGGCCGTCCATGCAGAAGTCCACGTCGAAGTCGGGCATCGACACGCGCTCGGGATTCAGGAAGCGCTCGAACAGCAGCTGGTGCTCGATGGGATCCAGATCGGTGATGCGCAGCACCCACGCGACCAGCGACCCCGCACCCGAGCCGCGACCCGGCCCGACGGGCACGCCGTTGTCGCGTGCCCAGCGGATGAAGTCCGCGACGATGAGGAAGTAGCCCGCGAAACCCATCTTGACGATGACCTCGAGCTCACGCTCGAGCCGCGCCGTGTAGTCCGGCGGCACCGCGGCGCCCTCGCCGCGGGTGGCGCGGAGGCGCTGCGCGAGGCCCGCGGCGGCCGCGATGCGGATGTAGTCCTCGGCCGCAGTGCCATCCGGCGTCGGGAAGATCGGCAGCTGGCTCTGGCCGAGCCTGAGCAGCAGGCTGCAGCGCCGCGCGATCTCCACGCTGTTGGCGAGCGCGGCCGGAATGTCGGCGAACAGGTCGGCCATCTCCGCTGCGGAACGCAGGTACTGCTCGCGGGTGAAACGCCGCTTGCGCGACGGATCGGCCAGCAGCGTGCGTTCGCGGATGCATACCCGTGCCTCGTGCGCCTCGTAATCCCCGGCCCTCAGGAAGCGCACGTCATTGGTGGCCACCACGGGCACATCGCAGGCAGCGGCGAGCGCGACCGCGCCGGCCACGTAGTCGGCATCGGTGGAACGGCCGAGGCGCTGCAGTTCCACGTAGTAACGCTCCGGCAGCAATGCCTTCCAGGCGAGCAGCTGCCGCTGCGCGAGCTGCGGCCGGCCGGTGAGCAGCGCGCGGCCGACGTCGCCCTCCCAGCCACCGGACAGCGCGATCAGCCCGGTGAGCGATCCGGCGGTGAGCCAGTCGCGCTCGATCAGCGGCGTCGCCTGCCGCTCGCCTTCCAGGTAGGCGCGCGACAGCAGCCGCGAGAGGTTGTGGTAGCCGGTCTCGTCCTGGCACAGCAGCGTCAGGCGGCTGGGCTCGGACCGCTCGCCGGCCTCGCGCAACCACAGATCCACGCCGATCACCGGCTTGATGCCGGCCGCGAGCGCCGCGCGATAGAACTTCACCATCGCGAACAGGTTGCACTCGTCGGTCAGCGCCACCGCGGGCAGTCCCGCGGCGGCGGCGGCCGGCATCAGATCGTCGACGCGCACGACGCTGTCGAGCAGCGAGTACTCGGTATGCACGCGCAGGTGGACGAACCGCGGCTGCGTCATGACTGCACCAGGCCCAGCGCCACGCGGACCGGACTGAAGCTGAGGCGGTGCTGCGGCGAAGGTCCGAGCCGGGCCAGCGCCGCGAGGTGCACGGTCGTGGCGTAGCCCTTGTGCATGCCGAGCTGGTAACCGGGATAGGCTTCGTCCAGCGCACGGCACAGCGCGTCGCGCGCCTCCTTGGCGAGGATCGAGGCTGCGCTGATGGCGGCGACGGTCGCATCGCCCTTCACCACCGCCTCCACGTGGCCGCAGCAGTCGGCCAGGCAGGGCAGGCTGTTGCCGTCGACCTGCACCCGCCGCGGACGCACGCGCAGGCCCAGTACGGCGCGACGCATCGCGAGCAGGGTCGCCCCGTAGATGTTGAGTTCGTCGATTTCCTCGACATCGGCCCAGGCCACGTGCCACGCCCGGGCGCGTTCGCGGATCAGCGCCGCGAGCTCGGCCCGGCGCGCCGGCAGAAGCTGCTTGGAATCGCGCAGTCCCGCGACCGGCCGGGCCGGATCGAGCATCACCGCGGCCGCATACACCGGCCCGCACAACGGGCCGCGGCCCGCTTCATCCACTCCTGCCAGGTAGTCCACTGTCATCGGCGCAAGCATAACTGCCGCGGACGCCACCGCCGCAAAAAAAAAAGCCCGGCTCGCGCCGGGCTCTTGCGGCGATGGCTGGAGCCGCCCTCAGAACGAGTACACCAGCGCCACTCCGGTGACGTTGCTCTTTGGATCGGTGATGCCGCCGACCGTGCGGTTCTTGTCCTTGTAACCGATGTAGTAGAGCTGGGCGATCAGTGGCTTGCCCAGCTTGTAGTCGATGTCCAGGCTGACGTCGTCGCGCTTGACGTCGGTCTGGTCGCCCTTGGTCTGGCCCAGGGCCGCCTTGAACTTCCATGCGTCGATCGAATAGGCGGCGCCCACCAGAAAGGTGGTTTCCTTGCGGTTGCCGCCAAGCTGGTTGCCGTTCGTGGCGCCCTTCTGGTCGACGCCCTTGGCCTGCTGCAGCAGGGCGCTGAACTCCAGCGCAGCCACGGGATTCACGTAGACCGCGCCGCGCAGGATGTCGACGCCAGCGGTTGCGCCATCGAATTTCAGGCTGCCCGCCTCCTTGTTGGCATACGTCACTGCGGCGTACACCCGCTTCGTGTCGTAGACAACCGCCGCGTACAGCGAATCGGCAATGCCCTTGTCGACCCTGGCTGCACTGTCCAGCGCCGTGCGGCCTTCGCCCGGCGTGAAAGCCACCGCCACCGTGAACGCATCGGCGAACTTCGGAGTCGAGTACTGGATGAGGTTGTTGGCGCGGGTTTCCCCGGTCAGCAGGTGCTGGTCGTCGCCGATCGACTGGTCGTCGAAGAAGTCGGCCTTGGCGGTGAAGCTCTTCACCGGCGTGTTGAACTTGCCCACCTTCAACTGGCCGAAGCCGCCCTGCACGCCCACGAAGATGTCACGCTCGGAGAACACCCCGGCGAGGGGCGTCCCGCCCGACTCGTTGCCGTCCGGATCGATGCCGTATTCGAGCTGGTAAATCGCTGTCAGGCCGCTGGAACCCAGATCCTGCGTGCCCTTGAAACCCAGCCGCGAGGAGTTGTTGTTGTCCTTGAGTTTCCAGGTGCTGTCCAGCACCGTCGCCGCAGCGTCACCTCCGAGCGTCGTCTGGAACTTCTGGTCCTCGAGACCGACGTTGAACTTGCCGTAGACCGCGGCATCGGCGAACGCCGCGCCCGGCGCGACAATGGCAATCCCCGCCGCGGCCGCCAGTAGATTCTTTTTCAAGCAGATGTCTCCCTCGATATTCATGGTGTCGGATAAATCGATGCGCAGGATTACCGGGCCAGCGCCGCGCATAATTTGCACGAACAGGCTCGTTTTGTATCGCCGATCCGGCCGCTGGAAGCGCGATTGCTTAGGCCAGAATGGAATTGCTTTAAAACGAAATCCACGCGAATTGCCGGCGCAGCGCGCGCCGGCACCGGGGACGGCATTTCTCACGGCGGCCGGCCTGCACGTGCGCTTTGCCATGGACCGGAAGTGCCTGTCGCCGGTGCTCCACATGCCGCGCGCACAGGCGCCTGGCTGCCGTTGATGCTGCGGGATCAGGAGCGCGCGGTCGCGCCGCGGGCACCCAGCAATTCGACCAGCCGTTCCGCGGCGCATTCTGCCCCGCCCTGCCGCAACCGTTCGTGGAGATCGTGGAATCGTGCCTGCACCATCGCCCGCCGTGACTGGTCGGTCAGCGCCGCGTACAGCGATTCGGCCAGCGTCTCCGGACGCACCGCCCGCTGAAAGAACTCCGGCACCAGCCCTTCCCCGGCCAGCAGGTTCGGCAACGAGAAATGCCGCACCTTAACCAGGCCCAGATCGCGCGCGATGAACGCCGTCAGCGGTGCCATGCGATAGGCGACGGTCATCGGCACGCCATGCAGCAGCGCCTGTAGGGTCGCGGTCCCCGACGCAATGAGCGCCGCATCGGCGGCAGCCAGCGCGCAATCCGCCGCGCCCTCCAGCAAGCGGATGGTGGCGCCCGCCGCGCGCAGCTGCGCGTTGAACCGTGCGGCAAGGGCCGGCGACACCATCGGCGCGATACACAGCAGCGGACGGCGCAGCCGTTTGCCCAGCAGCACCGTGGCCGCGGCGAAATCCGCACCCAGACGCCGCACTTCGGCTTCGCGGCTGCCCGGCAGCACAGCCAGCACCAGCTCGTGCCCGCCGATGCCCAGCGCGCGGCGCGCGGCGGCGCGCTGCGATTCGAGCGGAATGCGCGCGGCCAGTGGATGCCCGACGTATTCGGCACGCACTGGTTGTCCGGCATAGGCTTCGGTCTCGAAGGGCAACAGGCACAGCACGACATCCACGGCACGCGCGATCGACTTCACGCGTGCCCTGCGCCAGGCCCATACCTGCGGACTGACGTACTGCGCCGCGGGAATCCCGCTGCTGCGCAGCGCGCGCGCCAGTCCAAGGTTGAATGCGGGAGCATCGACGCCGACGAACAGGTCGACGCGGCGCGCCAGCAACTCGCGCCGCAGCCGCCTGCGCAGCCGCAGCAGCCGCGGCAGGTGCGCGAGCGGCTCAACCAGGCCCATCACCGCCAGTTCCTGCGCATCGCCTAGCGCCTCGCAACCGGCCGCGCGCATGCGCTCGCCGGCCAGTCCCGCGAAATGGCATCCGGGCAGGCGCGCGCGCAACGCCTCGATGAGCGCGGCGCCGAGCAGATCGCCGGAAGTCTCGCCGGCGACGATCCCGATGTTCAGTGCTCCGGCCATCGTGCCGCAGGCTGGCGCCCTAGCGCGCCAGTCCGCGGGTCGAGCCACGCAGGAATTCGGCGAAGATGCCCAGCACCTCGTGCTTGCGTGCCAGCTCCTCGATGCGCCGCGTGGCCACCTCGAGCTTCAGGTCGCTGCGGTAGAGGATCCGGTAGGCGTTGCGGATTGCGCGCAGCTGCGCCGCATCGAAGGCGCGGCGCTTGAGGCCTTCCACATTGATCGAACGCGGTTCGGCCGGATGGCCGGTGGCCAGCACGTACGGCGGGATATCGCGGATCACCGAGGTGTTGTTGCCGATGAAGGCGTGCGCGCCGATGCGGGAAAACTGGTGTGCGCCGGCATAGCCGGAGAAGATCGTCCAGTCGCCCACTTCCACGTGCCCGGCCAGCTGCACCACGTTCGACAGGATGATGTGGTCGCCCAGCACGCAGTCGTGCGCGATGTGCGAATAGGCGAGCACCAGGTTGTCGCTGCCGATGCGCGTCTCGCCGAGCCCGGTCACGGTGCCGCGGTTCACGGTGACGTATTCACGGAAGGTGTTGCGGTCGCCGATCACCAGGCGCGTCGGTTCGCCCCGGTACTTCACGTCCTGCGGCGCCTCACCCAGCGAGGCGAACTGGAACACGCGGTTGTCGTGGCCGAGCACCGTCGGCCCGCTGATCACGACATGCGGGCCGATGTGGCACCCCGGCCCGATGGTCACGTCCGGTCCGATGACCGAGAACGGTCCCACCGCAACGTCGGGCGCGAGCTGCGCGCGCGGCGAGACGACGGCACGCGGATCGATGCTCACGGGTGCGGGGGTCCGGCTCTCAAGCCGGGTCCACGGGCGTGGCGTTCTCGGCGTCGGCGAACAGCATCATCTCTGCCTGCGCCGCCTCGGACTCGCCGACATAGGCCACGGTGGCCAGCTTCCAGATGCCCTTCATGTTGCGCAGCACCTGCGCGGTGAGGATGAGCTGGTCACCCGGCTCCACCGGCCGGCGGAAGCGGCAGCCATCGATGCCGGCAAAGTAGAAGCGGGTGTTCTCGTTGGGCACGCGCCGCAGCGTGGTGTAGGTGAGGATGCCGGCGGCCTGTGCCAGCGCCTCGAGGATCATCACCCCGGGCATCACCGGACGGCCGGGAAAATGGCCGGTGAAGAATGGCTCGTTGACGGTGACGTTCTTGATGGCGCGGATGCGCTCGCCGGGCGTGCATTCCAGCACCCGATCCACCAGCAGGAAGGGATAGCGGTGCGGCAGGCTCCTGAGGATCGCGTAGATGTCCAGAAACGGCTTGTCAGTGCTCGTCATCTTCTCCCTGCCCTGTTGCTGCATCGCCCCGCGCCGCGGCTTCCAGCCTGCCGACCCGCGCCACCAGCTGCTCGAGCCGCTTGATGCGAGCGGCGATGCGGCGCCACCGCCCCGCCGGCTCGACCGCCAGCACGCTGGAATACAGGCCGGGTGCGGCGAGCGAGTGGGTGACCTGGCCGAATCCGGCGATGACGATATCATCGCCGATGGTGATCTGCCCATTGATGCCGGCCCCGCCGCCGATCATGCAGCGCCGCCCGATGCGCGTGCTGCCGGCGATACCCACGCAGGCGGCGATCGCGGTGTGCGCGCCGATGGTCACGTTGTGCGCCACCTGGATCAGGTTGTCGAGGCGCACGCCGTCCTCGATCACGGTGTCATCCAGCGCGCCACGATCGATGGTGGTGTTGGCGCCGATCTCCACGTCGTCGCCGATGCGCACGGCCCCCAGTTGCGGGACCTTCAGCCATTGCCCCGCATCGCGCGCGTTGCCGAATCCGTCCGCACCGACCACCGCGCCGGGATGCAGAGTGCAGCGCGCGCCGATGCGGCATCCGTCCAGCACGGTGGCCCGTTCGGCCAGGCGCGTGTCCTCGCCGAGCTTCACCTGCTCGCCGACGATGGCATGGGCGCCGATGCGACAGCGCTCGCCCACCACCGTCCCGGCACCGACCAGCGCGAACGGTCCGATCTCGGCACTCGCGGCGATCCGCGCCGCGGGATGCACCTGTGCCGTGGGGTGGATGCCGGCGTGCGCGGCGGGCGGCGGATGCAGCAGCGCGGCCACGCGCGCGAACACGGCGTGGGGATTGGCATGCAGCAATGCCGCGACCGCGGGCGGACATTCCGCGGCCTGCGCCGGGGGCAGGATGACGGCGCCAAGCCGGATGTCGGGCAACGCGGAGCGCAGCGCGGGATTGGCGAGGAAACCGATGGCGGCCGGTCCACCGGCCAGGGTCGCGACGCATTCCACCGTGCGCTGCGGATCGCCCCGCAGCACACAGCCGAAGCGCACCGCAATTTCACCCAGCGTCAGGCTGGCGGCGCGCTCCGGCATCGGCGGGCCGGTCGACCGGGGTCAGGGCTTGGCGATCGAGGCGGGCGGCCTGTTGGCCGGCGGCGTGGTGGCCGGTGCCGCCGCGGGGGCAGCGGCCGGCTTGCGGTTCTGCAGGCCCTGCAGGATCGAACTGGTGACGTCCAGTGCGCCGGTGGCATAGAGCACGCCGTCGGCCAGTATCAGGTCGTAGCCCTGCGCCTTGGCGAAGGAGGACACTTCGTCCATCAGCACGCGCTGGATTTTCTCCTGCTCGTCCTGCTTGCGGGCGTTGAGGTCGTCCTGGAATGCGGACTGCTGCATCTGCAGGTCCCGGTAACCGTCGCGCAGCTCCTTTTCCGCGGCGGCGCGCTGCACTTCGGTCATCGTCGCCTCGTCCTTGTTGAGCTGGTCCTCCCGCGCCTTCAACGTCTGCTGGCGCGTGAGGATGGTCTTCTGCCGCGGGCCGAACTCCGCCGTCAGGGCGTCGTTGGCCGCCTTGGCCTGCGGCGAATCCTGCGCAAGACGCGCGATGCTGACCACGCCGATCTTGATGTCCGCGGCGGCCAATGTGGCGAAACCGCTCAGCAGGGCGGCTGAAAACAGGGCGATGCAGGTGCGCTTCACGATCAACCTCTTGGTAACTAGAACGCCTGGCCGACGGAGAACTGGAACCTTTCCTTCTCGTCGGGCCATCGGACGAGATCGCCCTTGGACGCGTTCAGCGGAACGCCGTAACTGAACCGGAACAGTCCCAGCGGGGCCAGCCATTCTACCGAAAGACCGACCGACCGGCGCAGGTTGCTGAACTTGAAGTCGTAAGTGACCGGCGTCTGCCCGTTGCGCCCCAGGAACTGGGTGCCCTCGGTTGAAAACACGTTGCCGACGTCGTAGAACAGGCTCACGCGGGCACTGGTCTGGAATTTCTCCGGCATGGGGAACAGCAGCTCCCAGCGCGCCACGGTCAGCAGGTTGCCGCCGTAGGGATTGCCGAAGTTGTCCTTCGGGCCCATGCGGCTCTCGCGGTAACCGCGCACGGTATCCGGGCCACCGCCGTAGAACAGCCGGTACGGCGGCAGCGAGGTGGTGTCGCCCAGGGCCTGTCCGTACGAGATATTGACGTTCAGGTTGCCGGTGAGGCGCCACAGGGGCACGTACTGGGAGAACTGGTACTGGCCCACCCAGTACTCCACCGCGCTGCCGGGAATGGTGCTCGAAAGGGACAGCGACTGGCGCTGGCCACGGGTCGGGAACAGGCCGCGGTTGTAGCTCTGCCGGTACCAGCCGGTGGTCAGCTCGTAGGTGGAGTACTGGCTGCCGAAGAATTCGTACACGTTGCCGTAGGCATCCACGGCGCTGTGGCTGTAAGGCTTGCCATTCTGCTGCACCCATGCCTGCGCCTGCTGCGCGCTGCCGTCGGAGCTCGTCAGCAGCTCCGAGTGCGTGGCATTCACGCCGAACTGCAGGCCGCTGAACTCGCTGATCGGATAGCCGAACTGCAGCGATGCGGTCAGGCTCTTGGAGGAGAAATCCGACGAGGCCGACACGAACTGCGACAGGTCCGAATAGCTGAGGCTGATGGTGCGGGAGATGTTCTCGATGCCGATGTACTGGTCGCTCTGCGAGAAGCTCGCCTGGCGTTCGTAGCGGCCGGTGTTCACGTCGAAGGCGACGCGGTTGCCGGTGCCCATGAAGTTGCTGTCCGCGTAGCTTCCCTGGACCATGAACGACTCGGCCTCGGAGTAGCCAAGACCGCCGGTCAGCGTGGCGCTCGGCCCCTCCTTGATCGTGTACTTCACGTCCACCAGGTCGTCGGTGCCTTCCACCCTGGTCTTGTCGTAGTCAACCTTCTCGATATAGGGCAGCGACTGGATACGCTGCTTGGAACGCTCCAGCAGCCCGTTGGACACCCACGAACCCTCCAGCTGGCGCAATTCCCGCCGCAGCACCACGTCCTGGGTGCGCTCCACGCCGTCGAAGGTGATGTGGCGCACGTACACGCGCTTGCCGGGATCGACGAGGAAGGTCATCACGACTTCCTTTTTCTCGTCATCCATCTTCGGTACCGGGTCGACCTTGGCGAAGGCATAACCCTCCAGCCCCAAGCGGTTCTCGATGAGCTTCTGCGTGTCCGAAATGGCCTGCTGCGAATAGATCTGCCCCTTCCTCACCAGTACCAGCCGCTGCAGTTCCGGCAGGGGCACGATGGTGTTGCCGGCGATCTTCGCGTCCGCGATCTTGTAGATGTCGCCCTCGTGGATGCTCATGGTGATGAACATGTCGTCCTTGTCGGGCGAGATGGTCACCTGCGCGGACTCGATGGCGAAATTCGCGTAACCGCGATCCTCGTAATACGACTTCAGCTTCTCGAGGTCCCCCTGCAGCGATTCGCGCGAATAGCGGTCGTTTTGCTTGTACCAGGAGTTCCACTGCGGGGTCTTCAGCTCGAAGCTGTCGAGGATGTCCTTTTCCTTGAACTTCGTGTTGCCGACGATGCTGATCTGGCGGATCTTCGCGCGCTCGCCCTCATCGATGTCGATCTCGATGTTGACGCGGTTGCCGGGCTGCTCCTCCACCTTGGTATCCACGCTCACGCCGTATTTGCCGCGGCTGAAGTACTGGTCGATCAGGTAGCCCTTCACGTCCTCCAGCACCGAGCGGTCGAAGGTCTTGCCCTGCGCCAGGCCCACGTTGCGCAGCGACTTGGTCAGATCCTCGGTCTTGATGTCCTTGTTGCCCTTGATCTCGAAACTGTCGATCGACGGGCGCTCGGTGACCACCACCACCAGGGTGTTGCCGTCCCGCCGCAGCTCGACGGTGCGGAAAAAGCCGGTGGTGTACAGCGCGCGCAGCGCCTCGACCAGCTTCGCGCGGTTCATCTCATCGCCGATGTTCACCGGCAGGTAGTTGTACACCGTGCCTTCCGAGACACGCGCCAGGCCCACCACGCGGATGTCCGCCACGGTGAAATGACTGTCGCCGGCGGTCTCGGCCGGCGCCGCGGCCGTTTCGGGGGTGGCCGGCGCGACCGGCGGGGTCTGCGACCATGCGCCAGCCGGCAGGCCGAGCAGCGCCCAGAGGTAGTTCCTGATCTTCATCTCCCGGTCAACCGAATTGCCGCACGATGTCGTTGAACAGCGCGACGCCCATCATCAGCACCAGCAGGCCGATGCCGACTTGCTGGCCCACCAGCTGCGCACGCTCCGACAGCGGGCTGCCCTTGATCCACTCCACCATCTGGTACACGACCTGCCCGCCATCGAGAATGGGCACCGGCAGCAGGTTCAGGAACCCCAGCGAGAGGCTGATCAGCACCAGGAATGAGGCGAACGCCGCCACGCCGGACTGGGCGGAATCGCCGGCCGCCGCGGCGATGCCGAGCGGGCCGCTGAGGTTCTTGAGCGATACGTGGCCGATCAGCATGCGGCCGAACACCTTCGCCTGCAGCGCCGTCCAGCGCCAGGCTTCGCGCGCACCCATGGCCAGCGCCGCCACCGGCCCGAGGTCGCTATGCCGCTGCATCGAAGCCGGCATGCGCGGACTGATGGAGCCGATGCCCAGGCGCCCGGTGCGGCGGCCATTGTCATCCTGCACCGCCACGGTCACCCTGATCTGGCGCTGCTCACCCGCACGGCGCACGGTCAGCAGCAGTTCCTCGCCGGGCGCGGCGGCGATGCGCTGGCCCAGGGCGGTGAAATCCGTTACTGGCTCGCCGTCGACGGCGAGCACCACATCGCCCACCGCGAGCCCGGCGTGCGCTGCCGCGCCGCCGGCAGCAATGGTGCCGATCTGCGCCGGCACCGGCGGCGACCAGAAGTCGAAACCCAGGCCATGCAGCAGGTTCTCCGGCTCGGTGAGCCTGAGGCGCTGCGCCGGATCATCCACCGCCAGCTGCACCTCGTGCGTCGCGCCGCTGGCAGAGCGCAGCGTGAGACGCGCATGGCCGTCGCTGCTCATGTGGTCGAGCAGGTCGAGCACCACGTCGGACTGGCCGCTGGCCGTCTCGCCATCCAGCGCCACGATCTCCTCGCCGGCTGTCAGGCCCGCACGCGCCGCCGGGCTGTCCGGCAGCACCGTGCCGACTACGGCGCGCACATCGTTCACGCCGTTGCTCCAGAACAGCACCGCCAGCAGCAGGATGGCGAACACGATGTTGAAGGCGGGCCCGGCCAGCAGCACCAGGATGCGCTGCCAGTGCGGCCGGCGCGTGAATGCACGCGGCAGCTCGTGCTCGTCCACCGGTCCCTCGCGCTCGTCCAGCAGCTTCACGTAGCCGCCCAGCGGAATCCGCGCCAGCACGTATTCGGTGCCATCCGGGCCGGCCTTGCGCGACCACAGCGCCTTGCCGAAACCCACGGAAAAGCGCAGCACCTTGAACCCCAGGCGCCGCGCCACCCAGTAGTGACCGAACTCGTGCACGGTGACCAGCAGTCCCACGGCGACCAGGAAGGCGGGCAGACTCTGCCAGGACAGATTCAAGCGCGAGCACTCCGCAGTGGCCGGGAACGGGCGATCACCTCACCGGCCAGCCGGCGGGCATGCATGTCGGCGTGGAGGATAGCCGAGAGATCGGCGATATCCGCCTCACCTTTCCAAATATTCATGACCTCAGCAATGACTCCCGGAATGTCGCCGAACTTCACGCGCCCCTCGAGGAACCCCGCCACGGCTTCCTCGTTCGCGGCATTCAGCACGGCCGGCCACTCGCGCCCCGCGCGCGCTGCTTCGGTGGCCAGCTCCAGGCAGGGAAACCGCCGCGGGTCGGGCGCTTCGAAATCGAGCCTGGCGACCTGCAGCAGGTCGAGGAATTGTACACCCGCGGCGAGGCGCTCCGGCCATGCCAGTGCCTGCGCGATCGGGGTGCGCATGTCCGGCGAGCCGAGCTGCGCCAGCACCGAGCCATCGACGTATTCGACCAACGAATGCACCACGCTCTGCCTGTGAATCACCACCTCGATCTGCACAGCCGGCATGCCGAACAGCAGACTCGCCTCGATCAGTTCGAGCCCCTTGTTCATCAGCGTGGCCGAATCCACCGAGATCTTGCGCCCCATGCTCCAGGTGGGATGGGCGCATGCCTGTTCCGGCGTGGCATCCTGCAGGGCCGCGGCTGACCAGTCCCTGAACGGACCGCCCGAGGCCGTCAGCAGGATGCGCCGCACCCCGACCGGCCGCGCGCCGAGTAAGGCCCCGGCCGGCAGGCACTGGAAAATGGCGTTGTGCTCGCTGTCGATGGGGATGATGGTGCTGCCGGCGCGCGCCGCGGCCGCCAGCACCAGCGGACCGGCCATCACCAGCGCCTCCTTGTTGGCGATCAGCAGCCGCTTGCCCGCACTGGCGGCAGCCAGCGTGGAGGGAAGACCGGCCGCTCCGACGATGGCGGCCATCACATACGGGGCCTCGGGAAGTCCCGCCACCTGCTGCAGCGACTCCGGCCCGGCCAGTACCCGGGTCGGCAGCCCGGCCGCCGCGAGGCGCGCGGCCAGCCCGGGAGCCCGTGAGGCATCGGCAATGGCCACGCAATCCGGCCGGAACTCCAGCGCCTGGGCGGCGAGCAGCTCGCTGTTGCGGCCGGCCGCCAGCGCCACCACGCGGTAGCGGTCGGAGTGCCGGCGCAGCACATCGAGCGTGGACAGCCCGATGCTGCCGGTGGAGCCCAGGATGGCCACGCCGATCATGCCCGCAACCCCGGCAACAGTTCGATGCCCAGCATCAGCAGCGGCGCGGCCGCCAGCAGGCTGTCGAAGCGATCCAGCACGCCGCCATGGCCGGGAATCAGGCTGCCACTGTCCTTGACCCCCGCGTAGCGCTTGCACAGGCTCTCGGTGAGATCCCCCACCACGGAGAAAAGGCCTGCCACCAGCGTCACGCCCAGCAGCGGCAAGGCCGGCAGCTGCCGCAGCTGCGCGGTCACCAGCGCCAGCAGCGCGCACACCGCCAGGCCACCCCACAGGCCGGCCCAGGTCTTGCCGGGCGACACCACCGGTGCAAGCTTGCGTTGCCCGAAGGCGCGGCCGGCGAAGTAGGCACCGCTGTCGGCCAGCCACACGATCAGCAGCGCATACATGACGGCATGGCCGCCCTGGGGCCAGTCGATGCGCATGCGGGCCAGCGCCAGCCACGCGAAGGACAGCGCCAGCAGCCCGCTGGCCGCAACCACCGTGGGTCCGATGCGCGCCGGGCTGGCGAATACCCAGGCCAGCGCCGCGCACCACAATGCACAGGCGACCCACAGCAGCACCTGCAGCCCCGCGGCGCTGACCGAGATGCGCCACCACAGCGCACACAGCCCCACCACCACCGCCACGAACAGCAGGCGGCGCGCGCCGTGGCGCGGAGCGAGGAAACCGGCCCATTCCCAGGCCGCCGCGAGCAGCACCAGCGACAGCGCTGCCACCGACCAGGCCGCCGGCAGCCACAGCACCGCGGCCACCAGCAGCAGCGCGATCAGGACCGCGGAAATGACCCGCTGGCGCATCACGCCACGCCACCGGCCTGCGCGCCGGTCAGTCCGTAGCGGCGCTGTCGCGCGGCGAAGAAATCCAGCGCCGCGCTGAAGCGCGCGGCATCGAAATCCGGCCACAGATCGTCGCAGAAATACAGCTCGGTGTAGGCGAGGTTCCACAGCAGGAAATTGCTGATGCGCTTCTCCCCGCCGGTGCGGATGAAGAGGTCCGGATCGGGCAATCCCGCGAGCTGCAGCTCCGCGGCGAAATCCTCCGCGGTGAGGTCCGCGGGCCGCACTGCCCCGCCGGCGCAGCGCGCCGCCAGCCGCCGCGCGGCATTGACGATGTCCCAGCGGCCGCCATAACCCACGGCCACCTGCAGGCGCAGCGCGGTGTTGCCCAGGGTGCGCTGCTCGGCCGCGGCCATGCGCGTCTGCAGGCGCACCGGGAATCCCTGCCGGTCGCCGATGAACACCATGCGCACGCCATTGGCATGCAGGTCGTCGATCTCGCGGTCCAGCGCATCGACGAACAGGCCCAGCAGCGCGCCGACCTCCTCGCCCGGCCGGCCCCAGTTCTCGCTGCTGAAGGCGAACACCGTCAGCGCCCCGATATCGCGTTGCACGCATTCGCGGATGCACATGCGGACCGGCTCGATCCCCTCGCGGTGGCCCGCGTGCCGCGGCAGGCCGCGCGCCTGCGCCCAGCGGCCGTTGCCATCCATGATGATCGCGATGTGACGCGGTGGCGCCATGCTGCGCTCCTGCCTCAGACCTGCAGGATTTCCTTTTCCTTCACCGCCAGCAGCTGGTCGATGTCGGCGACGGCCTTGTCGGTCAGCTTCTGGATCTCGTCCGCGCCGCGACGCTCCTCGTCCTGCGAGATCAGCTTCTCCTTGAGCGCGTCCTTCACGTCGGCGATGGCGTCGCGGCGCACGTTGCGCACGCTGACGCGGGCGTTCTCCGCGTCGGCGCGCACCACCTTCAGGATGTCGCGGCGGCGCTCCTCGGTGAGCGGCGGCAGCGGGATGCGGATCACCGTGCCGGCCGTGTTGGGCGTGAGGTGCAGGTCGGACTTGTGGATGGCCTTCTCGATCGGCCCGACCATGGTGCGGTCCCAGGGCGTGACCACCAGCGTGCGGCCCTCCTCCACCGAGATGTTGGCGAGCTGGTTCAGCGGCGTGTCCGAGCCGTATGCATCCACCTTCAGCCCCTCGATGAGGCTGGGATGTGCGCGCCCGGTGCGCAGTTTGCGCAGGTCGGCCTGGAAGCTCTGGATGCACTTCTGCATGCGCTGGCTGGCCTCGGCCTTGATGTCGTTGAGCATGGCTTTCTTCCCTGTCAGTCGTTGTTGACCAGCGTACCGACATTCTCGCCGCGCACAACCCGCTGCAGGTCGCCGGGGTTGTTCAGGTTGAACACGCGCAGCGGAATGCCGTTGTCGCGGCACAGGACAATGGCGGTGGCGTCCATCACCGCCAGCCGGTCGTCCAGCACGCGGTCGAAGGACAGCCGCTCGTAGCGCGTGGCCGCGGGATTCTTCATCGGATCGTCGGAGTACACACCGTTGACCTTGGTGGCCTTCATCAGCAGTTCCGCATCGATCTCGATGGCGCGCAGCGAGGCGGCCGAATCGGTGGTGAAGAAGGGGCTGCCGGTGCCGGCCGCGAAGATCACGATGCGGCCCTTCTCCAGGTGCCGTACGGCGCGCCGCCGGATGTAGTCCTCGCACACCTCGTTGATGCGGATGGCGCTCATCACGCGCGCGTGGGCGCCGAGGGACTCGATGGCATCCTGCATGGCCAGCGAATTCATCACCGTGGCCAGCATGCCCATCTGGTCGGCGGTGACACGGTCCATGCCGGCGCGCGCCAGGCCGGCACCGCGGAAGATGTTGCCGCCGCCGAGGACCACGGCGACCTGCACGCCCTCGCCCACGACCTCCACCAGCTCGCCGGCGACGCGCTTGAGCATGGCCGGGTCGATGCCGTAGTCGGCCTCCCCCAGCAGTGCCTCGCCGGACAGTTTCACGAGTATGCGGTGGTACCGGGTTGCGCTCATGCTCTGCTCCTAGCGGCCAAAAAAATCCCCGCCGGAGCGGGGACTTCACCGACCCGAAACGCTATTTCGGGCCCTTGTCCTTGTCCTCGTCCTTCTTCAGGCCGGCCTGGCTCATCACCTCGGCGACGAAGTCATCCTGCTTCTTCTCGATGCCGGCGCCGACTTCCAGCCGCGCGTAGCGCGTGATCTTCGCCTTCGCGCCTGCCAGCAGCTTCTCGATGGACAGCTTGTCGTCCTTCACGAACGGCTGGCCCAGCAGCGTGATCTCGCCCAGCCACTTGCTCAGGCCACCCTCGACGATCTTCACCAGGATGGCCTCGGGCTTGCCGCGGTTCTTCTCGTCGTTCTTCAGCATCTCGACGCGGATGCCGCGCTCCCTGGCCACCGCCTCGGCCGGCACATCAGTGGAGGCGAGATAGGCCGGATTGCTGGCCGCAACATGCATCGCGAGATCCTTCGCCAGCGCCGGATCGCCGCCCTCCACCGCCACCAGCGTGCCGATGCGCGTGCCATGCAGGTAGCTGCCCAGCAGGCCGGTGGTTTCGACCCGTTCGAAACGCCGCAGCGAGATGTTCTCGCCGATCTTCGCGATCAGCGCCCGGCGGCGCTCCTCGACCGTCTCGCCCGAGGCCATGCGCAGCGCCGACAGCGCCTCGATGCCGGCGGGGTTGTCCTGCAGCGCCAGCTGCGCAACTTGCTGGGCGAAGGCGGTGAAATCCTCGCCACGCGCCACGAAATCGGTCTCGCAGTTCACCTCCACCAGCACGGCGGCCCTGCCGGAGGCGGCCACGGCCAGCGCAATCACGCCCTCGGCGGCCACGCGCGAGGCCTTCTTGTCGGCCTTCGCCAGGCCCTGCTTGCGCATCAGCTCGCCGGCCGCATCCAGGTCCCCGGCGGTTTCGACCAGGGCCTTCTTGCACTCCATCATGCCGGCGCCGGTGCGCTCGCGCAGCTGGCGCACCAGGTCGGCGGTAACTGCCGTCATCAGCGCGTCCCGCGGCGGGCACCGCCGCTGCTCGGGGTAACGCGGCGACGGGCGGTGGGGATCTGCTCCTTGCCGCCTTCCTTCACGCCGTCCACCGTCGGCTCATCCAGCTCGGCCTCGGAGATGTCCGCCGGCGGGGTGACCGCGGCGACAGCCGGGGCCGCCTCGGCAGCCGGGGCGCGGCTGGGCTTGCGGCGCACGGTCGCCTGCGGCCGCGCGCGCTGCGGGCGACCGGCATTGCGGCGGGGCGCGCCGCTGTCGTCGAGCTCGACGAAATCGTCCTCGCTGACCACCACCGCCGGCACCTCGGACTTGCCCTCGATCACCGCGTCGGCGAACGCCGCGGCGTACAGGCTGATGGCGCGCATGGCGTCGTCATTGCCAGGCACCACGTAGTCGACGCCCTCCGGGGAGCAGTTGGTGTCGACGATGGCGACCACGGGAATGCCGAGCTTGTTGGCCTCGTTCAGCGCGATGCGCTCATGGCCCACATCGATGATGAACAGCACGTCGGGCAGCGAGCCCATGTCCTTGATGCCGCCGAGGCTCTTCTCGAGCTTGGCCATCTCGCGGCGCAGCTGCAGGGCTTCCTTCTTGCCGCGCTTGTCGAGCGCGCCGGAGTTCTGCAGCTCGGTGAGGTCGGCCAGGCGCTTGATCGACTGCCGGATGGTCTTGAAATTGGTGAGCATGCCGCCCGGCCAGCGCTGGTTCACGTAAGGCATGCCGCAGCGGGCGGCTTCCTTCGCGATGGCATCGCGCGCCGAGCGCTTGGTGCCCACGAACAGCAGCGTGCCGCCGTCGGCGATGATGCTCCTGGCGAAGCCGATGGCTTCCTGGAAGAGCGGCTGCGTCTTCTCCAGGTTGATGATGTGGATCCGGTTGCGCTCCCCGAAGATGTACTCTTCCATCCGGGGGTTCCAGAAGCGGGTCTGGTGTCCGAAGTGGACGCCCGCCTCCAGCATCTGTCTCATGGACACGCTGGCCATCGTTGATTCCTCTCGAAGTTCGGGTTGGGGACCTGCGCGGATCCCTGGCGGCAATCCCGGCCGCGGCTCATAGAGCCGCCTTCGGGACACCCGGCCGCCAGTGACGATTCGCGCAGGGATTGGTTTGCCAAAAAAGGCCGCGCTTTATACCATGAACTTCCCGCCCGAACAACGCTTTACGGCGCTGTGCCAGGGCTGCCGGAACCACCATGCCGATCACCATCAAGTCCCCGGAAGAGCAGCAGAAAATGCGCACCGCCGGCCGGCTCGCCGCCGACGTGCTGGACATGATCGAGCCACACGTGCAGGCGGGGATCACCACCGAGGAGCTGGACCGCATCTGCCATGACTTCATCGTGCAGGTGCAGCACTCCATCCCGGCCAATGTCGGCTACCACGGTTTCCCCAAGACGCTGTGCACCTCGGTGAACCACGTGGTCTGCCATGGCATCCCGAACGACAAGAAGCTGAAGAACGGCGACATCATCAACATCGACGTCACCGTGATCCACGACGGCTTCCACGGCGACACCAGCCGCATGTACTGCGTGGGCAAGCCGCCGGTGCTGGCCGAGCGCCTGGTGCGCGTGACGCGCGCCGCCATGTGGGCGGGCATCGAACTGGTGCGCCCGGGCGCGCGCCTGGGCGACATCGGACATGCCATCCAGCAGCTGGCCGAGACCGAGGGGTTCTCGGTGGTGCGCGAATACTGCGGGCATGGCATCGGCCGCATCTACCACGAGGATCCGCAGGTGCTGCATTACGGCGAGCCCGGCGCCGGCGTGCTGCTGCGCGAGGGCATGACCTTCACCATCGAGCCCATGGTCAATGCCGGCAAACGCCACGTGCAGCTGCTGAAGGACGGCTGGACGGTGGTCACCAAGGATCATTCGCTGTCCGCGCAGTGGGAGCACACGGTGCTGGTGACGGCCTCCGGCCACGAGGTGCTGACGCTGGGCGCCGCCGAACGCGCCAGCCAGTCCGCGAAGGTCGCCTGATGGTCTCGATCCAGCAGGCCTCGATGGACGAGGACGACACCCTCATCGGCCTGGAGATGCCTGCCTGGCCCTTCCTCGAGCGCGTGCCCCAGCAGCTGCTCGAGGGACAGTTCTCGCGCGAGGTGTGCCGCGCGCTGATCCAGAGCTCGCAGGAGGAGCTGCGCGAGCGCTTCCTGGCCGAGGAAAACGTCGAGGTGCTGGTGCGCGCCCGCGCGCTGTTCATCGATGCACTGCTGGTGGCGATGTGGCAGCACCTGCTGCGGCCGGAACTCGCCGCCAGGCTGACGCTGGCCGCGGTCGGCGGCTACGGACGCGGCGAACTGCATCCCCATTCCGACGTGGACATCCTGGTGCTCACGCCGGCGGCGCCGCCGCTGGATCCCGGCGAACGCGCGCAGCTCGAGCAGCTGATCACCTTCCTGTGGGACATTGGCCTGGAGGTCGGCAACAGCGTGCGCACCGCCGCCGAATGCGCCGAGGAAAGCGCCGCCGACGTGGGCGTGATGACCACGCTGCTGGAGGCGCGCCTGCTGGCCGGTGATCCCGGGCTGCTGGAGCAGATGCGCGTGGCGCTGGCCCCTGAGCATGTGTGGCCATCGGATCGCTTCTTCGAGGCCAAGCTCGAGGAGCAGCGCGAGCGCCACGCCAAGGCCAACGACACCGCCTACAGCCTCGAGCCCAACGTGAAGACCGGACCCGGGGGGTTGCGCGACCTGCAGACCATCGGCTGGGTGGCCAAGCGCCACTTCGGCGCGCAGAGCCTCGACGAGCTCGTGACCAAGGGCTTCCTCACGCCGGCGGAGCTGCGCAAGCTGAAAGCCGCGCAGGCCTTCCTGTGGAAAGTGCGCTTCGGCCTGCACGTGCTCACCGGCCGCCACGAGGACCGGCTGCTGTTCGACCACCAGATCCGGCTCGCCAAGGCGTTCGGTTACGAGGATGCGAGTTACACGCTGGCGGTGGAGCAGCTCATGCAGCGCTACTACCGTACGGTGCTGGACGTCAGTTTCCTGTCCGAGCTGCTGCTGCAGGCGTTCCGCGACGCCATCCTGCCGGGCGATACGGCCCCGCAGGCGCTCAACCCGCGTTTCCAGGTCCGCAACGACTACCTGGAGACCACGGCGCCGGAGATCTTCGCGCGGCATCCCTCGGCGCTGCTGGAGATGTTCCTGCTGCTGCAGCAGAACCCGCAGCTGCGCGGCGTGGGCGCCAGCACCATGCGCGCCGTGGCACGCAGCCTGTGGCTGATCGACGAGGAGTTCCGCCAGAACCCGCGCCACCACCGGCTGTTCCTGGACATCCTGCGCGCACCGGCCGGCGTGACGCACGAGCTGCGGCGCATGAACACCTACGGCGTGCTCGGGCGGTACATCCCGGCCTTCGGCCGCATCGTCGGGCGCATGCAGTACGACCTGTTCCATGCATACACGGTGGATGCACACACGCTGTTCGTGGTGAGCAACCTGCGGCGCCTGGCGCTGCCCAAGTACGACCATGAGCTGCCACAGCTCTCCAGCATCATGCAGCAGCTTCCCAAGCAGGAGATCATCTACCTTGCCGCGCTGTTCCATGACATCGCCAAGGGCCGCGGTGGCGATCATTCCGACCTCGGCTCGGTGGATGCCGAGGCCTTCTGCCTGGAGCAGGGACTGTCGCCCTACGATGCACGGCTGGTCGCCTGGCTGGTGCGCCAGCATCTGGCGCTGTCGGTCACCGCGCAGAAGAAGGACATCGGCGACCCGGCCGTGGTCAGCGAGTTCGCGCGGCTGGTCGGCGACGAGGCACGCCTGGACTACCTCTACCTGCTGACCTGCGCCGACGTGCGCGGCACGAATCCGAAGCTGTGGAATTCCTGGAAGGCCTCGCTGTTCCACGATTTCTACGAGAGCGTGCGCGCCGCACTGCGCCGCGGCCTGGAAAGCCCGATCGACGAGGAGCAGCTCATCGCGGAGAACCAGGAAGCCGCACGCGCACTGCTCGCCCCGCGCAACATCCCCACCACCGAGATCGCGCAGATCTGGGCGCCACTGTCGCCGGCGTTCTTCCTGCGCCACTCGCCGGAGGAGATCGCCTGGTTCACGGACCTGTGCGCGGCGCGCGAGGGCGGCGCCGGCGAGCCACTGGTGGCCGTGCAGCCGCACAGCCAGCGCGGCACCACCGCGGTGCTGATCTATGCGCCGCACCGCCGGCACGGCTTCGCGCGCGCCACCGCGGTGCTCGACCAGCAGGGCCTGACCATCGTGGATGCCCGCATCACGCCGGCCGCCAATGGCTTCTCGCTCGACATCTACCATGTGCTCGAGGACAACGGCTCGCCGATCACCGAGTCCGAGCGCATCGAGCACCTGGAACAGTCGCTGTGGAACTCGCTGCGCCGCCCGGAGGAATCCCCGATGGAGGTGTCGCGCCGCGCCCCGCGCCAGGTGCGCATGTTCAACACTCCGACCAAGGTCATCATCACCCGCGACCTGCGCAACAACCGCTCGGCACTGGAACTGGTGGCCGGCGACCGGCCCGGCCTGCTGTGCGATGTGGGCAAGGTGCTGTGGGAGGAGCGCATCGACCTGCAGGGTGCGCGCATCAGCACCATCGGCGAGCGCGCCGAGGACGTGTTCTACGTCACCGACACCGCACAGCGCCCGCTGGATGACGCGACCGCCGAACAGCTGAGGACCAAGCTCACCGCCGCGCTGACGCGACCGGCCTGAGGCTTTTCGACCGCGCATGAATCCCGGTTTCGAGCGGCTGTCCGCCTATCCTTTCGAGCGCCTCGCGGTCCTGAAGCAGGGCCTGGTGCCGCCCGCCGGGCTGCCGCACATCGCGCTGTCGATCGGCGAACCCCGGCACGCGCCGCCTGCCTTCGTGGTCGATGCACTGCGCGCCCACCTGGCCGAACTGGGCAGCTACCCGGCGACGCGCGGCCTGCCGGAACTGCGCGCGGCGGCGGCGCGCTGGAGCGAACGCCGCTTTGCGCTGCCGGCAGGCAGCGTCGATGCGGACAGTCACGTGCTGCCGGTCAACGGCACGCGCGAGGCCCTGTTCGCGTTCGTGCAGGCGGTGGTGGATGCACGCCGCGGCGCCGCGACCGCAGTGGTCGCGATGCCCAATCCGGGTTACCAGGTCTATGAAGGCGCCGCGCTGCTGGCCGGTGCCGAGCCGTACTACCTCGACACCATGGCGGCGAACGGCTTCCTGCCGGAGCTGGATGCGGTGCCCGCCGACATCTGGCGCCGCTGCCAGCTGCTGTTCCTGTGTTCACCGGGCAACCCCGGCGGCGCGGTGATGAGCCGCGATTACCTGGCGCAGGCGCTGCAACTGGCACACCGATTTGATTTCGTCATCGCCTCGGATGAGTGCTACGCGGACCTGTTCGACGACGAGGACGCCCCGCCAGCCTCGCTGCTGGCCGCAGCTGTGGGGTCGGGAGACCCCGCCTTCCGCCGCTGCATGACGTTTCATTCGCTGTCCAAGCGTTCCAGCCTGCCGGGCCTGCGCTCGGGATTCGTCGCCGGCGATGCCGCGCTGATCAAGCCCTTCCTGCTGTATCGCACCTACCATGGCTGCGCCATGCCGATCCCCACGCAGCATGCGAGCGTCGCCGCGTGGAGCGAGGATGGGCACGTCGCCGCCAACCGCGCGCTGTACCGCCGCAAGTTCGACCGGGTGCTGCCGGTGCTGCGCCCGGTGATCGATGTCGTGCGGCCGGCCGGCGGCTTCTATCTGTGGCTGCACGTGGGCGGCGACGATGAGTCCTTCACCGCGGAACTGTTCGCGGCCCGGCACGTCACGGTCGTGCCCGGCTCTTACCTGGCGCGCGCCACGGCGACAGGCAATCCGGGTGCCGGTTTCGTGCGCATCTCGCTCGTTGCGTCCGAGGAGGAATGCGTGCAGGCTGCCGGGCGCATCCGGGATTTCATCCTCTCACGGAAACAAGCCAGACCATGACCGATACGCTGCGCCAGCTCATCGACGCCGCTTTCGAGAAGCGCGCCGAACTCACCCCGTCCACCGTCGACCGCACGCTGCGGCAGGCACTGGAGGATGCCATCGGGCTGCTGGATTCCGGCCGCGCGCGCGTGGCCGAGAAACATGGCGATGCCTGGACGGTCAACGAGTGGCTGAAGAAGGCGGTGCTGCTGTACTTCCGCGCCAACGACAACCAGGCCATCGAGGCCGGCGCGCTGCGCTATTACGACAAGGTGCCGCTGAAGTTCGCCGACCAGAGCGCACCGCAGCTGCGTGCCGGCGGCGTGCGCGTGGTGCCGCCGGCCGTGGCCCGCCGCGGCGCCTACATCGCGCCGAACGTGGTGCTGATGCCCTCGTACGTGAACATCGGCGCCTACGTCGACTCCGGCACCATGGTCGATACCTGGGCGACGGTGGGCTCCTGCGCGCAGATCGGCCGGAACGTGCACCTGTCGGGTGGCGTGGGCATCGGCGGGGTGCTGGAACCGCTGCAGGCGGCGCCGACCATCATCGAGGACGACTGCTTCATCGGCGCGCGCTCGGAAATCGTCGAAGGCGTGGTGGTCGGCGCCGGTTCGGTGATCTCGATGGGCGTGTTCATCAGCCAGAGCACCCGCATCTACGACCGCGCCAGCGGCGCGGTCAGCTACGGCCAGGTGCCGCCGGGATCGGTGGTGGTGCCGGGCACGCTGCCGTCGGCGGACGGCAGGTACGGCCTGTATGCCGCCATCATCGTGAAGCGGGTGGACGCGAAGACCCGCGCCAAGACCACCATCAACGAGCTGCTGCGCGCCACCGACTGAAGGACGCGGCTGCCGGGCTCCCTGCCGGACTCAGGCGTGCTGCACGCCCGGCCGCGCCGTGCTCTCGCTGACGATGCCGCGCACCTGCCGCGCCAGGTTGCGCGCATGATCGCCGATGCGCTCCAGCGACTTCAGCACGAAGGCTGCTTCCAGCGCCACGTCGAAATGCCGCGGCTCCTCCACCGCGCGCTTCAGCAGGCGGCGCAGGCCATTGGCGTATTCGGCATCCAGCTCCTCGTCGCGCGCGATCACCTGCGCGGCCGCGGCGGCGTCGATCCGGTCCAGGGATTCCAGCGACAGCCGCAGCAGGCTGACCGCGAGCTTGCCGAGGTGGCGTGCATCGTGCGCCGTGGCGTGCCCGGGACGCCCGGCATGGCGCAGCACCGTCGCGGCGATCTTCTTGGCCTCGTCGCCCGCGCGCTCCAGCTCCGCGATGCACTTGGACATGGCCACGATCACGCGCAGGTCGCCCGCCACCGGTGCGCGCCGCGCGATCATGCCGAACTGCTCGGCATCGATGGTGCGCTCGTAGGCGTTGACCTCCTGTTCGTGCTCGACCACGCTTGCGGCCGTTTCCGGCCGCCACTCCGTGTAGGCGTCGGCCGCGTCGCGGACCTGGCGCAGCACCAGCACGCCCATCTGCAGCACGTGCAGGTGCAACGAAGCCAGCTCGCCGTCGAACGCGCGGCTGGTGTGCCCTTCGATGAGTGGTGCTTCGTCGTCCATCGGCGCGCCCCGCGAGGGTTTCAACCGAAACGGCCCGTGATGTAGTCCTCGGTCAGCTTGTGCCGGGGATTGGTGAACACGCGGTCGGTCTCGCCGACCTCGATCAGGTGCCCGAGATGGAAGTATGCGGTCCGCTGCGAGACCCGCGCCGCCTGCTGCATGGAGTGCGTGACGATGACGATGGAGTAGCTCTGCCGCAGCTCGTCGATCAGGTCCTCGACCTTGGCGGTGGCGATGGGATCCAGCGCCGAGCAGGGCTCGTCCATCAGGATCACCTCCGGGTTCACCGCGATGGTGCGCGCGATGCACAGGCGCTGCTGCTGGCCGCCGGACAGGCCGGTGCCCGGCTTGTCCAGCCGGTCCTTGACCTCGTCCCACAGGCCCGCGCGGCGCAGGCTGGTGGTGACGATCTCGTCCAGCGCGACCCGGTCCTTCGCCAGCCCGTGCAGCCGCGGACCGTAGGCCACGTTGTCGAAGATCGACTTGGGGAAGGGATTGGGCTTCTGGAACACCATGCCCACCTTCGTGCGCAGGCGCACCACGTCCTGGTGGCGGTCGTAGATGTCCTCGCCATCAAGCGTGATGCGGCCGCTGAAGCGCGCGCCGGGCACCGTGTCGTTCATGCGGTTCAGGCAGCGCAGGAAAGTGGACTTGCCGCAGCCCGATGGGCCGATCATCGCCAGCACCTGGCCGCGCCCGATGTCGATGTGGATGTCGCGGATCGCCTGCTTGGTGCCGTACCAGACGTTCACGTTGCTGCACGAGAACATCGGGTTGTCGACCGTGGTGGTGCCGACGGTGCCGGTGAATGGCTGCTGCGCGTCGAGCTCCACGCTGCCGGCCTTGCCCAGGCCGGTCTCGAAATGCATGCCCGGATGACGGGGCCGCTGCTCCTGCACGGGGTTTGCTTCGATGCTCATCGGCTTATCCGAACCTTCCGGTGATGTAGTCGTCGGTCCTGCGGTTCTTCGGCGCCGTGAAGATCTGGTCGGTGGGACCCATCTCCACCAGTTCGCCGAGGTACATGAAGGCCGTGGTGTTGGAAACGCGCGCCGCCTGCTGCAGGTTGTGCGTGACGATGGCGATGCAGAACTTCTCGCGCAGCGTCTGCAGCGTCTCCTCGATGCGCAGCGTGGAGATCGGGTCGAGCGCCGCGGTGGGCTCGTCGAACAGGATCACCTCGGGGCGCGTGGCGATGGTGCGGGCGATGCACAGGCGCTGCTGCTGGCCGCCGGACAGGCCGCGGCCGTCCTCGTCGAGCTTGTCCTTCACCTCTTCCCACAGCGCGGCGTCGCGCAGTGCCGCCTCGACGCGGCCTTCCAGTTCCGCGCGCGGCAGGCTGTGGGTGAGCCGCAGCCCGAAGGCCGTGTTGTCGAAGATCGACATGGGAAAGGGTGTCGGCTTCTGGAACACCATGCCGACTCGGGCACGCAGGCTGGCAACATCCACGCTCGGGGCGAGGATGTCCATGCCGTCGAGCCGCACCTCCCCGGCGGCGCGATGTCCGGGGTACAGGCCGTACATGCGGTTGAACACGCGCAGCAGCGTGGACTTGCCGCAGCCGGAAGGCCCGATGAAGGCGGTGATGGCGCGGTCCACCAGCGCGAGACTGACGTCCTTCAGCGCCTTCGACTTGCCGTAGTAGAAGTCGAGGTGGCGCACTTCGAACTTGACCGCCGCGGCCTGCTGCACGGGCTGCGCACCGTCGGTCCGGCTGCCGGGCTGGGCCTGGGACACGATGGCATCCTGCGCGCTCATCGGCCCGTCCCTCCCGACTGCAGCACGGAGACGGTGACCCGCGCGACGATGCTCAGCAGCAGGATGGTCAGCGTGATCAGCAGCGCGCCCGTCCAGGCGAGTTGCTGCCACTCCTTGTACGGGCTCAGCGCGAACTGGAAGATGACCACCGGCAGATTGGCCATCGGCGCATTCAGGTTGCTGCTCCAGAACTGGTTGTTCAGGGCGGTAAACAGCAGCGGCGCGGTCTCGCCGCTCAGCCGCGCCACCGCCAGCAACAGGCCGGTGACGATGCCGCTGCGCGCCGCCGGATACACCACGCCGACGATGGTGCGCCAGGGATGCGCGCCGAGCGCCGTGGAGGCGTCCTTCATGCCCTGCGACACCAGCCGCAGCATGTCCTCGGTGGTGCGCACCATCAGCGGTATCGAGATCATCGCCAGCGCGACACCGCCGGCCAGCGCGGAGAAATGCCCCATGCGCACCACGATCAGCTCGTAGACGAACAGGCCGATGATGATGGACGGCGCCGACAGCAGCACGTCGTTGATGAAGCGGATGACACTGCTGATGCGCGAGTGACGGCCGTATTCGGCGAGGTAGGTTCCGGCAAGAATGCCCACCGGCGCGCCGATCGCGATGCCGAGCACCGTCATCACCAGGCTGCCGAAGATGGCATTCAGCAGGCCGCCGGCTTCTCCCGGCGGCGGCGTCATCTTCGTGAATACCGCCAGCGACACGCCCGACAGCCCGTTCTTCAGCAGTGTCCACAGGATCGCGCCGAGGCAGAACAGCCCGATCAGCGTGGCGATCACCGCCAGCGAGACCGCCACACCGTTGGTGAACTTGCGGATGAGGAGGCGGTTCATAGGGACGACAGCGCGCGGCGATCCATGCGCATCAGCATGAAGCGCGCCGCCGCGATGACCGAAAAGGTGATGAGGAACAGCAGCACGCCGAGTCCCACCAGCGAGGAGGTATACAGGTCGCCCACCGCCTCGGTGAATTCATTGGCGATCGAAGCCGATATCGTCGTGCCCGGCGCAAGCAGCGAGGCGGTCACCCGGTGGGCGTTGCCGATCACGAACGTCACCGCCATGGTTTCGCCGAGCGCCCTGCCCAGTCCCAGCATGACGCCGCCGACCATGCCGGTGCGGGAGTGGGGCACGATCACGTTCCAGATCACCTCCCACTTGGTGGCACCGAGGCCGTACGCGGATTCCTTCAGCACGTCGGGCACCGTGTCGATCACGTCGCGCATCACCGCCGTGATGAACGGCAGCACCATGATCGACAGCACCACGCTGGCCGTGAGAATGCCGATGCCGTACGGCGGACCCTGGAACAGCGGCCCGATGCCGGGCAGCGTGCCCAGGTGCGCGATGAGCCAGGGCTGCACGTGCCTCTGCAGGATCGGGGCGAGCACGAACAGGCCCCAGATGCCGAAAATGATGCTGGGAACTGCGGCCAGCAGCTCCACCGCGACGCCCACCGGCCGCTTCAGCCAGGCCGGCGCCATCTGCGTGAGAAACATTGCGATGCCAAAGCTCAGCGGCACGGCAATCAGCATCGCGATCAGCGAGGTGACCAGCGTGCCATACACCGGCGCGAGCGCGCCGAACTTCTCGGTCACCGGGTTCCAGATTTCGCTGGTAAGGAATGCGAACTTGAATGTCGCGAGGGCGGGCCATGCGCCGTGGATCAGCGCGATCAGCACGCCGCCCAGCAGCGCCAGCACCAGCAGCGCGGCCAGCAGCGTCGCGGCGTGGAACAGCCGCTCGCCCAGGCGCTGCCGCGCCACGTGGCGGGTTTCAATGACTGCGGCCAAAGTGGAATTCCTCGTCAGAGACTGCAGACGACAATGCGACCGCCCGCGGCGCGGGCGGTCGCATCAGCCGATTTTAACTTACCGGTACCTTACTTCACCACCGCGGCGGCACCCTTGATATCCGCCTTCCAGGTGGCGCGGATCTGCTTGACCAGCACCTCGGGCAGCGGCACATAGTCCAGCTCGGCGGCCATCGCGGCGCCGTTCTTGTAGCACCAGTCGAAGAACTTCAGCGCTTCGGTCGAAGCCGCCGCATCCTGCGGGGTGCCGTACATCAGGATGAAGCTCGCGCCGGTGATCGGCCAGCTCTTGGCGCCGGGCTGATCGGTGAGGATCAGGTAGTAGTTCGTGGAATGCGCCCAGTCGGCATTGGCCGCCGCGGCCTGGAAGCTGTCCGCCGACGGGCTCACCGTCTTGCCATCCTTGTTGACCAGCTGCGCGTAGGTCATCTTGTTCTGCTTCACGTAGGCGTACTCGACGTAGCCGATGGCCCCGACCGTCTGGGTGGTCATGTTCGCCACGCCTTCGTTGCCCTTGGCACCGATGCCCACCGGCCACTGCACCGAGCTGTTGGCGCCGATGGCATCCTTGAACTTCGCGCTGACCTGCGACAGGTAATTGGAGAACAGGAAGTTCGTGCCGGAGCCGTCCGAGCGGTAGACCGGCGCGATCGCCGTATCCGGCAGGTTGAGCCTGGGATTGAGCTTCTTGATGCGGGCATCGTTCCAGGTCTTGATGTCGCCCATGTACATGGCGGCGATCGTGGCACCGTCGAGTACCATCGCACCCGGGGCGATGCCCGGCAGGTTCACCACCGGCACCGCACCGCCGATGATCATCGGGAACTGCACCAGCCCCGACTCCTTCACTTCCTCGGGCTTCAGCGGCATGTCCGAGGCACCGAACGTCACAGTCTTGGCCTTGATCTGCTTGATGCCGCCGCCGGAACCGATTGACTGGTAGTTGAGGCCCACGCCGGTGGATTTCTTGTAGGCATCCGCCCACTTCGAATACACCGGGTACGGGAAGGTGGCGCCGGCGCCGGAGATGTCCGCCGCCAGGGCGCCGCCCGCGAAGGCGGCGACCGCAGTCGCCGCCAGCGCAATGCGCTTGAGATTCGGGAATTTCATTTCATCGACTCCTGCTGATGGGATTGTTCAGAAGCTGACCTGGCCGAAGACGCCGACTTCGCCGCGCTTGGTCTCGGCACCGGTACCACCACTCAACTTGTCGTTCTTGTACGCGAATGCAATGTCAACGTTCTTGCGGGGATGTGACACGAAGCCGGCGTTGAAGTACTTGTCCTTGCGATCCGGATTCAGGTCCTTGCTCGGCTTGGCGGAGTCGGCACGCGCGAACACGCCCCACATCGGGCTGAAGTCGAACGAGGCCCACAGCGAGAAGCCGTCCGCCTTGTCGTCGGCCACGGTGGTGACGTTGTTCCAGTCCTTCGCCGAGAAGAATTCGCCGCCGACGCGCAATCCCCCGGCCGAATAGGCGGCCAGCAGGTCGAAACGACTGGCGGTATTCGGCGGATCCACGGTCTCGGTCTTCTGGTCGCGCTTGCCGTCGTATAGACCGGCAGCGAGCGTCAGTCCTTTCAGCGGCGTGAACGCCACCCGGCCTTCCACGTCCATCTGCTTGCTGCGGCTCGGGTTGCGGTAGCCGCCGCCGTTCAGCACGGAGACCGAGTAGTTCACCATGTCAGCCGGCTTGCCGTTGACGTTGACGCCCCAGTCGGCCGAGGTGCCGAAACCCAGCTTGTCGAGGATTTCCTTCTCGACGAAGCGGTAACCGTAGATGCCTTCCACGAACGGCACCCAGGGCGTGTCTGCCGAGCCGGCGCGCACGATGAATCCGTCGGAGATCTTCGCCTGCACGTAGGCCTTCTTGATGAAGACCTCGACGCTGTTTGCCTGGTTGGCGGTCGGGACGTTGTAGTACTGGGCGTCGCTGGTGATGTCGGCGGACCAGACGTCATCGAACTTGTGATCGAGGCTCAGATAGAAGCGCGTCACGTCCAGGCCGTAGCCGCTGGCATTGGTCTTCACGCCATTGCTTTTCGCATCGACGCTGGTCAGGTCCGCGAACAGCTTGCCGCCGACCTTCGTTTCCTCGTCCGCCGCCCGGGCGTAGGAGGCGCCCAGAAGCGAGGCCACGCCGATGGCGAGGCAGGGCACAACGAGAATTTTCTTGGACATTGATGGCTCCAATTGGTGGTATTGCTTCCGTGGTCTTCTCCGGCGCCGCAGTCCGCAACTGTCATGCGAACGTCATGCGCCGGGCCGGGCGTATTGGATAACAGCCATGTGAAGGTCTTGTTACAGTGCCGGCAGGGCCGCTTCGGGCAGCCGCCACCGCTGCGGACGGGCGGCAAGGCGCGCGGCACCCCACCGGACTTGATGCAATACCCCACCTTCCTCAAACTGCGCGCCTGACCGCCCCGGAACCACGACATTGCAGAATCCTGACACCCTGGCACTGACCCAGGAGCTGATCTCCCGCGCCTCCGTCACGCCCGTGGATGGCGGCTGCCAGCAGTTGCTGCGCGAGCGCCTCGCCGCGGCCGGCTTCCAGGTCGAGAGGATGGATTTCGGCAGCGTGGAGAACTTCTGGGCGACCCGCGGCACGGGCAGCCCGCTGCTGTGCTTCGCCGGCCATACCGACGTGGTACCCACCGGCCCGCTCGAGGAATGGAAGACCGAGCCGTTCAAGCCGACGCTGCGTGATGGACGGCTGTACGGGCGCGGTGCCGCGGACATGAAGAGCGGGCTGGCCGCCATGCTGACCGCGGTCGAAGCCTTTGTCGCGGAGCAGCCCGACTACCCCGGCACCATCGCCTTCCTCATCACCAGCGACGAGGAGGGGCCGTCGGTGGATGGCACCAGGCGCGTGGTCGAGGAGCTGCGGGCGCGCGGCACCAGGATCGACTGGTGCATCGTGGGCGAACCGTCCAGCGAGAAGCGCGTCGGCGACACGATCAAGATCGGCCGCCGCGGCTCCTACAGCGGCCGGCTGACGGTGCAGGGCGTGCAGGGCCACGTGGCGTATCCGCAGCTCGCCGAGAACCCGGTGCACATGCTGGCCCCGGCACTGGCCGAACTTACCCGCCATGTCTGGGACCGCGGCAACACGCACTTCGAGCCGACCACTTTCCAGGTCTCGAACCTCAATGCCGGCACGGGCGCGCCCAATGTGATCCCCGGCGAGCTCAAGGCGCGCTTCAATATCCGCTACAACACCGAGCAGACGCAGGAAAGGCTGCGCCGCACGGTGGAGGAAATCCTCGACCGGCACCGGGTGCGCTACACCATCGACTGGTATGTGTCGGGCGAGCCCTTCTACACGCCGCCAGGCGTGCTGTCCGACGGCGTGTGCGGCGCGATCGAAAAGATCACCGGCACGCGGCCGCAGCTGTCCACCGGCGGCGGCACTTCCGACGGACGTTTCATTGCCACGCTGGGTGCGCAGGTAGTGGAACTGGGCGTGACCAACGCCAGCATCCACAAGGTCAATGAATCGGTGGCCGTGGAGGAGATCCACGGGTTGCACCGGATGTACCTGGAAGCGCTGCGCCGGCTGTTCGCGGCCGGTGCCTGAGCGAATCTACGCGGACCGCGACCAGCCGGTGCGCCGCGGCCGCCAGTTGGCCAGCACGCCGGGCACGGTCAGCAGCAGCACGCAGATCAGTACCCAGCCGGGCATCGACAGGCCGAGCAGCTTCCAGTCGATCCGCGCGCACTCGCCCGAGCCGGTGAGCACCTTGCGCAGCACATCGGTCAGCGGAAAGACTTCGAGCATGTAATCCAGGGTCGCGCCGCACACCGGCACCCTGCCCGGCGGCAGCGACTGGATGTACAGGTGCCGCGCGGAGACGCCCATGGCGGCGAGGCCGGCCAGCCCGATGAGCACGGCCGAGACATTGCCGGGAATGCGCCAGCGCTGCGGGATCGCGGCGGCGACCAGCAGCACCACGCCCAGGCCCGCGACCGCGATTCGCTGGAAGATGCACAGCGGACAGGGCTCGAGCAGCGCGTGGTACTGCTCGAACAGCGCGTAGCCCAGCATCAGGAAACAGCCGAGAGCAAGCAGCGCGCTGACGAGGCGCCGCCGGCCGCGCAACACCTCGAGCATCTAGGCGCCTTGCCCGGCAGCGGCCGACTCTTGCAGGGCGCGCTCCACGTCCTCGAGACTGGTGTGGCGCACGTCCTTGCCGTGCACCATGTAGATCACGTACTCGCAGATGTTCTTGGCATGGTCACCCACGCGTTCCAGTGCGCGCACGATCCACATCACGTCGAGCGCGCGGCGGATGCTGCGCGGATCCTCCATCATGTAGGTGATCGTCTGGCGCTGGATGGCCTCGTACTCCTCGTCGACCATGCGATCGCGCCGCGCCACCTTAACGGCGGCGCCGGCATCCAGGCGCGCGAACGCGTCCAGCGCGTCGCGCACCATCTCGGCGACCAGCCGGCTCATGTGCTTGATCTCGCGGTACTTGTTCTCGGGCCGCTCCATCGCCGCGAGGCGCGAGGCGATGTTGCCGATCTTCTCGCCCTCGTCGCCGATGCGTTCCAGGTCGGTGATCGTCTTGATGACCGCAACGATCAGCCGCAGGTCGCCGGCGGCCGGCGCACGGGTGGCCAGGATGCGGCTGCACTCCTCGTCGATCGCCACTTCCATCGCATTGACGGCCAGGTCGTCCTTCGACACCGACTCGCCCAGCGTGCTGTCGCCCTCCATCAGCGCGTTGATCGACTTGCCCAGCAGCGCCTCGACCAGCCCGCCCATCGCCAGCACGCGGGCGCGGATGCGTTCCAGGTCCTCGTTGTAGCGCCTCGAGATGTGGTGCGAGAGATCCGCGGTTTCCATGGCAGTTCCTGTGTCAGGCCTCGGAGTGTAGGGCCGGCGCGGCGGCGATATTAGCGCCGGACGAAGCGGGGCGCACCCGCCGCGCGGGAAACACGCAGCTGAAACGGCTGCCCGCGCCGGGCTGGCTGTCGATCTCCAGCGATGCGCCATGATGCTGCAGCACGTGCTTGACGATGGCGAGGCCGAGCCCGGTGCCGCCGGCATCGCGCGCGCGCCCCGGATCGACGCGATAGAAGCGCTCGGTCAGGCGCGGCACGTGCTCCGGCGCGATGCCCGGGCCGGTGTCGGCGACGGTGAAGCGCGCCTCGCCTTCCGCGTCCACCTCCCAGACGAGCCGCACCTGCCCGGTGGCCGGCGTGTACTTGGCGGCGTTGTCCACGAGATTGGAAAACGCCGACAGGACCTCCGCCTGGTCGCCGGCCAGGTGCGCATCGCTGTGCAGTTCGACGCGGATCTCCGGATGCGCCGGGCGGGCGAGCACGTCCTTGCGCAGCACCGCCAGCAGTGCCGGCACGTCGATGTCCTCGCTGCCTGCCTCCTGCGTTGCCGCGTCCAGCCGCGACAGGTCGAGCAGGCCGCTCACGATGTCGTTCATGCGGCGGGCCTGGCGCTGCATCTCCGCCAGCGGTGCGCGCAGGCCCGGGTCGAGATCGTCCTCGGACAGCAGCGTCTCCAGGTAGCCGCTCACCACGGTCAGCGGCGAGCGCAGCTCGTGCGAGGCGTTGGCGACGAAATCCTTGCGCATGGTTTCCAGCGCCACCTGGCGCGACACGTCGCGCACCAGCAGCAGGCGCTGCTCGGCGCCGTAGGGCACGACCTGCAGCGCCAGGAACACCTGCGGTTCAGGGCCGCGCGCGATGACCAGCGGCTCCTCGAAGCGCTCCGCGGTCAGGTACTGCGCGAACGCCGGATCGCGCAGCAGGTTGGTGATGCGCAGGCCGGGATCCATGCGTCGGCGCAGGTCGAGCAGGCGCCCGGCCGCGCGGTTGAACCAGACGATCTCCCAGGAGTTGTTGAGCACCACCACACCGTCGGGCATCGCGGCACTCGAGCGGCGCAGCTCGCGGAAGACCTCCAGCAGCCGTTGCTTGTGGTAGCGCTTGCGCCGATGCAGCCGCACCACCCGCGACACCACGTCCTGCCACATGCCGGAGGTGCTGGGCGGGGCCATGTGCGAACGTTCGCGCAGCCAGCGATCCAGCCAGTAAAGGTTGAACAGGTTCCAGGCGAGCGCCAGCGCCAGCGCCACCGCCACTCCGGCCAGGGCATGGCCGAACAGCCAGCCGAGCAGGGCACCCGCCGCCGCCGCGGCGCTGGCACGCGAGGCGACGTGCCACAGCACCGCGGCCGGTTTCATGGCGCGGATTCGGCGCGTATCGAGAACCGGTAGCCGGCGCCACGCACGGTCTGGATCAGGCCATCGAGCCGCACTGCCTCGAGGGCCTTGCGCAGGCGCCGTATATGCACGTCGATGGTCCGCTCCTCGATGTAGACATTGCCGCCCCAGACGCGGTCCAGCAGTTGCGCGCGGGCAAACACCCGCTCGGGGTTCTGCATGAAGAATTCCAGCATGCGGTATTCGGTGGGCCCGAGGTCGATCTGCAGGCCGCCGGCGGTGACGCGATGGCTCGCACGATCCATCAGCAGGCCGCCTGCTTCCAGGACCTCCTCATCGCTGGCGCCCGGCGCGCGACGCAGCACCGCATTGATGCGCGACAGCAGCTCGCGTGGCGAGAACGGCTTGGTCACGTAGTCATCGGCCCCGCCGTCGAGACCTGCAACCTTGTCGCCTTCGGTGGCACGCGCGGTAAGCATGATGACGGGCAGGTCGCGCGTGGCTGCCTCCCGCTTTACCAGCCGCGTGAGCTCCAGGCCGCTCATGTCGGGCAGCATCCAGTCGACCAGCAGCAGGTCCGGCCTGCGGTCCGCGAGCTGTGACCGGGCGCTGCGGCAATCGGCCGCCTCCCGCACTTCGAAACCGGCGCGGCGCAGCCCGTACGCGATCATTTCGCGGATCGGCAGCTCGTCTTCCACGATGAGTATCTGGCGTGTCATCGTCGGAATTTCATGACAACACTGTTACCGCCATCTTACAGGGGCTCTTGAGCCACTCTATCGCGCACGTAGACCGGCTGCGCGGCCTCCGCGGGGAGCCAGCGGGCACCGGCTGCCAGGTCGCAGGCCGCCAGTCGCGCGATCTCCCCGGCGCTCGGTTCGGCCTGCCCGAGGCAATGCGCAGGCTCGATTCCAAGCCCGGCGGCGATGACCGGATAGGCCTCCAGTCCACGGCCTGCGGCAGCGGCGATGATGCCCCCGGCTGGGAGCAAGTGCCGCACCTCCTCCAGCAATCGCGCGGGTGGCGACAGCCGTTCGCCACCCAGCGCCTCGCCAGGAAGTTCCGCCGCGATGCCGAACAGTCCCCAGTAGAGCTCGCCCATGCGGGCATCCATGCAAGCCAGCACGCGGCTTCCACGCGGCGGTTCGACCGCGCCGCGGGCGGTCAGCGCCAGCGCCCGCAGGTCCGAGACCGGCAGGACCGGCAGGTCGCTGCCTGCCGCCAGTCCCTGGGTCACCGCTGCCGCGATGCGCAGGCCGGTGAAGGAACCCGGGCCCCTGCCGAAGGCGATGCCATCGAGCTGGCGCAGCCGCAGGCCCGCATCCGCGAGTACCGCATCAACCATGGGCAGCAGCAGCCGCGCATGATCGCGCGCCGTGGCGACAGCGCGCGTCATCAGCCGGTCGCCCACCAGCAGCGCCACCGAGCACTGGCCGCTGGCTGTGTCCAGGGCCAGCAGGCGCGCCGCTGCCGCGCGCGCTGCGGCGGTATGCTGCATCTCCGCCATCACGCGCGGCGCAGCGCCGGGTCCGCGCCGCGGCTGCGTTCCAGCATGGCGCGGACTTCCGCCAGATCGCGGGTCTGCCGCAGCGGCGGCAGGCTTGCGAGGAGCTGCCTGCCGTAGCCCTTGCCGGTCAGCCGCGGATCCAGGATCGCCACCACCCCCAGGTCCTGTTCGCTGCGGATCAGCCGCCCGACTCCCTGGCGCAGCAGGATGGCCGCTTCCGGCAGCTGGAATTCCCTGAACGGATCCCCGCCCCGATCGCGCGCGCGCGCCATGCGCGCACGCGTCAGCGGATCCTCCGGCGAGGCGAACGGCAGGCGGTCGATCACCACCAATCGCAGCGCGCTGCCAGGCACGTCCACGCCTTCCCAGAAGCTGGCGGTACCGAGCAGCACCGCGTTGCCATGCTCGCGGAATTCGCGCAGCAGCTGTTCGCGCGGCGACTCGCCCTGCACGAGCACCGGGTATGAGTCAATGCCGCGCTGCTGCCAGCGTTCACGCAGCGCGCGCGCCGCGTGTTGCAGCGCGCGGTGGCTGGTGAACAGCAGGAACACGCCGCCCTGCGCGAGTTCGGTGAGCCCCGCCGCCGCTTCCACCGTCGCCGCAGCAAAGGCCGCGGAACCCGGGTCGGGCATGTCCGCGGGCGTATACAGCAGCGCCTGCCGCCGGAAGTCGAACGGGCTGTCGACCGTCAGTGTCTCGCAGCGATCCGCGAGCCCGAGCCGCGCCACGAAGTGCGAGAAATCGCCCGCCACGGCGAGCGTGGCGGAGGTGAAGATCCAGCTGCGCGCGCGCGTGGCGAGGATCGGCTGCAGCTTGCTGCCCACCTCGAAGGGCAGCAGCTGGCAGGCGAATGCCCGGGCCCCCGGAATGATCAGCCGCGCGCCGTCTTCCGGTAGCGTCTCCAGCAGCCCATCCAGCTCGCCGGCCAGATGCGTCGCCCGCTGCGCGGCCTGCGCCAGTGCCTCGCCCCCGCCCAACGCCGTCAGCGCGTCGGCCAGATCGCACAGCGCGGTGACCAGTGACCGGGCTGCGCGGTCGAACGCTTCCATGCCGTCGTTCCACGCGATGCGCTGCCCCGCCGGGCCGGCCGCCGCCGCGATGCGCAGCGCCTGCTGCAATGCCTGGCGGGTGGCCCGCTCGGCCAGTGCCAGAACGTCCAGGTCGAAACCGTTCTGCAGCAGCACCGCCGGCAGATCGGCAAGCAGCTCGTCGATGCCGCGCGAGCCGAACTGCAGGCCGAAGAACTGCGCCGCCAGTTCCGGCAACTGGTGCGCCTCATCGAGTATCACGGCATCGGCGCTCGGCAGGATGTTGCCCCAGCCCTCTTCCTTCAAGGCAAGGTCAGCGAGCAGCAGGTGGTGGTTGACCACCACGACCTCGGCCTCCGCAGCCCGGCGCCGCGCGGCGAATACATGGCAGCGGCCGTATTCGGTGCAGCGCGTGCCGCTGCAGCTGTCGCGTGTGGAAGTGATGCGCTCGCGCAGCGGGTGACCATCGGGCAGCTCGGGCAGCTCCGCCAGGTCGCCTTCCACAGTGACTTCGGCCCAGTCTGCCACGCGGGCGGCAAGTCCCTCCCGCTCCTGCCCCTCGAACGGCAATTCCCGCGGCATGCGCTGCAATCGCTCGCGACACAGGTAATTCGCCCGACCCTTCAGCAATGCCACGGTGGTGGCGCGACCCAGTGCGCGACCCAGCAGCGGCAGGTCACGGTGAAAGAGCTGGTCCTGCAGCGTGCGCGTGCCGGTGGAGATGATCACGCGCTGCCCCGACAGCAGTGCCGGCACCAGATAGGCGAAGGTCTTGCCCGTGCCGGTGCCGGCCTCGGCGACCAGCCAGCCTGGTTCGCGCAGCGCCTGCGCGACGGCAGCGGCAAACCGCAGCTGGCCCGGCCGGGCCTTGAAAGCCGGCAGGGCCCGCCCCAGCGGCCCTTCTGGCCCGAAAATCTCATCCAGGCTTTGCATAAGACGGAGCCTGTTGTGCGCAATGGGACATAAGAGGGTCGAAATTGCAGATTCCACCGCCGATCACTGGCTAGGCAGCCGCCGGTGGACTTTGGGCGTTATACTCGCGCCCTTGTCATTCTAGTTGGCTGCAGGGTGCCCCACATGGCAACAGCTCCGAGCGCGTTCAAATCCCTTCCCGACATCTCTCCGGCGGTCGCTGCCTGGGTCGCCGAAGTAGCGGCGCTTACCACCCCGGACCGGATCCAGTGGTTCGACGGCTCCGCCGCGGAAACCGCCCGGTTGCGCAACGAACTGATCGCCAGGAAAGAGCTGCTGCCGCTCAATGCCACCACCTTCCCGGACTGCTACCTGGCGCGCTCGCACCCCAGTGATGTGGCCCGCGTCGAGCATCTCACCTTCATCTGCACTCCGCAGCAGCAGGATGCCGGCCCGAACAACAACTGGATGGATCCCGAGGAGGCGCACGCCGAAATGGATGCGCTGTTCAAGGGCTGCATGAAAGGCCGCACGCTGTACGTGGTGCCGTACTGCATGGGGCCCATCGATTCGCCGTACTCGCGTTGCGGCGTGGAAATCACCGACAGCGCCTACGTGGTGCTGAACATGGAGATCATGACGCGCTCCGGTCGCGCGGCGCTGGCGCGCATCGAGGCCGAGGGCGGCAGGTTCGTGAAGGGGCTGCACTCCATTGGCGAACTGGATCCGAACCGCCGCTTCATCATGCATTTTCCCGAGGAGCTCACCATCAAGAGCTACGGCTCGGGTTACGGCGGCAACGCGCTGCTGGGCAAGAAGTGCCATGCGCTGCGCATCGCCAGCTTCCAGGCGCGTACCGAGGGCTGGCTGGCCGAGCACATGCTGATCGTCGGACTGCAGAACCCGCAGGGCGAGACGCACTACATCGCCTGCGCCTTCCCGTCGGCGTGCGGCAAGACCAACCTGGCGATGCTGATTCCGCCCGCCTCCATGCCCGGCTGGAAGGTGTTCACCGTCGGTGATGACATCTGCTGGATGCACCCCGGTCCCGACGGCCGCCTGTGGGCGATCAATCCCGAATCCGGCTACTTCGGCGTGGCGCCGGGCACCAGCCCGAAGACCAACAAGAACGCCTTCGAGACCATCCGCAAGGACACGCTGTTCACCAACGTCGCCCTCACCGCCGACAACGAGCCGTGGTGGGAAGGCATGGGCAGGGGCGAACCGGCGACCGACTGGCAGGGGCGGCCCTATGACCCGAAGAACGGTCCGGCCGCGCATCCGAATTCCCGCTTCACCGTGAGCGCGAAATACAACCCCAGCTACACGAAGGAAGCAGAAAACCCGCGAGGTGTGCCGATCTCGGCCATCATCTTCGGCGGCCGGCGCCGCGAGACGGCGCCGCTGATCTTCCAGGCCCGCAACTGGGCGCACGGTGTGCTGATTGGTGCCGGCGTGGCCTCGGAAACCACGGCGGCAGCCACCGGCGCCGTGGGCGTGGTGCGGCGCGATTCCATGGCCATGAAGCCGTTCTGCGGCTACAACTTCGGCGACTACTTCCGGCACTGGCTGGACATCGGCGCGAAGCTGAAGAATCCGCCGCAGATCTTCCACGTCAACTGGTTCCGCCAGGGGCCGGACGGCAAGTTCCTGTGGCCGGGCTTCGGCGACAACCTGCGGCCCATTGCCTGGGCGCTGCAGCGCGTGGCCGGCCAGGCCGCCGCGCAGGACACGGCCATCGGCTACCTGCCGCGGCCGGAGGACCTCAACACCAATGGCCTGGAAATCGAGGCGGGAACGCTGCGCGAGATCCTGTCCATTTCGCCCGCGGTGTGGAAGAAGGAAGTGGCGGACATCCGCCATTACCTGGGTGAATACGGCGAGCGCACACCCGCGGCGCTGTACCAGGAACTCGACACGGTGGAAAAACGCCTGCAGTAGGCGTCGCGACGCCGCGTGGCGTCAGGTGTCTTCGCAGACGAAACGGATCGTCTGCGGCGATTCGGCCTCCGGCATCTTGCCGAGGCCGATCATCCCCACGCCCTTCAGCTGCATGCTGTCGCGCCGGACGAAGGATTCCTCGCCGTCCAGCGAATTGACGAAGGTGCCGTTGGTGCTCTGGTCCACCAGCAGGAACTTGCCGCGCGACAGTTCGATGCGCGCGTGGATGCGCGAGATCAGGTTGCCGCGCACCACCACTTCGTTCTCGTCGGCGCGCCCGATGGCGATCTGCGGGCGGTGCTCGTCGAGCACCACTTCCCGGTCGGACAGCACCAGGCGCAGGCGCTGGGCCTTGCGTTCCTGCGCGCCACCCATGCCCAGCGACGGCAGCATGCTGGTGACGTCCTCGGTGTGCCAGATGACCTCGTAGAGCGTGGTTTCGTTGCCCTGGCCCTTGAGCGTCGCGATGTCGATCTGGCGCACGGCCGCCCGCCATTCCGGCGAGAGCTGCGCCACCGTGGCAGCCGTGGTCATGATCTGGCCCGACTTCGCCTGGCTGGTCATGCGGTTGGCGGTATGGACGGTGGCGCCGAACACGTCACGGTTCTCCAGCACCACCGGCCCGAAATGGCAGCCGATGCGCACCGACACGGTCTGCCCCTCGACCTGCAGCGCCGGATGGGAGGTGATGCTGCGCTGGATCTGCGCGGCCGCGTTGAGGGCGTCATCGGCCGCCGGGAAGGTGGCCATCACTTCATCGCCCATCGTCTTGATCACGGTGCCGCGGTTCTGCTCGGTGGCGGCCTGCATCAGGTCGATGCACAGTGCGATGACTTCGCGGGCCCCCTGGTCGCCCAGCGCCTCGTAGATGCGCGTCGACCCGACCACGTCGGAGAACAGCACCGCCAGCTCGATATCCGTTCCCATGCACCCTGAAAAGTGTGAAACAGTTCACACTTTGAGGCATGGAGTAGCGGAAAACAAGTTTCAGCCCGTGGCTGCCGCCAGGGCCATCGCCTCGCCAAAGATCTCCGCCACGCCGCGGCCCGCGCGCACCTTTTCCGACAGCACCTGGCGCAGTGCCCGTGCACCCGGACGCCCCGACAGCAGCCCCAGCATGTGCCGGGTAATCGCGGCAAGAACGGTCCCGTCACGCGTCTCGCGCAAGGCATATTCGCGCATGGCCTCGAGCACCTGCGGCAGCGCCGGGCGAGCCGCCCCGGGATGAAGGGCCGCATCGATCTCCGCCAGCAGTTCCGGCCGATGGTAGGCCTCGCGCCCGATCATCACGCCATCGAACTGTGCCAGCCCGTCCAGTACCTGCCGGCAGGTACGGAAACCGCCGTTGACCACCATGGCGATGGCCGGATGCGCCGCCCGCAGCGCCGCCACGGCCTCGATGCGCAGCGGTGGCACGGTGCGGTTCTCGTGGGGCGAGAGGCCGCCGAGCACCGCCTTGCGTGCGTGCACGATCAGCCGGTCGGCTCCCGCGGCGATCATTGCGCGCGTGAACACCAGCAGTTGCTCGCGGTCGTCCGCATCGAAACCCAGCGCCGCTTCGCGTGCGCTCATGCCACGGAGCATGTCGCGATCGACCACGCCGACGCGATACTTGACGGTGACCGGCACGCGAACCGCCTGCTTCATGGCCGCGACGCACTCGGCGACCAGTTCCGGCTGCTGCATCAGGCAGGCGCCAAAGGCGCCGGCGGCCACACGGTCGCTGGGACAGCCGCAATTCAGGTTCACTTCCACGTAGCCGGCGTCCTCCGCAATGCGGGCCGCGGCTGCCAGCAGCGCGGGATCCGAGCCGCCGAGCTGGATCGCCAGCGGCTGCTCAGCGGCGGAGTAGCGCAACAGCCGTGCCGCGTCGCCACGCAGGATGGCCAGCGCATTGATCATCTCGGTGTAGAGCAGCGCGCGCGCGGAAAACTGCCGCAGGAAATAGCGGCAGTGGCGCGTGGTCCAGTCCATCATGGGGGCGACGGCAATGCGATGAGCGATTGAATCGCTGCCACTTTTGACGGAAATACCTGTTTTTCCAGCGTTTTCCACTCGTGCCGTTTCTGCGTGATTCCCAGGTATTCCCGCTAGTTTATCGTTTGCCGGGGAGGCATAAGGGAGACATGATGCTTTCCAGGCTCCATGTCTCCCCGGAATTTCGATCATGCCAACGATCAAAATACGTAAGCAGGCCAATGGCACCACGCGCTACACAGCCATCGTCCGGCTGGGTCGCCAGGGAAAGGTCCTGCATCGGGAAAGTCGGACTTTTGCTCACCGCTCGGCGGCCCTGAGCTGGGCCAAACACCGCGAAGTGGCGCTCGAAGACCCGGCCGAACTGACACGACAGAAGCAGTGCAGTGCATCCGTACGTGTTCGAGACCTTGGGAGAAGTCCGCCGGATGACCTCGGAGTGGCTGCCTCGGTACAACGAGGTGCGCACGCACGAGTCGCTCGACAACCTGTCCCCGCGTCAGTACTTGATGGCAAAATCCCCTTAACCCTCTACTTCCAAGTGGTCCGGAAAAACGAGAGGGTTACAAAAGCGCTGGCCCCTGCAACTGCAGCCGCGGGAACGCTATAGGACTTCGCCTACGCCGGCAGCCGGGCCCTGCCTACAGCTGGGGGGGGTGGGGATCCGGTCAGGATCCTCGCCAGTTTGAGCTGACGGACGGCCGCCGTGCCGGCCCTCGGAATGCAGGCCCCGGCTGTCGAACAGCCGGGGTTTTTTTATGCGGGCGCATTCCTACACCATTGTACTCCGCACGCCGACAGTGCCGCGGCGCGCAATTCTGCACAGTCCGCCAACGGACTGCCTGGTCGCCAGCCGGATCCGCACCACCAGCACAACGCGAACAGAGGAGCGGACATGAGCGCCAACACCCAATTCATGGAGCACCGCTGGGGAACGCGCGTGCAGCTCGATGCCCCGGCAGAACTCAGGGCGGCGGATGGCACGGCGCTGGAGGTGGTCGTGGGCAATGCCAGCCTCAGCGGCGCCTTCGTGCGCATGCCCGCCCACCTTCCCTCCCTGGCACGCGTATGGGTGCGCCCGATGGAAGGCGGCGGTGAATGGATCGAGGCCTGCGTAGTGCGTCAGGAACTGGATGGGGTCGGTCTCGAATGGCTGGATCCCGGCACCCCGGCCGTCACCGACCTCATCGCGCTGAGCGACGCCCGTGGTCGCCACCACGGATTGCACGCCATCGCCGCCGCACGCCGCCTGCAGCGGCTCTATTCGGCGCGCTGAACAACGGGGCGCCCGCGGCATCCGGCGGAGGCCGCGGTGCGCGAAGCCTTCAATGGCGGCGCGCCGCGCCTTCAGCGCGCAGTTCGCCCTTCCTCTCCTGCATCTGCTCTCCCAGGGCATCCAGATCCATTCCCGAGCCCTGCGCCCTGGCGAACATGCCGTCAGGTTTCTCTTCTTCATTGACATGGTGCTTGATCATTTCCGACAGCACCTTGACCTTGGCATCGAAATATTCGTCTTCCGGACTCGCCTCCTCGATCTGCGAGATCAGGTTCTTCGCCCCGGCGTGCTCGATCTCCGCCTCATGGTGGATTTGCGTTTCACCGGTGGCCTCGAGGAATGCCGGATAGAACATCTCCTCCTCGATCGCCGTATGGATGCGCAGGGCAACGCAGACGCGGCCCGCCAGTTCGCCCTTCTGGTCCGCGGAGGGAGCCTTCTGGAACTGTTCGAACAGATCCTCGACTTCCCGATGATCGGCCTTCAGCAGGGCGATTGCGTCCTGCTGGCCGCCGGGCTGTGGCTGCGTGGTGCCCGCGGGCCCGGTGGCGGTGCGACGGTCTGTGGGTTGCATGTTCGGCTCCTCCATTTGCTTGCGTGCGTAGTCCGCGCCGCACTGTCGCGTGACTGCTGCCTGACGGCCACGGGGCCGCACGCCATCCGTCGGTAGGAAGCGGACTACGCCGCGCGCGTCTCGCGCTCGGCCACCGCCGCCGCGATCCGCTTCCAGCAGCGCAGCACTTCCGCCACGCTCCAGGCCTGGGCAATGCAGCCATGCGGGGCATGGGGCGGCTGACCATCGAAGACTTCACTGATCGTCCCAAGACCCGCCACGTGCAGGTGCTCTGGAAAATGGGCCAGCAGCGCAGCCGCCGACGCCGCATCGCCATCGACCCGCAGCGTGGCGTCGATGAAGGCCCCCAGCAGCCACGGCCAGACAGTGCCCTGGTGGTAGGCGGCATCGCGCGCGCGCAGATTGCCGTGATAGTTGTCGCAGTAGTCCGGGTCGCGGCGTTCCAGCGTGCGCAGCCCGAATGGAGTAAGCAGTTCGGCACGCACCTTCCCGAGCACCGCCGCCCAGCGCGCGGCATCGAGCACCGGGTGCTCCAGCGACAACGCGAATATCTGGTTGGGACGCACGCGCGGATCATCGCCGTTGTCGCCGTCGACGACATCGAACAGGCAGCCGCGCACGCCATTCCAGAACCTGCTGTTGAACGAACGGCGCGCGCGCTCCGCGCGCTGCGCGAAGTCGCCACGCCTCTCGTCCGCGGTTTCCCAGTCGCGCATCAGGCACAGCGCGTTGTACCAGAGCGCCTGGATCTCCACCGGTTTGCCACGGCGCGGGGTGACGATCCAGTCGCCCATGTGCGCGTCCATCCACGTCAGCGCCTGCTTGTGGCTGGCCGCGTACAGCAGTCCGTCCCGTTCGTCGACACCGATGTTGAAGCGCGTGCCCTCGATATGGTGTCGCATGATGTCGCGCAGCGTGGGCATCAGTTCGGCCAGCAGGCCGGCGTCCCCGCTGGTCACGACGTAGCGATGAATGGCGTGGAAGTACCACAGCGTGGCGTCCACCGTGTGATACCAGCCCTCCTTGGCGCCCTCCGGGAACAGGTTCGGCAGCAGCCCGTCGCGCACGTAATGGGAAAATGTCAGCAGCGTGGCGCGCGCTTCCGCGTGACGGCCGGTGGCGAGCAGCAGTCCGTCGAGTGAAATCATGGTGTCGCGGCCCCAGTCCAGGAACCAGTAGTAGCCGGCGGCCACGGTGCGCAGCGTATGGCCCTTGCGCGCGGCCTCGGCGCTCTCCTCCGCGCGGCTCTCCGGCAGGATCAGGAACTGGTCCGCCGCCACCGCAAGCCGCGCCAGGAAGGCATCATGCTGCGCGCCCGCACTGTTCACCAGCACCTCGATTCGCCGGCGCTCCTCCTCGAACAGCTGGTCGGCCCCGGGTTGCGGATGCGTTTCCTCGGTGGTCATCACCAGCGCGGCCGGCTGCTGCGGGCGCGCCTGCCACTCGAAGTAGCCCGGGCTCGCCAGCGCCTCCTCGCACTCGTAGCCGCGGATCTCCTCGCGCCACAGCCAGCCATGCGGTTCCTCCATGGCTTGCGCGCTGAAGGCGGCGCCGGCCGCTGACATGCGCATCGCCACCCACAGGTCGCTGGCCGGCAGCGATACATGGCAGCCGCCCTCCTCGCCCACGACCACTTCGAAGCTGCCGTAACCGGCGCTTCGCAACGGGGCATCCTGGCGACGAAACGGCAGGAAGGGCCGCAGCCGGATCAGCGCGGCAGGTCCGGCGGTGATCTGGTAACGCAGCAGGCTGGTGTTGCGCTGGTGCGGCATCACCAGCCGGCGTTCCAGGCTCAACTCGCCGCACTGGTAGACCCAGCGCGCGCTGTTGCCATCCAGCTCGAAATGCCGCAACCAGGGCCTGCTGCCCGGGGACATCGGCCGGCCTGTCAGGTCCGCGCCACCCAGCAGGTAGCACTGTCCGCCGAAGCGGACCTCCTCATCCAGCCGCGACACCAGCACATGCCGGCCCCCGGGTTTCTTCAGGTTGGGGACGAACAGGCCGTGGTAGCGCCGCGTGCAGATGCCGGCCAGCGTTCCCGACGCGTAGCCGCCAAGGCCGTTGGTGAGCAGCCACTCGCGATTGCGCCAGGCGATGTCATCCTGTTCCGGCAGCTTCACCTCGAGCACGGTCATGGGCCGGCCGCCTCCGGCGACACCGCCGCCAGCAGCAGCGCACACTGGCCGGGCAGGCGCCACTCATGCTGGGGGTCCACCTGCGCGCTGCCACCGCCACCATAGATCGCGTACTCGCTCGACCACAGCAGCGACCAGCGCGCGTCGCGCGGGGGCGCGAGCAGCGGCTCGGGCATCGGTCGTTCGCTGATCTCCCGGCCCAGATTCACCAGCAGCAGGCGGTCGCCGGCGCCGGCATCGAACCAGCGCAGCAGGAACGCGCGATCCCCGAGCACCGCGCCGTCAAAACCCTGCGCGCCCTGGCCGCGAATGACCGGATCCTCGCGTCGCAGCCGCAGCAGGTCCCGATGCAGGCGCAATGCCGGGTTGTCGTCATGGCATTGCCGCCAGTCGAGTTTGCTGCGCGCGAAGTTTTCAGGCGCCGCCGGATCGACGACGGCCGCGCTGCCATCGGCCGACCCGCCGCCTGGAAACTGCGCCAGGAACTCGCGCCTGCCCTTGTGCACCAGGCCGCGCAACGGCTCGCCGTGATCGGCGAAGAACAGGAAGGGGGCGGAGGCGTGGAACTCCTGTCCCATGAACAGCAGCGGAGTCTGTGGACCCAGCAGCAGCACCGCCGTCAGCGCGCGGCATATCCCGGCGCTGCCGAGCTGGTGCAGCCGCAGCCCCTGGATGCTGTTGGCCACCTGGTCGTGGTTCTGCAGGTAGGCGACGCAGCGACTCGACGGCACCTGCAGCGGCTGCCCGCGTGGCTGCTTCTG
>Ga0335083_10000426_pt1 | contig 65145 bp, 62 predicted proteins | sample Lox_Sample_42_FD_206716 | JGI IMG/M metagenome (GOLD analysis project Ga0335083, IMG submission 206716) | Soil microbial communities from Loxahatchee National Wildlife Refuge, Florida, United States - Lox_Sample_4.2 | ecosystem: Environmental > Terrestrial > Soil > Wetlands | place: USA...
TCGTCGTCGGTCTACGAGCTGTGGTTTATCGGGTCCGCCGGGGTGCGGGCGGCCGGCCTGGTGCCGTCGCCGGCGGCCGGGGCGCCGGGGATTACCGTGCCGGTGCTCGCGTCCGGGCTGACCGGCGACGACGCGGTCGGCGTCACTGTCGAGCCGGCCGGCGGCACCACCGCGCCCACCACCACGCCGATTGTGGTGCTGACGCTGCATTGAGGCTCGGTCCCGGCATGCCGGATGCGGCGGGACGCATCCGGCATGCCGAGCGTGCGGGACAGCCAGATCAGGCGAGGCCTTCGCCGTAGTCACTTACGGCCAGCGGAACCGGCTCGCCTGACCCCCGCGGATGCTGACCTGTCCCGCTTGGCTCCCGTCCTGGCGCCATACGACGTAGTCGCCCGCGGCGAGGACGGGATAGACGGCGGCGTAGACGGTCCGGATGCCGGTGTGGCGCTTCCTGACCATCGAGTGAGTGCGCGGGCCGCCGTCGGACGGGCTGATCTCGATCTCCTGGCCTGCCAGGTCGGGCGGCGCGTCGAGGACGAGGGCGCCGATGCCCTCGCCCAGCTCAAGGATGACGCTGCCCGGCTCTGACGTGCCGTAGTGATGGTGTTCTGTCATCAGGAACTCGGTGTTTCGAAGCCCCCGTAGGGAACCCCGAGGTAGGGGAAGGTGCTGAGGTAACCCGACGGCACGCTGGACGGGGTGAGCCCGTCCGTGATCAGGCCCGCCGCCGCGTCCGGCGTGAAGGTCTTGTCGACGAGCGGCACCGTCACCCCGGCGATGGCGCGCAGTTCGACGGTGACCACGTCGTCGAAGACGCGCCGCCCGTTCGGGAAGCCGGCCGGGTCGCCGCCGATGAGCCCGAGGATGTTCGGGCTGTGCGACGCCGGGATGGCCGTATTGAGCCGGAGCATGTCGGCCTGGACCCCGCCGGTGAAGTTCTGGAAGCCGGGCACGACCCCCGTCGGGATGCCGGTCAGCAGGATCGCCTCCAGGTCCGCGCGCGCCGTCTTCGCCGCGACCAGCTTGGCCAGGTTCGGGAACACGCCCGGGTAGAGCACGGGCAGCAGGCCCGCCAGTTCCGGCTGGGCATAGTGGCTGGCGAACACCTTGTCGTTGCGCGGCGGCTGGGTGTTCCAGAAGTCCTTCTGGCCGAGCGGGATGAGCACCTCGTTGACCAGCGGGTTGGCCAGGCGGGAGACCTGGTGGAACGGACCGGACCAGACGTTCTTGTGCTTGTGCGTGTCCCACACGTGCGCCCGCTGGCGGCTCGCCGTGGTCCACACGCCGATCACCGAGCCCTGGTCGGTCACCTTGCCGTGCGGGCTGCCCCACAGCAGGTCGCCGATCGGCACCTGGATCGCGATCGAGTGCACGTTGAGCTGCGCGGTGGCGTTGACGCCCGGCGCGGGATGGCTGAACACGTTCATGCCGAACTGATTGTGCAGGTTCTGGAACGGGCGCAGGTTCGCCAGGTCGAAGATCGAGCCGAGGTCCACGTAGAAGCCCTCGGCGCGCTGGCCGGCGAACACCTTGATGTTGCCGCTCAGCTGATGCACGGCTGCCTGCGCGAGCGACGCGTAGTTCGGCGTGGACAGCGGGCCGATGTTGCACGGCGGGCAGGACAGGCCGTCCGCCAGGACGGTGCTCTTGCCGTTCTTGACCTGGGTGACCCGGTAGGTTTGCCGCCGGTTCCAGTTCGGGCTGTTCAGCGACGTGATCGGGCCGGTGTTGTAGAGGAAGGTGTCCGGGTCGGCCAGCTCGGTCTTGAACCGGAATTGAAAGGTGAGGTCCGGCTCGGCGTCGGCGTCGTTGTCGACGTGGATCTCGTAAAGCACCTCGTCGCCGAAGGCGTAGAAGTTCGGGCCGCCGGCCGGCCCCTCGAGCGGGATGTAGTTCGCGATCAGGGTGACGGTGCCCGGGCAGTCGGGGCTGACGAAGGCGTAGAGGTCGGTGCTGTCGGCGACCGGGTCCGTGGAGATCTCTGGAGCCTCGCGATGCGAAGACACTGTGGCTACCTCACCTGGTTGAGCAGCTGGACGGCAAGCTTTCTGTCGCGGACCCGCACCTGCCGGGTCCCGTGGAACACCTCGAACTCTCCGGTCGCCGCGTCCCGCAGATACACGACGAGCGGCTCGTCGCCCGCCGGGTGCGCCGCGGTGTCGGTCACTGCGTCGGCGTGCGCATCGGTCGCCGCGTTCGCCGACCCGGCGGCCGCGAAGATCGTCCCCGCGCCCGCCGCGGCGGCGACGGACACCGCGCCGACGCCAGCGGCGCCGCGCAGCAGCGACCGGCGGGAAAGCGATGCGGGCGGCTGCGACTGATCCGCATGAATCTCAGGAGGCATGGATGTCCTTCCGTGTGTGTAGGACTGCCGTTACGCTGCGGATTCGGCGCGCACCCCGCCGCGGATTGACCGCTCGCCACCTCGTAACGAAACCGTTACCTAAGGCCGGGGCGAAGCACCACGCGTCTAACAGAACGGAAATCTCCTGCTCATACACTGCTGCGATGACTGCTGGTGAGATCACTGTCGATGACCCGCGGAAGCCGGAAGTGCGGGCCATCCTCGAGCGCCATCTGGCGTTCTGCCTGTCCGAGACGCCGCCCGAGCACAGCTTCGCGCTGAACGTGGACGGCCTGCTCGACCCGGCAGTGACGTTCATCAGCTGCCGGGACGGCGACACGCTGCTCGGCGTGGCCGCGATGAAGGAACTCGACCCTGAGCACGCGGAGATCAAGTCGATGCACACCGCGGCCGAGGCACGCGGGCGGGGCGTCGCGCGGGCGCTGCTCAGCCACCTGCTCGAGGCCGCGCAGGCGCGCGGCTACCAGCGCGTGTCACTGGAGACGGGAACCACACCCGGCTTCGCCGCGGCGCGGGCGCTGTACGAGTCGGTGGGGTTCGTGCCGAGCGGGCCGTTCGGCGGCTACCCGGTGACCGGGGACAACTGCTTCTACACGCGGGCGCTGTAGACGGCGGGCCGCCGCATGCGCTCGGCGTAGCCACCCCATCTGCTCCACAGCTTCTTCACACCACCTTCGTCCCGCCCGCACCACGGCAGACTAGAGTGAATGACCATGGCGCAGCCGCCTCGACCTGTGAGGATCACCCGCGGCTTCCCGTCGGCGTCGACTTAACGACCCGGCCGCAGGTGACGGAAGCCAGTCAGTCCCCGTCAAGCAGAGCGCATGTGAGGAAGTTCTCCGATGACCGTTGCTCTCGGCGACATACCGTCACTGGCCCTCAGCGTGAAGGTGCCGGTCATGACATGAGAGCCAAGATGCCACTTCCTGTCGTGCTCGCTGTCGAGAAGAACCCGGGCGCTCTCGGCGTCGTCGAGACCCAGTTGACCCAGCGGTACATTCACGACTATCGGGTCATTTGCCTGGGCGACCCAGACGCCGCGCTGCTCACACTGGCCGAGCTGTCGCGCGCGGGGGAAGAGGTGGCCCTGGTGCTCGCGGGGATGTCGCGAACTGATCCTGACCACGGCGGGCTACTTGAGCGGGCACGTGAACTCCACCCGCACGCGAAACGCGCACTGCTAGTTCCGCTCGATGTCTGGACGGACGGGCCGAGCGCCGACATGGTCCGCGCCTCGGTTGCATCCGGAGGCGCCGACTACTACGTGGTCAGGCCGGCCGCAGTGCCGGATGAGGTCTTCCATGAGGCCGTTTCAAGCTTTCTCCTCGAGTGGGCCACCGAACGACGCAGAGTGCCGCACACCGTCCACATCGTCGGTGAGGCCTGGTCAGGCAGAGCGTACGAGCTCAGGGAGGTCTTCGGTCGCTGTGCGGTGCCGCATAACTTCTGCCTCGCGGACTCCGATGAGGGGCGCGGATTCCTCGCCCAGGCCGACCCGCACGCGAAGCTGCCGCTCATGGTCCTCCCCGGCGGCCAGATCCTTAGTGACCCTTCCGATGCCGAAATCGCCCAGGCTGCCGGGGCCCCCAGCGACATCGACGAGGGCAGCTACGATGTTGTCATCGTCGGCGCGGGCCCGGCGGGCCTGTCGGCGGCCGTCTACGGTGGGGCCGAAGGTCTCCGCGTCCTCGTTATCGACGAGGGCGGAATCGGGGGACAGGCCAGGTCTAGCTCACTCATCCGTAATTACCTGGGCTTCCCCAAGGGTGTCAGCGGCGCCCGGCTCGCCGAGCAGGCCTACGAGCAGGCGTCCGTGTTCGGGGCGGCCTTTGTGTTCATGCACCGCGCGACCGCGCTGACCTGTTCCGGACGCCTGCTGAATGTCTCACTCACCGACGATCGGCGGGTCACCGCCAGAACGGTGATCCTCGCCACCGGCGCCGCCTATCAACGACTGGGCGTGCCCGCGCTGGAGGAGTTGAACGGCGCGGGTGTCTTCTACGGCGGCCCCGTTTCCGAGGCACCGGCGGCGAGCGGAAAGGAGGTCTACGTTGCTGGCGGCGGTAACTCCGCGGGGCAGGCGGCGCTGCACCTCGCGCGGTACGCGAAACGCGTTGTCCTCCTCGTCCGGGCGCAGGCGCTCGAGGCAGGGATGTCGGATTACCTCGTCCAGGCCATCCGCGCAACGCCCAACGTGCAGGTACGCACCGGGACCGTAATAGTCGACGGGGGCGGCGAGGGCCACCTGCAGCAACTGGTGCTGCGCGACAGCAACCGGGGCGAGTCGGAGACAGTCGCCGCCGACGGACTGTTTGTGCTGATCGGGGCCCGCCCCCGCACCGACTGGCTGCCCCCGGAGATCATCAAGACCAGCAGGGGCTTCCTGCTCACGGGCGAAGAACTCTCTGGCCGCTGCGGCTGGCCGCTAAGGCGCCCGCCGCACCTGCTCGAGACAAGCATGCCGGGCGTGCTCGCAGCCGGAGACGTGCGGCACTCGTCGATCAAGCGTGTTGCGTCCGCAGTGGGAGAGGGCTCAATCGCCATCCAGCTCGCCCACACCCTCCTCACGGAGGGAACCACCCCCGCCGAATTCCTGTCGGGCACCGGGGCCGGGGGATCTGGCCGGTGATAATCAGTGAGCGAGATCAAGGACGATCTTGCCCTGCCGTGGTCCCTGGGCGGCGCGCGCGTGTGCCTCGGCCGCCCGCACAGCGGGGAAGACTTCCTGGACCGGAACCCGGAAACGTCCCTGGGAGGACAGTTCCGCAGCGATGGCCAGTCCGTGACGTCCGTCGGGTTCGCCGGCGTACTGGCCGCGTGGCCGGGTCAGTCATGAGCCGGCCACTCGTAGCGGTGCTCGGGGCGGCCGGTGCTGCCGTAGCGGGAGGTGAGCGTGACCAGCCCCTTCTGGTATAGGTGGTCAAGATAGCGGCGGGCGCTGACGCGGGAGACGCCGGTCGCGGCGGCCATTTCCACGGCGGACACCGGGCCGCTGGAATCGCGGAGCGTGCGGACGATGAGGTCGTGGGTGGTCGGGGACAGGCCCTTGGGCAGCGCGTTGCTCGGGGAGCCACGCAGGGTCTCGAGCGCGCGGTCGACCTCGGGCTGATCGGTGAGCTGGCCGCTGGGCAGCCGCTGATGGTAGGCGGCGTACCGGTCGAGCTTGTCGCGGAAGGTCGCGAAGCTGTAGGGCTTGATGAGGTACTGGATGACGCCGTGCGCGATCGCCGCCCGGACGGTATCGGCGTCGCGGGCCGCCGTGACGGCGATGATGCCCGGCGGCTGGGCCCGCAGCGTCTGCAGCGCGTGGCAGACTTGGATGCCGGTCATATCGGGGAGGCCGAAGTCCAGCAGCACCAGATCGGCCTGCTGGCTCACCGCGCAGGCGACGGCCTCGGCACCGGTGCGGGCGACGCCGATCGCGGTGAAGCCGGGCACCCGCCCGATGTAGCCGACGTTGACCTCGGCGACAAGAGGGTCGTCTTCCACGACCAGGACACGGATCATGCCGGCGGGCTCCCTGCGGGGACGTGAGCGGCGGGCAAGCACGCTCGGAAGACGGCACCGCCGCCGCTGTCATTACGGGCGGTGATGGTGCCGCCGAGGCGGGTCACGGTGTGCCGGACCAGGGCCAGGCCCAGGCCGCGGCCGCCGGGCTGCTGGCTGGGCTTGGTGGTCCAGCCGGGCGTGAAGACGGCGTCGAGATGGTCGGCGCTGATGCCGGGGCCGTTGTCCCGCACGGTAATGGTCAGCGCGCCTTCGCAGCCGCCCTCCAGCTCCAGCTCGATCCAGCCGTCTGCCCTGGTCGCGGCGGCGTCGAGGGCATTGTCGACCAGGTTGCCGACGATGGTCAGCACGTGCTCGGACGGCATCCGAGGCGCGGTGATCGTGCCGTGCGCCCGCAGCCTCAGCTCGATGCCGCGCTGGTCGGCGAGCGCGGACTTGCCGAGCAGCAGGGCAGCCAGCGCGGCGTCCGCCACTTGTCCGACCATCTCGTCGCTGAGCCGCTGCGCGGCCGTGGCCTCGCGGGTGCCCAACCGCACGGCGTCGTCGTAGCGGCCCAGCTCGACCAGGCCGACGACGGCCTGCATGCGGTTGGCGGACTCGTGCGACTGCTCGCGCAGCGCCGCGGCCAGCGCGCGCACGTCGTCCAGCTCGCGCAGCGCCTGCTGCAGCTCGGTACGGTCCCGCAACGTGGTGACCGTCCCGACGGGCACCCCGTCGACCTCAGCGGGGCTGCGGCTGACGACAAGCACCCGGCCCGCGGCCACCTGGAGCTGGTCGCGGACCGGCGCGACGTCCCCGGCCCACGCGGCCAGACCCGTGTCAGACTGCCCCGTGCCAGGCAGGCCGACGCTGGACAGCAGTTCGGCCAGGGGGCTGCCCTCGCTGTCGGCGGACAGCCCAAGCAGCCGCCGGGCCTCGTCGTTGGCCAGGACGATGATGCCGTCCCGGTCGGTGATGATCAGGCCCTCGCTCACCGCGTGCAGCATCGCGTGGTGATGCTGGTAGAGGCGGGCGATGACCGCGGGCTCGAGATTGAAGGTCTGACGGCGGACCCGGCCGGCGAGCAGCAGTGACCCGGCGATGCCCAAAGTGAGCGAGACCTCGCTGAGCGCTACGAGCCCGAGCAGCTGGCGCTGCCCGCCGGGCGAGCGGTAGATCCCTACCATCGCCTCGATGCTTACGGTGAGGACCACGATGGCCACCTGCAGCACCACCAGCTGGCGTGCCAGGCTCCACCGTTGGACATCCAAGCCCCTCACCCGCGCATCGTCGCATACAACCGAGGTCAGAAACAGGAGCATTGGTCGTGACCACAATGACCAGAAGATGACCGGCGACCTCGCCGTGCGCATGCTGGCGGGAGAGGACGGCGTCGTGCGCGGGAGGATGACCTGATGGTCCGGATGGAACTAGTCCACCGCCAGGGGGCAACCGAACGGCTCACCGCCGACCAGCGGAACTCGTTCATCGCGGCCCTCCTCGGCTGGACGATGGACGCGTTCGACTACTTCCTCTTCGTGTTCGTCCTGTCCGATATCGCCCGGGACAAGACGTTCGGCGCGACCAGCACCGAGCTGGCGTTCGTCACCACCGCCACCCTGGCGATGCGGCCGGTCGGCGCGCTGCTGTTCGGGTTGTGGGCGGACCGGGCGGGACGGCGTATCCCGCTGATCACCGACGTGCTGCTCTACTCCTGCGCCGGGGTGCTGTGCGCCATCGCGCCGGACTTCACGGGCCTGCTGATCCTGCGGCTGATCTACGGGCTGGGAATGGGCGGAGAGTGGGGGCTCGGCGCGGCGCTGGCGATGGAGAAGATCCCCGCCTCCCGGCGCGGCTTCTTCTCCGGCCTGCTGCAGCAGGGCTACGCCCTTGGCTACCTGCTCGCCGCCCTCGCCTACCTGCTGGTTCACTCCGCGCTCGGGCTGAACTGGCGGTGGATCTTCGTGCTGTCCATCATCCCGGTGCTGAGCACGCTGCTGCTGCGCAGTGGGGTAAGGGAGTCGGAGGTGTGGGAGGCGACGCGGAAGCGGATGCGCGCCAGCCGCACCTCGATCAGGGACATCCTGCGCGACCGCACGATCATTCGCCGGTTCGGCTACCTCATCCTGCTGATGACCGCGTTCAACTGGATGAGCCACGGCACCCAGGACATTTACCCGACGTTCTTGAAGTCCGCGTCCGACGGCGGGGCCGGCCTGAATGCCGCCACGGCGGCCTGGATCGCCGTGCTGTACAACATGGGGGCCATCACCGGGGGGCTGGTGTTCGGCAGCCTGTCCGAGCGGCTCGGACGTCGCCACACGATCATCTTCGCCACCGTGCTGGCTCTCCCGGTCATACCGATCTTCGCGTTCGCCGGACGCGGCGCGGGCATGCTGGCGCTTGGCTCCTTCCTGATGCAGATGATGGTGCAGGGGGCCTGGGGCGTGATCCCCGCGCACCTGACCGAGCTGTCGCCCGATGCCATCCGCGGGTTCTACCCTGGCGTCACCTATCAGCTCGGCAACCTGCTGGCCGCGCTGAACCTGCCTATTCAGGAGGCGCTGGCCAGCAGCCACGGCTACTCCTTCGCGCTGACCTGGACGCTCATCCCCGTGCTGCTGGCGGTCATCGCGCTGACCGCGGTGGGCAAGGAGGCCAAGGGCGTCCGGTTCGGCACCGCAGCGACCGCCGGGGCGGGACCGCAACAACCTTTATGTCCACAATGACCAGAAGAGTGACTCGGGTCACAGGCGCTCACATCATGGGGCGCAAGGCCGGCCGGTGATCGCGTACCGCCGCCTTTCCCCGACGGAGAGGACTCTTCATGTCACTGATCGGACGCGATGGCCCGCCCCTGAACAAGGATCAGCGAGCGGCATTCACCGCCGCCTTCCTCGGCTGGACCATGGATGCCTTCGACTACTTCCTGGTCGTGCTGGTCTACGCGGATATCGCCAAGAGCTTCCACGTGTCGCTGACCAAGATGGCCTTCCTCACCACCGCGACGCTGCTGATGCGCCCGGTCGGCGCTGTGATCTTCGGCTGGTGGGCCGACCGGCGCGGGCGCCGCATACCGCTGCTTGTCGACGTCGCTTTCTACTCCATCGTCGGCTTCACCTGCGCGTTCGCCCCGAACTACACGGTGCTGCTGGTGCTCCGCCTGCTGTACGGGGTAGGCATGGGCGGCGAGTGGGGCCTCGGCGCGGCGCTGGCCATGGAGAAGGTCCCCGTCAGCCGACGCGGCTTCTTCTCCGGGCTGCTCCAGCAGGGGTACGCGACCGGCTACCTGCTCGCCGCCGCCGTTTACCTGCTGATCACCAACTTCACTCACTGGGGCTGGCGCGGCTTGTTCGCGTTCAGCCTGCTCCCAGCCCTGGTGTCGCTCTGGCTGCGCACCCGGGTCCGCGAATCGGAGGCCTGGCAGCAGACCCGCGCACGGCACACCAGCCCCACCAAGATCCTGTTCAGCGGCACCATCCTGCGCCGCCTGGTGTACCTGGTCGCGCTGATGACGGCGTTCAACTGGATGAGCCATGGCGCCCAGGACATCTACCCGACCTTCCTGAAGACCGGGCTGCACTTCAGCGGCAACACCGCGCTGTGGATCGCGATCCTCTACAACACCGGGGCGCTGATCGGCGGGACGCTCCTCGGCACAGCGTCCGAGCGCTTCGGCCGCCGCCGGACCATCATCTTCGCCGCCGCGCTCGGGCTCCCGCTCGTCCCGCTGTTCGCCTACTCCACTACGATCGGCCTGATCTGCCTGGGCAGCTTCCTGATGCAAATGATGGTGCAGGGCGCCTGGGGCGTGATTCCCGCCCACCTCACCGAGCTGTCGCCCGATGAGATCCGCGGGTTCTACCCCGGCGTCACGTACCAGCTCGGCAACTGCATCGCGGCGTTCAACCTACCTATCCAGCAGGCGCTGGCCAAGAGTCACGGCTACGGGTTCGCACTGTCGGTGACCCTCGTCCCCGTGTTCTGCGCCGTCATCCTGCTGACCGCCGTGGGCAAGGAGGCCAAGGGAATGGTGTTCGGCCGCTCACCCGCGCCTGTTGATCAGCCCGCTGCCTCGCCCGCGACCTGATCCCGCGCCTCAAGCGTCGTGCGCCCCGACACCCGATGGGGCGCACGACACGGTCCCCGGTCATGGTGGCGCCCGTCGCGTCCGGTTACGGGCGGGAGGCCTGGTCGGCGGCCATGGCGAGCAGCTCGGCGGCGTGCGCCTGCCCGAACTCGGATTCCTCGAGTCCGGCCAGCATGCGCGACAGCTCGCGGACCCGGCCCTCGTGGTCGAGGCGGATCACGCTGGTGCTGGTGATCAGGCCGTCGCTCGACTTGGCGACCACCAGGTGGTTGTCGGCGAACGCGGCGACCTGCGGCAGGTGGGTGACCACGATGACCTGGGCGAGCCGTGCCAGCATGGCCAGGCGGCGGCCGATCTCGACGGCGGCCTTCCCGCCGACGCCGGCGTCCACCTCGTCGAAGACGAATGTCGGGACGGGGTCCGCCCCGGCGAAGACCACCTCGATCGCGAGCATCACCCGGGACAGTTCGCCGCCCGAGGCCCCCTTGTGCAGCGGGAGGGCGGGCGCGCCCGGGTTGGACGCCAGCCGGATCTCCACGTCGTCGATGCCGTGCGGCCCCGGCTCGCTCAGCGGCGTGAGCACCACGGTGATCCGGGCGTGCGGCATGGCGAGCGCGGTCAGCTCGGCGGTGACGTCGGCGGCGAACCGCTCCCCCGCCTCCGCCCGCAGCCGAGAAAGCCGCCCGGCCAGCTCGGTGACCTGCGCAGAAAGCTCCGCCTCTGCGGCGGTGAGCTCGGCGATCGTCTCGTCGTCGTTGTCGAGCTCGGCGACCCGGGCGGCGGCGAGCCGCGCCCAGGCCAGCACGTACGCGATGTCGTCGCGCTCGGCCGGCGCGGCGGCGGCCGCGGGCACGGCTCCGTCCGCGGCGGGCGACTCGTCCGCCTCCGGCGCCGCGCCGTCGGCCGCCGGGGCGTCCAGTGTCACCGGCGCGCCGTTGACCCGCGCGTTGACGCCACCGGGTCCGTAGAGCCTGATGATCCGGCCGAGGAGGGCGCGCCGCTCCTGTACGGCCGCAAGCCGCGCCGGGTCAGCGTCGATTGACTGGATGTACGAGGCGAGCTCGCCGGCCACCTCGGAGATTAGGTAGGCGGCCTCGGACAGCCGTTCCGCGACGCCGTCGATCTCGGTGTCGTGGCGGCGCACCGCGTCGAGCGCGCGCCGCGCGTGCCCGAGCAGGGTGACCGCGTCGGCTCCGTCGGTGCCGGCGGTCGGGTCGCCGAGCAGCGCCTCGTGCGCGGTCGTCGCGGCGGCGTTCAGTTCGTCGGCGTTGGACAGCCGGTCTTCCTCCGCCCGCAGCGCGGCCTCCTCGCCGGCCACCGGGTTGAGCTTCTCGATGTCGGTGAGCCCGGCGCGCAGTTCCTCGGCCTCCGCGGCGCGCGCCCTGGCCTCCGTGGTCAGCGTGGTGAGCTCGTCCCTGACCGCGCGGTGCCTGCCGTAGGCGCGCTGGTAGTCGGCGAGCACCTCGGCGAGCACGCCGCCCGCGTACTTGTCGAGCGACTCGCGCTGCCTGCCTGGCTTGAGCAACTGCTGCTGGTCGGACTGGCCGTGCACCGCCACCAGGTCGTCGGCCAGGTAGGTGAGCAGCGACACGGGGACCGAGCGGCCGCCTGCGAACGCACGAGACCGTCCCTCACCGGACACGGTCCTGGTCAGCACCAGCGTGCCGTCCTCGTCGAGGTCGCCGCCCGCCTCCTCGACCTGCTGCGCGACCTTGCCGCGCGGATCGGTGCGCAGCCGTCCCTCGACGGAGGCGCGCTGCGCGTCGGGCCGGACCCTGGCCGGGTCCGCGCGCCCGCCGAAAAGCAGTCCGAGTCCGGTGACGACCATGGTCTTGCCCGCTCCGGTCTCCCCGGTCAGCGCGGTGAATCCGGGTGAGAGCTCGAGCAGCGCGTCGTTGATGACCCCGAGCCCGGTGATGCGCACTTCCTCAAGCATGACCGCCAGCCGTCTCCTTCTCGAGCCAACCCCCGCCGACTTTACCCGTCGCGGCCGACACTCGCGGCGGCTCGGGTACGGTCACGTCTTCCTCGCGATCAATTCGCTGAATTGTTTGCATTCAGTCTTGCGGCATTGGCGGCTTCAAGCAAACATTTCGGATCGAAAGCCTGCCCGTGGCGTCCTCAGCGTCGCGGTCCCGAACGGCCGCGCCAGCCGGCGACCGGCAGCCCGAACTTGGCCACCAGGCGGTCGGTGAACTCACCGCCGGCCGGCGTGCCCCCGGCCTCCGCCTCCGCGGTCAGGCCGTGTACCCGGGCCAGCGACACAGGAAGCTCGCCGCGGCGCACCTCGACCCTGGTGCCTGGCGGCAGGTCGAACCGGCGCCGCCCGTCGCACCACAGCACCGCGCGGTCCGCCTCGGTGTCCCCGCCGTCTGCCACGCCCGCCTTGTGCAGCGCGGCGTCCGGCGCGCGCTCCTGCCCGGCGGCCGACTCACCTCTGTCGGGCACGAGCTCGACGGCGAGGACCGAGTCAGGCGAGACGACGAGCGGCCTGGCGAACAGGGCATGCGCCGCGAGCGGCACCATGAGCAGCGCCTCCACCTCGGGCCAGACAATGGGCCCGCCGGCGGAGAACGCGTAGGCGGTCGACCCGGTCGGTGTGGCGCACACCACGCCGTCGCAGCCCCACCGGGACAGCGGGCGGCCGTCGACCTCGATGATGACCTCGACCATCCGCTCGCGTGCCGCCTTCTCGACGGTCATCTCGTTCAGCGCCCAGGTGCGGGCGATCTCCGTGCCGTTGTCGCGGGCCACCACATCGAGCGTCATCCGGTCCTCGACCCAGTACTTCCCCGCGAGCAGCGCGTCCACGGTCTCGGTCAGGCCCTCAGGCTCCGCCTCGGCGAGAAAGCCGATGTGCCCCAGGTTCACGCCGATCAGCGGGGTGCCCGCGGGGCGGGCCAGCTCCGCGGCGCGCAGCAGGGTCCCGTCGCCGCCAAGGACGATGACCAGCTCTGCCCCATCGGCGGCCGCGGGACCGGCGGGGACGACGGTCGCGCCCGCGCACTCGAGCGCGGGAACCTCGGCGTCCGTCACCCGCACCGCGACGCCTGCCGCGGCAAGTCGCTCGATCACCTGCCGCGCGCTTTCCCTGGCGCTTTCCCTGCCGGTGTGCGCGAGCACCAGCATCGTCCGCTTGGTTTCACCCATCGCGAGCAACTTACCGCCCCCACATGAGGGCAATGGCACGCGCCCGCCCCCGTAACAGAACGGACCGTTCGCTGGGCGCGCGATGGCAAAGTGCGCCAACGGGGGCATGGGGCTGGCGTGACCTACGGTGCCCGGGGACCGGGCTGATAACTGCGGACCCGATTCGATGGCTTGCTGAAGGTCGGCGTCGTCAAGGGGCGGGGCGCCGCGGCGGAACCAGGCGAAGTACTCCACGTTCCCCGACGGTCCGGGCAGCGGGCTCGCGGTCACGCCCTTGACGCCGAGGCCCAGCGCCCACGCGGCGTCGCATACCGCGCGGACCGCCGCGGCCCTGTCCTGCGGGCTGCGCACCACGCCGCCCGCGCCGACCTTGCCCTTGCCCACCTCGAACTGCGGCTTGACCATCAGGGCGAAGTCGGCGTCCGGGGCCGCGCAGGCGGCGAGCGACGGCAGCACCAGGGTCAGCGAGATGAACGACAGGTCGGCCACCACCACCTCGGGCGGCGGCGCCACCAGGGCGGGGTCAAGCGATCTGACGTTCACCCTGTCGAGCACGGTGACCCGCTCATCGGTCCGCAGCGACCAGGCGAGCTGGCCGTAGCCGACGTCCGCCGCGATCACGTGCCCGGCGCCCGCGCGCAGCAGGGCGTCGGTGAATCCCCCGGTCGACGCGCCCGCGTCGAGGCAGCGCTTGCCCGCCACGTCCAACCCGGCGAACGCGGCGAGCGCGCCCGCCAGCTTGTGCCCGCCCCGTGACACGTACTGCGGTCCCGCGTCGGTGTCGTCGGCGACGGTGACCGGCGCGTCCCGTGCCACCTGGGTGGCCGGCTTGGACGCGGTCTGGCCGCCCACGGCGACCCGGCCGGCCGCGATCAGCTCGGCGGCCTGCTCCCGCGACCTGGCCAGGCCGCGCCGGACAAGTTCCGCGTCGAGCCGTGCCCGCACGGTCACGTTCGTCCCCCGCCGGTCATGCCAGGCCGCTCAGCCAAGCTCGGCCTGCTCTCCCGGCCGACCAGGCTCGCCGGGCCGCGAGGATCCGCCGGGGACTGGGCCGCCGGGGACTGGGCCGCCGGAGACTGGGCCGCCGGAGACTGGGCCACCGGGGCCGCCGAGCTCGCCGAGGATCGCGCGGAGCTTCGCGTGCACGTCCTCAAGGACCATGGGCCGCCTGACGAGTTCTAGCTCGCCGATTGTGGCGAGCCGCTCGATGGCCGCGTCGACCCGGGAGTCGCCGGTGGGGGCGAGTGCCGGCTGCACCCGTTCTGGATCCATTGTTTGCATCTCCTCAAGCGGACAGGTATCCCGGCTGGTACTCCGCGTGCGCTACCCTCCGCAGGAACCGTACCGCCCACCGAGGAGCGACGTGCCCATGGCGTCCGCCGAAGAGTGCCGCACCGCACTGCAGAAGCTGGCTGGCAGGCTCTCCGAGCTCAGCCCAGCCGACCGCGACCAGTATTTCGGGAACCGGAGGATCAGCGTCACCATTCCCGACCTTGACGTCACCTATGTGACGCTGCTTGGCACGGGTGACGACCCGGTACGGGAACTCGCGCCGGGCGAGGCGCCCGCCGACATCCGGATGACGGCCAAGAGCGACGAGGTGATCGCGCTCGCCGAGCAGCCGATGAACATCGCCAGGGCCTGGATGTCCGGCCGGGTGAAGATCGAGGCGTCGGTGAAGGACCTGTTCCGGCTGCGCCGGCTGCTCTAGGCACAGCCCCCGGCTGGGATGATGGGTGCCATGGGAGACCTGATCCTGCTCAGGCACGGGCAGACTGAATGGTCCGCCGCCGGACGGCACACCGGCCGGACCGACATCCCGCTCACCGCCAAGGGCGCGGCCGACGCGGCCGCACTGGCTCCGGCGCTCGCCGGGCGGGTCGCGGCGGGCGAGCGGATCGCCGCGGTATTCACCAGCCCCGCACAGCGCGCGGTGCGGACCGCGGAGCTCGCGGGCCTCGGCGAGCCGGGCGCGCCAGGCAGCGCAGGCGGCCCGGCGCCGAAGCAGGACCCCGACCTGTGGGAGTGGGATTACGGCGGCTACGAGGGCATCACCACCGCCGAGATCAAGCAGCAGCGGCCCGGCTGGTCGCTGTGGCGGGACGGGATCGTCCCCGGGGACGCGGATCACCCGGGCGAGACGGTGGAGTCGGTCGGCGAGCGGGTGGACCGGGTGCTCAAGCGGGCCACGCCGCTGCTGCCCGACGGCGACGTCGTGCTCGTCGCGCATGGCCACGTGCTGCGCGTGCTCACCGCCCGCTGGCTCGGCCTGCACCCGGCCGAAGGGCGGCTGTTCCGGCTGGACACAGGCACGATGTCGAGCCTGGGCACGGAACACGACCAGACCGTGATCCTGACCTGGAACGTGCCGCCGTCCTCCTAGCGGCTGGCTAAGAATCGGCGGGTGCGGTGACCTGGGCCTGGTCGCGCGGGCGGGTCTCCTCGGTGATCCAGTTCAGGAAGGACGCCGAGCCCGCCGCGAACGGCGTGGCCACGATCTCCGGCTCGTCGTAGCTGTGCCGCTCGGCCAGGAACGCGGCAAGCGCCTCGTAACGGTCGGCGGGCAGCTTGAAGAAGACGAACCATTCCTCGGAGCGCTCGATCTCGTCGTTCCACCAGTAGGTGGAGGCGACAGGGCCCGCCACCTGGCCGCAGGCCGCGAGGCGTGCCTCGACCGCGGCCCTGGCCAGGTCCATCGCCTCGGCCCGGGAATCCGTCGTCGTCTGTACCTGCAGGTATTCGCCGCTCATCCGACGGCCAGGATCGCTTCCAGCCATGTCACCTGATCGTACGCCGGCCCACGATAGTACGCTTGCCAGGCTCGGCGAACAGCGATGACGAGGGGAGAGCCAGGTGGAGCTGATTCACTCGGGTAAGGTCCGCGAGGTCTACGCGGACGGCGATGACCTGCTGCTCGTCGCCTCGGACCGGATCTCCATCTACGACGTGGTGCTGCCCACGCCGGTGCCTGGCAAGGGCCGCATCCTGACCCAGCTGTCGCTGTGGTGGTTCGACCGGCTCGCCGACATCACCCCGAACCACGTGATCTCCGCGACCGACGTGCCGCAGGAGTGGGCCGGGCGGGCCATCCGCTGCCAGCGCCTTGAGATGGTGCCTGTCGAGTGCATCGCCCGCGGTTACCTCACCGGGCTCGGCATGACCGCGTACCGCGAGAGCGGCTCCGTGTCCGGAGTGCGGCTGCCGGACGGGCTCGTCGAGGCGTCGCGGCTGCCCGAGCCGGTGTTCACCCCGACCACGAAGGCGGCGGCGGGGCACGACGAGCCGATGACCTTCGAGGAGGTCACGGACCTTGTCGGCGCACAGACAGCGGCCGAACTGCGGCGGATCACGCTTGAGGTCTACCAGCGGGGCGCGGACCTCGCGGCCGAGCGCGGCATCATCGTGGCCGACACCAAGCTCGAGTTCGGCAAGGCCAAGGACGGGACGCTGGTGCTCGCCGACGAGGTGCTCACCCCGGACTCCTCCCGGTTCTGGCCGGCCGATGAGTACCAGCCAGGACGAGCGCAGCACTCCTACGACAAGCAGTACCTGCGTGACTGGTCGACCTCGATCGGCTGGGACCGTACCGCGCCGGGACCGGAAATCCCCGGTGACGTTCTCGCCGTGCTCACCGCGCGGTATTCAGAGCTATTCGAGAAGCTCACCGGGCGCCCGGTAACGGGCTAGCTAATTTATCGCGTCCGCGCGGCAATGCCCTTGTCTTGTGCCGTATATAAGAGAAGGCTCGGGACTGGCCGGGCATCAGCTCGACGACGGCTCAACGGGGAGAATCAGTGCGACGCTTCATCGGGTGGGCGGTCCAGGCCGGCCGTGTCCGTGTCCTCATCGCCGTCTGTGCCGCGCTCGCGGCCATCGGCGGCGTTCTCGCCGCCCCGGCGTTCGCCGGAGGGAGTGCAACCGGAGGGAGTGCAACCGCGCCCGCGGTCACCGCGCTTTCCTCGCCGATAAGCCAATCAGGTCACGCCAGTAAATCCGTGCTGTTGATAAACGGTGACCGGCTGCTCATCAGCGGCAAGTCCACCGCCGTGTCACTGGCCGGCTCCGGCTTTTCCGCCGCGCTCACCGAACTGCGTATCGCGGGCCGCCAGTACGCCGTCCCCGATGTCGCGCTGCCCTATCTCGGGCACGGTCTCGACCTAAGCCTTTTCGACGTGGCGGCGCAGCCGGGCGGGGCGACGCTGCCGGTGCGGATCACTTACAGCGGGCGGACGCCGCGGCTGCCCGGGGTAACGATCACCCACGCGGCGGGCGGCGCGGCCACCGGGTACCTCACCGTGGCCGGCGGCAAGGCGTTCGCGGCCGCCCTGACGCGGCAGTTCGCCGCGGACCACGTAACCGCGAGCTACGGGACCGACGGGCTGTTCGCCGGCGGGGTGTGGATCTCCGCGTCCGGCGTCGCGGGCGCGGCGGTGTCGCGGGCCGCGGCGGCGGCCAGGCAGCGCGCCGCCGAGCCGAAGACCCCCGCGTTCAAGATGCACGAGGTCACGCTGCGCGGGGTGACGGCGAAGGGCAAGCCGGACACCGGCGACCTGGTTTTCCTGTTCAACGCGGCGAACAACAGCATCTACGGCGACCCCTACGAGGAGCCGAACGCCTTCTACCACGGCACCGCCAGGTTCTCGCTGCCGACAGGGAACTACTGGGCGTTCACCTGGTTCACCACGACCGACAGGAAGGGCTTCCCGACCGGCCTGCGCGCCGTGTTCGTGCCGAAGATCGCGATCAAGGCCGACGCGACCCTCACCCTCAAGGCGGCGTCCGCGACGAGCAAGGTCACGTTCAGCACGCCGAGCCCGTCGAATCTGCTTGTCTCCTCGATCCAGTTCGCGATCTCCGACTCCCGCGGCGACATCAGCGCCTTCGGCCTCTTCCAGGGCCCTGACTTCCCCACGTGGCTCAGCCCGACGACCCAGCGGATCCCCGGCGGCTCGCTGAAGGAGTTCGTGAACGCCTGGCTCCAGGCGCCACCGGCTTCCGCCCAGGCGCCCGCCACCGACCCCGACCTGTACTCGGGGGTGTTCCAGGACACCAGCGGGCTGATCCACGCGCAGCACTTCACGATGCACGCCGCGTCGCTCGCCACCGTGCACGCCGTGTACGCCTCCGACGTCGACACGATCGGCGCGGTGCAGCTCGGCGGCTTCAGCACCGCGGAACTCCAGAGCATCGGCAGCCTCTCGGCCCTCACGCCGGTGCAGGTGCCCGCCAGGATCACCGAGCACCTGCTCGGCGGTCCCGACATGTTCTGGGAGAACCAGTACCTGCAGTCCAACAGCGCGCTCGGCGGCGGGCAGGTCGATGCCATCCGCAACTTCGCCGCGGGCTCTGACACCACGCAGAACTGGAACGTCTACCCGCTGCACACGCCGCTCAACTCAGGCCAGCAGGCCTCCGTGCCTGGCACGCAGGGATTCTTCGGCACCCCGCTGTCCGCGAGCCGGACCGCGAACATGCTGGCACTCGACATCAACCCGTTCACCGATGACACACCGGGGCACACCGGCTCCGGATTCGCGCAGGGATTCGCCGGACGGATCGCAGCGATCACCGGCAACTACCTGATCGCCGTGAACGGCAAGAAGAAGCAGGCGGGGACGATCTCTGGTGATGAGATCTTCGGCGCCTTCTTCGACGGCCTGACCCTGCCCACGGCGCCGTCGACAGTGTCGCTGCGGCTGCGCGCCAGCCGAACTGGCGCGCTGTTCCCGCTGTCCACCGCGATCTCGGACACCTGGACGTGGCGCTCGGGCAGCGGGCTTTCCGACGGGCTGCCGAGCGGCTGGTTCTGCGCCGACGGCTCAAGCCGGTGTGAGGTCGAGCCGCTGCTCAACTTCGGCTACCAGGTCGCGGGCATCGCGCTCGACGGGACGACGTCCGCGGGCGCCCAGCAGGTCAGCCTGACCGTCGGCCACCAGGCGCTGGTGACGTCACCCGCGGCCGTGACCGGCGTGACCGCCCAGTACTCGCTCGACAACGGGGCCACCTGGCTCCCGGCGACGGTGACCGGCGCGGGCAGCGCCTGGACGCTGGCGTTCAGCGCGCCGGCCGGGAGCTACGTGTCGCTCAAGGTCAGCGCGGCCGACGCCGCGGGCGGCAAGCTCTCCGAGACGATCATCAAGGCGTTCGCCACGCAGACGGCCGTCGCGGCAGCCCGCGAGACGCCCGCGCAGCGGGCGGCGGAACTGGTCACGCCCGCTGCCGGCGCGCACGCTGCGCCCTCTTCGCCAACAGCAGCCGCGCTGACGTCGGCCGGACTGCCCGCCGCGGGCGCCGCCCCAGCCAAGCCCGCGTCCGGCGCGTCCGCCTCCGGTTACCGCTCGGCGTGCGCCGCGCCGGGTCCCGGTCAGGCGCAGTGCTTCGTGCTGTTCGCGCCGGAGCCCGCCGCGAACAAGACCGCCACCGCGGGTGCCTCAGTCGCGGCCAAGAAGCCGGCCGGCTGGGCACCGAAGGACATCGAGCGCGCCTACCGGCTGCCCGTCAGCCGCGGCTCCCGGGCGACCGTCGCGGTGGTCGAGGCCTTCGACACGCCGAAGCTCGAGACCTACCTCAACGACTACCGGCGCGAATACGGCCTGGGGCCCTGCACGACCGCCAACGGCTGCTTCCGCAAGGTGGGCCAGGCCGGCTCGGCGAAGCACCTGCCGCCCAGCGGCGTGCTGTCCGGCTGGGACCTGGAGGCGACGCTTGACGTCGACATGGTCTCCGCCGCCTGCCCGACCTGCCGCATCCTGGTAGTCGAGGCCAACGGGCAGGACTTCGACCAGCTGTCCGCCGCGGTGAACACCGCGGTCAGGCTGGGCGCGGTCGCCATCTCCAACAGCTACGGCGGCAGGGAGACCGGCCAGGACCTGACCGACGCCCGCGCCTACAACCACCCGGGTCACGCGATCGTGGTGTCGACGGGCGACTTCGGCTACTCGACCGCGTCGTTCCCCGCCAACCTCCCCACGGTGACCGCGGCCGGCGGCACCGAGCTGTTCAAGGCGGCGAACAAGCGCGGCTGGCGGGAGACGGCGTGGAACACCGGGGGCGTCGGGGCCGGCGCGTCCGGCTGCTCCGCCTACGTCGCCAAGCCATCCTGGCAGCACGACAAGAACTGCCCGGGACGCACCGTCGCCGACGTGTCCGCGGTCGCCTACAACCTGGCGATCTACAACAAGGACTGGGGCGGCTGGGGCCTGGTGGGCGGCACAAGCGCGTCCTCGCCGATCATCGCGGGCATCTACGGCCTCGCGGGCAACGCCGCGAAGATCAAGCCGGGATACGAATACGCGCACGCCAAGGACCTGTTCGACGTGGTTGCCGGCAACAACGACTGGTTCTTCGACGGCGGCGGCGCGTCCTGCGGCAAGGACTACCTGTGCGTCGCCAAGCCCGGCTACGACGCTCCGACCGGCCTCGGCACCCCCAATGGCCTCGGGGCGTTCTAGAGACCCTGGAACGGGGTAGGCCAAGCCACGCACCCGTTCGGGATAATTGAGATTTTCGCCCGCGGCACCCCGGTGATCCGGGGTGCCGTCGCAGGCAGGCCGCTTCAGAGCCATTTATTGCCCTGGGGGACCGGCGGTGAGCCGGTAACATTCTGGCATCGGGTCCGCTGGCCGCGGCCCTGGGTCATTCATCACGCGATCACGAACTGGGGAGGCCCATAGTGGTGTCTCAGGCGAGCCGTCTTGCCGACGTCCGTTACGACATTCGCGGACCGGTGCTCCGGCGAGCTCGCGAGCTTGAGGCTCAGGGGCACGAGATCATCAAGCTGAACATCGGCAACCCGGCGCCGTTCGGCCTGTTCACGCCCGACGCCGTGCTGTCTCATGTGACCGCGTCGATCGCCGACTCGCAGGGCTACAGCGACGCGCGCGGCATCGCGCCGGCCCGCGAGGCGGTCTCCAGGTACTTCGGGCGGCTCGGGGTGTCCGGCGTCACCCCGGATGATGTGTACCTCGGCAACGGCGTGTCCGAGCTGATCGTGATGGCGCTCCAGGCGCTGCTCAACCCCGGTGACGAGGTGCTCGTCCCGTCGCCCGACTACCCGCTGTGGACCGGCGCGGTCAACCTCGGCGGCGGGCGGGCGGTGCACTACCGGTGCGCCGAGGAGCTCGACTGGAACCCGGACGTCGAGCACGTCGAGTCGCTGGTCACGCCTAAGACCAGGGCCCTGGTGATCATCAACCCGAACAACCCGACCGGGGCCGTCTACTCGCGCGACACGCTGCTCGCGCTGCTCGACGTGGCGCGCCGGCACCAGCTCCTGGTGCTCGCCGACGAGATCTACGACCAGATCCTGTTCGACGGCGCGATCCACCACAGCGCGGCGGCACTCGCACCCGACCTGCCGGTGCTCACCATGGGCGGCATGTCCAAGACGTACCGGCTGGCGGGCTTCCGCTCCGGCTGGCTGGTCGTGTCCGGGCCGCGCGAGCCGGTCGCGGAGTACCGCGAGGGACTTGAGCTGCTCGCCAACATGCGGATGTGCCCCAACGTCCCGGCGCAGCATGCCATCCCCGCGGCGCTCGACGGCGGCATCGACATCACGCCGCTGCTGCTGCCCGGCGGGCGGCTGCGCGACCAGCGCGACCTCGCCTGGTCGATGCTGACGGAACTGCCTGGCGTCGACTGCTACCAGCCGGCCGGCGCGCTCTACCTGTTCCCCCGGCTCGACCCCGAGGTGCACAAGATCGTCGACGACCAGCGGATGTGCATCGACCTGCTCGAGCAGCAGCACCTGCTGCTGACCCACGGCACCGGGTTCAACCTGCCGTCCTCCGACCACATCCGGGTGGTGTTCCTCGCGCCGGTCGAGGTGCTGTCGGAAGCGGTCGGCCGGCTCGGCGAGTTCCTGTCGTCTTATCGCCAGTGAGTTGACTCTGCCCTTGGGGCAAGGCTCAGGGTGGTGGCTGTGAAGCTGCTGACGATCGGCGAGTTCGCTCGCCTGTCCCGGTTGTCGCCGAAGGCGCTGCGGCTGTACGACGACCTCGGGCTGCTGCGGCCGTTCCGGGTCGACGAATGGTCCGGGTACCGCTACTACGAGCCGTCCCAGCTCGAGCGGGCACGGCTTGTCGCGTGGCTGCGCCGTCTCGGCATGCCGCTCGCCCAGATCGGCGCCGTGGTCGAGGCGTCGCCGGTTGATGCCATCGTCTTGGTGACTGCTTTCTTGCGGGTGACCGAAGCTGAATTTGCCGAACGTCAGCGACTTGCTCAATTCCTCATCAGTTACTTCTCCGAGGGAGCAACCGCCATGCCCGTTTCTTCCGTTCCCGCATCGTCTGCCTCCAGTGCCCCGCTCGCCATCCGGTACGCCGCCGCCTCCGACATCGGACTCGTCCGCGCGCAGAATCAGGACGCCGTCTCCGCCGGCCCCCGGCTGGTCGCCGTCGCCGACGGGTTCGGCCCGGCCGGCGACCTGGCGAGCGCCGCCGCCATCGACGCGCTGCGCGCTCTCGACTCCGTGGCGCCCGGCGACCTGCTCAACCTGCTGTCCGATGCGGTCGCCGCGGCGAGCGACTCGGTGCGCTCGATCGCGTCGCCGGGTGCGTCGCCCGATGCGTCTTCGGGTGCGTGGGGCAGCGGGTCAACGCTGACCGCGATGCTGCTGTCCGGCTCCAGGCTCGGGCTTGTGCACATCGGCGACTCGCGCGCCTACCTGTTCCGCGACGGCGGCCTGTTCCAGGTCACGCACGACCATTCGGTGACCCAGTCGATGATCGACGCCGGCCGGCTGACGCCGGAGGAGGCGGGTTCGCACCCGCAGCGCTCGCTGCTGGTGCGTGCGCTCGGCATCTCGGCCGAGTCGATGCGGGCAGCGGGGCTGCCCGAGGCGCAGGTCAACGAGGCCGGGACGGCGGACCTGTCGCTGCTCGACGCGCGGGCCGGCGACCGCTACCTGCTCTGCTCGGACGGGCTGACCGCGGCGGTCCCGGTGGCCGCGATCAGGGAGACGCTGGCCGATGCCGCACTGTCGCCCGAGGACGTCGTGGCCCGGCTGATTACGCTGGCCAACGAGGCCGGCGGCCCCGACAACATCGCCTGCGCCCTGGCCGACGTCACCGAGGCGGCCGCGTAGCCGGGAACACGGACCCGGATCACGGACCCGGGGCCCGCTACGCGGCCTTGGCGCGCAGCGCTTGTTGCTGTTATCCCCAGAGGGGCATGACGGGCAGGCTGGCTGGCGCCGCCGAGCCTGCCTCGGCCTAACCTTCGATCCGACGAGTCGAAAAGATCTTCCAAATCTTAGACTTGAACGCTGCCTTAAAACACCTTATCGTGATAATATTCGTATTGATAAATGAATGGCGATGATCATCCGGAGGGAGGATCGATAATGGGCGGATACGCATACGCGGGCGATTCCATTTCGGCCAACGATCCTCGTGCCGGGATTGCGCCAGGCGACTTCGACTTGGACGGGCACTTCGAATGGCTCGTCAGGGAAATCGACGCCATGGGTGGCGTTGCACTCAGCGCAGCGTTCGGCCAGGACGAGGCCGCCGATGTGCTGCGGCCCGGCCCGATCCTCGCAGCCCTCACCGCTCAGGCCGTTTCCGCCCCCGGCCGGCTCAGCGACAACGAGCTGATCGGCGTGCTGCACGCGGCGCGCCGACTGGCGAACCTGGCCGCGTATCAGCAGACGGTGGTGATCGCGGAATTCGCCCGCCGCCGCCAGGCCGAGTTCGAGGCGGCGAAGACGCGCGGCGTTCCCGTCGGCTGCCGTCCCGGCGAGTTCCCCGGCGAGGAACTTGCCATGGAACTCGTGGACACAGGGGCCTGCACCGGAACCCGGATCGACGCCGCCGTCGAACTGACCAGCCGCCTGCCTCGCACACTGGCCGGGATGAAGGACGGAACGATCGACCTGACCCGAGCCGGCATCATCGCCTCGCGCACGCGGGCCATGGCCGACGCTGACGCCGCCTGTGCCGATGAGGTTCTCGCCTCGGTTGCGCCCGGCAAGCGGCCTGACCAGCTTGCCGCCAAGGCAGCCGCCCTCGAGATGAAACTCGCCCCTGACGCCGTGCGGGCTCGCAGGGAAACCGCGAAACAGCTTGATCAGCGGGTCGAGGCCCGCCGCGAGGAGTCAGGCAATGCTTCCCTCGCCGGACGTGAGCTCGACACCGCCGACGTGATGGCCTCCAAAGCCCACATCGACGCGATCGCCGTTCAGCTTCGCAATTCCGGTCTCATCGACGGCACTCTCGGCCACCTCCGCGCCCTGACGATGATCGATCTCACCCAGGGTCGCGACCCGCTCGACCGGATCAGGCCCAAGTCCGCACCGGCCGCGACGCCCCCGCACGCCGCGCCGGAGCCAGGCACCCCCATCGACTGCGGCGCCCCGGTGGACGAACCTGATGAGGAGCCACGGCGCGGATGGCCGCGCCCAGGCGATCCAGCTCCGCTGCCGGCCCTGATCAACCTGACAGTCCCGGTTGGCACCCTGCTGGGCTGGGGCAACGTGCCTGCCGCTGCTGCCGGGTGGGGCCTGCTCAACACCGACGAGACCGCGACGCTCGTCCGCGCCGCCTCGGAGCATCCGCGAAGCCGCTGGTGCGTGACTGTTCTCGCGCCCGACGGCACGGCGATCGCGCACGGCTGCGCCGCTGGCCGCCATCCCTGGCCCCCAGACGATCCCGCCCCGCCGCAAGCCGGGCGGCTCCTCGACCTGCTGCGCCGCCTCAACATAACCCTGGAGCCGATCGCCAGGGACAGCTGCGATCACGCCCACGCCGAGAATCGCTACGTCCCAGGCCGCGCGCTCAAGCACCTGCTGCGTGCCCGACATCAAACCTGCACCGCTCCTGCCTGCAACGCCCAGGCCCAGTACTGCGACATCGACCACACGATCCCGTACCCGGACGGCCCCACCTGCGAATGCAATACCAGCCCCAAGTGCCGTCGCCACCACCGGACCAAGCAAGCACCTGGCTGGCAAGCCGCCCAGCCCGCCCCGGGCACCATTTCCTGGGCCACACCTTCCGGCCGCACCCACACCGCAACGCCGACCGTCTACGAACTCTAGGAACTTCGGAGGGAGAATGGCGTCATGGCCACGCATGTCGCGCTGCTGCGGGGGATCAACGTCGGCGGCAATAACAAGGTTCCAATGGCTGACCTGCGGACGCTGGTCGGCGAACTCGGGCACACGGACGTGTCGACGTACATCCAGAGCGGGAACGTGCTGTTCACCGTCGCGGAGGCGGACGCGGACGACAACGCGCTCGGGCAGGCGATGACCGAGGCGATCGCGGCGAAGTTCGGGGTGAAATCGCCTGTCGTGGTGCTGAGCCGGGAGGAACTGGCGGGCATCCACGCGGCCAACCCGTTCCCCGGCGAGCCCGACCCGAGGCGGGTGCACGCCGTCGTGCTGAGTGAGCCGCCGTGGCCGGAGCTGCTGACCAGGCTGGACACCGCCCGCGCGAAGGCGGCGCAGGCGGGCAGCGGCGACGAGGTACTCGCGGACGGGCGCACGCTTTACCTGCACACGCCGGAAGGCTTCGGCCGCAGCGTGCTCGCGGAGGTGCTGATGCGTTACGTCACCGACCGGAAGACCGGGGCGACAGGCACCGCGCGGAACTGGGCGACGATGACCAAGCTCCTTGACCTGTGCGGTAGCTGACCGGGCTGACCAGGCGGGACCGCCAACCGGTAAAGTCGCGGCGTGAGTCGTGCGGTTCTTGTTACAGGTGGGTCGCGGGGCATCGGGGCCGCGATCGTTCGGGGGTTCGCGGAACGCGGCGACCGGGTGGCGGTGCACTGCCGGGTCAGCGTCACCGCCGCGGAGGCGGTGCGCGATTCGCTGCCCGGCCAGGGGCATGTCATCGTCCGCGCCGACCTGACAGACCCGGAAGCGGTCCGCGCGATGGTCGACGACGCGGCGGGCCTGCTCGGCGGGCTCGACGTGCTCGTCAACAACGCCGGCATCTACGGCGGCCACCCGGTACTCGGCACCTCCTACGAGGAGTGGCAGGCGGCCTGGCAGGCCACCCTCGGCATCAACCTGACCGGGGCCGCGAACGTGACCTGGTGCGCGGTGCGGCACATGGTCGGCGCCGGCAGTGCTGGCCAGGCAGGCGGGGGGCGGATCGTCAACGTCGGGTCGCGCGGCGCCTACCGGGGCGAGCCTTCCCATCCGGCGTACGGTGCGAGCAAGGCGGGGCTGCACGCCTTCGGGCAGTCGCTCGCGGTGGCACTCGCGCCGCACGGCATCACCGTCGCCTCGGTGGCGCCCGGGTACGTGGCGACGGACATGACGGCCGAGGAACTCGCCACCCCGGCGGGCGACGCCATCCGGGCGCAGAGCCCGTTCAACCGGGTCGCCACGCCGCGCGAGGTCGCCGCCGCGGTCGTCTACCTCGCCTCGCCCGAGTCGGCCTGGTCGAGCGGTGCGGTGCTCGACCTCAACGGCGCGTCGTACCTGCGCTGACCGCAACCGCCAGGCGCTGGCCGGCCGGAGACGCAGCGCCGCGCTATGCGGAGCCGCCGCGCCGTGCTGACCGGCAACCGCCGGAGGCGTTCTTGCCCGGCCACACCGCGTCTGGCAGCATCGGCCCCATGGACTACGTGCTCGCGCAGGTCAACGTCGGACGGCTCGTCGCGCCACTGGACAGCCCGCAACTCGCGGATTTCGTGGCGAATCTCGACCCGGTGAACGCGCTCGCGGACGACGCGCCCGGCTTCGTATGGCGGATGCAGACCGAGGACGGCAACAACCTCGCCGTTCGCGGGTTCGAGGCGGACGGCGCGGGCTCCGGCGGCGGCATCCTGATCAACATGTCGGTCTGGGAATCGGCCGAGACCCTGGCGGCGTACGTGTACAGCGAGGGGCACCGCGCCGTGCTACGCCGGCGGCGCGAGTGGTTTGAGCTGATGAGGGAGGCCTCCATGGCCGCCTGGTGGATACCGCGCGGTCATATCCCGACCGTGGCCGAGGCCGAGGAGCGGGTGCGTCACCTGCGCGCGCACGGGCCGACGCCGCACGCCTTCACGCTCAGGGTGCACTTCCCGCCGCCCGGCACGGAAAGCGCCGGGCCGCTGCACAGCCCGGACGACTGGGCCTGTCCGGTCTAGGAGTCGCCCGCGCCGGTGCCGCCGCGCGACGGGAGATGGCGGCGGGGACGGCGGAGCCGCGCAACCGTTCGGGATGATCGTCTTATGTTCCGGCACCATCGGGACGCGAGCAGTTCAGTCACGCGGACCCATTGCCGGCGGTTGGCCGGGCTGTAACGCTGCGAGTGTGATCGACGACGACGTCATCCCGCCCTACGACTCGCTCCCCCGGCTGCCCGGCAACGGGCTGCGGCACGCGTGGGACGTCTGGGGCCGCGGCGACAACCTGGGCACGCTGAACCGGCTGACCGGCCCGGTGGTGGCCGCGGCGTCCGGCTGCGTGCGGACCGGGATGAGGATCGGGGTGTCGCTGCCGCTCGGGCTGCCCGATCCGCCGTTCTTCGGCCGCAAGTCTTATCGGCACGGCTTCGAGCCGATGGGTCCCGCCGCCTGGGACGACTTTGTCGACGGCTTCTACCTGCAGTGCTCGTCGCAGTGGGACGGGCTGCGGCACATCGGCTCCGGGGCCGACGGCTGGTACGGCGGGTGGCGCGGACAGCCGGCCGACGACCTCGAGCCGCTCGGCATCCACCACTGGGCGCGCGGCGGCATCATCGGGCGCGGCGTGCTCGCGGACCTCGCGTCGCTGATGGCCGACACGTCGGGCGGATCCTACGACCCGTTCGCCAGGACCGCGTTCCGGCCCGCCGACCTGACCGCCGCGCTGGAGCGGGCCGGGGTGACGCCGCGCAGCGGGGACATCCTGTGCGTGCGGACCGGCTGGACGGACAAGTACCTGACCCTGGACGCGGCCGGGCGGTCCGCGCTCTCCGACGGCATGCAGTCAGTCAGCGGCTACTCGTCGGCCGGCCTCGCCGCGAGCGAGGAGATGGCCCGCTTCCTGTGGGACTCCGGCATCGCCGCGGTGGCCTGCGACAACCCGGCCGTCGAGGTCGTGCCGTCCGATCCCGCCGACGGGTTCCTGCACGGACGGCTGATCCCGTGCCTTGGGATGGCGATCGGCGAGCTGTTCACCTTCGGCTCGCTGGCCGCCGCGTGCACGGCCGCGGGGCGTCATGAGTTCCTGTTCGTCTCCGTGCCGCTCAACGTGACCGGCGCGATCGGCTCGCCCGCCAACGCGGTCGCGATCTTGTAGTACAGCCCGATTCCGCTCGTTTGGAGCTCGTTTCACCAGGAGGTCAGGATGTCCGACGCCAAGGACGTGGTGCGGCGGTTCTTCGACACGCTCGGCACCGGCGACTTCGCGAGGATCGGCGAGTTCTTCACCGACGACTCGGTGTGGATGGTCAACGACGTGGCGCGCGGCCTGCCGCGGCAGCAGGGCCGCAAGGCGATCATCGATGACTTCCTGCAGCCGATCAGGGAGGGACTGTTCGAGCCGGGCGACCCGAAGGTCGAGATCCGGTCGATGATCGCCGAAGGCGACCGGGTGGCGGTGGAGACCACGGCGCGCGGCACGCTGCGCAACGGAAACCACTACGAGAACCAGTACGTGTTCATCATCGAGGTCGCGGGCGACACGGTGAAGTTCCTGCGCGAGTACATGGACTCCGACTACGCCCACTCGGTATCCGCCGGCGCCGGCGGCTCGGGCGACGGCAGCGACGAGCACGTCGCGGAGACGCTGCGCCGCCTGGGGCACGACTAGCGCCGCGTCGCCTCCTGGCATGATGGGCGGTGAGCCAGGAGGGAGGGTCCGATGATCGGCACGTTGCGCGCGGTGGCACTCGACGCACCCGACGCCAGGGGGCTCGCCGCCTTCTACGCAGCGCTCGGCGGGTGGACCATGCAGGACACCGAGGACGACGAGTGGATCACGCTGGAGACCGGAGACGGCTGGCGCATCGCCGCCCAGCGCAGCCCCGACCACGTGCCCCCGCGGTGGCCCGACCCGGCGTACCCGCAGCAGGCGCACCTCGACCTGCGCGTGCCCGACCTCGAGGCCGGCACGGCGCGGGCGGCCGAGCTCGGCGCGGAGCTGCTGCGCAAGAACGAGAGCTGGTACACCCTCGCCGACCCGGCCGGGCACCCGTTCGACCTGTGCCTGTTCCCGGCGAAGCAGGAGACCACGCTCATGGGCGTGATGCTCGACTGCCCGGACGCCGGGCAGCTGAGCGCGTTCTACGCGGAACTGCTCGGCAAGCCGGTCACCTACGAGGGCGAGGGCGTGGCGATGATCGGCGAGGACGGGGCGCAGCCGGTGATGTTCCAGCAGATCGCCCAGTACCACGCGCCGCGCTGGCCCGACCCCGCCTATCCGCAGCAGCTCCATCTCGACGTCACCGTCGACGACGTCGACGCGGCGGAGGCGGCGGTGCTGCGGCTCGGTGCCACCTCGCTGCCGGCCAGCGGAGAGAACTGGCGGGTCTACGCCGACCCGGCAGGCAAGCCGTTCTGCCTCTGCTGGGACTAGCGCCCGCGGATACCGGTAAAACAGCCCGCCGCCCGGGATCGCGATGATCACCGGGCGGCGGGCTGCTGCTGGGTACGGCGGTTCCGTTAGCGAACCGGGGCCGACAGCGGGGCGCTGGCCTGCGCGGTCCGCATGGCGCTGGCCTGGCGGGCACGGGCCGCGAGTGCGCCGGTCCGGCCGAGCAGCATGGCCACCGAGAAGAAGATCAGCGCGGCGGTCAGGCCGTTGACCGTGACGTGGCTTGACGCCATCCACTCGCCGAGCTGCCTGCTGAACACGTGGTTGGCACCGTAGCTGAAGTACAGCCTGGCGGCGACGACCACGATCCAGAACAGCGCGTAGGCGTTGCCGCCGATGGTGGCGACGCGGCCGGTGGCGGGGTCGGCGAAGACGCGCATCAGCGAGGCGGCGAGCACGCCGAGTGCCAGGCCGGCCGCGATGCCCGCGACCTCGATCAGCAGGCCGTCGCCCGAGGTCTGCACGCCCTTGAAGAAGAACGGGATGATGACAGCCGCGGCGATGAACGGACGGATCAGCCGGTGCGGGGTCACGAAGCGCTGTCCGTAGTCCGACATCAGCACGGTGACGAGGATGACGAGGTTGGGGATCAGCACGCTGGCGTCCACTGGATTTCCTCTCTCGGATTCACTGGGGAGCGGTGGCTCCTTACACCGACGACGCTACGGAGCCGGCCCCGTCCGCCGCGTCAGCCGACGGTTCGATACCGGGTTGAAGCGGCGCAGCAGCCGGGGTTGACGCCGGGTGGAGACGCGTTCTCCACCCGGAATCAACCCGGCCGTCGCGCCCGTCCCCGCGGGCGTCCGGCTACGTTAGAGTCGTGGTCCTTGCCTCCTTCGCGCGACGCCTGCTCATGCCGGACTTCCGGCGCGAGACGGGTGTCGCCGAGGTGAAAATCCCGCTGGCCGTTCAGGTCACGCGGGTGTGCGTGATCGTGATGGTGATCGTCACGGTCCCGCTGTTCACGCCCAATTTCGGCACCGGGCCGCAGGGCATCGCGATGGCAGTCGCTCTCGCGATCTCGGTCGTGTCCTGGGCGGTCTGGCAGTTCGGCGAGAGCAGGCCGCGGCTGTGGCTCGCGGCTTTCATCGTGATGGGGGCGGCAGGCGGCGCGCTCGCCGGGCTATCGTCGCTCAGCACGGCGGTCGCGGTCGGCTTCATGGTCGTGATATCCGCGGGCGCGCGGCTGCAGACAGAACAGTCGCTGGCGATCATCGCCGAGACCGTCGCCGCTTTCCTGATCGCGGCGCTAGTCAGCGACGCGCCGCCGCAGGCCATCGTCGGCTGGAGCGTGGGGTTCGTCGGCCTGTGGGCGTTCGGGCTGACCAGGCGCGCTTACCTGCTGCGCGCCGTCGAGGCCGAGCAGGCACTGGAGCAGGCCCGCCGCGCGCACGCGGCGGAGACGCAGGCGGCGGCGCTCGGCGAGCGGGCGCGCATCGCGCGCGAGATCCACGACGTGCTCGCACACTCGCTCGCGGCGGTCTCGGTGAACCTGCAGGCGGCGAGCGGCCTGCTCGACGCACTGCCGGACAGCCCCGAGCTCGCCAAGGCGATCGAGTGCGTCGACCGGGCGGGTGCGCTCACCAAGGAGGGCATGGCCGAGGCGCGCCGTGCCATCCTCGCGCTGCGCGGTGACATGGAAACCGGTGACATGGAAACCGGTGGCATGGAAGCCAGTGACATGGAAACCGCCGGTGCGCGAACCACGGACACGGCAACCGCCGGCGACGCGGGCCCGGCCTCCGGGCGGCTCATCGCGCGGCTGCGCACGCTCGCCGAGGAGCACGGCGCGGCCGGCGACGCCCGTGTCGAGTTCACCGCGACCGGGACGCCGCGGCCGCTGGGCGCGGACGGCGCGCTGACCGTCTACCGCACGGCGCAGGAGGCGCTCACCAACGCGCGCAAGCACGCGCCGGGACAGCCGGTGCGGCTGACACTCGACTACGCCGCGAACGCCGTGGCCCTCCAGGTCGCCAACCCGCTGCCGGAATCGGGTACTTCAGGGCCGCTGGCCGCGGCAGGCGCCGGGTACGGGCTGACCGGGCTGCGGGAACGGGCCGCCCTGGCGGGCGGCACGCTGACCGCGGAACCCCGCGACGGCCAGTGGCAGGTGCTGCTGACGCTGCGGGCCTGACGGCGGCGGGCTGACACCAGCCGACTGACACCAGCCGACTGATGCTGGCCGGCTGATGCTGGCCGCCGCTAACGGCCTGAGTCCGCCGGCGGGCACGGCACAATGGAGGCATGCCTGACACCAGCGGCGAGCCAGCCGTCACCGTGGTGGTGGCGGACGATCAGTCGGCCGTCCGTGAGGGCCTGGTGCTGCTGCTCGGCACCCTGCCAGGCATCACCGTCGCGGGTCAGGCGGCGGACGGCGAGGAAGTCGTCGAACTGGTGGCCGCGACCAGGCCGCAGGTCGTGCTCATGGACCTGAACATGCCGCGCTGCGACGGGGTGGCCGCCACCACCCGGATCACCGCGGAACACCCGGAAACCCGCGTCGTGGTGCTCACCACCTACGCCGACGACGTGTCGATCATCGGCGCCTTGCGGGCAGGCGCGCTCGGCTACCTCACCAAGGACGCGACGCGCGCCGAGATCGGCCGCGCCGTTCAGGCCGCCGCCGCCGGGCAGGCGGTGCTCGACCCAGCCGTCCAGCGGCGCCTGCTGGACGCCGCGGTGCGCGCGCCCGAGGCGCCCCCCGGCGCCGCGCCCGCCGGGGCCGACGCCGGGACGGTCCAGGCCGCCGCGGACTCAGGCGAGCTGACGCCGCGCGAGGCGGACGTGCTGCGGCTGATCGCGGAAGGCCAGTCCAACCGGGAGATCGCCAGGACGCTGTTCGTCAGCGAGGCTACGGTGAAGACTCACGTGAACCGGATCTTCGCCAAGACCGGCTCCCGCGACCGCGCCCAGGCGATCCGCTACGCCTACAGCCACGGCTACACGGCACCGGCCTAGCGCAACCGCGGTAACGCCAGGATCGTCCAGCTGTGCGGCGCGACGAGCAGCGGGTCAGCGCCGGCCCCGCCCCCCTCGCCCGTCTCGGCGACCGACAGGCCGCCGGCGTCCACGTCGAACCGGTGCGGCTCATCCCCCACGTTGAGCAGCAGCAGCACCTGCTCCCCCGGGCGGTCCCCTTCGCCGCGAATCCGCAGCGCCATTGCCGACGCTTGCAGCTGCTCCGACGTCGTGCGGGCACGAACCAGCCACGGGTGGCGGCGCCGGAAGCCGATCAGCCGCTGGTGCAGCCGGTAGTGCCGCCAGCCGTCAGGCAGCAGTTCCGACGGCGAGGCGGGGAACGCGGGCCTGATCGCGTCGTCGCCGCCCTCGCGCTCCTCCTTCAGGCCGTGGAAACCCTGCTCGTCGCCGTAGTAGACGCTCGGCACGCCGCCCACGCAGAGCAGGATCGCGATGGCGTGCGAGAAGTGCCGCTCGTCGGCGAGCGCGGTCGCCAGCCTGGTCACGTCGTGGTTGCCGACGAACGTCTGCGCGAGTTCGCCGTCCATGAACACGTTGTGCCGCCCGAGCGCGTGGTCGAGCTCGTAGAGGTTCCTGTCGTTGAGCGAGGACCAGATCGCCTTCCACACCTCGTACTGGGTGATCGAGTCCAGGCCCGCCTCGCTCGCGTAGGCGGCGTAGTCCCCGTGAATCATCTCGCCGAGGAACCAGGCGTCGGGAAACGTCTCGCGCACCGCGGAGGTCGCCTTGGCCCAGAACGCGGGCGGCACCGCGTACGCGGCGTCCAGCCGCCACCCGCCCGCGCCGCGGCCGAGCCAGTGCGTCATCACCTCGACAACGTAGGACAGCACCGCTGGCTCGTCGTGGTCGAGTTCGACCAGGTGACCGTGCCCCTCGAAGACCGCGAAGTCCGAACTGTCCGGTGTCCGCTTGAACCACCGGGCGGCCGGCGTCGACGGCCCGCCGGCCAGCGCCGCGCGGAACGCGGGGAACGAGCGCCCCACGTGATTGAACACGCCGTCAAGTATGAGCCGCAGCCCGCGCTGGTCGGTGGCGCTCACCAGCGCGTCGAAGTCCGCCTCGTCACCGAGCCGGGCATCGATGCGGAAATGGTCGGTGGTGTCGTAGCCGTGCGACTCCGCGGCGAAGACCGGCCCGAGCAGCAGCCCATTGCAGCCCAGCTCGACCGCGTAGTCGAGCCACGCTTCGAGCTGCCGGAGCCGGTGCCTGACCGGCTCTTGCGCGGGCAGCGCCGCCCGCTCGGCGCCGGTGAAGCCGAGCGGGTACACGTGCCACAGGATGGCGTGATCAGCCCAGGACGTCACCCGCACACGGTACCCGCTCCGGTCCGTCACCGCCCGGCTTCGGGCGGCAGGAGTATGTTAAAAGCCAGTATCCAGAACGGGTTCGGCTTACTGCCAGCCGCCAAGCTCACGCGTTATCGCGGTCACGGCCGCCACCGTGGCGCCGCGCAACGGGTCGCTGAGGGTAGTGGGCCAGCTGGACAGCTTGACCACGACGGTCTGGCTCGGGCCGTGCACGAACACTGACTGACCGTGGATCCCCGTCGCGGTGAACGCAGGCAGCGCCGGCCAGGTCACCCACCAGCCGTTGCGGTAGTGGGCGCCGTCGGGGTAGCCCGCCGCGCCGTCGCCGCCGGAGAACGCGCTCGGGCCGTCGGGCGCGCCCCGGACGGTGTCGTCAAACCAGGACGTGGCGATGACCTGACGGCCGTTGGCCCGCCCGCGGTCGAGGGCGAGCAGGCCGAGCCGTCCCACGTCCCTGAGCGTGGCGCTGATCCCGCCGTCCGCGAGCGCGTTGCCGTGCGCGTCGACGGTGATGTCCGCGTCGAACTCGGCGCCCGCCGGCTGCCACAGCAGTTCGGTCGCCAGGTCGGCGAAGCGTGCCTGGCCTGCCTTCTCAAGCACCCAGGCAAGCACGTCGGTGAGGATCGACCGGTAACGGAACTCGGCGCCGTGCGGCCCGTCGCCGGCCAGCGAGGCGAAGTATTCGTGCGCGGCGGCGGGCCGTGGCTTGCCGTCGCCTGGCCGCCACCCGTACACCTGGTCGCTGAGAGCGATCTCGGCCTCGGGATCGTCGTAGTCCTCACGGAACCTGATCCCGGCCCGCATGTCGAGCAGGTCCTGGACCAGGGCCCCAGCGAAGGCGGTGCCGGCCAGTTCCGGCACGATCGCCTCGACGGGCGCGGTGACGTCAAGCAGGCGCTCGCTGGCCAGCGCGCCCGCGATCAGGCCGGTCACCGACTTGGACACCGACATGATCAGGTGCGGCACGTCGGGCCGCAGCCCGTTGAAATACCGCTCGGCGACGATCGCGCCCTGATTGATGACAAGGAACCCGTCGGTGTAGGTCTGCGCGAGCACTTCATCCACGGTAAGGTCGCCGAAATGCTCCGTCGCGACCCTGATGCCGCCCAGGTCGGTCTCGTCCCTGGGCAGATCCCAGGCCGGCCCTGCGCCGCGGGCGATCCGTGCGGTCGGAATCAGCTCCCTGACGTGCTGGAACGCCCAGCGGTTGAACGGCGGCAGCTGCCAGTTCTCCAGCGTGACCAGATTTCCCTGCGAGAACGGCGGTGATCCGGTCATCAGCCGCAGCTCAGCAGACCTCGGTTCAACCCCCGCGCTCATCAGATTAAATTACCAGCCAGTTACCGGTGATTCACCCCTCATGGGAGGGAATTGCCTCGCGATCTGGTAGTTAGCCGGAAAAACCACATCGAGCCGCATTGTCGCGTGGTGTAACCTCACCTCGTGGGCGTGCTGCAGTTCACGGCGGCGGTGCTTAGTTCTCTCGCGTGGCCGGTGGTCGTGGCGATCGTGGCGGTATTGCTGCGCCGGGAACTGGCGGGCGTGATCGGCCGCGTGACGTCACTCAAAGTCGGGAATGCGGAAATGACCTTCGATAGCCTGGCGAACTTTCGGAAAATAGAAAAGATCAGCGAGGACGCCGTCAAGAACGTGCGCCCCGAGGATGAGCGCGCGATCGCCAAGGACGAGGAGACCGACTTCGCTCCCCTCGAGAAAATGGCCTCGTCCGATCCGCGCAAGGCGATCCTCACCGCATGGAGACTACTCGAGTACCAGTTGGACGTCGCGTCTGACCGGATCGCGCCGGAGCACCCACACGGCTGGCCGCAGGTGAGGCACACCCTCGAGGTATGGGATCAGTGGGAGGTGCTTTACCCCGTGATAATCGAACTGCACCGGCTGCGCGACTACACGGCCCGCACCGCGGAACCTCCGCTGGCCGATGACGCGGCCCGCTACGTGGCGGTGGTGCAAGACCTTGTCATCACGCTGCGTGCGGCGTCCTTCGAGTCCTCGCCCGACGAGCGCGCAGCAGGTGCCAGATGAGCGACCCTCAGGGAGCCCTGTCGCAGGGCAGGGCACGTGCGCGGCTTCAGGAACGTCTTCTGCAACTGTGGCAGGCAGCCGACCAGCGAATCCTCGACCACACCAACACCCTCGCGGAAACGCTCCAGTTCATCGTCGACGAGACCCAGCGAATCCTCGACGCGGTACATGTGGACATCCTTTTCGTCTACGCCGACGGACTGCGCAATGAGATCTCCTCGGATGTGGCGGAGATCGGCCGCGTCATTCCGATCGATCAATCGATTTCGGGCCTCGTGCTGGTCAATCACGCGCCCGTTCTCGTGAACGACCTGCCGAGCGATCCTCGGCTTAGCGGAAGGTACTTTCCGCGCGGCAGGCCGGGAACCGGCGAGCCTCCGCCGAGAATCAATGTGCTTGCCGCCGAGTTGACGCTCGACGGAGAGCCAATCGGCGTCATCAACGTCGAAGGTACCTCCCAAAGCGCGTTCGACGAATCGCACCTGAACCTGGTGGAGGCCGTCGCGCGGCTGATCTCGATGGCGATCACCCACGCGGCGCTCTTCGATGAGGACAACTTCCGTACGGCCACCGACCGACTGCTCGTCGAGGCCGGCACGGCGGATAGCGACACGATCATGAGCCAGGTTCTCGAGCAGATCCTAACCGCTCTAAACTCCCTGGCCTTCGTCAAGCCGGATGCCGCCGACATTCTCTTCGCGGACCTGCAGGACGAGCAGTCCCTCGTCGTCGCGCACAGTACCAACAGCGCGGACATCGGGGTTCGCGTCGGCATCAGGACGAGCGTCTGCGGCGAGGCGTTCAGGTCGCGGGAAACCGTCCTCGAGCAGCGGGCGTTCGACCGCACCGACTACCGGCCCCTCGTCCCCGGCATGAAATGCGAAATGGCCATTCCGATCATCTACGGAGGCAGCGACCGCTTTCCCATCGGTGTGCTCAACCTGGAGAGTTCGCGGGAGAACGCCTTCAGCAACGTGGGGAAGGCGCTCGCCGAGCGCTTTGCCCGCCGGGTGGTCAATGCCATTGCAATGACCAAGATCCGTGCCGACATCGACAACGCGATGGGCGATCAGTTCATGCTCCTCGCCGCCGACCATGTCCTCAATGCGGTGCACCGGATCAACAACCACGTGGGCTCGATCCGCGCACTGGCCCGGGACCTGATCGAGGACCTGGAGTCGCCGCCCCCGCCCGCCAATGCGGCAGAGCGGCTCAAGATGATCGTGTCGGATGCGGAGCGCGCCCTGGAAATCCCGGACGACATGCGCAGGCGCCTCGGCACCCGGGAAGTGAGCGTCGACGTAAACGAGCAGGTAAGAGCGGGCATCGACGCCGTTAAGATGCCGAAGCACATCGAGCTTGTCGAGAGCCTGGCTCCCGATCTGCCCAACATCCCGTGCACCGCACTTGAACTGGTGATCGAGAACCTGCTGCTCAACGCGGTTAAGGCAATGCAGGGCCGGCCAGGACGGGTATCGGTCAGCACCCGTCTGGACACTCGGCTGCCGCGAGAACCCTTCATAGCGATCACGGTCGCCGACACCGGAATAGGGATGACCGAGGTGGAGCTTGCCCGGCTGTACGAGCCGCGACAGCCGGGCCGCCGTGGAAGCGGGCTCGGATTCGGCATGGTGTGGGTGCGCAACTGGGTCCGACGCGCGCAAGGGCTCATCGAGGTGGACTCCAAGGCGGGGGCGGGGACCACTGTGCATATTCGCTTCCAGATTTTGCCGCCCGACAGCAAACAGCCGCCCGATGGGGAGGACCCGGAATGATCACACCTACGCGAGCCTTGATCGTCGAGGACATTGACAACTGGGCATTCACTCTTGATCGGGCCGCCCGGCGCGCGGGAGCGTCAGAGGTCGTCCGCTGCGTGGACCTGCAAGGCGTCAGGGACGCGCTGCGTAGCCGCCGTTTCGATATCGCCGTCCTTGACATCGGTCTTGACCCGGATAACGAACTCAACGATGACGGGGTCAAGGCGCTCGAGGCTATTCGTGAGATCGACGGCGGCGGCACCCGGTGCGTGCTTGTGACGGGCTGGCAGGGCGGCGACCGGATGGCACTTCAGTCCAGGGCGCAACTGGATCACGGGCTCGACTTCGCCTTCATGAAGGAGAAGTACGAGGCACACGCGGTCATCGAAAAGCTGACCGAACTGCTCGCGCATGCGTCGGAACGACGGCTTGCCCAAGGCACCGCGATGGCCAACCTGTGCGCGACCTTCGAAACACCACTGCGCTTCGAGAGCTGGCTGCTCGACGTACTCTCTCCCACGGGAGGGGTACCGACCCTCTACTCCCTGGTGAACCGGCTCCTCAGCTCGGTAGTCCCGGCAATCGCCAGCCAGCCAGACCGGCCGCTGGCGACCGGGCCGGACGGGATCTGCACGGGCATCTACTGGAGCCGCGCCCTCGGCAGCGCCATCGGAGTCGGCTTGGCACGCGCGACCGCCTGGCCAGACGACGCCACGGTGATACCGGCCAGCCTCGCGCGTATCCTGCCAGACGACGAAATGCCCGACCTGATCGCCGACATCAGCGAACGCAACATCGTGGGGCGGCTCTGGGAATTGCCAGGTCTTGACCGTGAGCAATTTCCGGAGTAGTAGCCTGGTAGTTGCGTACATCCGCTGCCGCCAGCACCAGATTCAATGCCGGCTGTTCACCCGATTCACCTGATTCACCCGATTCTTCGCGAAGGGGCTGTCATGGCTACCGCCGATTCGGATATGTGCGCGGTGACGATGCCCGCGAGCCGCCGTTTCTACGTGCACGTGGGCAGCTTGGGCTTTCTCGTCGCCGCCCAGCCCTCGGTGTTCAATGAGGTGGCCACGGCGCTCGCGCTTTCTGGTGCAAGCCGGGCGCTGGACCAGGCAGTGGAGGACTGGGCGATGTTCTCGCCCGCCGGAGCGGAGCAGACTCTCGTCACGGGCGCGAGCGAGCTCCATAAGCACGCCGCCGACGCGCTCCGGCTCGCCTTCCAGTGCATGGTGCATCTCGTCCCTGCCCGGTTCGGCGCCACGGAGCTGCTGCTCGGCGCGTCGGAGCAGATCAACGCCTGGTGTTTCGAGGACGACTACCTCACATACGCGACTGATGAGGATGCCGCGGCCGTGATGTACGCCGAGACCGGCAGCCTGCGCCGGCTGCGGAGCGAGATCAGGCGGTCCCCCGACTACGACCCCTCGCTGCAGATGATCAGCGGCCAGAGCCTGTTCCTGTTCGACGGGAACGCGGGGACAGGTAAACGGACCGCATTGTTCTATAAGAAGCAGGCGGCCCGGCTGCTGCGCGCCTACCACCCTTCGGCCGTACCGCACGACATCGACGACGCCGCCCTCGCCAAGGTCATCGAGAACTGCGTGAGCCCGTTCGCGGCGACGTTCGACGGCGACTCGGTGCTCGACCAGTGCATGCGCCGGGCCCGCCTGATGGTAGCGCTGCTGGTCCGGAGCCTGCCTCCGGCACCGACCACGACGGTCACCTGTCCTGAGGCGGTCAAGGTGCCCGCCGCAGCCGGGGCTTACTGACCGGCGATCAGTCGAACGCCTCCGGGTCGCTGAGACCAGCGGGCCGCCGAACTGGGCGGGCCGCGACTGTGTCACCGCGTCATCCGGTATGCGCACCTCGATGTCTTTACCCAGGTGCATCAGCGGGTTCGGCTTATCTCCTGCGGCCAAGCTCCCGCGTTATCGCGGTCACGGCCGCCGCTGTGGCGCTGCGCATCGCGGTGCTCAGCGCGCTCGGCCAGCTGGAAAGCTTGACCACGACGGTCTCGCTCGGGCCGTGCACGAACACGTGCTGGCCGTTGATCCCGTCGGCGAAGAACGCTGGCAGCGCGGGCTCCCTCACCCACCAGCCGTTGCGGTAGTGCGCGCCGTCCGGGTAGCCGACCGCGCCGTCCCCCGCCTTGAATGCGGCGGGCCCGTCGAGCGCGCCGCGCACGGTGTCGTCGAACCAGTACGCCTGGATGACCTGGTTGCCGTTGGCCCGCCCCCGCCGCAGCGCGAGGAGGCCGAGCCGGCCGACGTCCCTGAGCGTGGCGCTGATCCCGCCGTCGGCCAGCGCGTTGCCGTACGCGTCGAGGGTGATGTCCGCGTCGAACTCGGCGCCCATCGGCTGCCAGAGCAGCCGCTGGACCAGGTCGGCGAAACGAGCCCGGCCGGCCTTCTCGAGCACCCAGGCAAGCACATCGATGAGGATCGAGCGGTAGCGGAACTCCGCGCCGTGCGGCCCCTCGGCGGCCAGCGTCGCGAAGTACTCGTGCGCATCGGGGCGTGGCTTGCCGTTACCGGGGCGCCACCCGTAAACCTGATCGCTGAGGGCGATCTCCGCCTCGGGGTCAGCGTAGTCCTCACGGAACCTGATCCCGGCCCGCATGTCGAGCAGGTGCTGCACGCGCGCGCCCTGGAAGGCGGTGCCCGTCAGTTCTGGCACGATGGACTCGACCGGCGCGGTGACGTCGAGCAGCCCCTGGCCGGCCAGCGCCCCCGCGATCAGGCCGGTCACCGACTTGGACACCGACATCAGCAGGTGCGGCACGTCGGGCCGCAGCCCGTTGAAGTACCGCTCGGTCACGATCCGGCCCTTGTTGATGACGAGGAACCCGTCGGTGTAGGTCGCGTCGAGCAGCTCATCGAGGGTGAGCCGGCCGAAATGATCCGTGGCGAACCCGACCCGGCCCAGGTCGCGCTCGTATCGTGGCAATGCCCACGCCGGCCCGTCGCCGCGCGAGATGCGGGCGGTCGGGATCAGCTCCCTGACGTGCTGGAACGCCCACCGGTTGAACGGCTCTGACAGCCAGTTCCGCACCGTGACGAGCTCGTCGGGCGAAAAGGGCGGCGCTCCCGCCATCGGCCCGGTACTGTCCGTGGTCACTCGAACGCCTCCGGGTCGCCGGCGCCGCGGCGGACGATCTCCGGCTCGTCGCCGGAGAAGTCGATGACGGTGGTCGGCTCGGTGCCGCAGTCGCCCGAGTCGAGCACCGCGTCCAGGAACTGGCCGAGTTCCTCGTTGATCTCCCAGCCCTGCGTCATCGGCTCGTCCTGCCCGGGCAGCAGCAGGGTCGCGGAGACCAGCGGCTCGCCGAGCTCGGCGAGCAGTGCCTGGGTGACCGCATGGTCCGGTATGCGCACCCCGATGGTCTTCTTACCCGGGTGCATCAGCCGGCGCGGCACCTCCTTGGTCGCGGGCATGATGAACGTGTAGCGGCCGGGCGTCGCCGCCTTGACGGCGCGAAAGACCCGGTTGGGTATGGTCACGAACTTCCCGAGCTGCGCGAAGTCCTGGCACACAAGCGTGAGATGGTGCTTGTCGTCCAGCTGGCGGATCGTCCTGATCCTGGCGATGCCGTCGGTGCTGCCGATCTGGCAGCCGAGCGCGTAGCAGGAGTCAGTCGGATAAGCGATCACGCCGCCACCGCGCACGAGGTCGGCCACCTGTGTGATGGACCGCCGCTGCGGGTTGGCCGGATGGATGTCGAAGTACCTGGCCATACAAGGAGTCTAGGCCCGCAAGGCCCGCTTACCTCAGTCGTAGTAGTACTGGCCGTGCCGCAGGCGCATGAACTGCTCACCGCGCTGGCCGAGCGCCTTGCGCACGTATCCCACGCCGCCCAGGGCGGCGGCCACGATGGCCGCCATGGCCGCGAGGATCGAGGCGCCGAACAGCGCCAGCCCGCCGACGACATGGCCGAGCAGCATCAAGATCAGGCCGACGAAGAACGCGGCGGGCACGGCGGCCACCATCAGCACGGCGAGCACGCCAAGCACGATCACCGCCCGCGCCGACCAGCCGAGCCGCGGCGTGCCATACCGAAACGTCATTGTCGCTCACTCCTCATCAGACACGACATACTTAAGATATGTCGTGTCAAGGACTAACGCAACTGGCCGCCGCCCTGTTCCCGGGTCTCAGCGGGCTAGCCGCGCGAAGTAGTCGCGGCAGTCGTCGTCGAGGCCGGCGATGAGTCCGATGTAGCCGTCGGGGCGGACGACGACCCGGCCGCCGTGCGGCAGCCCGTACCTGACGGCCGCGACGGCGAGGGGGTCTTCGATCACAGCGTCATAGCCCGGTACTGGCACCGGGGTGGCGGCCCGCAAGGCGGGTGCCGACTAGGTCCCGCACCGTGCTGCGCGCGCCGTCGGCCCCGATGACCCAGGCGGCGTCGGCGCTCTCTGCTTGCCCGCTGGCGCGAGCGAGCGTGAGGTGAACGGCGTCCGCGTCCTGGCTCAGCCCGGTGAGTTCCGTGCCGCGCTCGACGGTCACGCCGAGGGCCGCCAGGTGCTCGGCGAGAATCCGTTCTGTCTCCGTCTGCGCGGTGACCACCGTGAACGGGAAGGCGCTGTCGACCTGGCCGAACTCCACCTGGGCGAGGTGACGGCCGCCCGCGTACATCTCCATCCTGGTGGCCTTCACTCCGGAGGCGGCCAGCTCGGCCGCGAGCCCCATCCGGTCGAACATCTCCAGGCTGCGTGCGTGCACGGCGATCGCGCGCGACTCGGTGGTCGGCGCGGTCAGCTTGTCGATAATGCGGACGGGGACGCCGCGGCGGGCAAGCTCGACGGCGGCGACCAGGCCGACAGGCCCGGCCCCCACCACGACAACGGCAGCGGCTGACTGCTCCACGACGCCAACCTAGTGGTTCGCGCGGTGCCTGCGGTCCGCGCGCCAGCAGTGTGAGCGCATTGGGATCTCGATGAGGCCGTCGGCGCCGGCGCGCGGCAGGAGTTCCTGGCGGGCGTGGGCCAGGGCGGCGGCCCGTTCCTGGCCGGAGGCGGTGATGAGGCCGCTGTAGGTGGCCAGGTAACCGACGATCTGGTCCACCGTCATGCACCTGGCGAAGGTGAACGACGCGGTGGCGACGTTCTCGAACGGCGCGTCGGGCGGCAGCGTGACCTCGTGGCGCCTCCGCCGGTGTCCCGCGTCACCGGACGGCGCGTCCTGTGGTGTGTTGCGTGGCAGGTCGAGCCTGGCCACCCAGTCGGTCTGCCGGTCCCTGCCGGTCCAGATCACGCCGAGGCGGCCGCCGTCGGCGAGCACGCGGGCCATCTCGGGTATGGCCTGGCCCGGGTCGAGCCAGTGCCACGCCGATGAGACGAACACCCCGCCGGCGCTCGCGTCGGGCACCGGGATGACCTCGCCGCGCCCCTCGACGGCACGCACACCCGGTGACCTGGCGGCGAGCACTTCGCGCATCCGGTCGTCGGGCTCGACAGCGATGACATTCTCGACCCGGCGCTGCAGGGCGCGGCTGAACAGCCCGGTGCCGGCGGCGATGTCGATCGCGGTACGGCAGTCAGGCGGCACTAGCCAGTCGAGCGCCTCTTGCGGCGGTCCCGGCCGCAGCCGGTCGTAGTCGCCCGCCACCTCACCGAACGAGGTCGCCCTAGCCTCACCAGCAGCCATCGCCGCACGGTAACACATGTGCCGGCTGGCCCCGTATCGTGGGGGTGTGACTGCGCAGCCACTCTCCCGTCACCTGCTGCGAGCCCGTGACCTGGCCGACACCCGCTACGCCGAGGAGCTGACGGTAGCCGACATGGCCCGCGCCGCCGGGCTCTCCCCGTCGTACTTCAGCACCGCGTTCAAGCGCGCCTTCGGCGAGTCACCGCACCAGTACCTGCTGACGCGGCGGCTGGAGCGGGCCGCCGCGCTGCTGCGGGTGACCGACTGGTCCGTGGCCGACGCGTGCTTCGCCGTCGGCTGGGGCAGCGTCGGGTCGTTCACGGCGAGTTTCAGCCGCGTCTACGGCTGCTCCCCCACGGCCTACCGGCGCCGCTGGCCGCCGGCGGCGCGGCTGGTCAGGATTCCGCAGTGCGTGGCCATGGCGTATGCCCGGCCGCAGAACCGTACGTTTCGAGAAGACGCAGGCCAGGCCCGTTCGTAGGGTTCTTCTTGTAACCACTCGGATACCGGAGGACCACGATGATCAAGATCGCCAACGTGCAGTTCTGGGTGCACGACCAGGATGAGGCGCTCGCCTTCTACACCAAGACGCTCGGCTGGGAGGTGCGCGCCGACGTCGTCATGGAAGCGTGGAGCTTCCGCTGGCTGGTGGTGGGGCCCGCCGGGCAGCCGGAGGTCGGCCTCGTGCTGATGCCGGTGCCGCGCCCGCCCATGTTCGACGCGGACACCAGCGCGGCGCTCGGTGACCTGGTGGCCAAGGGAGCGGGCGGGACGCTGTTCCTGGAGACCGACGACTGCAAGGCCGCCTACGACGACCTGTCCGCCCGCGGCGTCACCTTCAACGACCCGCCGACCCAGCAGGCCTACGGCATCGACACCTCGTTCCGCGACCCGTCGGGCAACAACATCCGCCTCACCCAGGTGCTCGAGTTCGACCCGGCGCGGGGCAGTGGCGCCTAGGGACAGTGGCGCCTAGCCGGTGGACTAGGGTCGGTGTGTGCCAGTTGAGGTGACCGATCCGTTCGCGACCGCGGCCCTGCGCGCGCGGGTTCTCGACGCGTGGGCCGCGTCGCCGAGCAGGTTCCGTGAGGATGCCAACGCCGAGGATGACTACGCGCTCGGCGGCTACCGGGACCGGGTCATCGTGGAGCTGGCGCAGAACGCGGCGGACGCCGCGGCCAGGGCCGGGGTGCCGGGCAGGCTACGGCTGACGCTGCGGGACGGGACGCTGACCGCGGCCAACGCCGGGGAGCCGCTCGACGCGGCAGGTGTCGAGTCGCTGTCCACGCTGCGCGCGTCGAGCAAGCGCGACGACGCGGTGTCCGGGGAGGCGGCCGGCGAGACCGTCGGCCGGTTCGGCGTCGGGTTCGCGGCGGTCGTCGCGGTCAGCGATGAGCCGCGCATCCACTCCGCCGCCGGCCGGGTCGGCTGGTCGCGTTCGGCGACGCGCGACCTGGTCGCGGGTATTCCGGCGCTGGCCGGCGAACTGGCCGCGCGAGCGGGTCACGTGCCGGTGCTGCGGCTGCCGTTCGCGGAGCCCGACTCCGGCTCAGTCCCCGACGGTTTCGCCACGGCGGTGGAGCTGCCGCTGCGTGACGCGGACGCGGTCCGCCTCGTCGGACGGCTGCTCACGGAGGCCGGGCCGGCGCTGCTGCTCGCGCTGCCAACGCTGGCCGAGGTCGAGATCGATGCCGACGGGGAGCGGCGGCTGCTCACCGCGACGCACGACGGCGGCCGCTGCGTCATCACCGTGGACGGCACGGAAAGTGCCTGGCGGGTCGCGTCCGCGGGCGGCGAGCTCGACCCGGCGCTGCTCGCCGACAGGCCCGCGGAGGAACGCGCGAGGACGATCTGGTCCGTCCGCTGGGCCATTCCGGTCAGGGAGACAAACACGCCGACGGGCCGACTGCCCGCGGGCGTCGCCGCGGTGGTGCACGCGCCGACGCCAGCCGACGAGCCGCTTGGCCTGCCCGCGCTGCTGCTCTCGTCGTTCCCGCTCAGCCCGGACCGGCGGCACGTCGCGCCCGGGCCGGTGACCGGCTTCCTCGTCGAGCGGGCCGCGGAGGCGTACGCGGGGCTGCTGCCGGATCTCGCAGTCGCCCCGAGCCTGCTCGACCTAGTGCCCGGGCCGGTCGCCGGCGGCGAGCTCGCCGCCCGGCTGAGCAGCGCCATCGTGGCGCTACTGCCGGACATTCCGTTCCTGCCCCCGGCACAGCCGGAAAACGCCGCGACGGACGGCGGCGCGCGAGTGCGGCCGCGGGACGCGGTGCTGCTCGGTTCCGCCGCGCCCGGGCTGACCGGGCTGCTCGCCCCGGTGCTGCCTCATCTCATCGACGGGCCGCCCCGGCATCCCGCGTACGCGGTGCTCGGGGTGCGCCGGATGCCGCTCGCGGAGCTGGCCGACCTGCTCGCCGGGCTTGGCAAGGATCCCGCATGGTGGCGTGAGCTGTACGCGGCGCTCGCCGACGTGCCGGCCGAGGAACGCGCCGAGCTCGGCGCGCTGCCGGTTCCGCTGGCCGACGGCCGACTGGCCCGCGGCCCACGCGGGCTGCTGCTGCCGGGGCCGGGACTCGAACAGGCCGGCGACCTCGTCGTGCTCGGGCTGCGGGTAGTCGACCCGGCCGCGGCGCATCCGCTGCTTGCCAGGCTCGGCGCGGTCGAGGCGACGCCCAGGTCCGCGCTCGAGGACCCGGCCACCCGCGCCGCCGTCGCCACCTCCTACGACCGGGCGGTGGAGGCGTACTACGACGACGACAGCCCGCACCTGGTCGCCGACGCCGTGCTCGGCCTGCTCCGCGCGGTCGGCGCCGAGCCCGGCGACTACCCGTGGCTCGCCGAACTAGCGCTGCCAGGCGACGACGGCGACTGGTACCCGGCGGGCGAACTGCTGCTGCCTGGCTGCCCGCTCGCGGACCTGATCGCGGACGACGCGCCGTTCGGCACGGCCGGAGACGACCTGGTGGACCGCTACGGCGCGGCGACCCTCGAGGCGGCCGGCGTGCTGTCTACGTTCGGCCTGCTCACGGTGGAGGACGTGGAGATCGACGAGGATCACCTTGACCTCGATCTGGACGGAGTCGCCGACTGGGCCGCCGACACCAGGGACAGGCTGCGGCTGGTCGACGGCGGCCTTGCCGACGACGGCGGCCTTGCTGCGCTTCCGCCCGGCGGTCTGGCTGGCCTGCCGCCGGTCGCGCCCGAGTTCACCTGCGTCCGCGACCTCGACCTAGTGGACCCGGATCGCTGGCCGCGTGCCCTTGAGCTGCTGGCGCGGCCGCCGCTGCGCGCCGCTGTTACCGAGCCGCTGCGGTTGCTTCTGCCGGATGGCAGCCGCGCCGACGTGCCGTCCTACACCGCCTGGTGGTTGCGGCAGCACCTGCTGCTCGGCGGACGCCGGCCGGGCGAGCTGCGCACCGGCGACTCCGATCCGTTGCTCGCCGGTCTTTACGACGTGATCGACGAGGCCGGTGCCGCCGACGACCACGCCGACGTCATGCTCGCCCGGGTGCTCGCCGACCCCGCGGTCATCCGCGCGCTCGGCGTCCGGGTCTCGCTTGCCGGGCTGCTCGCCGAACCCGGCGGCGCCGACGAGCTGCTCGCGAGGCTGGCCGACCCGGACCGCCCGGTCACCCGCACCCAGCTGCGGTCGCTGTGGTCGGCGCTCGCCGCCGCCGAGGGGGTCACAGCCGGCCGGCTCACTCCTCCGGACCGGGTCCGCGCCGTGCACGGCGACAAGGTCACCGTCGCCGGAGCCGACGACGTGCTCATCCTCGATTCTCCCGACCTGTGGCCGCTCGCCGCGGACCGGCCCCTCGTCCTGGCGCCCTACGAGCACGCCGTGCGCCTCTCCGACCTGCTGGACCTGCCGCTCGCGTCGGAGGAGATCGCCGGGGCCGTCGAGTCGGACGGCGAGTTGCGTCCGGTTCCCGACGTGGTGCGCGGGGTGCTCCCGGACGCGCCGGCCGGCTACCGCGAACACGACAGACTCCTCGTCGACGGCACCGACCTGCCGTGGCGCTGCACCGGCGGCGAACTGCACGCCGCCACCGCGGAGGGCCTCGCGCACGGCCTTGCCTGGGCGGCCGGGCGCTGGTCCGCCAGGCACCTGGTCGCGGAGCTGCTGCTCAGCCCGGACGAGACCGCCCGCATCCTGGCCGAGGCGGACCTGGACACGGACTGACCCTTCCACTATCCGCTAGGAGTGAGGCGGAGCGGCGGGTCAGGGCACCTTGGTGTAGAACACGCCGAGCTTGTCGACCTCATCGCCGGATCGTCCGAAGAAGCCGGAGATCTGGTAGCCCGAGCGTGCGGTGAACGTGGTGCAGTCCGAGGTCGCCACCCCGCCGGCGAGCGTGTGGCCGAGGTTGGTGGTCCACTTGGCGTAGAACAGCCGCTCGCCGCCGTTGTAAGACCCTTCGCAGACGTTCAGGCTGACCGGGTACTCGCCGCCGGCCAGGGCAAGCGAGGCGGCGGTGCCGCCGGTGCCGCCGTGCGTGAACGTGGTCCCGTTCGACAGCTTGAGCCCGATGTTGTCGACCCGGTTGCCCGAGCGGAGCGTCAGGGTCGAGACCCCGGTGCTCGCCGGGATGGAGTTGATGTCGTTGAACGCCGTCCCGCCGGTGCCGCCGAAGTCGTCACTGGCCTGGTAGGACGAGTTCTCCGACCACGAGACGTCGGTCAGGATCGGGTCCATGTCCGACAGCATGAGCCCGTTGGAGTCCAGGAACTTCGGTGCTCGTTGTTGTAGTTCGTCGCCGTCAGCGTGACCCACTTGCTGCTGCGGTACATGAACTTGTTGGTGACTTCGCAGGTGTTGGTGATGGCTGCCTCGTCGCAGACCAGGTCCGCGGCGCCGGCCGCGGGCGCGACCCCGCCCATCGGGCCAGTGCGGGGTGAGGGGAGGAAGGATGAGGGCGGCTACGCCGCGCTGATCAGAACCGTCACGCCGTTGCGGGCGTAGCGGACCACGGCGCTGTAGCCGGAGGTGGCGACTGAGACGGCGCCGAACGCGCCGCGTACCTGCCGCGCCGACAGAAGCTGGATCGCGGCCCGGCCGCTGATGCCGTCGGGCAGGCTGATCACCAGCGAGCTGCCGCCGTCAAGCAGTGCGCCGCCGGCCACCGCGAGGACCGGGCCATCGGTGCCCGCACCCAGCGTCACCGCCAGGGTGCCATCCAGCTTGAGCGTGCCGCCGATCCGCACGGTGCCGTCGGTGTCGTCGTCCTGGCCGCCCTGGCCGGCCCACTTGACCGCCGCGGCGGCCGTGCTAGCCGGGTCGGCCGGCGCGGGCGTGACCGCGAGCGTCCCGGCCGCGCCCACCTGGACGGGGCCATTGCCGAGCGCGTTCGGTGAGGTGGCGACCAGAGTGCCGCCGGTGATGACGGTGCCGCCGCGGAAGGAGTTCTCGCCCGACAGGACGGTCATCGGCACGTCGGACGGGCCGCGGCGCGGCAGCACGTAGGTCCACCACGGCTGGATCATCCGCTTGTTCAGCTCGCGCGAGGCGTACGGGTCGGTGTCGAGCCCGGCCGAGTGCGCGGCGGCGAACAGGTCGCCGGAACCGGTCGCGGCGTCGAAGTACGCCAGCGCCGTCGCGCGGGCGTTCGCCTTGACCGTCGCGTTCGCGGGGTCGCTGAGGATCGCCGCCGCCAGCGCGGTGCCGAGGATGCGGCCGCCGAGCACGTCCACGGACGAGTGCATGCCCGCGACGATCCGGTAGTTGGCCCGTTCCATCGCCCGGGCGATGATCTCCTGGAACCGTTCGGGCACCGCGTAGGCGTAGGCCAGTCCCGCGAGGTAGAACGCGTTGGTGTGGCCGCTGGGGAAGCCGCTGTCGCTCGCCGGGGTCAGCGAGCGCTGGAGCAGGAGCTGCGGCGCGACCACGACGTCCGACTGGTACACAGGGAAGCCGTACTGGTCGACGGTCCCGGTGTCGACCACCTGGCTGTCGTCGTTCATCCGCCAGGGCCGCGGGTACAGGAACGTGTTCTTGGCCGGGTTGCCCGACGAGTAGTTCCCGCGCAGCGTGGTCACCAGCGTGACCACGGCGCCGAGCGCGGAGGCCGGGCTGCCCGCCCCGGTCATGGACCCGGCCGGCGAACCCGCGGGCACCGCGTCGTTGACCTGGGTTGCCGGGATTCCGTCCGGCGCGGACGTGATCGACGTGACCGCCAGGGAGCCGGCATAGTAATACCGCGCCAGCGGCCCGAGCCCGCCGATCATGTCATAGCTCTGGTCTTGCCGGTCGACGATAAACGATTCTTTAGCCTCGTCCTCGGTGCGCTTGGCGGTAACCCAGACGGAATGCAGCATGTTGGCATACAGCGCGCCGGCGTCAAGGACGGTGCCGTTGTTCCAGGCAGTACCCGTCTGCCAAAGCGTAGAGAATCCGGAGAGGATTTCCACAGCGGCGTTAGATGAGAAGGTCAGGTCCGACGACACATTCGTCTGGTAATGCTCAATGAAGGGAAGCAGCGAATAGACCGTGCCCGCGGTGCCCGTGCTTGATGACACGGCGGTGGACGCCGCGGCGGTCGCCTGCCAGCCAAGGACGCGGGGTGCGAGCACAAGCCCAGCGGTGGCGGCGGTCGCGTTGCGGAGGAATCTCCGCCTGTTCATTGCAGTCATGAGCCAAAGTTTCCGGTCGGTGAATGACCGGCGATCAAACAGACCGCGACACATAGTCGGCGAAAGTACAAAATATGTGACAAGAGCTTATCTATATTTACCAATTTCCATAAAAGCGCGGCCGACCGGGAGAGAGTGCGGGCGCATTGGGGCGAAGGCACGAACCCGTTCGGGATGATCCTGGTTATCGTCTTAGCGGTCCGCCAGGCGGCGGTCGGCGTCGTCGCCGAGGAGGGCACGGGACAGCTTGGCGAGCACGTGCTCGAGCTCGGCGTGCTGCTCGGGTGACCAGCCGGCCAGCTGGCCCTCCAGCCAGGTCTTCTCGGTGGCGAAGAGCCGGTCCGCGGTGTCGCGGCCGTTGGGGGTGAGGGCGAGGACGCCGTCGGTGCGGGTGATCAGGCCGCGGTCGACGAGCAGCTGGGCGTTGGGGCGGCCCTCCTCGACGGTGACGCCCGCCTGCTTCGCCAGTTCGGGGCCGGGGGTGGCGCCCTGGCGGGCGAGGCGGGTCAGGATCCAGCAGGCGCCGCCTGTCAGGTCGAGGCCGGCCGCGCGAGCCAGCCTGGCGTAGCCGAAACGGCGCAGGTCTGTGGCGGACAGCCGGGACACCACCCGCTCCGCCTCCTGCGCCGACGTCCTGTTCGTCGGCGCGCCGCCGAGCGCCTCGCCGAGGTCGGCGGCGCTGGCCGCGTTGCGCAGCGTCGTGCCCTGCGCCGTTGCCGCGCCCGCCGCAGTGCGCAGCGGCACCTCGCGCAGGAACCAGGCCAGCACGAACGCGACGAGGGCGATCGGCACCGCGGTACGGAACACCGGCTGCAGCGCGAGGCTGTAGGCATGCTCGATCGCGTCGCGCAGGTCGGCGGGCAGCGCCTTGAGCGCGCTCGAATTGGACTGCACGCTCGCCGCGCTGAACCCCTTCGGCAGGTTCTTGCCTCTCAGCGCCGCACCCAGCTGGTTCACGAGCTGGTTGGCGAAGATCGCGCCGAACACCGAGACGCCGAACGACCCGCCGATCGAGCGGAAGAACGTCACGCCCGAGGTGGCCGCGCCGAGATCGGCGTAGCTGACCGTGTTCTGCACCGCGATGACAAGCACCTGGATGATCAGGCCGAGGCTGAAGCCGAGTATGAAGAAGTACAGGCTCATCAGGCCGGACGAGGTGGTCTCGTCCATCGTGGACAGCAGGAACAGCGCGACAGCCAAGATGGCCGTGCCCACGATCGGGAACACCTTGTAATGCCCGGTCCGTGCGATGAGCTGCCCGCTGCCGATCGAGGTGACCAGCAAGCCGAGCACCATGGGCAGCAGGTAGACGCCGGAGATGGTCGGCGAGACGCCGTGCACCACCTGGAGGAACAGCGGCAGGTAGGACAGCGCGCCGAACATGGCGAACCCGGCCGCCAGGCTTATCGCGGCGGAGACGGAGAAGACGGAGTTGCGGAACAGCCGCAGCGGCAGCACCGGCTCCGCGGCGTAACGGGCGGAGAAGTACCAGGCGACGAGCAGCGCCGCAGACGCGACGAACAGGCCGATGATCACCGGCGAGTTCCACGCGTAGGTGGTGCCGCCCCAGGAGGTGGCGAGCACCACGGCGGTGGCGAACCCGGCGAGCGTGGCCGCCCCGAGGTAGTCGATCTTGTGCTGCTGCTTGGTGCTGACGGCGGGGAGCACGATGGCGATCACCACGAGGGCGATCGCGCCGATCGGCAGGTTGATGTAGAAGACCCAGCGCCAGCTCAGGTTGTCCACGAAGAAGCCACCGAGCAGCGGGCCGATGACGGACGCGACGCCGAAGACGGCGCCGAACGCGCCCTGGTACTTGCCGCGTTCCCGCGCCGGGACGATGTCGCCGATGATCGCCTGGGTGAGCACCATCAGGCCGCCGCCGCCGATGCCCTGCAGCGCGCGGAAGGCGATGAGCTCACCCATGTTCCGTGCCTGGCCGCAGACGGCCGAGCCGATCAGGAAGATCACGATGGCGGTGAGGAACAGGTACTTGCGGCCGTACTGGTCGCCGAGCTTGCCCCAGACCTGCGTGGTCGCCGTGGAAGCGAGCAGGTACGCGGTGACCACCCAGGACAGGTGCGACAGGCCGCCCAGGTCGTTGACGATGGTGGGCAGCGCGGTGGACACGATCGTCTGGTCAAGCGCGGCGAGCAGCATCGCCAGCATCAGCGCGCCGTAGATGACCAGCAGCTTCTGCCCGTGTTCCGCCGTGGTCTGCTGCGGCTCCTCCGTGGCTTGCCGCGTCGCCTCCGCGCCCGCCGTTTGCCGGTCACCCGCCTGGCCGTCACCCGCCTGGCCGTCACCTGCCTGGCCGTCACCTGCCTCCCGGCCACCTGCCTGCTGTGCCGGAATGCGCGGCCCCGGGGGCGACGATTCCCCTGATGTCGTCACCGATTGCTGATACCCCGGTTACCACGATGGGAACTTTTGGGCCGGTCAGCCGGGGTTAGCCGGGAGTTAGCCGGGGCGGACCGCGTGCCAGGTGCCGCCGAACTGGACCACGCCGTTACCGCCGACGTCGCCCGGGTCGAAGTCGCCCGCGAAGGTGTAGAGCGGATGGCCGTCGTAGCTGGCCTGGACCGTTCCGCCGGGCCTGGTGATCGTGCCGAGCGTGCCTGGCAGGATGACGCCTGCGGCCGGCCGTGGCACGCCGGTCACCGGAGGCCACTGCGCGATGCACAGGGTGTCGCAGGCGGAGGACCGGGCGGTGTCCTTGCTGAACCAGTAGAGCGTGTAGCCGGTGCCGCTGCCGAGCACGGTGCCCGCGGCGGGGGTGCGCAGCGTCTTGAGGAAGGCGACGGCGTTGCCGCCGATGGTTCCGGACAGCATGCTCGGCGATCGCTGCGCGCCCGGCTGTCCGGCAGTGGCGGAGCAGGCCGTCGCGAGCGGCATGGTCAGGGCCAGCGCCGCGATCAGTGCGGCACCGCGCGTGCGTCCGCGACCTCGCATGGCACTCCCGTCCGCCTTGTCCTGTGCCGATGTCCGCCTTTTGCCTTGCCGCGATATTACGTCCGCATCGGCGAGGGATAGCCGGGATCGTCTACCCTGGCAAACCATGACATGGAAGCTGGGGGGCCGCGGTCGCGTCGCACGCCGGGTGCTGCTGGTACTCGGCGGGGCCGGGCTTTGCGTGGGCTTCCTCGCGGGAACGGCATTCGCGCACGTCACGATCTCGCCGGGGTCCGCGCCGCAGGGATCGACGGCGGAACTCACCTTCCGGGTGCCGAACGAGGAATCGAGCGCGGCCACGGTGGAACTCCAGGTCCAGGTGCCCACCGACCATCCCATCGCGCAGTTCCTCGTCCAGCCGGTCCCCGGCTGGACGATCAGCGTGCGGACGGTCAAGCTGGCCCGGCCCGTCATCACCCACGACGGATCGTTCGGCACCGCGGTGTCCGAGGTGACCTGGACGGGCGGCAAGATCCTGCCCGGCCAGTACCAGGACTTCTCCGTATCGGCCGACCCGCTGCCGACCGGCGTCAGCCAGCTGGCGTTCAAGGCGATCCAGACCTACTCCAACGGCGACGTGGTGCGGTGGATCGACCTGCCGCAGGCGGGCCAGCCCGCTCCGGAGCACCCGGCACCGATCCTGACGCTCACCCAGGCGGGCACGGGCGCTTCGGCGGGCACGGGCACTTCGGCGGCGGACAGCGTCGTACAGGCTGACCCGCAAGCCGGGGCGGGGAGTGACACCACGGCGCTCGCACTCGGTGCCGCCGGGCTCGCCGCCGGGCTGCTCGGCCTGGCCGCGGGCGGTGCGGCCTTGCTGCGCAGCCGGCGCCGGTGAGGCGCATCGCGGCGCTCGTCATCCTGGTGGCGGCCGCGCTCGCCGCCACGGCGCCCGCGGCGTTCGCTGCCCCGGCGGCGTTCACGTCTTCTGCTGCCCCCGCGGCGCGCGCACTGCTTGCGCACGCCGCGCTCGCCTCCACCCAGCCAGCCGACGGCACCGTGGTGGCCAGCGCGCCGAAACAGGTCAGCGCCTCTTTTGACCAGCCCGTGGGGCTCACCGCCGACAGCCTCGTGGTGTACTCGCCGGGCGGCCAGCGGGTCGACGACGGGCAGGCCACGCTGGTGTCCAGCTACGAGGTCGCCGTCGGCCTGCTGCCCGGCCTCGGCGACGGCACCTACACCGCCGTCTGGCACGTGATCTCCGCCGACACCCACCCGGTGACGGGCGCGTTCACCTTCTCGGTCGGCGCGCCGAGCGCGACCCACGTCGGCGCGCTCGCGCCCTCGTCCGGCGACGCCCTGGTGAGCGACCTGTTCGGCGCGGTCCGCTGGCTTGAGTACCTGTGCTTCGCGCTGCTCGGCGGCGGGGTCGCGTTCCTGATCGTCTGCTGGCCCGAGGGCGGTGCCGTGCGCGGTGTTGGCCGGCTGGTCACGCTGAGCGCGTTCGCACTGCTCGTCAGCACGCTGCTCGGCCTGCTGCTGCAGGGGCCGTACAGCGCGGGCACCGGGCTGAGCCAGCTGGTCAGCGGAACGCTGGTCCGCACGACCCTGCACGGGCGTCTCGGTCCGGCGTCCGAGGCGCGCGAGCTGATGTCACTGCTCGCCACCGGGACCGCGAGCTTCCTGCTCCCCCGGCTGCCGGATGCCACACAAGGGTTCCGCCGGGCCGCCGCTGCCGGATGGGCGGTGCTGACCACGGCCATCGCCGCGAGCTGGGCGGTGTACGACCACGCGTCCACCGGCGTGCAGTCGCCGTGGGGTATCCCCGCCGACATCGTCCACCTAGACGCGATGGCGTTGTGGATCGGCGGCCTCGCGGTGCTCGCCGGGTTCGCGCTGCGCAGCCCGGGCACGCCGGCGGTGATGCGCGCCGTGCCGCGGTTCTCCGCGATCGCGCTCGGTTGCGTCGCCACCATCGTGGCCAGCGGCGCCTACCAGACCTGGCGCGAGGTCGGCTCCTGGGGCGCGCTGTTCGACACTAGCTACGGCCGGCTGATCCAGGCCAAGATCGCGGGCCTCGGCGCCCTCATCGTGCTCGGCTATGTGGCAAGGCGGCTGATCAGCCGCGGCAGGTTCCCCGGCGAGGGGTGGGAGCGTGCGATGCGCCGGCTGCGCCGCGGCGTGGCGGAGGAACTGGCCTTCGCCGCGGCCATCCTTGCCTGCACCGCCATGCTGGTGAACACCGCCACCGGCCGGGAGGCCTACGCGCCCACCGTCAGCGCGAGCCAGGCGTTCAACACCGGCGGCCCCGGCGGCACGGGCATCGTGCATGTCTTCGCGACCCCGGCCAGGCTCGGGCCGAACACCATCCAGGTGTACCTCACCACCGCCGGCGGCCGCGCGTTCGTCCCGGCTCAGGTCACGGCCGCGCTGTACTTTCCGGCCCGGAACCTCGGGCCGCTGCCTGTCACGCTCACCCGCACCGCTCCCGGCCAGTACAAGACCGACAGCGCCCCGGTGACGTTCACCGGGCAGTGGACCCTGCAGATCGTGGTGCGCAGCGACGCGTTCGACGAGACCAGCGTGACGTTCCCGCTCGCGATCCACTAATAGCCGCAACCCGCGGGATCTTCCTATATCCCCGCAGTCCCGGCGTTAGACTCGTCACCCGGTGGGGCCTGGCGGCAGATGCGGCATCCGGTGGCGAGGGGGAATCCGATGAAACTGACGCGCAGGCAGGCACTGCGCGCGGGCGCGACGGTCGCGGTCGCCGGAGCGGCGATAGAGCTGCCGCTGTGGCTCGAGGGACGCGGCGCGCAGGCCGCACAGCTCGACCCCACCACGATTCCGCAGTTCGTCACGCCGCTGTACGTGCTTCCCGCGATGCCCGCGTCCGCCGTCGGCGCGAAGACCGACGGCTACGTGATCGCCGCCAAGCCGTTCAGGCAGCAGATCCTGCCCAAGCATTTCCCGTCCACTCCGGTCTTCGGTTTCGGCGCGGCAGGCCACCCTGGGTCCTTCCACGCGCCCGCCCGCACGATCGAGGCGACTGTGAACCGGCAGACCCGGGTGGTCTGGGCCAATCAGCTCGTCAACGCCGCGGGCGGGTACGTCCCGCACATCCTGCCGGTCGACCCGACGCTGCACTGGGCAAACCCTCCGGGCGGGACGGCACACCGGGACTCGGTGCAGACGTTCACGAAGACACCAGGACCGTACACCGGGCCGGTACCCCTGGTCGTGCACCTGCACGGCGCCCACACTTATGAGGACTCCGACGGCTACCCGGAGGCCTGGTACCTGCCGCACGCCAAGAACATCCCGTCCGGCTATGCCATCTCGGGCAGCAAGTACGCACGGTTCGCGGCGGAGGCCAAGCACCGCTTCGGTGTCACCTGGGGCAAGGGCATGGCCCAGTACGAGTACGGCAACGACCAGCGGGCGACCGCCCTGTGGTTCCACGACCACAGCCTCGGGATGACCCGGCTCAACGTGCGGGCCGGGCTGCTTGGCCAGTACATCCTGCGTGGCGGCGGCAGCGACCTGAAGGCCGGCGTGCTGCCCGGGCCCGCCCCGCGCCGGGGCGAAAAGCCGGGCACACGGCATTACGAGATCCCCCTGGTGATCCAGGACCCGTCCTTCACCACTGACGGCAGGCAGTACCTGCCCTCGGCCAACACGTTCTCCTCCGGGCCCTACATACCCGAGTCGGACATCCCGCCCATCTGGAACGAGCTGTACTACGGGAACACGATCACCGTGAACGGCAGCACCTGGCCGAACCTCAACGTCGAGCCGCGGCGGTACCGGTTCCGTGTGCTCAACGGCTGCGCGGTGCGCCCGCTGACGCTGAAGGTAGTGTCCAACCCCAGCGCGTCGGTGCCCGCGAAGGCGGCCCTGCCGATCTGGGTGATCGGCAGCGACGGCGGATTCCTGCCAGCGCCGGTGGAAACGCCGATCAAGAGCGGCGGCGGACAGCAGGGGCTGCCGGTCCTGCCGGCCGAACGGTACGACATCATCGTCGACTTCACCGGGGTCAAGCCGGGCACGCACCTGTACCTGACCAACGAGGGCGCGGCCGCGACCGTGGGCACGACCGGCTCCATCATGCGTTTCACCGTGGTCCCGCTGGTGTCGAAGGACACGTCGGTCCCCCCGCAGCACCTGAAACTGCCGCACTACACCCCGCCGGGCATGGCGGCGAAGACCAGGCGGGTCTCGTTCAGCGAGCAGATCTCCAATTTCCACCTCACCGCGATCTCCGAGTACACGTGCGGCACGGTCGACGCCAACGGCAACAACACCGCGCTGAGCTGGGAGGACCCGATCACGGAGAAGCCGGCCTTCGGATCGACGGAGATCTGGGAGATCTGGAACTTCTCGCCAGAGGGCGCCCCGGCAGTTTCCCACGTCTTCCACATGCACCTGGTACAGTTCCAGGTCATCGACCGGCGGCCGATCGGCGCGACCTCCGGCACCGCGCCCGGCGCGTGGGAGAAGGGCCCCAAGGACTCCTGCAACGCGCCCACCGGCTACATCACCCGGGTCAAGGCGCACTTCGATCACCGCGGCCTGTTTGTCTGGCACTGCCACTTCCTTGACCACGAGGACAACGCGATGATGCGGCCAATGCAGGTGGTCTGAGACCCGCCGTTCCCAGAGCAGAAAAGCAGAATTTCTTCGTGCTTTCTTATTGTTCGTCTGAGTAGTTTCTTATTGTTTGCGCATGTCAGCACCTGTCGCTGACACTATGGTGTGACATCACGCGCCGCAGCACGCGGAAGTGCCGGAGCAGCGAGGGACCTGGTACGACCACACGTCGCGGGTGGTGCCGATCGGGTTGCCGAGGACGAGAACCGGCGCGTCCCGCGGTCCCTCGATCGAGGAGACGAGCCTTTGCATCAATGCGCCGACTCCTGCTCGCGGTACTCCGCGATCGCCCGGCCGGCGATGGCGAACGCCCGGTTCGCCGCCGGAACGCCGGCGTACAGGCCGACCTGGAGCAGCACCTCCCGGATCTGCTCCTCGGTCAGGCCGTTGCGCAGCGCGGCCTTCACGTGCATGTGCAGCTCATCCTCGTGCTGCAGCGCGGCAAGCACAGTGAGGGTGACGATGGACCGCTCCGGCCGGGTCAGCCCCGGCCTCGACCAGATCTCCCCCCATGCGTACCTGGTGATCCAGTCCTGGAACGGCGCGGTGAACTCGGTGGTGTTCGCCACCGCCCGGTCCACGTGCGCGTCGCCGAGGACCGCACGCCGCAGCTTCATCCCGAGTACAGACCGCCGCTCGTCATCCATGCTTCCTCCGAATCTCTTGTTGCTGTTATCTGCTATCCCTGGGCGTGCGCGTCGAGCGCGGCGGCGATGAACGCGTCCGCGGCACCCAGGTAGCCGGCCGGGTCCAGCGCCTCGTCCACCTGCGCCTGGCCGATCCCCGCCTCGGACAGCTTCTGCACGAACTCGGGCGTGGCGAGCAGCACGTCGCGCAGCGGCACGCCGGACGCCGCGGACCGCGCCGCCGCGCCCGCTACCAGTTCATGCGCCAGGGGGTCGCCGAGCGACTCGCGCAGCAGTGCGGTGACGCGCTCGGCGAGCGGCAGGCCGCCCGCCCGCGCCAGGTTGGCGGCCATCCGCTGCGCGTCGACCTCCAGGTTGGTCAGCAGGTCACGGGCCCAGGCGGCGGCCGAGACGGTGAGCTGGAGCAGGTGGCCGAGCGGCTGCCATTCGGCGTGCCACGCGCCTGCCGCCCGCTGGTACTCCTGCTCGGCGGCCGCGACAAGGGTGGCGAGCAGTCCTGGCGCCTGCTTCGCGCAGCCGAGTATGGCGATCGCGGCGACCGGGTTGCTCTTGTTCGGCATCGCAGAAGAACCGCCGCGGCGCGGACGGTCTCCGCCCGTATTAGAACTGCCCGGATCAGGGCTGCCCTCGGCGACCTCGCGGACCTCGGTCTGCGCAAGCAGGGTCACGTCCCGCGCGATTTTGGACAGCGCCGCGCACGCGCGCGCGGCGGTCGTGCCGACGTCGATGATCCGCAGCCGTTCTGTGTGCCAGGGCAGCGGCGGGTCGCCCAGCCCGAGTTCCTCGGCGAGCAGCGCCTTCACCCGCCCGCCGTCGTCGCCAAGCGAGGCGAGAGTGCCGGCCGCGCCGCCGAACTGCACGGCGAGGCGCGTGTCGCGGACGAAGGCGAGCCACTCGATCGCGCTGTCGAGTCCGGCCAGCCAGCCCGCCGCCACCACGCCGAACGTGACAGGCACCGCCTGCTGCAGCAGCGTCCTGCCGATCATCAGCGTGCCGTGGTGCGCCTCGGCGAGCCGAGCGGCGGCGTCGGCCGCCGCACGCAAGTCGGCGAGTGCCGCGTCCATCGCGTCCCTGGCGAGCAGCATCACCGCGGTGTCCACGATGTCCTGACTGGTCGCGCCGCGGTGCACGGCCGAGCGCGCAGCCGGGTCCGCCACCTTCCTGGCGAGCACCCGGGCCAGCCCTGGCACCGGGTTGCCGGTCAGCGCGGAGGCCTGGGCGATCTCCGCGCGGTCCGCCGCGCTCAACTCGCCGGCCCGTGCGATCCCGGTCACCGCGGCGCCCGCGCCGGCCGGGACCACTCCAGCACGTTCCAGGGCCCTGGCCAGGCCCGCCTCAGCGGCGAGCATGGCTCGCAGCCACGCACTATCGTCGGCGACCAACTGGCCGCGTGCGAATACCCCGTCGAACAGCCCGGGACTTACCGATGCACCGTTCTGGTCAGGCATGCCCGGATGTTATCGTCCGAACATGACCGCACTACCCGCTGGCGGCCCTGAGCTGCCTCAACGCCGCAACCTTGTCACCGAGATCCCAGGCCCCGCCTCGCGGGCGCTGATGGATCGCCGCAACAGCACCGTCGCTCGCGGCGTATCGACCACCCTGCCCGTTTTCATCACCGCGGCAGGCGGTGGCGTGCTCCTCGATGCGGACGGCAACTCCCTCATCGACTTCGGCTCCGGCATCGCGGTCACCTCCGTGGGCAACGCGGCGGCCGCCGTCGTCGACCGGGTGCAGGCCCAGGTGGCTCAGTTCACCCACACCTGCTTCATGGTCGCCCCGTACGAGGGGTACGTGGAGGTCTGCGAGAAGCTCGCGCAGTACACGCCCGGCGACCACGAGAAACGCTCGGCGCTGTTCAATTCGGGCGCCGAGGCCGTCGAGAACGCCATCAAGATCGCCAGGCACTACACCGGCCGCACGGCGGTCGTCGCCTTCGATCACGCCTACCACGGGCGTACCAACCTGACGATGGCGCTGACCGCCAAGAACATGCCGTACAAGCAGGGCTTCGGCCCGTTCGCCAGCGAGATCTACCGGGTGCCGATGGCCTACCCGCTGCGCTGGCCCGACGGCCCCGAGGCGTGCAAGGCCGAGGCGATCGACGTGGTCAAGTCGCTGATCCACACCCAGGTCGGCGAGCAGAACGTCGCCGCCGTCATCATCGAGCCGATCCAGGGCGAGGGCGGCTTCATCGTCCCGCCCGACGGGTTCCTCACCGGCCTCGCCGAGTTCTGCAAGGAAAACGGCATCGTCTTCATCGCCGACGAGATCCAGTCCGGCTTCTGCCGCACCGGCGACTGGTTCGCCTGCGAGCACGAGGGCGTCGTGCCCGACCTGGTCACCACCGCCAAGGGCATCGCGGGCGGCCTGCCGCTCGCCGCGGTGACCGGCCGCGCCGAGATCATGGACGCGGTGCACCCAGGCGGCCTCGGCGGCACCTACGGCGGCAACCCGGTCGCCTGCGCCGCCGCCCTGGGCTCGATCGAGACCATGGAGTCTGAGGACCTGGCGGGCAAGGCACGCCACATCGGCGAGATCATGGTCCCCCGGCTGCGCAAGCTCGCCGAGACCCATCCGGGTATCGCCGACGTCCGCGGCCGGGGCGCGATGATCGCCATCGAGCTGACCAAGCCGGGCACCCTGGAGCCCGACCCGGCCTCCACCGCCGCCGTCGCCGCCTACTGCCACGCCCACGGCCTGCTGGTGCTCACCTGCGGCACGTTCGGCAACGTGCTGCGCTTCCTGCCGCCGCTCGTCATCGGCGCGGACCTCCTCGAGGAGGGCCTCGACATCCTGGAAGATGCCTTCGCGTCGCTGTAATTCCACATCGATATCCCGAACGGGTTCGTGGCTTCGCGTAGCTCGTTCCGTTGCTCGGTAGACGCAAAGCGGGCCGGCCAGGCTTAATCCTGGCCGGCCCGCCGCGCTTTTCGCCGGGTGAGATTACTGCTGGGAGTCGAGCTGCCTTTCCAGGTCGCCGAGGACCCGGTAGCAGCCGAGGACGTCGGCGATGCTGGAGTTGGGCTCGCGGCCCTCGCGGATCGCCGCGACGAATTCGCGGTCCTGGATCTCGATGCCGTTGGTGGACACGTCGACCTTCGAGACGTCGATGGGTTCCTCGCGGCCGTTGACCAGGTCGTCGTAGCGGGCGATGTAGGTGCCGTTGTCGCAGATGTAGCGGAAGAACGTGCCGAGCGGGCCGTCGTTGTTGAAGCTCAGCGACAGCGTGCAGACCTTGCCGGACGGGGTGCGCATGATGATGCCCATGTCCATCGCGATGCCGAGTTCGGGGTGGATGGGGCCCTGCACCGCGTAGGCGAGCTGTGCCTGCTCGCCGGTCTGGTACTGGAACAGGTCGACGGTGTGCGCGGCATGGTGCCACAGCAGGTGGTCGGTCCAGCTGCGCGGGTTGCCCGCCGCGTTCATGTTGGAGCGGCGGAAGAAGTAGGTCTGCACGTCCATCTGCTGGATGGACAGCTCGCCCGCCGCGATGCGGTGGTGGACCCACTGGTGGCTCGGGTTGAAGCGGCGGGTATGGCCGACCATGCAGACCTTGCCGGTCTCCTGCTGTACCCGCTGGACTTCCTGCGCGTCCGCCCAGCTGTCGGCGAGCGGGATCTCCACCTGGACGTGCTTGCCGGCCCGCATCGCGGCAATGGCCTGGCTCGCGTGCAGCTGGGTCGGCGTGCACAAGATCACGGCGTCCACGTCGTCGCGGGCGAGCACCTCATCCAGGTCAGTGCTCGCGTGACCGACGCCGTACTTGTTCGCGACCTCTTCGGCCTGTTCGAGGCGGCGGCTGACGACGGAGGTGACGGTGACGCCGTCGATATTGGCCAGGCCGTCCAGGTGCTTGATACCGAAGGCGCCGGTTCCGGCGAGCGCGATCTTCATTGTGTTGCCTGTGTCTCCTAGTCGGTGTCGGCTAAGCGGGGGTTTCGACGGACTGAAGCACCAGGTGCCCGACAGCGGTGTTGGAGCCGGGGACGTGGTAGAAGCGGTACAGCTCCTGCGCCTCAGGGCCGAGGGCGCCGCGCATGATCAGCCACATGACGAGCTCGATGCCTTCCGCGCCCGCCTCGCGGACGAACTCCAGGTGCTTCAGCTGGGACAGCCCGTCCGGGTCCTTGACGAGCTGATCCATGAAGGCATGGTCCCACTTGGAGTTGATGAACCCGGCACGCGGCCCCTGAAGCTGGTGGCTCATGCCGCCGGTGCCCCAGATGTGCACGTTGAGGTCCTGGTCGAAGCGCTCAACGGTGCGGCGGATCGCCTGGCCGAGCATGAAGCAGCGGTGCGCCGTCGGCGGCGGGTACTGCACCACGTTCACGGCGAGCGGGATGACCGTGGTCGGCCACGCGTCTGGCTGTCCGTAGACAAGGGAGAGCGGCACCGTGAGGCCGTGGTCGACCTCCATCTTGTACATCAGGGTGAGGTCGAACTCGTCAAGGATGAGGCCCTCGGCCATGTGAGCGGCCAGATCGGCGCGGCCGGCCACGACGGGCACCGGGCGCGGGCCGTACCCCTCGTCGGCGGGCGGGAACTCGTCGGCGCAGCCGAGCGCGAAGGTCGGCACAAGCTCCGGCGTGAACGCCGACGCGTGGTCGTTGTAGACGAGGATGATGATGTCGGGGACGTTCTCCTTCGCCCAGGCCTTGGTCCACTCGTAGCCGTCGAACAGCGGCTTCCAGTACGGTTCCTGGGTCCTGCCGTGGTCGATCGTGGCACCGACGGCCGGGATGTGACTTGTGGTCAGTCCGTGCGTGATGCGAGCCATGGTCAGTTACCGTCCTTAATGGAGCGCCAGCCCTCGGGCGCGCGGCCGCCCGAGATCATCATCTGCTGGTATTCGTCGATGGGCATCCCCGTCATCGTGCTGACCGCCTGCAGGTAGCTCAGCCCGTCAGTGGCGAAGATCTTCGCGAGGAAGTAGATCTGACCGCCGAGGTCGATCATTCTGTTGTAGTCGCGGTCGAGGACGGCCTGCTTCTGCTCTTCCGACATCTTCGTCGTCTCGTCGAGGTAAGCGCGCTCGTCGGCCTTGAACCGCTCGCGGTTGGCTTCCTTCATCAGGCTCATGCAGAACTGGTTCAGCTCGTAGCCCTTTTTCGCGCGCGCGGCGGTGAACACCCGGGTGCCGGGGATATCGTCGAATTCCGCCGTGTATGACGTCGTCATGGGGCCCTACCTTTCTTCCTCGGGCCAGTACAGGCGCATGGGGTTGTCGACGAGCAGTTTGCGCTGCAGGTCCTCTGTCGGGGCGATCCGCGGGATGAGATCCACCTGGTCGCCCTCGTCGGGCATGAAGCTCTTCATGTTCGGGTGCGGCCAGTCGGTGCCCCAGATCACCCGGTCGGGGAATGTCTGCGCCAGGTGGCGCGCGAACGGCACGACATCGTCGTAGTCCGGCGGACCGGATTTCGTCAGCCGCTCGGCGCCGCTCAGCTTGGCCCAGACGTTCTCGTGGTCATGCATGAGCTTCTGGAAGAGCGTGAAGCCTGGGCCGTCGAGCGGCTTGGTGACGTCGGGGCGCCCCATGTGGTCGACGACGATGGTCGTCGGCAGGCTGGTGAACAGGTCCCAGCGCTCTTCCAGGTCGGGTGCCTCGAAGTAGATGACGATGTGCCAGCCGAACTCCGCGATGAGGTCGACCAGGCCTCGGTAGTAGTCGTCCGGCTTGGGGTCCGCGAGCCTGCGCACGAAGTTGAATCGGACGCCGCGGACGCCAGCCGCGTCCATCTCGGCGAGTTCGTCCCTGGTGACGCCCGGACGAATGGTTGCTACGCCGCGGGCCTTGTCACCGGCCGCTGGCAGCGCGTCGACAAGGGCGCGGTTGTCCGCGCCGTGGCAGGTCGCCTGGACGATGACACTGCGGTCAAAGCCGAGGAAGTCGTGCAGCGCGAACAGCTTTTCCTTGGGCGCGTCGGTCGGCGTGTACTTCCGTTCCGGCGCGTAGGGGAAGACGTCGCCGGGGCCGAACACATGGCAGTGCGCGTCGACCGAGCCCGGTGGCAGCTTGTACCGCGGCTTGCGCGGGCTGGCCACATAGGTGAGCCAGTCAGCATCCGGCTGGAAGGTGGAAGTCATCGGCTGTTGCGTTCCTCTACTGTCCTCGTGCGCGCAGGCCCTCTTTTGTACCGCATTTGTTGACAATCTGGAAAGATGGCGGGCCACAACCCTGTCGCACTCCAACTGGGGCAGCCACAAAGGCCGCTGACCTACAGCGTGCCACGGCTGCGCGTGAGGGTCTGACCGCGGCATTGAGGCTGCCCGTGCCGCCTAAGAGTACAGGTGTTCGCATAACGGACATCAGGCGGGCTCTGGCCGTCCGCCGGCTCTGCCTTGGGTGTGAGGTGGAACACGGGACCGTTCGGAATAAATGGTTTCTTCTTTCTCTTTTCTGGCCAGATCGCTGAGTCTTGCCGACAGGAGACGCGGATGGGGCGGAGCCGCGAGCGCGGGAACCACAGACTGACGTTCGCGGTGCTGGCGGCGGGGGTGGCGGCGTGTCCGTCCGCGGGCGAGGCGGTGGCCGCGACCGAGTAGCCCATCAGGCCGGGTATCTCTTTGGCTCCTGCACGTAGACGCGGCGGGCGGGGGTCTGCCACTGATGCCAGCCCGGCCTTGGCTGGGTCACCACCCAACCCGGGGACTGCTTGACCTGGTGGCACTTCCTGCTGCGGGCGCCGGCGTTGCAGCCGCAGGTGCGGCCGCCCTTGTCGTATGGGACCGCATGCTCAAAGTCAGCTTCTCTCGCGTGCCGTGAGCACACCGGGAAGGTGCAGGTGCCATCGCGGATCTGGACCAGGTGACGCAGCTTGTCGTTTGGCTGGTACGCGCGCGACTCGTGCCGGTGATCGCAGTCGAGCGTGGGCACGGGTTCGAGTTCCACGGTGAGGGTCCTGCCGTCTGGCAGGGTCAGCGTCCACTTGCCATGCCCGCCTGGCGGTCCGGTGTCGCCGGCCGGGGCAA